>Ga0194132_10002388_pt1 | contig 35372 bp, 34 predicted proteins | sample TA2KigOf80mmetaG_FD_148612 | JGI IMG/M metagenome (GOLD analysis project Ga0194132, IMG submission 148612) | Freshwater microbial communities from Lake Tanganyika, Tanzania - TA2015054 Kigoma Offshore 80m | ecosystem: Environmental > Aquatic > Freshwater > Lake | place: Tanzania: Lake... | reverse complement strand
TGGGTGCCTACCAACAGTCTGCACCATATCCGTTCCGGTGCGTTCCACGGCCATCCGGACGCGCTCAAGCATGCCGGCCGCAACGCCAGCGATGTCGCCCGCGGGATTCCGCTGGACGAAGCCCTGCGCCGCGTGCCGGACCTGGTGATGCCCGCCGTCTGGTTCCCCTACCGCAAGATGGGCATGAGCGCGACCGATGCCGTGTGCGACCGGACCGGCGGCAAGTTCGGCCCGTTCGGGGACCAGTTGTTTGTTGGCGATTTCACCCTGTCGCTGGTGATGCGCGTGTGGCTCGAGAAGGTGGATGGCGACTACCAGGGCGCCTGTTTTCCGTTCCGCGAAGGCTTCGATAGCGCGGTCGTGCGGCTGGGCTGGGGCCGGGACGGATCCCTGTTCGCGGGCCTGACCAATCGCGGCTGGAACTCGCTTGGGACGAGTTCGTACGGGCTGCAGCGGCTCGTCTGGACCGGGAAGACGCCGTTCGAGATCCTGCGGATGCCCGCCCGTCCCGACGGCTTCGAGCTCGTGTTCACCAAGCCGGTGGATCCACGGAGCGCGGAATCGCCCGGATCCTACCGGGTGAGCAGCTACACGTATCTGTACCACCCGGCGTATGGGAGTCCGGAGATCAACACCCAGGAACTGAAGGTGCGATCCGCGAAGTTGTCAGCGGACCGCCGGTCCGTGCACCTGGCTGTGGACGGATTGCGGCCCACCTACGTCCACGAGGTCCATGCGGAAGGGGTGAGGTCGGAGACCGGTGAGCCGCTGGTGCACCCGGCCGGGTACTACACGCTCAACCGGATTCCCACTCAATAGAATTCGACGTCCTTCATCGGATAATGCTTGCGATTCCTGGTCCATAGACGGGGCGCGATGTTCGACCGCCGTTGCCGCGATCAAAGCGTCGGGAAGCTCAACCGAATGGCTCTTTCGGTAGAGCCGCACGAAGTCGCCAGCCAGCCGCCCTATCGAGGCATCGATCGGCACGACTTCATACTCGCGAACAGCGCCGTTATCCGGTCGAATTCCAGGGGCCTTGCCCCAGCCCACACTTCCGCGCACGAGACTGGCGAGTAAACGACACTCCGCCAAGGCTCGGCGAGTTCCCTCCACCGGTCAACAATCGGCATCGCGGCCACGCAGCACTTCAATCTGGATGTCGGAATCCACCAAAACCGTCACTTGCCGATGATCCTCTCTAAGCGGCTGCCACGCCGCAAGCTGCGGACGAACTTGGTGGAATCAGGAATGTCGGTGCGATCTGCCCAGAGCCCGATGACCGCCTCCATCGCCTGGGCTCTCGCGGCTGGGGAGCCGAGGACTTTCTCACGCAACACTGTTCGCGCGACGTGGGAAATGGTAGTGCCCTCCTGCTTGGCAAGACGGTGTAGGGCCTCCCATGTGGGTTCGTCAAGAAAGAGCTGCGTTCGCCTCACGATGGAGATTGTACACCGCTTCCGTCCGCGCCCTAACGGATCACCATCCGCCCGAGCCCATCCCCACCGGTCGGCAACTCCGCCGCGCCCGGCTTGAATCCGTTGACCTCGAGCATGTAAGCGACGATCTCCGCGTACGCCTTGGCCGGCAGCGACCCCGGGGAAGCGGGCGGCATGGTCCGCGACTTTTCATGGAACGCCGCCACCGTCCGGCCGCGCCACTTGCCATTGAAGTACGGACCCGCCAGCGGCGTCCCGAACGTCCCGTTGGTGAGCGTGCTGCCGTGGCAGACCGCGCAGTAGGTGTCGTACGCCTTCTTTCCGTCTGTCACCTGGCGCGCGGTGAACTGCGGGGCGATTCCCTGTCCGGCGGCCACCGTTGGCGGCGCGGCAGGCTCGGCCCGGGTGACCGCCGGCTGCTCGTCGACTGTTTCCGGCCCGTCCTCACTCACGTAGGTGAATGCCAGAATCGCACCCTTGTCGCGCATCTCCGTCGTCACGCTACCGGACCGGGATTCCGTCAAACCGTCCGGATCCGTGGCGATGTAGATGGTCTTGCCGTCCGGACTCACCGCCGTGTCGCGGTACCGGTTCTCGGACTGGAAGTAGCGGCTCATATGTCCAGCCGCCTTTTTCCCATCCTTGGTGAGCGGAAGCACGTAGAGCGACCCGCGCTTCAGAGTCGGGATCAACAGCACCGAATCCCAACCGGGAATGCCGCCGGTGTAATGCTCGACGCCCGACACACCGGTGGTCGGCCAGCAGATGTAGTTGACGCCCTTGCATTTCGGATCTTCGAAATTGAATCCCGTTGCGACCGTGAACATCGTCGCGATCGGATCGGCCATTGGCTGCTTGAACGCCGTTTCGGGTTCGTTCGGAACTGTGGGATGGATCGCCAGGTCGCTGAACCGGAGCCGGGAGCAGGGTGTTGTGGCTTCTGCCCAGCGCGCGAAACGGTACGCCTTGTCATCCCGCATTCCGGCGACATTGGGCCATCCGTAGTTGGAACCGGAGGTGAGCACATTCACTTCGTCGTCGGTCTTCGGACCATGCTCGGTTGAGTACAGGACACCGCCGCGTCCGAAAGCGAGTCCCTGCGGATTCCGGTGGCCGTAGGTGTAGACGTGGCTCACCACGCCGTTCAGCTTCGGGTTGTCCTTTGGAATGGATCCATCGGGATTCATCCGGAGCGTTTTGCCCTCGTAGGCGGCGAAGTCATTGCGTGCGATCTCAGCCTGCACCGGCAGCCGTTGCGAAAGGACCGGGTGGCAGAAATTGCCGAGTTGATTGTTACCCTGGTCGCCGATGCTCAAGTGGAGCTTGCCATCTGGGGCGATGGCCAGCCGCATGCCGTTGTGGTCGTTGCCCGCGGGGAGTCCGGTGATGACGTTCACGGGATTGGAGAGTGTCCCAGTGGTGGCGTCGTAGGTCAGGCGAACGATCTTGCCGTACAGGTTGCGGTACGGACTGGCCGGGTCCGCCACCCGCGCGTCTGGCGCCTTGGTCTTGTCGACGTAGGTGTAGGCGGCATAGACCTTGCCACTGCTCTCGATCGCCATTCCGAGCAGCCCGTCCTGCCCGCCTGGAGCGGACGACTCCCGGATCGTGATCGCCACCTTGCGCTCGCCAGTGGCTGGGTTGACGCGGGTGATGCGGCCCGCGGTCCGCTCAGTAACCCACAGCCACTGGTCGGGCCCAAGGGTGATCTCCCAGGGTCCGTCGAGCCCGGATACGACCACCGTCTTCTTGAATCTTTTGGTGCCGCGCGTGACCGATTCCGGCGGATCCTGCGCGAATGCGTTAGCGAGGAGGAGAACCGCGGCCAGCCGGACAGCCGCTTGAAAACTGCGCTTCATGATTGCTTCTGCTACGGCACCAGGATAGCCCATCCCGATCGATTTCCCAAACCGGCAGCGGAGCCCAGCCTATACTGGGGAACAGTGCTTCTGATCCTGTGTCTGATTTTCGCCGGATGGCTCCAGGCGAGCATTTCCCATTCCGAGCATCAGCAGCGGAGAGGCGCGCTGAAACAAGCGCTTCCGGGTGCGGTCATTGTCCTCGACGGCGCCACCGAACAGGAAAAGGGCGGCCTGCGTGGCGGATTCTTCCAAGAGTCCAACTTCCTGTATCTGAGCGGCTGGCGGGAGCCGAACGCCTGGCTGATCCTGGCGCCCGAACGGGAGATCCTGTTGCTGCCGGACCGCAACGAAGTCCGCGAGCGCTACACCGGGCGCAAGCTCGACTCCCGCGATCCGGACGCTCCCAAAGCCACCGGATTTCAGGAAGTCACGAGCACGCAGCGGTTCGATGAGATTCTCAAGGACCTGGCCGGCGGTTCCGCGCCGGTCTACGCCATGCCGAAATCGGCCGCCGCGGAAAGAGCCGCCAAGGCCGCGGGCCGCGCCACGGAGGATCTCACCAAACCAATCGCCGGACTCCGCATGATCAAGTCCGACCGCGAGATCGAGCTGATCCGCCGGTCTACCGACGCCAGTGTCGATGCCCATCTGGCCGCCTGGCGCCGGACCGCCGCGGGACTCTATGAGTACCAGGTCGCGGCGACAATGACCCAGGTTTACCTCGAACAAGGCTGCGAGCGCAGCGCCTACTCCCCGATCGTAGCCGCCGGCCCCAACGCGGTAATCCTGCACTACGCTTTGAATCGGCGGCGTATGGACCGGGGCGAACTGTTGCTGATGGACGTTGGGGCGGAATGCACTGGTTACGCGGCCGATCTGACGCGCACGATCCCTGTGAGCGGCCGGTTCACCCCACGCCAACGGGAAGTGTACGAGGTGGTCATCGGCGCGCAGGAGGCCGCCATCCAGGCGGCGAAACCGGGGATGAAACTGCTCGGCACCGGGGAGGACTCCCTCAACGGCATCGCGCTCAAGTACGTCAACGCCCATGGACTGGAGAAGTTCTATCTGCATTCCCTCGGCCACCACGTCGGCCTGGATGTCCATGACTTGACGGATCCAGCGCTCGAGCTCAAGCCCGGAATGGTGATCACGATCGAGCCCGGTGTTTACATCGCGGAGGAACAGATCGGCGTCCGGATCGAGGACATGGTCCTCATCACGAAGAATGGAGCCGAGGTGTTATCCCGCAGGTTGCCGCGGAAACCAGCCGATATCGAGAAAGCGATGCGCCGCAAGTAACCGGTTCGAGGGGTGATCCGGGCAAAAATCGTGGCGAAACACATTTTTTTGCAACCGGGAATATTCAAACGGTGTTATAGTGATGTAGCAACCTGAGGGCATCTCCGCGCGATCATTTGGATGGTTGGGGAAAGGGTGTTCGCGCGGAGATGTTCGTCCCTTTGTTAACCTGACGACGAAGTCCGGGTTCGGTTTGTTCCTTCCCCAGGAAAATTTTTGGCCCACGGTACAATGGCGTTCCATGACTGCATTGCTGTTCACCGTAGTCGCGTTGGTAATGGCGGTTGCACATCTGGCGGCCGCGGGATTCTCCGGTAGACGCCTGAAGCATCCCAAGGAAAAGCTCAGCCGCGACCTGTTCATCGCCGCAGGGGCGATCGTGGCGGTACTGGCGATTCCGGCGTTCCTCGCGCAGAGCGGTGTCACCACCGATTTCAGCGGCACGCCGCCAAACATGCTGCGGCTCATGCTGGTTTGCGCCGGGACCACGGTGGCCCTGGCACTCTCCCCCTACGGGAGACGGCTGGCCACCGGACTCCCGCTGTGGGTCCTGGTGGGCTATCAGGTGTTCCGGCTCCCGGTGGAGCTGCTGTTGCATTCCCTGTACTCCGAGGGGTTGCTGCCAGTCCACATGACCTACCTGGGCCGGAACTTCGATGCCGTGACCGCAGTCACGGCGGCAGGGGTGGCCTGGCTCGCGTGGAAGGGGAAGCTCACCCGGCCCGTGCTGATCGGGTGGAACCTGCTCGGACTCGGATTGCTGCTCAACGTCGCCGGCATGGGAATGCTCACCTTTCCCAGCCCGTTCCGCGTGTTTACGGACGATCCGTCCAACGCGATCCTGGCCGAGGCGCCCTACATCTGGCTGCCCACGTTCCTGGTGACCACGGCGCTCTTCGGCCACCTGCTGGTGTTCCGCTGCTACCCTGGAGAGGATGGCAGCCGCGGCCGCGTTGATCCTGTTCGACATTGACGGGACCTTGATCCGCAAGGCCGGACCACACCATCGCCAGGCGCTCGAAGCCGCCGTCCGCAATATCACCGGACTGGCAACCAGCACGGACGGAATCCCTGTTCAGGGGATGCTCGACCGCAAGATCCTCGAAGAAATGCTGCGGCGCGCTGGAGCGCCTCCCCGGGATATCGCCCGCCACATGCCAGCGCTGGTCGCCGCAGCTCAGAGAATTTATCTGCGCAACTCGCCTCCAGCACTCCACGACAAGGTGTGCCCGGGCGTGCGCCCGCTCCTCGCCAAACTGTCGCGGCGCGGAATCCCGGCGGCGCTCGTGACCGGCAACCTCAGCCGCATCGGCTGGCGCAAGATGGAACGCGCGGGGCTGCGGCGGCACTTCCGCTTCGGCGCGTTCGCGGAGCAGGCGCACGAGCGGGCCGGGCTGGTTCACCTGGCGCTACGCCAGGCGGCACGGGCCGGCTGGACTGGCCCGGCCACCCCAGTGTGGCTCGTCGGCGATCATCCCAACGACGTGTACGCCGCCAAATCGAACGGTGTCCGGTCGGTTGCCGTGGCGACGGGTGTAGCTCCCGCCGAGGAGCTGCGCCGGGCGCAACCGGACTTGCTCGTCGATACGCTCAGTTCGCTAACGGTTGAGACGCTGTTGGACGCATGAAGCAGGTTCTGCTGGCACTTCTCCTGATTCCGTGGGGCTGCGCGCCGGCTCCCGATCCGGCGATCGTGATCCTCGGCGCGACCCTGCTGAACCCCGGCATGGACTCCGTGGCCCCATCGGCGGTTGTAGTCTCGGGGACCCGCGTCCAGCGAATCGGAACCCAAGCCGAAACCCCCATCCCGGCCGGATCCGAAAAGCTCGCCGCCTGGAACAAGTTTGTGACGGCCGACCCTCCGTCCGCCAAGCTCGAACCTGGCGTCACCGCGAATCTCCTGCTCTTCGCCTCCGACCCACGCGCCAATCCCGCCCCGCGCCCCGAGCGGACCATGAAAGAGGGACAATGGACCAGGTGATGGAGCCGCAAGCGATATCGGTGAAACGGGCCCAGGTGGAGTTCCACAACTTCGCCTCGCTCGGCGAGCCGGAACGGGCCATCGAGGACTACGCGCAGGACAACTTGAAGCGCGGGACGCTGATCCGCAACCACTTGGCCTTCGCCGGAGAGCTGTCGCCGTTCCTCGAGATCGGAGCCAACGCCGGCCACACCAGCTATATGCTGGCCAATGAGTTCGGCGCCGACGGATTCGCACTGGACATCTCGGCGGACGCACTGCGCCACGGCGTGTTCCTGATGGATCACTGGGGACTGTCGCGAGCCCCGGTCCGGATGGCGGGAGACGCGCTGAACCTTCCGTTTCCGGACGGCTCGCTCCGCTTCGTCATGACCTTCCAGACCCTGAGCCAGTTTCAGGATCTCGACGCCGTGTTCCGCGAGGCCAAGCGCGTGCTGATGCCGGGCGGGGTGTTCCTGTTTGGCGACGAACCCATCCGGCGGCTGCTGACACTGCGGCTCTACCGGTGTCCCTATTACGAGAAGATGAAGCCGTGGGAGCGGTGGCTGTATGACCGGGGCCTGCTCGGATTCCTGGTCAAGGACGTCATTGGCGCGGATCAGGAGGAGAGCTTCGGCATCCGGCAGAACCACCGGATGGGTCTCAAGGACTGGCAGCTCCTGATCGAACGCCACTTTCCCGCCAAGGAATACGAGGTGTTCCTTCCCCAACGTGGATGGGCCGAGCGGGCCATTGTCCAGGCGGGACGCAGAATTGACCGGCACGGATCGGACTGGGTTCCGGCGCGCCTACTGGGCGGAACCATCGCCGCATTCTGCCGCAAGGAAGGGACCGCGCCGGCCGGTGCGCCACGGTTCCGCCAGTTCGAGACGCTGTTGCGTTGCCCGGATTGCCGGGGTCCGGTGGAGCGCGATCCCGAGGAGACGCTCCGCTGCCGCTCCTGCGGCTACAGTGCCGCGAACGAGGGAGGAGTCTACAACCTGATCCGGTCCGACGAACGAAAGGAGCTGTACCCTGGAGATCGCGAGGATCTGATCGATTTCACCCTGCCTGGGCACGCCGGGAAGCTCGGCTCCGGATGGTACGGCCTCGAGGGCGTCTTCGGCAACAAGTACCGCTGGATCGCCGAGCGGGCATCGGCCCGGCTCCGGCGGGTCAAGCCGGGCCGGCAAAAGCTGCGGATCCGCGGCTACGCGCACGAGACGATGTTCCGGCAGGGACAGCCGGTGCGCGTGCAAGTGTCGGTGAACGGCTCAGACGCCGGCCCGTGGAACTTGGACCGCAGCGGACTGTTCGTGATCGAAGCTCCGGTTGGGGACGCGCCTGAATACGCGGTTGAGATCAGCGCGTCGCCAACCTGGATGGCGCCACCGGACGACCGCGTTCTTACCGTCAACATCAGCATGATCCGGCTGGTCGACGCCTGATGTACCGCCGCGCATTTCTGCTGGCGTGGGCAGGTGACGCCGCGCCACGGCGAATCGTCTCGACGTCACCGAGCATTACCGAAATGCTCTTTGCCCTGGGGCTCGGAGACCGGACCGTGGGTGTCACGACATACTGCCGGTATCCGGCGCAGGCGCGGGCGCTGCCCAAGATCGGCAGCTTCGCCCAAATCGACTTCGAGCGGGTGACAGCGCTGAAGCCGGATTTGATTGCCGCCGAGAACAACGGCCTGGGCATTCCGGACAAGATGCGGCGGCTGGGATGGCGGACAGTCGATGTCCGCCATGGATCGGTGCGCGAAGTGCTCGATGCGATCCGCACGATCGGCGCTGCCACTGGAACTCAAGAGCGGGCGGCTGGCCTGGCCACCGCGATTCAGCGTGATCTGGATCAGATCCGGGCCCAAACCTCAAAGCGGCCCGCGCGCAAGGTGGCGTTCATTGTTGGACGGAATCCGGGGACGGTGGAAGGGCTGATCGCCACCGGCCCGGGATCCTACCTCAACGAGATTCTCGAAGCCGCCGGCGGGCGGAACGTGTTCTCGGGATCCGCCGCTCCTTACCCAAAGATCTCGGCTGAACACTTGATCGCGGGCGACCCGGACATCCTGATCGATATGGCGGAGATGGCGTCGGGCGAGGCTTTGAGCCCGGAGAAACGCGACGGGATCATCCGGCTTTGGGGCAAGTACCCAACGCTGCGGGCGGTCCGGACGAAGAAGGTGATTCCCGTGTCGAACGACGCCTTCGTCGTCGCCGGACCGAGAATGGTGGAAGCCGCGCGTCTGTTCGCGGAGATGCTCCGGTGAGCCGGGGATACCGGCTGTCGGGAGCGTCGGTGCGGTACGGATCGCACCTGGCGCTCAGCGTAGACGCGCTCGATTTGTCCCCCGGTGAGCTCACCGTGATCGTGGGGCCCAATGGCGCGGGCAAGTCGACGCTGGTGGCACTGCTTGCCGGGTTGCGGCGGTACGGCGGAATCTGCGAGCTCGACGGGCGGCCGCTGCGTGCCTGGACGCGGACGGAACTGAGCCGCGCCGCCGCGTTCGTGCCACAATCGGTGGACCTGCAGTTTCCGTTCACCGCCTACGAAGTGGCGCTGATGGGACGCGCGCCCCACGCCGACCGGCTCTTCGAATCCCCCGCCGACCATGCGCATGTCGAGCAGTCCATGCGCGAGACCGGAACGTTTGAGCTTCGGGACCGCGACTTCCGCACCCTGAGCGGCGGCGAAAAGCAGCGCGTCGTCCTGGCCGCGGCACTTGCCCAGAGCGCGCCGGTTCTTCTGCTCGACGAGCCCGCCGCACACCTGGACCCCAAGTACCAGCTCGCGGTCTATTCGTTGCTCGCGGCGCGTGCGAAGTCCGGCGCCCTGGTGGCCGCTGTGACGCACGATCTTCGCCTGTCGCGCCGTTTCGCAACCCGGACAATCGCACTGCGCGCGGGCCGGATCGACGCCTGGGACCTCGATCCGTCAACGTTCGCGCGTGTGTTCGACGTGGATCCGGAGCCATGGCTCGGCGCGTGATCCTGTGGGTGGCCGCCTCAGCGGGTGTCCTGGCGCTGGTGCTCGCCGTAGCGCCCCTGCTCGGCCCGGCCCGTCTTGATTGGAGCCGTGCCTGGACTCCGGGCACCGAGGCGCACTCGATCCTGTTCACGATCCGCCTGCCGCGCGTGCTGCTTGCGGCGCTTGCCGGAGGCGCGCTCGCCACCGCTGGACTCCTGTTCCAGACGCTCGTCCGGGATTCGCTTGCCGATCCCTACACATTGGGGGTATCGAGTGGCGCCTCATTGGGGGCCGTGTCGGCGATCTTCTTCGGGGTCCAGCAGTGGGCCGGTGTCACCGGACTGGCGGGAGCGGCGCTCGTTCTGCTGGCCGTTATGCGGGTGGCATCGGCGGGGCGGCGTATGTCGCCGCACACGCTGCTGCTGGCGGGCGTCACGGCGAACAGCATCAACATCGCGCTGATTCTCTTCCTGCACAGCCTGGCCGACTACGGGCAGTCGTTCACAATCGTCCGGTGGCTGATGGGCGGGATCGAGCCGTCGGGCTATGGGACGGTGGCGTTGCTGGCCGGTGTGGTGGTGGCGGTGGCCGCGGTGGTGTTTGCCCGGGCGCGCCAGTGGAATCTGCTGGCAGTGGGTGAGGAATGGGCCGAATCGCGTGGCGTGGACACCGCGCCGCTGGTCCGGCTGGGGTACGTTGCGGGATCGCTGCTCACCGCCTCGGTCACCTGCCTCACCGGACCGATCGGCTTCCTCGGCTGGATCGTGCCCCACGCGCTGCGGCTACGGGCGGGCGCCGATCACCGGCTCCTGATTCCTTGCGGATTCCTGCTTGGGGCGGCGTTTCTGGTGGTGTGCGATACGGTGGCGCGGACGGCGTTGCCACAGGCCGAGATTCCAGTGGGCGTGATCACGGCGCTGGCGGGTGGTCCGTTCTTCTTGCTGCTGCTGCGCCGTCCGGTCTGAACCGTTATTCCAGTGTGTTCCCGCCGTTGACCGCGATCTTCTGGCCAGTCAATCGTCCGAAGTTCCGCCGGGCAGCGAATGCCCATGAAGGCGGAGAACTCCCCAACGTCGTTCTCGTATGCCCGCCGCGTTTTGTCGTTGGCGATGTTGGCCAGCCACTCGAGTTCAGGCGGGACTTCATTGAGAGCGCTTCGCTGCTGGACCGTCAGAGTGCGCTTCGTTGGTACCCGTTCACCGTTCCCATTCATCGGCGTCGCGCTCCTTTTCTACTCCTTGCCGGTACATCCTCTGTTCGTTGTAGCGAGCGCGGACCTCGGGGTCGGACACTCTGCCTGCCACCCGGTTCTCATCCTTGGCCCTGCCGCTCGCGCGGCCGTCGAGGCCCCTGGCCGTGAGCACATGCTCGGCCAGTCGCTCCATACCGACAGCCTCACGAAGAAAGGGCCTGAGGTAGTTGTCCAGGTGCCCGGCTCCTGGCCGCTCGATTTCTTGGGTGAGGGCGTTCAGATAGGCCGTCTTGCTCGTGGCGGCCCAGTCGATGCTAATGCCGGCACGGTTGGCGAGCTCCGTATGAACGACCATGATGGTTCGCCCATTGCCGTCGAGAAAAGGGTGCCCGTAGGCCAAGTAGCCCAACACTTCACCGGGCTTTGCCGCCAGCGCCGATTTGTCGGTCCCGAGGTTCAGCGCGTAGGAGACAGCGGCTTCAGCGTCGTTAGGGTGAGCAAAGAGCACAGACCCTTTGCTCACGGCAATGTCGGGAGCCGTCTGCCGCCGATCCTGTCCGGCCCAGGGGTAAACACTGCCGAACAAAATCTGATGGACCTGGAGGACGTCGCGGTACGTGAGATAGGGAATCGACCCCAGGTGTCCGAACGCCTTCGAAATGCCCGCGACGAAGGACCGGTGCTCCAGATGCTTGATGATGTCCGGGTCCTTCTCTCCGAACGCATTCCGAAGGTAGCCGCGTGAGTCGAAATCGTTGAACGGGTCGAAGCTCACAACCTGGCTTCCCGCAGATAGTTCACCTGGAGACGCGCCGCGTCCGGACCACTGAGGTACCCCGAACGCTCCAGTTCAACCAGAAGCAGCTCAATCTCGTCGAGAACGACATCGTCGTCCGCCAACCGGGTTACGTGGTTCGCCCAGGCGTCCGCTTCGGTGGGCTGATAGGTGACGCCGTGACGCCGGGCCAAGTCTAGAATCGCCGTTATCGTAGGTCCTTCCACGTCTTCTATGGTAGTGCGTAGCGGAGGCGCCCAAACCGCAGTCATTCAATCGACGGAAATGGGGCCTCGGATGACACGCCGAATGGTTCAGCCACATCTGTGACCAACCAATCAGAGATATAGGAAGGAGTGTGGGGGCGCACACTCTTTTCGTCTTTTGCAGCTCGAGCGGTCGCTCCCATCACTTGACGTCGCGTATCGCTACCGCGTATCCAACTTCGCGTCTGGCGAAGCACTCGCTGGAACTATTTGTCGCCTGGACAGCTGCCCTTAATGAGCCGCAGCAGGGCATTCGCTTCCCGGTCATTGAAGGCATTATGGGCCGAATCGCGTGGCGTGGACACCGCGCCGCTGGTCCGGCTGGGGTACGTGGCGGGATCGCTGCTCACCGCCTCGGTCACCTGCCTCACCGGACCGATCGGCTTCCTCGGCTGGATCGTGCCCCATGCGCTGCGGCTGCGCGCGGGCGCCGATCACCGGCTCCTGATTCCTTGCGGATTCCTGCTTGGGGCGGCGTTTCTGGTGGTGTGCGACACGGTGGCGCGGACGGCGTTGCCGCAGGCCGAGATTCCAGTGGGCGTGATTACGGCGCTGGCGGGTGGTCCGTTCTTTTTGCTACTGCTGCGCCGGCCGGTCTGACCGGTTATTCCAGTGTGTTCCCGCCGTTGACCGCGATCTTCTGGCCAGTCACGAAATTGGCCTCCGCTGATGCCAGGTAGGCCACGGCCGCGGCGACGTCGTCGGGCACGCCCTGCCGCTTCATGGGAACTGCCGCGGCGTAGATCGCAAGATCCGCCGGACTGGTGCCGTCGTGGCGTTCGGTCGGAATCCAGCCCGGAGCAACCAGGTTCACGGTAATGCCCCACGGCGCGAGTTCGCGTGCCCAGGAACGTGTCTGGCCATATTGCGCTCCCTTGGCGGCGACATAGTTGGCAAACCGTGGATTGCCCAGTTCGAACACCTCGCTGCCGATCTGAATCACGCGGCCGTAGCGCCGTTCCTTCATCGCCGGCAGACACTCTTTCAGCAGGATCAGCGGGGACTTGACGAAGAACTCCAACTGATCCAGATACGACTGCCAGGTCTGCTCCTCGACAGACAGGAAAGGCTGCGGCCCAGTTGCGTTGACCACCAGGATGTCCACCGGCCCCCACAGCTTCCGGATCCCCTCCACCATTCCGCGCACCTGCGCCTCGTCCCGCGAGTCGGCCTTGCATGCCGCGGCGGCGCCACCGCTCTGCTCGATCGCCGCGCACACCGCGCGCGCCTTGGCTTCACTGGCCCAATAGTTGACGCACACCCGCGCGCCACACGCGCCGAGCTTGGTCGCGATCGCGGCTCCAAGGCCTCGCGATGCGCCGGTGACCAGGGCAACACGGCCGGAAAGATTGGGACTCATTCCCTCTATTGTCGGACGATCCGCTCAAAAACTGAACGTAAATTCCACCGCGGAGTTGATCCAGGTGTCTTTCGTCGTGGTGCCCGGGATGTTGCCGAACGGATCCCCGCGCGTGTCGCCGCGTACGACCCGCGTGGACACGCCGAGCCGCAACTGCTGCGCCCGGTCCAGCGCCACGCTCGCTCCCAACAGGCCGTAGTATCCCCATCCGCTCCGGGCCGCGCACACGGGACAATCGAGCCGCAACGAATCGCCGAACGGCTGCCGGATCCGCTCCTGGTACCGGAGATAGGCTCCGCCGCCACCTGCCGAAAGCAACAGCTTGTTGCCCGCCAGCGGCACGATCGCGCGTCCGCCGGACGGCCACATGAACTGATAGTCCCGGATCCGCAGATCGCCGAACCGCGATTCGTAGAAGTCGCGCACCTTGGCCGCGTAGAACACGGAGTCGAGCCCTGACTCGGCCTGGAAGTAGCGGTGGAACCGGTATCCGTACGTGAACCGGAACAGCGGACTATTGGCGAGCAGAGGCTTGATGTCGGCGCCCGGTTGCGCCGCGCCCGCGCCAACCGACAGATAGTGCCGGCGGTAATCCCGGAACGGGCGGTACTCGCGCTGGGCGAGCAGGGGTGCGGCACCGAGGGCCGCCAGGCAGAGGAGGGCGCGCTTCATGGCATTTGCGACGCTCCAACGATTATCCCCGTTTCAAGTTTGCGAGTGTGATCTAATCATGAACATGACCAGCCGCAGAAAAGCCATCGCCGCGCTCGCCGCCTCAGGCCCGCTTTCCAAGCTCGGCATCTCCGCCGCCAAGAAGGCGCCCACAGCGGGAATCTATTCGCAATTGGGAATCCGTCCCCTGATCAACTTTCAGGGCACCATGACCACGATTGGCGCATCGAAGATGTCGCCGGAGATCCACGCTGCGATGGCGGAAGCCTCGCGCGACTACGTGTATCTCGAGGAAGTGAAGGACGCCGTCGGCGAGAGGATCGCCAAGCTCGCGGGCACCGAGTCCGCCCTGGTGGCCTCAGGCGCCGCGGGAGCGATCTGCCTCGGCACGTGCGCCTGCCTGACCGGAGAGGACAACGCCAAGGTCCGCCAGCTTCCGGATTTGACCGGCATGAAGGCGGACGTCGTGATCCAGAAGGGACATCGCAACGGCTACGATCACGCGGTACGCAACACCGGCGTCAAGATCGTCGAAGTGGAAGGCGCCTCCGCCCTGGCCGCCGCGCTGGGACCCAAGACCGCGATGATCTACTTCCTCGGCGGAACCTCTCACGACTGGGAAAAGGATCCGGGCGTTTCGATCGAGGAGACGATGCGGATCGCGAAGAAGGCTGGCGTCCCGGTGCTGATCGACGCCGCCAACATGCTGCCGCCCTGGGGCAACATCACCAAGCTGGCCGCGCTCGGTATCGACCTGATCGCCGTAAGCGGTGGAAAGCACATCCGGGGTCCGCAGAGCTCGGGGATTCTCGCCGGCCGCAAAGATCTGATCCGGGCCGCGTGGCTCAATTCGAGTCCGCACTCGGACTCCCTGGGCCGCGGGATGAAGGTCAACCGCGAGGAGATGATCGGGCTCTGGGTGGCGCTGGAGAAATACGCCAAGACCGATTTCGACGCAGTGGACCGCGAGTCGGCGCGCCAGGCGGCCTTCCTCATCGACGCGTTCAAGAAGATCGGATTGAACGCCGAGAAGACGCCGTTTGACCGGACGCGCCGGGTTCACCGCGTGAAGGTCACATGGGACGAGACCCGCATAAAGCTCACCGTCCGTCAAGTGGAACAGCAGCTCCGCGATGGTGATCCACGGATCGTGGTCCTGCGCGCGGCAGGCGGCAAGGGTCTGGAGTTCACGGTGTTTATGAACGACCCGGGTGACGAGAAGTTTGCCGCGCGCCGGATGAAGGAGATCTTCGGAGCCGCCTAGTAGTCCGGGCGGGTCACGATCCCTCCAACATGTCCAGCCACAGATGGATGGTGAGGTCGTGCCGGTCGACATTCACAAGATACGGCCGCATCTCCGAGTGATACCGGTCCACCAGGATCACAGGATCGAGCGGCGCGCGGCTGGCGAGGAACCTCACGTCCTCACGGTCGCGAGCCGAATTGCGATCGAGTTTCGACAGCGCCAAATCGTGTGCTTCGAGTGCGAACAGCTTAAGCCAACGAAACGCATCAGCGAACATTGGAATTATTGAGTCTCGCATAATACGGTGACGACGTTGTCAAAAAAAGAGCCCCGCATGATGGAGAAAGGAAAATGCGAGCCCGCGAGTATGGCTGACGCGCTGGAGGCCTCGCCGGAACCGCGAGACCGCCTCCTCCATCCGGTCCGGACAGAAGTTGGCCATCTCGCGCCCCTTGATGTTGCACCAAACTCCTTCGGTGGGATTGAGATCGGGCGCGTAGCTGGGCAACCATTCAATCGTCAGCCAGGACCGCTGTTTCAACAGGAAGTGCTGCATGAATTTGCTGCGATGCGCCGGCAAATGATCCCAGACCAGGATGACCGGGCTGCCAGCCACAAATTTCTTGAGTTGCTTCAGAAAGCCGGTCAGGCTGGCGGCGTCGAAGCTATCCGGCTTGGTACGGGCGAACAACCGGGCACGGCTGCCATCCCAGCGGTAACCCAGGGCCGCTGCCACCGAGGTCTTGCTCCAGTGGTTGCCGCGTGATTTCAGGACCGGGGTCTTGCCTTTGGGTGCCCAGGTGGTGCGGACCGCGGGCTTTTGGGTGAAACCTGATTCATCCTGGAAGAAGATCCAGGCTTTTTGCCGTGCAGCGTTTTTTTTAGCTCGGGCCAGCGGACGTCCTTCCAATACTGGATCTTGTCTTCGTTCCGTTCCTTGGCTTGCTCGGTGGGTTTCTGGACGGTCCAGTTGAGCGATCCCAGGATCTTCCAAACATGGCCGGAATGGAATTTGGCGCCAGTGACCTGCTCGATCGTCTTGGCCACCCGTGGCAGCGTCCACAGTTCACCGCTGAAGCCATGTGCAGCGGGTCCCTGCCGGAGCGCCCTTTCTACCTTGCGGAGTTGTGCCGCCGAAAGCCGCGGCCTGCGCCCCGCCCGGCCTGCTGCCTTTAAGGCTTTGGCTCCACCTTCCTTCCACTCGTGATACCAGCGGCAGACGCTCTGCCGGCTGACCTTGAGTTGACGGGCCACAGAAGCTAGGACGGTTTCCCCATTGGCGAACAGACGGGCAGCCTGCTTGCGCCTTTGCTCGAGTGCTTGGAAATCGCGGCGGTGAGTCACCATGCACCATTGTAGCGCCGACTGGCGCGCGTGTCACTATATTAGGCGAGACTCAATAGCCGGTCCTCGTAGTTCTCAGGAACGGTGGCAACTCCAACGATCTGCAGGCGCACCCCATGCCGGTCGTGGAACTCTGATCCGTCTCCGGCCAGCCTCTGGAGGAATTCCGCCTCGCTTACCGTAGAGCATCACAATCGCGAACCCGCCAATACAGTGAATGACTACGGGTTGATCCAGCGCCGCATCGATCCCGGTGAGGAACGAGAGCCACGGCTCTGGCAGCTGCTCACCTGGCATAGTGAAGCAATCCGGGACCGAGATCCGTCAACAGATTCGACCGCCGCGCCTCACTCGACCGCTGACCGCGCAGCCACTTTCGCTCAGCATCCGTCATTGAAGCCTGGCAAAGCGTATCTTCCCGGCCCGACCGCAGGCGTTCGAGTTGTCCCCTCCACCGCAACAAGCTGATCCACAATTCCCCGATCGCCGCGGTTGCCCGCCACCAATCTGTCCCAGTCCATCTCGCTGAACTCGAGCACTAGCCACGGCAGCGCCTCCAGGACCCGGACCTCGACGTCGTCCGAGCTGACCACCGATAGGAGGAGCGTCCCTGGATCCGGAGCAGTGCCGCCGGCCAAATGGCGAAACCCCGGATACCCCAGGCTCGCGAGTCCCGCGGCGAGCACGGATGAGTCCATCGGGCTCCAGGATAACAACTCCAGCGCACTGGGGTTGGCGGCGATATCAGTGGACTGTCAACGACGAATGGGCTCGCGGTTTATTCGAGCATAGCCCGGAGCATCCACGCCATCTTATCGTGCTGTTCGAGCAGTCCGGTCAGGAAGTCCTGGACATCAGCGGCGCCGAGCCCCCCTGCCTTCTCGATATCTCCCCGTAACGAGCGGGCCACGGACTCGTGGTTGCTCAGCAGAGCCTGAATCATTTCGCGCGAGGAAGGCGCACCGGCGCTCTCCTGAATCCGGGCGAGCGACAGGAACGCCGCCATGCTCGCGGGCGCCTTCTCTCCGAGATACCGGATGTTCTCGGCCACCTCATCAATGCTCCCGGCAAGCTCGTCATACTGGGCTTCGAAGAACTTGTGCAGATCGTTGAAGTGCGGACCCGTGACGTTCCAGTGGAATCCCCGTGTCTGCACGTACAGCACGTGCAAGTCGGCCAGCGTGTGGCTGAGAATCGCCACCAGTCCGGACCGCTGCGCGTCAGTCAATCCTGTATTGGGTTTCATGTCTCTCTGATGAACGGCTGACGGGCGCGGATTCAACGAAGACGGTAGACAATGCACCCCGGCGTCCGCGCAATCTCCTGGTAATTTTCGCCGATCCACCGGGCGAGCTCCGGATATGTGGTAATCGCGAGTTCCCGGTTGTACGGCCCCAGTCCGTCAACAACGAACGTAGGCCGCAACGCGACAAGGCGGGCGCGGTTCCGGGCGCCGAGCGCGGCGAACGTGGGGCGGCTGTCCCGCAGGTGCCGGTCCGCCAGGACTCCCGTGAGCGGCTGCGAATCGAGGAATGGAGCGCCCAGCCGCAGACGCGTCTCCCACAGGATCTCCGGACGGTATCCCCAAACGAATAGCGTGTCCGCTGGAGTGGACCGCTCCAGGATCCGCGCTGCCGCCGCGTGGCTGTCGCGTGCCATCGCAGTGTCGGCCCAGTTCGCGCCGCCCTCAGCCGCCACCTGCACGTATCTTGGCCCGAACCGCACCAGCGGAATCAATGCCAGCACAGCCATCCACAACGCAGGTCCCCGGGCTGCCGCGGCCACGAGCGGAACCAGCGGCAGAAAGTAGTAGCGCGGCGCGAACCGTGCTCCCAGCAGCGCACCGGCTAGAGCGATTCCAAACCAAGCCGCCAATTTCCAATCGCGCCGGATCGCCGCGAGTCCACCAACCACCGCGGCGGCGTGGAATCCGAGCCAGTTGAGAGTTCGCATCAACCCCTCGCGAACCGGTGCTTCGTACAAAGGGTCAGCAGCATATCCCCGGCCCCACACCCACACCTGATCCCAATATCCCTGGAGCGCTCCTGCCGCGGCCAGAAGCGCGAGCGACGCCGCCGTGACACCCGCGAATCCCGCGATCACTCGCAGCACGCCGGCCGGACACCATAGAATCAGCACCGGCGCCACGAACACAGCCTTCACGTGGATCAGCAGTCCCAACCCGGCCATGGCGCCCGCCACGAACGGACGGCCCTCTCTGGCCAGCACCATCGCGGCCAGGTGCGGTGCTGCGAGGAGCAGGTCCGGTGCAAGGGGGATCACCGCCGCGGGAACGTAGAACGTCAGGAAGAACGCCATCAGTGCGCCCGCCCAGCCCCCGGCCAGGCGGTGAGCGAGCCACGCGCAGAGCAGCACGTACAAGGACGCTGCCAGCCGCGAGGCCACGCCCGGCCAGGCGCCCCACAGAACATAGATCGCGGCGGATAGCGGCGGCTTGTCGTAGAAAAAGTCGCGGTACGGAACCGCGCCGTGCAACATCTGGACGGCTGCGGATCCCGGGTAGGCCTCCTCGACCCAGATAATCCCGCTGTGAGCGAACCGCGCCGCGCAGACGATGACAGCCAGTACGGCCCACCGCCCGGCTGAGGCCATCTATTTGACGCCCAACAGTTCCAGCAAACGGGCCCGGAACGCGGGTCCGTGATCCGGGTCGGCGAGAGCAAATTCGGCAAAAGTCTCGTAATAGCTCGGGAAGTTGCCGATGTCGTACCGCTTCTCCCCGGGCGCGAGCTTGACGGCAAACACGCGCCGTCCCTCCTCGCACAACAGCCGCATGGCATTGGTAAGCTGGATCTCGCCGCGGCGGTCCGGTTCCACGTTGCGGATCATGTCGAAGATGATCGGCGCGAACACGTATCGCCCGGCGATCGCCAGACGGCTGGGCGCGGAGCCGGCGGCGGGCTTCTCGACCAGGTTCGACACGCGGTACACATCACCGTCCGCGTCGACGGGTTGGATGATGCCGTACTGCGAGACCTCGTGTTCGGGCACTTCTTCCACCGCTACGACGCAACTGGCGCGCTTGGACTCAAACAACTCAATCATCCGCCGCAGGGTCTGCGACTGCGCGTGCAACCCGAGAATCGAATCGCCGAGCGCCACCACGAACGGCTGCTCACCCGCGAAGTTCTCGCCGCACCGGATAGCGTCTCCCAGTCCGCGCTGGACTCGCTGGCGGGTGTAGAAGAAATTGCACGGCATGTCGGCGAAATCGACTTCGCGCAGCAGGTCTGCCTTCTTTGCCGCCGCAAGCTGGTTGGAAAGCTCCGGGTCGGCGTCGAAATGATTCTCGATCGAGGACTTGCCCCGGCCTGTGACGAACAGGATGTCTTCCACGCCGCTGGCCACCAGTTCCTCGGCGACATACTGCACGATCGGCTTCCGTGCCACCGGAAGCATCTCCTTGGGCTGCGACTTGGTCGCGGGAAGCAGCCGGGTGCCCAACCCGGCTACCGGTACAATAGCGCTACGAACCACAATTCCAGTTTATCCGGCGGCACGGAAGCCATGAAACTTGTGCCGTCCGCATCCTCAGCGGGACAGCGGCTCGACCACTACCTGCAACGCGAGCTGGCGGACTTCAGCCGTTCCCGCATCCAGGAATGGATCAAGGCGGGCCGCGTCCGCGTGGACGGCGGACCGGCACGTGCGTCCATGGCAGTGCGTGCGGGCCAGGTGATCGAGGTGGAGCCCGCTGCCGCCCCGCCCCCGCTCCGCGCCTTCGCCGAGGATCTGCCGGTGCGGTTCCTGTACGAGGACCCGGCCGTGGTGGCGGTGGACAAACCCGCGGGCATGGTGGTCCATGTTGGCGCCGGAACATACTCGGGAACGCTGGTCAATGCGCTCCTGCATCGCTTCCAGTCGCTTTCGGCCACCGGCGGCCCGCTTCGTCCCGGGATCGTCCACCGGATCGACAAGGACACGAGCGGAGTGTTGCTGGTTGCCAGGGACGATGCGTCGCACCGGGCGCTGGCGTCGCAGTTCGCCGCTCGGACGGTGGAAAAGACGTACCTCGCGCTGGTCCACGGGGTGGTCCGGCAGGACTGGGGCCACATTCGGACTCCGATCGAGCGGGATCCGGTCCGCCGCACCCGTATGACCACGAAGACCGGCCGCGGCCGCGCCGCCCACACCGAATTCCGCGTGATCCGCCGTTTCGCGCGCCACACCTACCTCGAAGTGGACATCCACACCGGGCGCACCCACCAGATCCGGGTGCATCTGGCTTCGATCGGCCACCCCATCGCCGGCGACACTTTGTACGGCGCTCCGAAGTGTGAACTGGGGCGCCAATTCCTGCACGCCTACCGGATCAGCTTCACCTCGCCCGCATCCGGACAGCGCGTAACCGTGGTTTCGCCGCTGCCGCCCGGGCTTGAGCACTACCTCGGCGGACCCCTATAATCGAGGGCAGGAGTTCCTGCCGTGAAATCTGCCCTGCTCATCACCGTTGCCCTGGGCGCCGCTGCTGTCGCCGTGATCGCACAACAACCCTCCACCGTGCAGCCGCAACAACCCGTGGTCCCCGATGACGCAGGCCGCATCATCATGGACGTCACGCGCGTCAATATCCTTTTCAGCGTGTCGGACAAGCGGGGCCGTTTCATCACCGACCTCAAGAAGGAAGACTTCGAGGTGTTCGAGGGCAAGAACCGGCAGTCGATCGCCGAGTTCATGTCGGAGAGCGACCTCCCGTTGCGGCTGGCAATCCTCGTCGACACCAGCAACTCGATCCGCGACCGGTTCAAGTTCCAGCAGGAAGCAGCGCTTGAGTTCCTGCGCCAGGTGATGCGGCCGAAGGTGGACCGGGCAATTGTCGTCGGATTTGATACCGAAGCCGCGCTGGTGGCGGATCTGACGGACAACCTGGGCGACCTCGAAAAGGGCGTCCGCAACCTGCGCCCGGGTGGCGGCACCTCGCTCTACGACGCGATCTTCTTCGCTTGCCGCGACAAGCTGAGCAAGGACCAGCCGCGCCACAAGTTCCGCCGCGCGATGATCATCATCAGCGACGGTGACGACAATAACAGCCGCTATTCGCGCGACCAGGCGCTCGAACAAGCCCACAAAGCGGATGTGGTGATCTACTCGATCTCGACCAACATCTCGCGCAACCAGAGCGACGGGGACAAGATCCTGAACTACTTCGCCGTCGAGACCGGCGGGATCACGTTCTTCCCCTTCAAGGTCGACGACCTGACCCAGCACTTTGAGAACATCGCCAACGAGCTGCGGCACCAGTACAACATCTTTTACCGTCCTGAGCCGCTGAAGGCGGACGGGCTTTACCACGCGGTGGATGTCAAGGTGAGGGGCCGCAAGTTCATGGTCGTGCGGGCCCGCAAAGGCTACTACGCTCCGCGCATGTGACGCGCGGTTAGAACACGAATTTCAACTGGAACCGGAACGCGCGTCCGTCGTTGAGTGTGTTGGTGATCGAGCCGAAGCCGGGACTGCTGAGTTCCACCCATGGCGCGGCGAACTGAGGCGTGTTGAAGAAGTTCACTGACTCCGCGCGCAGCTCAAGCCTGCGGTCGCCGCGAAGGGGAAACTGCCGCGCGAGGGAGGCGTTGACGTTCCGGATGCCGCCTTTGCGGAACGTGTTGGAACCCAGGTTCCCGCGCTCCTCGCCCGGCCGGATGTAGGCGAACGCGGTGGCCGGCAGCAGCGCACGGGACGTGTCCGGGTTCCCGATGCTTCTCCCGAGCACAGAGGGATCGACGAGATTCGGACGGTCGCCGTTGTCGCCGTCGACATTGCCGAATCCCGGTCCGTCGGCGCCGGTGATCACCGTAAACGGGGTCCCCGTCTTCAACAGGATCACGCCGGAAATTTCCCAACCACGCAGCAGCCAACCCGCAAGGCTGGGCGAAGTGTACGAGGCCCGCATCAGGAAGGCATGCGGCTGATCGAACACGCTGACGCCCTTGGTATCCTCCCGCGAATTCAGCTCGGTCTGGCTCTGCGACTGCGTCCCGTCGTCGCCGGTTCCCGTGTTGCTATACGCGGATCCCCAGTCGATCGACTTGCTCAGCCAGTACGATGCATCCACGGAGAATCCATGCCAGCGTTGCGTGATCAGCGACACGCGGCCCGCGTCGAAGTAGGCTCGCGAGCCGTTCACGATCCGGCGCACGTCGAATTTGGTCACGTCCGGCCGCCGTTCGTTGACGGTGGATGTAATGAGCGGAATTCCCGGAACCGGAACCGCCCGGTTCGTGTACCAGAGGATGAACAGCTTGTGCGCCCGGCTTCCCACGTATCCTAGCTGGAGCCGCGCGCGGTTCCCCAGCGGGCGCTCCCAACTGAGGTTGTATTGGTGGGAGTAGGGCGTCTTCAGGTTGGGCGAAATGTCGAATACCGCGCTTCGGACGCCCGGCTCCACCGGGACATTCAATTGCTGGAAGGGCAGCAAGAGGTCCGGAGCCAGAACCTCGAACTTGCGTGTGTGCGGCGGATTGTAGCGGACCTGCTGGAAGGTGACGGTGTAGATTTCGCCGAAATGAACTCCATAGTTGCCGCGCAAAGTTCCGCCGTTCGATGGAAGCCGGTAGGCGAATCCGAACCGTGGCGCGAAATTGTTGCAGTCGCAGGGATAGGGCAAGGCATTGATGCCGTTCACTTCGATGGGCCGGGTGCTGAGCTCATAGCGGATCCCGTAGCTGAGCGTCAGATCGGGTCTGAGACGCGAAGCCGCGCCCACGTGCAGCGCGGACTCCCAGACGCGGAATCCACGGTGGACATCGCCCGTGGCTCCCGAGAACCGGGTCGGAATCCCCAGGAGGAAGTTCTGGATCGCCGTGCGGCCGAAGTCGTTCCGGAAATGCAGGTTGCCCCGGTGGCTGCTCACCTCGCTGCCGTTCACCTGGCGCCGGACCAGGTCGCCGCCCGCATACCAGTTATGGTTGCCGCGATTCTGCCTCACCGCCCCGCCGTACCGGAAACGGTTGAGTGCCCGGTCGATCGGCACGGACGAACTCGGGCCAAGCTTGGCAAAAATGTTCGCGAACGTGACTGAGGGCCCCGGCGAGTCCGGCTCCGGCACCAGCACCGATCCCGCACGGTCAAAGCTCGCGCTGGCGGTGGAAATCGTGGCGGCGCTCCAGTTCCTCAGCCACGTGGCCGACGCGTTGTGGGCGCGGGTGGTGGTGTCGGGATTCTGTCCGGCGGCGAGTTGGAACGCGACCACATTCTGCGCCGTGTAGCCATACCGCAGGAACAGCGAATCCCGCGCGCCGAGCTTCTGGTCGATCCGGCCGCCGAGCGAGTTGTCGTTGATCCGCTGCGTTGAATTGGTGTTCAGTGCACGCTCGTTCATGTCGGTGCGATTCGGCAGTTCGGCGGGGAATCCGTCGATCAGCTTCTGAATCAGGGCGCGCTTGGCGGGATCCGTCACCAGCGGGGTCCGCTCGTCGGCCTTGGGGACCAGCACGTTGCCATTCACGTTGCCGCGGATCCGCTGTCCTCCCCCGTCGACCGTCAGGTGTGCGCCGCGCCAGACAGGCATGACGATGGTCGCGCCGTACTGGTTCTCGTGGGCCGGCTTGACGCCGCCCACCTGGAAAAATGACCGCGCGTTGAAGACACTATTCGTGTGCGCTTCGAACAGGCTTCCGTGAATCCCGCCGTTCAGCTTCGAACCTGTGAGGTGGATGGGCGAGGGCGGCCGGTTACCGTACTCGGTGCCGAAGTAGCCGCGGTCGGCGCGAAACTCTTGGATGAGCGTGGCGGAGGTCCCCAGGCGGACGTTCAGTTCCTTGAGCGCGTTGTTGTCGATCAGGTTGAACTGGACGTTCTCGTTGCGGCGGCTTTCGCCTTCGCCGGTGTCGGTCTTTCCCAGCAGATTCAACTCGGTACGGCGTGACTCGGGCGCCGCCGCCGGCTTGGCCGCTTCGGTCTCCGCCTTCTGCGCCAACCCCGCCAGGGCCGCGATCGCGCATGCCGCCGCCAGACGAAGAAACACTCTTATGACGATACCGCGGATCGGAACTTCCGTGGGAATCCGGCTCGATGATCCTTATTCTTGCCGTTTGCGCGTATCCAGGTGAGGATGACGCGATGACAATCAAGACGAACGTTCGCGCCGGGTCGGGAAGGTACCTGACCCTGCGGCCACGGCCGGCGTAGGAAGCCCGGATCAACCGGCCCCGTGATTGGGGTCCCATAGGACCTCCGGTGCGCCGCTGGCGAAGTTCGCCCAACGGCTCCAAACAAACAAGGCGTCGCTCAGCCGGTTGAGATACCCGATCGTCTCCGCTGGCACCGGCTCCTCCTTCGCCAAAGCGACCGCGATCCGCTCCGCCCGCCGGCAGACCGTGCGCGCCGCGTGCAGCTCGGTATTGATCCGTGAGCCGCCCGGCAACACGAACGACCGCAATCCGGACAGGGGCTCGTTGGCGAGATCGATCTCCCGCTCCAGCCGATCGATCTCGGATTGCGTCACCCGCGGCTGCTTCGGGTGCACGTCCTCCGGCAGCGTCGCCAGGATCGATCCCAGATTGAACAGCTCATGCTGGACCCGCAACAGAATCGCCTCCAGCCAGTCCAGGCGCGAGTCCGCGGCCGCGGTGAAGCGGGCCATCCCGACGAAGGAGTTGAGCTCATCCACCGTTCCGTAGCATTCGATACGCAACGCGTCTTTCCCCACCCGCTGCCCGCCCACGAGGCTCGTCTGGCCTCCATCCCCCCTCCGGGTGTAGATCCGGTTCAACGCAACGTGGGGGGCATGATAGATCTTTCCTTCGCTCACTTCACCACTGTATCCTGAGACCGGGTGAAGAAAGTTCCGCTTTCGACTTGGGCGCTCGTGATCCTGGTGAGTGCGCTTTGGGCTGGAGCAGGTTCACTCGTGATCGATTCCGCCCGGAAACACGATTTCCTGAACCTCTACACGGGCGGATGGCTGGCGCGGGAAGCACGCTTCGCGGACATGCACTTGCCGGAAGTCCAGCTCGAATACGAGCGGCGCCTGGTGCGAGACACCAAGCCTGTCGTTCCGTTCGTGCGCCCGCACTTTTATTCGCTGTTTCTCGCGCCGCTCTCCTGGTTTCACTACAGGACCGCGTTCGCGCTCTGGCTCGTTTTCCAGACGCTTGTGCTGGCCGGCTGCTGGTACACGGGATACCGCTGGTTCGGACACGAGGCGCTGGTCTTTGCCGCGCTGTTCCTCCCCACGGCGCTCGGAATCGCGCACGGACAGGACTGCGCGCTGATGCTCGCGGTTTCGCTGGCAGCTTACTCGTTTGCACGTGACAGCCGCTGGTTCCGTTCGGGTGCGGTGCTTGCCCTGGGATTCGCGAAGTTCCACTTGTTCCTGCTCTGGCCCCTGGCCGCGATCGCCACACGCCGCTGGAGGTTCCTTGCCGGAATGGGAGCCGGCGCCGCCGCCGAAGCCATCGTTTCACTCGCCCTCGGCGGTTGGACCGGTGCCGGGCGCTACATCGCCCTTCTGCGCAAGAAGGACCTCGAGCGGCTGTCCCCCTCTCCCGAGATCATGCTGAACATCCAGGGAATCAGCGCGAATTTCTTCAACGACGCCCTGATTCCCACGGCCCTGCTGAGCGCCGCCGCGCTGCTCCTGTGGTGGATCGCCATCCGCAACGCGCCCCTGTGGCTGTGGTGGACCGCGACCGCTGTCACAGGACTGCTGATCGTCCCCCATGTCTACGGCTACGACGCCGGACTGCTGCTGCTGCCGCTGTGGCTTGCCATCTTCTCGACCACTGACAAGCCGGTCCGGATCGCCGCCGTGCTGCTCACCACGCCCATCCCGTATCTGATGAACCTGGCTGACAAGCCGTTGACCGCGGTTTCCGCGCTGAGCCTCTACGCGTTCCTGATCGTGCTGGCGGCCCGTGCGCCCCGTGCCCCTTTGACAGTGGCACCATAGAATTGTGAAGGCAGTCCCCGGCGAATTTCCGTACACGCGCGGCATCCACGCCACGATGTACCGCGGCAAGCTCTGGACCATGCGCCAGTTCGCGGGATTCTCGACCCCCGAGGAAACCAATCAGCGATACCGCTACCTGCTCGGACAGGGCCAGACCGGACTGTCGGTCGCCTTCGACCTGCCCACGCTCATGGGCCAGGATTCCGACGATCCCCGCTCGCTCGGCGAAGTCGGCAAATGCGGCGTGCCTGTTTCCTCACTCGCCGATATGGAGACGCTGTTCGACAGCATCCCGCTGTCTCAGGTGAGCGTGTCGATGACCATCAACTCGCCCGCCTCGATCCTCTACGCGATGTACCTGGCCGTCGCGGAAAAGCAGGGAGCCTCATGGACGCAGCTCAACGGGACACTCCAGAACGACGCGCTCAAGGAATACATCGCGCAGAAGGAGTTTCTCTACCCGCCGCGGCCGTCCATGCGGCTGGTGACGGACTCGATCGTGTTCTCGACCGGGCAGGTCCCGAAATTCAATCCAGTTTCCATCAGCGGATACCATATCCGCGAAGCCGGGTCGACGGCCGTGCAGGAGCTGGCGTTCACCCTGCGCGACGGCATCGAATACGTGGACTGGGTCCTCGCCCGCGGGCTCCCCGTCGACACCTTCGCCGGCCGTCTCAGCTTCTTTTTCAACGCGCATAATCACTTCTTCGAAGAGATCGCCAAGTACCGTGCCGCGCGGCGCATGTGGGCCTACATCATGCGCGACCGCTTCGGCGCACGGGACGAGCGAAGCTGGAAACTCAGGTTCCACGCCCAGACCGCCGGCTGCTCGCTCACCTGGCAGCAGCCCTACAACAACGTGATGCGGACAACACTGCAGGCGATGGCCGCGGTCCTCGGCGGATGCCAGTCCTTGCACACCAACTCCCTCGACGAGGCGTTCGCCCTGCCGAACGACCACGCCGTAACGATCGCGTTGCGCACCCAGCAGATCATCGCGTATGAGAGCGGGATTCCCGCGGTACCGGACCCGTTTGGCGGCAGCTACTACCTTGAAAACCTGACCAACGAAGTCGAGGAGGCGGCGCAGGACTACATTCGCCAAATCGACGGAATGGGCGGGATGATTCCGGCTATCGAACGCGGTTTCCCGCAGCAGGAGATCGCCAACGCGAGCTACCAGTACCAGCGGGAAATCGAGGGGGGAGAACGCACCGTGGTTGGCGTCACGGCCTACCAGGTGGAATCGGAAAAGCCGATCGAGCTGTTGCAAATCGGCGAGGAAGCCGCGGATGCCCAGCGGCGCAAGCTGGCAGAGCTGAAGCAGTCCCGCAGCCAGGCCGCGGTGGACCGCACGCTCGGCGCACTTCGCCGCTGTTGCGAAGGCGATGCCAACACGATGCCCTACATCCTGGACGCCGTCCGGGCATACGCGACCACTGGTGAGATTTGCGCCGCCATGGGCGACGTCTTCGGACTGTGGACCGAGCGGGCCGTCCTGTGAAGTGAGATACCATAACACCCATGAGGTGGTTCGCCGCCGCCGCGATCTCCGTGTCGGCTATCCTCTTCGCACAACTGCCTGACGTCAAGATTCCCCGGCCCGCTCCCGAGCAGCCGTTGCCGTTTAGCCACAAGACACACGCCGGGATCAATAAGACCGCCTGCGCGCATTGCCACCCGGTCCCCGATCCTGGCGACTTCGCCACGATTCCAAAAACACAGGTCTGCATGGGCTGCCATCAGGCCGTCAAGAAGGACAGCCCGCACATCCAGAAGCTGGCCGGATTCCATGCCGAGGCCAAGAAGATTCCGTGGGCGCCTGTCTACCGGGTTCCGGACTGGGTCTCGTTCAGCCACAAGAAGCACCTCGGCGTTGAAGGAGTCAAGTGCGCCACCTGCCACGGAGAGGTGGCCACGTACGACGTTCTGCGCCGGGAAAAGGACATCTCGATGGCGGGATGCATGGACTGCCACCGCGCCAAAGGCGCATCCAACGAATGCCTGCTTTGCCATGACCAACGATAACTACTCCAGGCGGTCCGCCCTGCGGAATCTCGCGGCGCTGTTCGCTGCCTCGCCCCTCGCCAAGGCGCAACTGGACCTTCCGTACACGGCGGCGCATGTCCCCTCGCTTGACGAGTTGGTGAACGTGTTTGAGTTCGAGCCCATTTGCCGCGCCCGGATCCCGAAGCAGAACTACGATTTCATCGCGGGAGGCGTTGATGCCGAGTGGTCCCTGCGGCATAACCGCGAGGCGTTCGACAAGATCGCCCTGCGTCCGCGGATGATGGTCGACACCAGCGGGCTCGACGTCTCGACGACCGTGTTCGGCGACAAGCTCGAAATGCCGATCCTGATCGCACCGACCGCGGGTCATGGTCTGGCCAATCCGGAAGGCGAAGTGGCCACTGCCAAGGCGGCCGCGCACGTCAAGACGATCCTGATTCTGAGCACCAACTCGACCCAGCCTTACGAGAAGGTCGCCCAGGCCAGCACGTTCCCCAAGTGGTTCCAGCTCTACCCTGGACCCGACCTCGAAGGTACTCGTGAACGCGTCGAACGCGCCGTCGGCGCCGGGTTCAAGCTCATTTGCCTCACGGTCGACGCCGGCTGGAACTCGCATCGGGAACGGCTGCTCCGCAACCGGTTGCGCACCCAAACGCCGCCCGGCGTCAATTCGCCGCAGTCGGCCCGGCGGCGGCAGCGGGAAGGCGAGGAGCCGCAAAAGCCTCCGCCGTACCGGCTGTCGACCACATTGATGCACCGGCTTGACTGGCGGTTTTTCGCCGACTTGAAGAAGTACGCCAAAGTTCCGGTGATCATCAAAGGCATCATGACCGGCGAGGATGCCGCGCTGGCGGTCAAGCATGGCGCCGACGGAGTGGTTGTGTCAAACCACGGCGGGCGTTATCTCGACTACGCCGCGGCGACCATCGAGATGCTGCCGGAAGTCGTCAAAGCTGTGAACGGCCGGATCCCCGTTCTCGTCGACAGCGGATTCCGCCGCGGCACCGATATCCTCAAGGCGCTGGCGATCGGCGCCAAGGCCGTTTGCGTCGGCCGTCCGCCGCTCTGGGGCTTGGGAGCCTACGGCGAGCAGGGTGTGGTCCGCGTGCTTGAGCTGCTCCAGAGCGAGCTTGCGCTGGCCATGGGCTTGAGCGGACGCTCGAATCTCGCTAGCATTGACCATAGCCTGTTGAAGTACCAGTAAGGGGGTTCTATGCGTCTTCTCCTGTGCCTCGGGGCACTCACGTCCTTGGTGTGGGCCGACGTCACCGGATCCATCACCGGAACGGTAGCCGATCCCGCCGGGGCTGTGGTTCCCAACTCCACCGTCACCGCAACCAACTCCGCCACCAACGCCCGGTTCACGACGGCGTCGGATGAAAATGGAGTCTACTGGTTCCGCGCGCTTCCGGCAGGAACCTATGATCTCGCCGCCACGGTCAGCGGATTCAAGAAGTTCGAGACACGCGGCGTGCGCCTGCAAGTGAATGAGATCGCCCGCGTGAACGTCAATCTGGCGATCGGCGAGACCGCGGAAACCGTCAGCGTCACCGCCGACGTGGTCACCGTCGACACCACCACCGCGACGCTCAAGACCGTGGTCGACAAGAAGCGCATCGAGGACCTGCCGTTGAACGGCCGCAATCCAACCCAACTGATGCGGCTCGTGGCTGGCGTCCAGCTTGACACACGCGCCGACGTCACCTCCGGCACCACCTATCCCGGAGCACAGGGAGTCAGCGTCAACGGCAGCCGCGGCAACTCGACCAACTACATTCTGGACGGCGCCAACAACAACGACCACTATTCCAACGCGGCCAATCCCATGCCGAACCCGGACGCGCTCCAGGAGTTCAGTGTCCAGACCAACAACTTCAGCGCCGAGTTCGGACGCAACTCCGGCGGTATCGTCAACGCAATCACCCGGTCGGGCACCAATGACCTGCACGGCGTGGCGTTCGAATACTTGCGCAACAAAGCGGTGAACGCGGCCAACTTCTTCAACCCGATCACCAACGGCCGCCGGGTCGACGACGGACTGAAGCGCAACCAGTTCGGACTCACCACCGGCGGACCCGTGTGGATCCCCAAGCTCTACAACGGCCGGGACAAAAGCTTCTTCTTCTTCTCCTATCAGGGGACCCGCGTCCGCCAGGCTCCGGCCGACGCCGCGGTGGTGGTTCCCACCGCCGCCCAGAAGCGGGGCGACTTCTCCGCGCTCACCCGTCCGCTACGCGATCCATTCGCCAACGCCCCGTATCCCGGCAACCAGATTCCGCTGTCGCAGTACAGCCCGATTTCGCGCTCCATTGCGGACAACCACCTGCCGCTGCCGCAGAGCGGAACCACGGTGAGCTTTCAGGTTCCCAACCGTCTCAACGACGACCAGACGCTGATCCGCGGCGATCACCAGCTCAACTCGCGCCACCGGCTGAGCGGACGCTTCTGGAAGTCCTGGGCCTCGACGCCGGCCTTCCTCGATCCGAAGAACTACCTGAACTCGGTGGGCGGACGCCGGTGGTTCAACCACTCGACCACGGTCACCGACACACACACGGTGTCGCCCAGGGTGCTCAACACCGTGCTGTTCAGCTACAACCACACCGACGGCCCGGTGGTCCGGATTTTCCCGGAGAAGAGCCTGGCCCAGTTGGGCGTCAAGATGTTCAATGACGACCGGCCCCAGTACCACTTGACAGTGAACGGATACTTCCAGATCAACACCGGCGACACGAACAACTTCTTCCGCGACGAATACCAGGTGAGCGACACCGCCCGCTGGACCCGCGGCAGGCACAACATGAGCTTCGGTGGCGAATACGGGCGCGGCATCGGCGACATCGTGAACAACTTCCGCGCCAACGGCCAGTTCGCATGGAACGGCGTGGCGCCGTTCACCAGCGACGCCCTGGCCGACTTTTTCGTCGGCAAGTTCGCTTCGCTCAGCCAGGGAATCGGTGAATACAAGAAGACGCGCTTCAACATCGTGTCGTTCTTTTTCAACGACTCGATGAAGGTCACGCGCCGGTTGACGTTCGACTTGGGCGTCCGCTGGGAGCCCTTCTTCCCCTACACCGATGTCGACGGCAAACTCGCCGGCTGGCGGGCGGGCGCGCAGTCCTCGCGCTACATCAATGCGCCTCCCGGCGTGCTCTACCCCGGCGACCCCGGATTCCCGGACGGCGGCTATCCCACCCGCTGGAGCAACCTGGGTCCACGCCTCGGCTTCGCTTACGACGTGTTCGGCGACGGCAAGACGGCGTTGCGCGGAGGCTACGGAATCTTCTTCGACCGCCAAAACACCCTCGTCACCAACGGCCAGGCCAACCAGGGTCCGTTCGGAACCGTGGTCAGCGTGAATGGCAACAACGTGAACAGTTTCGCCGACCCCTACGCAGGGGCCACGAATCCATTCCCGGCGCCCACCAATCCGCCGCGCGAAGTGGCATTCGTGCGTCCGCACGTTGCCACCGTGTATGAGGAGCATATGCGCAACCCGTATCAGCAGTCGTGGAACCTGACGATTGAGCGCGAAGTAACGGGCGGATTCGTCGTCTGCACGGCTTATGCCGGATCCAAGGGGACCCGGCTGCTGGCTCAGCGCGAGCTGAACCCGGCCATCTATGCTCCGGGCGCGACCACCGCCACGACGAACCAGCGGCGCCCCCTGGCGCCGCTCTACGCCAACATCACGCTGCTTGAGCCGACCGCGAATTCGACGTTCCACTCCTGGCAGACAACAGTCGAAAAGCGCTTCTCAACAGGCTTCTCGCTGCTTGCCAATTATCAATTGTCGAAGGCGATTGACGACGGCTCGGCGAACAAAGCCGGACCGGGCCGCATCAATCCGTTCAACCAGTCGTTCGACAAAGGCCTCGCGGACTTCGATCACCGCCACGTCTTCACCGCATCGAGCCTCTGGCGGGTTCCCGGCAAGTTCGACAGCACCGCCGCCAAGTTCGTCCTCGGCGGCTGGAACCTGTCCGGAATTCTCACCCTCCAAAGCGGATATCCGTTCACGGTCGGCAGCGGCGTCGACAACGCCCGCACCGGCACCAGCGGACAGCGCGCCGACCTGGTGGGGAATCCGATCCTGGCCAGCGGCCGCAGCCGCGGGGACCGCATCGCCCAGTGGCTGAACGTTTCCGCCTTCCTGCCGAATGCCCTCGGCACGTTCGGCAACCAGGGGCGCAACATGTTCAGCGGACCCGGCATCGCCAGCACCGACCTCGGCCTCCACAAGAACTTCCCGATCCATGCCGAGCGCGTCTATGCCCAGTTCCGCTTCGAGGTGTTCAACGCCTTCAATCGCGTGAACCTGACGGGCCCGGATGGCAACCAGTCCTCGCGGACGTTCATGGTGACGCGGACCGCGTACGACCCGCGCATTCTCCAGTTCGCGCTGCGCCTAAACTGGTAGGATGTTCCGGATCCGGACCGCCGAGCCGTCTGATACCGCCGTCATCCTTGAGTTGATCCACGGCCTCGCCGAGTACGAAAAGGCGGGGCCGGGGGATATTTCCGTCACCGAGGACGACCTGCGGGATTCGCTGTTCGGGGAGCGGCCCTCGGCTGAGGTCTTGTTGGCGTGCGAAGGCGTGCAGGCGGTCGGGTTCGCGGTCTTTTTCCACAATTTCTCGACCTGGCTGGGCCGCCGTGGATTGTACCTCGAAGACCTCTTCGTCAAGCCGGAGTTCCGGGGCCGCGGCTACGGCAAGGCGCTGCTGGGTGAACTGGGGCGGATCGCCCGGGAGCGGAACTGCGGCCGGTTCGAGTGGATGGTGCTTGACTGGAATACGCCAGCAATCGGATTCTACAAGCGGATGGGCGCGGTTCCGATGGAGGAGTGGACCAAGTTCCGGGTGAGCGGCGACGCACTCCGGGATCTGTAGCCGGTACCTCCGGAGCAATACTAAAGTCCCGTCCGGGTTCCGCCGATCCAAGAGTGAGGCCAATGTCGGACTTCACTCCAGATACAGACGCGCTCCTGATGCAGTTCAACAAGCTCATGCAGGACCTGCTCCGCGGAAGCCTGAACCGGAACACGTTCCGGCCGTGGGAGATTGACCTGCTGCTGGACATCGAGGGCTGCAATCTCCGCGACGCGAACCGCCGGGAAATCCTGCGGCGTTACCAGAAGGCTGTCCAGCGCAACGTGGACCGTGGGTCCACGTCGCTGCTCAAATTGTCGGAGTACCTCGAGCGGAACCGTGTCCGGCGTGAGCGCCGGGCCGCGGAATCTGGCGGGGCACCGGTTCCCGCTGCTGTTGGCCGTTGGGACGACGACGAGTAGTTTTCAGAACGAAAGCCTCAGCCCCAGTTGAATCGTACGGGCTCCTAACGCCGAAGTGATCCGTCCGAATCCAGCGGCCCGGTTCAATCCATCCGGACCGGGCGAGAAGCCGACGCCCGGATTCGCGTAGTTCACATGATTGGGCGCGTTGAAGCTCTCGAACCGGAACTCGAGGTCCGCGCGCTCCTTGATCCGGAAGTTGCGGAACGCCGACAGCGCCATGTCAAAAAGCCCGGGACCACGTGTTCCGGGCAGAGTCCGGGGCGCATTGCCGATCACGAAGTTCGGCGGATTCCGGAACACGTTGGTGTCGAACCAGCGTTCCGGAGTCCGCTGCCCGCGCGGCAGCGTCGGGTCGCTGAGCACATCCGGGTAGTTCACGCCGGTGAAGTTGTTCGCCCCGCGGACTGCCAAGGGAATGCCCGTCTGAATCGTGGTCACGCTGTTGATCTGCCATCCCTGCGCGAGCTGCGCCACCAGTCCGCGCGATCCGCCAAGCAGCGCCTTGCCGGGACCAAACGGAAGCTCCCACACGCCGCTGACCACCAGCCGGTGGGTGATGTCCTCCTGGTCCAAGGAGCGGTCAAGCCGCCGGTTGTACGCCCCAATCCGAAGATCCGACTGGACTCCCAACAGCGCTCCGCCGCCGCTTCCCAGACTCGTGAAGCTGTCACCAATCAGCTTCGCGCCCGTGTACGACAACAGCGCCGTGAGTCCTTTCGAATATCGCTTCTCAATCGTGATCTGCGCCGAGTGGTATGTGGTCGACGCCCCGTGGTTGGCCAATGTCGAAACGGCCAGGTAATCCGGCAGCAGCTTCAGCGATTGGGAGCGTGGGATCGTCGCGCCCGCAAGCGGACCGGTGGCGATCTGGCCCCGGAACGGGTTCGGAACCAGATTCTGCAGAGCTAGTCCGAGCGCGTAGTGGCGCGGATCGAGCTGATTGAGGTCGTAGTTGGCGCCGAATCCCTTCACCACGCGGTTCCCCGCGTAGGCGCCCGTGGCCGTCCAACCGCCGGGTAGCGCGCGCTGAAGCGTGAAGTTCCACTGCTGGAGATACGGAGACGGCGCATCGAACACTTGCACGCGGACGTCCTGGCCCCGGAACGCCGAGGGCCCGCCCGCTGAGCCGCGGGGCCGGTTCAACGACGCTGGGCCGGCGCTGAACAAAAACGCCCGCGTGGGTCCGATCGCGTCGAAGGTGGTGACGGCGGTGAAGCCGAGCGAGTTCGACGTGTCGCCTTCGGTGTCACCCGATTCCACTCCCACGAAAATGATGCCGTAGCCGCCGCGAACCGATGTCTTGCCGTCCCCCGTCAGGTCGTAGGCGAATCCGAACCGCGGTCCGATCTTGTCGTAGTTACGCTTCACGAAGTGGCGGGGATGATCCACGCCCGCGTAGGTAAGGCGTCCGTCGAGGCCGGTTTCCGGATTGCGGGTGTACGGCTCGAAATTCGAGAACTGGTTCCAGCGCTCGGCGGGCCCGGAGACGAGGTCGTACCTCAGGCCCAGGTTCAGGGTAAGGCGCCGCGTGATCTTGAAGTCGTCCTGCACGAACGTGGCGTGAGTCCAGTTATGGAAGGCGAACGCCGGAGTGAAGCGTTGCTCACCAGCGCTGACTTCCCCCAGCAGGTAGGTGGCTAGCCCCAATACTGTTCACTTAAGAACATTTTTGTGATATCCTGTTTTAGGGCGATTGCCTCCACAAGGAGGCGATCGCATGACAATCACAGCCGTCGAGTCTTCCACACTCGCAGCGGTAGGCTAT
>Ga0194132_10002387_pt1 | contig 35381 bp, 49 predicted proteins | sample TA2KigOf80mmetaG_FD_148612 | JGI IMG/M metagenome (GOLD analysis project Ga0194132, IMG submission 148612) | Freshwater microbial communities from Lake Tanganyika, Tanzania - TA2015054 Kigoma Offshore 80m | ecosystem: Environmental > Aquatic > Freshwater > Lake | place: Tanzania: Lake... | reverse complement strand
GATGGCCCGGAGGTCATCTTAGACTCGGACGCATTCGAGCGCTTTACCGACCAAGTGTTTCAACGCGGCATCGACTTTGGGTTGCAGCTAGCCCAAACCTTAGTCGATGAATTGGGAGGGTCCAAAAATGCTTGACTGGCTATTCGATGCCTTTCGTAAGCCGTGGCCCTCTCGAATGCCCGACCGTGAAGTGCTGCCGCCGCCCAACTGGCGTTGCAGTCGGCGAAGGCTAGGGGGGGATTACTGGTGAGCCGCCCCGATCATCGGTTTATGTCTGCTGAGGAATTGGAAGCCTTCTGGGAACCCGTATGGGCTGACCACGGCGAGGGCGGCCTGTCGCGGGAGGAACGCTACAGGCGGGCCTTGGAGGGCATCCTAGCGTGTTCGAGCACCGACCGTACTGTCTGGCTGCTGCAATCGGTTGCGGCGCAGGCGCTCGGATATGACGACCTCGCCGCTCGATTACTAGCGGACGTGGAGGGCAAGCCATGACCGCGCTTCTGGTCGCAGTCATCGTCACAATCATAATCGAACTGCTGACCGACTGACTAACGCCCCGGCCTCGCGCCGGGGTTTTTATTTCACCACCTGCAAGCCGGGCGGCGCTTCGACCATGTTCCGCAGTTGACTGCGCGGCGCCTCAAAGAGTTCGGGAGCGCACCAAACGTGCTTGGGCGCAGAATGCTCGCGGCTTGTAATCCGACCAACGTCGCGCCAGCCTGCCGCTTCAATGGCTGAAAAGAGCATTTCGCGGGCGATGGGTTTGGCCGTGCCTTTGCAGAGTTCAGCGATTACAGCAGTCCACGGCGCGCCGACTACGCCACGCACGAACGGCCCCTCTCGATGGCGGGCCATGTCCGCTATTGCTGCCTCGCCGCCCGTGAGGCCAAGGTCAACCATCGCGAGCTTCGCGTCTGTCATCATCGGCGTCGCGCCCGGATTGAATTGGCTAACGTCCCGTGCATTGAGCCATGCCGTGACATGACTGAAACCGCCTGCGCTGTACCAATCCCACAATCCCTGCGCGTCCGAGGGGTTCATCATCCCGGCATCTGACCACACTACGAACCAACGTCTATCGGTCGGCGGTATTACAATGGCAGCGCGTTCATTGCTAAACGCCAGCACGAAAACCCGATTGGCGACGTAATACGGGTGCGATTGTTTTTTATTCACTAACAAGTTTTCGGGCGGTGCCGCGATGATCGGCTTCAGCGCATTCTCTAGCGCCCGACGGTCTGACGTTAGCCCTTGCCGTAGTTCATTGAGGACGATGACCTCGGACTCGAAACTATAACCCCATGACCCTGCGACCTCTTCAGCGCGAGCCGTGGCGACGTTTGCTAACGTAGCGCCGCCGATGGCGTACAGAAAAGGCGCGTAGAGCGTGTCTTTGCCGCTCCCAGGCACCCCCGCGTGCAGGATGGCATGGTTAATCTTGCGCTTCGGGTTCTGCCGTTTGTAGGCGAGTACGTTGAAAACGTGTTCGCGCTCAAGTGGATTGGGCAGCATTCGCTCGGCGTGACGCAGCCACGGCGTGACATCACCCGGCACGCCTTTGGGCCGATGGTCACGCCATTTGTTCGCGTGCGCTTGGTTGCCCTTGGCGACCAGCACCGACTCGCCTGCCGCATAGGTCAGGCCCGTAAGCAGCCGCGACCCTAACGCCGCACGGTTCTCATCGAAAAAGACGGCGGCTTCGACTCGCCGCGCCTTGTTATGCACGCTTTGCAGTGGCACGCCCCGGTAAATGGCATTGAAGGCGCTGCGGGTGTATTCCTGTCGCTCCACGACATCGAAGTAGTAGTCACCCTCGGAGATGTACACGAACCGCTTAAACCAGTCCTCGGGCGGCAAATTTGATATGTCCGTAGCATTCGTGCTATCTTCGGATTGCATAGTTCACCCTTGAGAGATCAGTCTCGCCCGGCGAAGCATACCCCGCTCGCCGGGCTTTTTTTAAGCAGAAATTGGCGCGGAACCGCGTGCAATCAAGCGATAGCTGGCATACTTTTTGCCGTTGCGTTTTTCCAAATCGGTCGTAATGACCCATCCTTTTTTTCGCAGATCGTCAATCCGCGCTGCGAGCCGAAAGCAACCATAGTCACGCAACGCATCGAGCGGCGTAATGCTACGGCCTGACGTTAAGTGTTCCAAAATTGCATCGTTCTGCGTCATACATCACCCCTGTCGTTTGTTGGCTTGTAAAGTTCTCCAAGCATCCATCACGATCCGCTCGGTGTCACGCTTGTTGGCGACTTTGTTGTAAAGCGCAATCGCGTGGACGTATCGCTCATGCGCTCCAAGGGTGTTCGCGTGCGTGACAGCAATCGCTTGGCGCTCCGCGACCGTCCCCTCGCTGTGCGTAAAGACGGCCTCACGGGTTCGCTTATAGGCAAACTCCGCTCGCTCCATCTCTGCTTTGGCGGCGGCTGCGGTCTCGTCGGTGTCAACAAGAAATCGCAGCGCCTTCTCTGCTCGCTCTTCGCTGATCATACGCCGCACATCCGTTTCATCTAAAAGGGGATTTTGGCGTCGTCTTCAAAAGTCGCCCAGTTCTCTTCGGTGAGGCCACTGTTGGCGGCTTTCTTCGCAAGCGCAGGCTGACCTTTTGGCTTTACCTTGATTGAGAAATACGTCTCGCCTTTTTTGCTTATCTTTTCGTGGACATCAACCCAAAAGGTCATGCCGTTGAAAATACCGCTGCCTTTGTAATCGGCGTCCTTTCGTATCCATTCGGTGCCGTCAGGGTTCTTCATCACCTGGTCGGGCCGCTTCTCTTCGTTTTTGAAGACCGTTGCGGTGTTTGGTTTCTGTTCGTACTTCATACCTTTAGCTCCTGCAATGCTTTGACCTTGCCATCCAACTCTTCCAAAAACGTCACAACTTCGTGTTCGAGCATCCGCACCGTGTCGTCATCACGCGGTATGCGAACGATCAGCAACTGCAAGTGCGCGGGCATACGCGGGTCGTAGGACACCCAATCGCAAAAGTCTGCCATGCAACACGCCATTTGCCATTGCATCTGGTAATAGTATTTCTGCGGCGGGTCAGGAGTTAGCAGGTACTCAATGTGACTCGCCGTGTTCGGGGCTTTTATTTCGACAAGCCCTGTGCCGACGATCCCATCGGGCGATGCGCCTGCCATCGCAATGCGCGGATGCGGTACGAAGCCGGTTTCCGTCACCAGCTCACCCGTTCTTGCGGAGTAGGCATCACGGGCAAACGGTTCCTGCTCCGTTCCCCACTGCATTGCTGCGTTGGTAAACCCTTCCGTAGGTTTACCCGTGAGCCTTTCAACCACTAACTCTGCCATGTAATTGCCGCGACTCGCGGCGTAACCGCTGCGCGTTTTCGCGCAAACGTCTGCCATCCGACTCGCGGTGACTTTGCCAAGTCGTGCGGCGAACCATTCGCTACTTCGTTGTTCCATTAATGTCTCCTAAAAAAATCCATGCCCTGCCTCGCCTTGCCAAGCCCTGCCAAGCCTTGCCCCGCCCGACCCCGCCATGCCAAGCCTTGCCAGGTTAAATTTCTTCAAACCTCGTCACCCGAAACGTGCCGAAAGGGCCACGCTTCTCGGGTCTAAAATCACCAATACCGATGGACTCGCCCGCTTCCGTCAGCAAGCGTTGTGCATCCTCCAGCGACAGCATCTGGTCGTTGACGACCAGCGAAAATGCCGCGCCCCAGCAATCAAATCGAGGGCGGTAGCGCATGATGCGTCCCTTGGTCGCCGGGATCGTCACGGGGCGACCGTCTACCTCAAAGTTTTGCGCGGGGCCAGAACCGTTAAGGATCGTTACGGTGTCCGTTGTCACGCGCACCGCGCTCGGCACCACAAACCGCAGCGTCTTGCGAGAGCCGCGCATCTTGTGATTACTCCCTGCCGCTGCCATCGCATTCGGGATGCTAAACGCTGAGAAGTAAAACGTGCCGTCTGCTGCAATGTAAGCATTCTTGGTCGCCTCAGCTCGCGGGTCGTAACTGTCTACGACGACGCGCCGAGTCGCTTTCACTTGCTCTGCTTGCTCCGCAAAACGGCGAATTAACAGCGGCGTATTGCCGCGAATTTCAACATTAATCGTTTTCAATTTAGTTCACTCCTGTTAAAAAAACCATGCCATGCCACGCCAAGCCATGCCCAGCCTAGCCCCGCCATGCCACGCCGGGCCTCGCCCTGCCGCGCCTTGCCGGGCCGCGCCATGAAAATTAAACCTTCTCCGCCAAAATTTTAAGTTCGCGCAACTCGCGCTCCAGCTTGTAAATCCGCTCCTGCGCGAGCCGCTCACGCATCTCGGCATCCGCTCGAAGTTTGGTCTGCACCCGTAGGCGCTGTGCCAGCACCTGCGAGAGTTCGGTTGCATCGTCACCGAGCGCAAGAACGTGGCCGACGATCTCGCCGTCCGTCATGCCTTCGTAGTAGCGCAGGCTCATTGATGCGCCTCGTCAATTTTCGGAAAGTGCTTTACCGGCGGATGCATCTGCTCATATTCTGCTTGCCTGCTTTCGTAGCATTCTTTACCGATTTCCAATATTTTTTTCGTTTTAAGGATACGAACATCTTTCGTTAAAGAATTTCGCAATCTTGCTTTTTCTACTGATTCTTCGTACCGAATACGAGCCTGCGACATACTTGGCAACAATTCTAAAATCTCTTTAACTAATTTTCTAACTTTGTCCTGGCGACAAGAAATTTTGCTTTCAATATCTGCGTGAGCTTTCCAAGCCAACCAAGTGTCTTCGCACAAATACTTGAATGGCGGCATCAAATCGTCTGCATGAACAATCTTGTGCGTTTCTTTTCTGATTTTCATGCGAGCGCCTTCTTGCGTGACTGAAACGCCTCGATGTGCGCCTCACGCACTTCCGGCGTAACGCTCTTGTAAAGTTTGGTCAGATCGTCCTGCGTCGTCGTCGCTAGAATCTGCTTGAGCAATCCCGCATCCTGCTGCGGCGCAGGCTTGTTGCGGCCCTGCGCGGCTTCTGCGTCATCGTCAATCTGCGCGAGGCCGACGATTGCAGCTAGCGCATAACGCCGTGCGTAGGTGATGCCGCTTCCCTGACCTTGCGGGCTGTCGTCTTTGGTTAAAATCGGGCAGAACGACTTGACCCACTCGCCGCTTGAGTGGCAAAGCGTCGTCACAAGAACTGCACGCGCTTCGCCTACCTCAATCGTCTGGATGACGGCGAGGCCGTTGTCGGTCAGCGGCTTGCGGCACGCATCCCAACACGACGCAAGGTCAGCGTACTTGCTCTTGAAGTAAGGGTTGGCTGAATCTTTGAGGGCGCCGGTAATCAACGCCTGTGCCTTAGAGAGCGCCGCTGCGAGGGCGGCAATGGATTCTGACTGATTCATTGTGTTCTCCCGAGTTCGGCTCGCGCCTTATCGATGGCGTCAATGATTTCACGCAGGCCGTTCGACCATGCGGTCGCGGTTTCTTGCTCGATGCGATTAAGTTCTTGGATGCCGCAAAGACACTGCCAGGCGGCGATCTCAGCGCGGGTTTGCGCTTCGGCGTAAGCTTCGGCCATTTCTTGAAGGTCACGACCTTCTTGCTGTTCACCCATGTTTGTCTCCTGTCTGTGGGGCCAATCCCCGAGAGCAATCATACCCCTTACATTTGACTTGTCAACCCACGTTGCGTATCGTCCACTACATGGACATCAAGACTTTGGTTAGAGCGTTTGGGTCAGCCTCACAAATCGCACGCCGATTCGGCGTTTCGAGACAGGCTGTGGCGAAATGGATCAAGTCGGGCACATTGCCCGCGCTGCGTGCGTATCAGGCACGCGAGATGCTGGAGAAGTTGGGCAAGTGAGGTACGGCAGCGTCTGTAGCGGCGTTGAGGCGGCGACAGTTGCATGGGATTCGCTTGGATGGACGCCCGTGTTTTTCAGCGAGATTGAGCCGTTCCCGTGCGCCGTGCTGAAACATTATTACCCTGCCGTACCGAACTACGGCGACATGACTAAATTTGCGGAGTGGCCGAATGAATCAATCGACGTTCTCGTGGGAGGAACCCCATGCCAAAGTTATAGTGTCGCAGGACTCAGAGCAGGACTGGCTGATCCGCGTGGCAACCTCATGCTTACCTACCTTGCGATTGCTGACCGATATCGGCCCGAGTGGCTGGTATGGGAGAACGTCCCCGGCGTCCTGTCATCTAACGGAGGAAGGGACTTTGGAACCCTCCTCGGAATGTTGGCAGAACTCGGGTATGGGTTCGCCTACCGGGTTCTTGACGCTCAATACTTTGGAGTGGCCCAGCGCCGCCGCCGTGTGTTCGTTGTCGCAAACGCTAGAAGTTGGCAACGTGCCGCAGCGGTTCTTTTTGAGTCCCACAGCCTGCAAGGGCATCCTGCGCCGAGCAGAGAGACGCGGGAAGGCGTTGCCGAAACCTTTGCGGATCGCTTTGGAATCAGTCATGAAAATCACGAAGAGTTAGCGTGGCCTGCGGAAGTCGCGTCAACGCTAAATGCCGCATTCGGTAGCAAGCAAGGACTAGAGGATCAGCACGCGCTTGGCGGCGCACCGTTGTTTGTTCCTGCCGTTGCCGGTTCGTTGACCGCAAAAGGACCAGGAGCGATGGGCGCGCCTGAAGTTGATGCACATCATTTTTTGCCTGTGGTGCAAACAATGGGCGATGAAGATATTGCTCCATGTTTAATCAAACGCATGGAAGCGGCGACCGGCACAACGCGAGACGCGCAAATTATTGCCGTCGCCCAGCCGGTGGCGACCGCCATGCAAGTGCGCCGCCTCACGCCCGTGGAGTGCGAACGTCTGCAAGGCTTCTCTGACGGCTACACCAACATTCCATGGCGCGGTAAGCCCAAGAGCCCGGACGGCCCTCGCTACAAAGCTTTGGGCAACTCAATGGCCGTGCCTGTTATGAAATGGATTGGGCAGCGAATACAGAAGGTGAGCGAACTATGAATCAGCCTCTGACGACAAGTAGCGACATCACTTGGGCCACGCAGTCCTGCATCCGGCATTGGGATCAGCGCATAGGCACAACGCTCGGCAAACTGCACCTTGCGGCGGCTTACCTTGCTCGCATCGGGGTCGGCGAATGGAGCGACCGCGAGATACGCAAGGACTGGCTGAAAGGTCAGGTCGGCCCGCTGATCCGCGAGGCCAACCCGAAAGACGTTCTCGGCGACCCGAACCTATGTGGGATGGTGAGAGAACTCTTCACCGAGCGTGGCGTGACACGCTTGCGCGACAAAATCAATGCACATCATCCCGATTGAACTAAAAGAGGCGAATGCGTTTGTGCTGTCGTATCACCGGCATAACAAGCCGGTCGCGGGGCATAGATTCAGTATTGGCGCAAGCGATGGAACAAAGTTAATTGGCGTAGCGATTGTTGGCCGCCCGGTTTCACGCCATTTGCAGGATGGTTTGACGGCAGAAGTTTTGCGGTGTTGCGTGTTGCCGGACGCGCCGAAGGGGGCTTGCTCGTTCCTGTATTCGCGGGCATGGCGCGTATGGTCAGCGATGGGCGGGCAGAAACTAATTACCTACACCCTTGATACGGAACCGGGGTCAAGCCTTCGCGGAGCGGGATGGCTCATTGTCAATCAAGCGCCTGCTGTCAAGGGAAAAGGATGGACAAACAGGCCGGGGCGCGAGTGGCAATCTGTCCACGGTCAGGGCAGACTTCGTTGGGAATGCGCTACGCCAAACGTCGAGACACTAACCACGCCGAAATAGTCCATGCCCTGCGGCAGGTAGGGTTTGAAGTCATTGACTTCGCTTCGGCAGGCCACGACATCCCTGATCTGCTCGCCGTAAAGCCCATGCGGGACGGTCTAGCGTGGGCCTGTTGGGTTGAGGTCAAGGCTAAAGGTGGGCGGCTCTCAGAGGGCCAGAAGCGGTTTCAGGCGATCATGCAGCCACGGGGCGAGTGGTACGAAGCGCGAGATGCCGCTGATGCGGTCGCAGCGCTACAGGCGATGTACCTTGCGGCAACCCTAGCGGGTTAAATTCTCGGCGATCCGACGCGCCCACCCGCGTCCAAAAGCGTTCCAGGTCGGAAGCGAAGTCATCAAAAGCAGGCGCTGACCGTTCAGTTTCGCGGCAAACTTTGCGGAGTTTGCGGTCGCCATCGCGTTTAACGTCACGGTGCCAAGTACGCCGTCGTCTTTGACTGCCAAGATTCGCTGCGCGTGACGCACGGCAGTACCGACGCCAGAGTTCACCGCAAAGTCGAAAAGGTCAAACCGCAGTTCAGGGCGAACGTCATTCAGACGCATAGAGTCCCAATAGAGCTTCTCGTAAACGCGCTTGGCTTCCTCAAAAGGGTAGTCGCGCATCTCCCCTGTGTAGCCTTCACGCCGCGCGACGGCCTCGGTGACGCCGAAACGCGTCCTGCCGCCGGGGTCGGCAGCGTGGTCGCTGTAGTCGCCTTCGTGCTTCATCAGCGCGTTGAAGGCTTCATCGAACGTCATTGACCCATCCTTGCAAAGCGCGGAGCTTGGCTATCTCGGCGTCACAGCGTCCGGCGAGGTCGTAGAGGTCGGCGCTGATGTCTGGCCCTGCCGCAAGATTTGCTCCAGCCGTTTCGTCATAGCGCCCGGCGGGGGCGGTGGTTCGAGTAGCACGGTCGGCGGGAGTGAACTGGGTGGGCACATCAATGCGCTTTTCGACGCACAGCCTGACAGGAGTACGAGGAACAGGACGACCACGAAGAGCATCCATCTCGGATCGGTAAGCATCCGCAGCCGCTTCAGCACGCGCTCGATCAGCACGTTCAGCGGCGAGCGTGACCTCCAGTCGTTCAATCTGCGGTTTGAGTTCGGCACGGCCAGACTCCTTGGCGTTACGCAGGGCGCCCATGCAAGCGACGACAATGACAATCAGGCCAACCAGGTACGGCGCGAATCGTAATGCCCACGCGGGGATCACTTGTCAGCCTTGTTCTCAAGGCGGTCAAAAATGAGGCGCAGCATGGACTTGATCTCGTCGATGTCGCGCTGATAACGGTTTTGGTCGCGGTTGTATGAGTCCTGCGTGACGTAAGTGAGCGGCATATCGCGGACATCGTGATCCAGCTTTTCGATGGAGCGACTGATGTTGTTCAAAATCCATCCTCCAAAAACGCCAGCAATACCGATGATAATGTTGAACAGGACTTGCCCCTCACCCACCGCTCTTCTCCTGAAGTGATTGCGTCGTGATGGCCCGCAGCGCAAGGTTGGCTACGGCGCCGGTCAGCATAATGGCGGCGGCGACCTGTGCGCCGAAGAGCGTCGTCAGATGGGCGCCTATCAGTTCAAGGCCGCCAAGTACGGCGAGCAGGACGTTGAACCAAACGGTCTTGGATTTGAGTGCGCCTTTGAGCATAACTACCTCGGAGCTAGTGCGTTGCCACTGAACTGTTGCAGTGATGCCGGATCAATTAACTGATTGCCGATGCGCTCAACCGTAACGTCTGGCAAGTTTTCTGTTTTTTGCTGCGTTGCAGATATGGCCGTAAGCGTGGGCGCTGCCTTCTTAACCGCCGCTTGTACTTCCGGTACGTCTTGCATCGCCAACAGCACAGTGCTTCGGTCTGCCGTTGGCAGCGCTTGTAACAACTGATTTGCTGATTTTCCGCTTTTCATGGCGTCAGCAATAATTTTTAGAGACTTGGCGCTTAAATAACTCTCAACGCCCTCTAACACTTTGTTGGTAATTGCCGCCTTTGCCGACAAGAACGATGGCAAACGGAATGATGACCCGGAGTCAATGATAAGATCTTTTAATGCAGCGGTTCCTGCGGTAGCCTGTTCCGCCAATTCAAGGTCGCGCTTCACGCCAAACGCTACATCGCGCAGAGCGCCAAAATCCGTGCCCATCTCTTTTGCGATGTCAAACTTGCCGGGGCCAAAAATCTTTTCAACGGCTTTGACGTTGTTACCTTCAATCAGTTTGACGTATTCAGCAGGGTTTTGACCAAAAAACTCAAGCGCTCGCTGTGCCATGCGCCGACGCTCAATGCCCTTCATCCCGGCTTCAAACGTCCGCAAGTAGTTTGACCAATCATCGCCACCGCCAGCGGCTTTCATGGCATCGTCAATCATCGGCTTCAACTCAATCATTATGGACTGAGTAGCCTTGCGCCGCGCTTTAGCCGTCGCTTGTGGCATTAAATCTTCAATAACGCCGTTAATTCCATGCTCTCGAATTGCCGTCAACGCTTCGGCAGTAATAACGCCGTTTTCGTTTTTCCAATCGCTTAACATATTGGACACTCGCTCAAGCGCTTGACGAGTTTTGTCATTGAGCGCAATACGCGGATTGGTGAGCTTGCCTCGCAGCGAGGCAATCATTCCATCGGCATTGAGCGGCGTTAAGCCTTGAGCCTTCAGGTCGGCAGCTAATTCTTCTGCCCTACGCGCTTTCATGCCCGCCTCAAGCGAAGCCGCTGCTTCTCGGTCGATCCGACTTGCAATCACGCCGCCTTCGTCAATAACCTGACGTTCAAACGGGCCGCCAATGGTGGTTTGCCGCCCACTCGCCGCTAACTGACCTGGGAACGTAGCTGTAGCCTCTACACGACCCGGTACTCTAACTCCTGCCTCGCCAACGCCGCGCCGCTCTACCCAACTACGCGCCCAATCGTCCGTTTTGTTGACGGCCCTAGTTAGGCGGCGAACATTTTCAACGGCTGTAGACGCCGCTTCGCGTGCGCCAGATGCAATGTCTTCAAGGCGCGGAATACGCGCAGCGCGATTTGCCTTTCGCAATGCCTCTTCGCGCATCGGGCCGGTAAGCCCTTCAAGCGATGCCTTCTCTGCTTTTTGCGTTGCGCGAGATTGAGCGCTAGTGTAACCGCCCGCCAATCGAGCAAGCGCATCTATACGCTCTTGGCCCTGCAAATTAGCAATAGCCGCAAATCCTGCCGGATCAACTTCGCGGGCTGCTGCCTCAAGCGCTTGGAACTCTGGCGCGTTAATACCGTAAACCGCTTGTCCTGCGGTAATGCCTTTTGGCGCCGCTGCGGTCGCTGCAAGGATTGCAGGCAGTTGGTTGCCTGCAGCACCGCGCATAATTCGCGCCGCTTGCAATTCAGCAAGCCGGTTCTTTGCAAGGTCTACCGTCGCGCCTGCAACGCGAGCGCCGCCTTTTGCTGTTGCCGCAACAACTGGCGCCAGCGCGGCGATAGGGTCCGTTACCCTCGCGGCAGTTTCTATTGGGCGCACAACGCCCTCTGCTGCGCCCGCTCGTCGAGCAACCGCTGCAGTGCCGCCAAACAATGTAGAGACGTCGGCGGCGAAGCCTGCAGGATCGGTAGCAATAGTATTCAGCAACGCTTGATATGTGCCATATCGCTGCCTCATCGCGCCGCCAAAAGCATCTGCTTTTGCAATTAGTTGTTTTGCAGCTTCGGGGTCTTTAATAAACCGCTCGGGAATTGCCTTAGCAATGTACCCGCCGCCAACCTCCGCAATATCCGTTATAAACTTCGGGAATTCGCTTTCGCCCGGCGGAATCTGTGGGCCTTCCTCCAAAAATGGAATACGGGGACGCACGCGCTTTGCGGATTCAATCAACTGACCGCCAACGTCTACAAGGCCGCCAATCTGGCGCCCTACTGAAGACAAGAACGTACCCGGCGACGCGCCCTCACCTATTGCACCTAACAATGTGCGTTGCGGAATTTCGGGGACAGGTTCTGGCGCCGAAGCAGCAACGATTCGTTCAACGCGATACTGCCCTTCAGAATTTTTTTGCGCCCGCGAAACGGGCACCCACTCGCCGCCAATCAGCGCTCGATATTGACCGGCTGAGTTTTTTTGGACGCGCTCTGCGCTTTCCCACGCCATTACAGATCGCTCCAATCACCGTCAGCGGGCGCTCCGGTGTCAGTTGTAAATTGCCCTTGGCGCCTTGTGAACAAATCAATAAGCGTATTTGCTGCCGCTTTTCGGATTTCGGTCGGCAATGTTGAGTTTGCAAGTTGACCCGCAGCTTCCTTATAACTTTGCGTATCTTTATCTGACTGCGGGCCTTCAAACCTTGGAACAATTTTAAGAATTTGATCGGCCAAAGGTTGCAATTTTCCAATAGCGATTGCGCCCGGCGTAGCTTGTCCGAAAAAACCAGCCGCAACATCGACACCGCGACCAAATCCGCTGCCTGTTGATTGGTCTATTAGTCCACCAGGCTTTACAACTTCTTTAAGAGTTGCCAATGCGCTGGACAAATCACGCTGCGTCTGCTCACGTGTCGCTTTAGTTTTTTCAAACGTTGCGGAAGGCTTGCCAGCGCCCTTTTCGGTTTTAATTTTTTCGCCAAACTTGTTGTAGAACGTGACGTTGCCAGCCGCGTCCGTTTCTGAACGGGCAACAATCGTTTTGTCAGTAGCCTCTGTTGCTTGCCGTTCTTCAGTAGCACGAGAAATACCTACTCGTTCGCGTTCAAGCTCAACACGTTCACCCTCAAGCTGAAGGCGCTTTTTGTCACGCCGTGCTTGTTCTGCTTTTTCTTCTAACTCTAACTGCTTTTCAACGGGAACAAGCTCATCAATTTGCGCTTGAATTAAAAAAGGAGTTGTAGACGGGTCAAACGTCTGCGGATATGTTGAAATGTCGTATCCCATATCCGCCGCCATTTGCAAGCGCATTGGATAAGAAGACGGGTCTTTCAGCGCCCCACGCAAAAGACTCATAGTAGCGCCAACCATTTCTCGGGCTTGTTTTCTGCGTTCGGCTTTTATTTCTAACTCTAATTTTGCAGCAGCACGTTGCGATGCCATCGACTGAGCAAGCGACTGTGCTGTTGCCGCGCCTCCCGGCGTAATGGCAAGCCGGTTAACAAATGACGGGTCTTGCAAGTCTTTTTCCGTTGCGCCCATGAGCATATTTCGCAACGCGGTTTTTTCTTCCATTTCGCGCAGCATCGCGGCTTCTTGCGCACGCGCCATTCGATTAGCGCGAGCGCCTTCAAGCCCTTGGACATACGATCCAAGGATGTTGACGGGTTGAAGTTCAGTTGCACCGATAATTGGCATACGTCACCTTAAACGCCGTAAGGACTCTCGGTAGAGGTAGCGCGATTGCCCCCTACTCGATCAAAAAAGCCGCCTTTATACAGTCCATATCCCATAGCGCCTTGAGCCAAAGCATTAGAAAGCGCGTTGGCTTGACCGATATAACCTGAAGCGCGAGCCTGTCCAGCGCCCATTTGCAAATTGGCAATATTGCTGCCAGTCTGTCCAATAGCTCCCGCTGCTGAAGATGCAAGTGCAGGCCCATATCCGCCTATGCCCAAAAGCGCATTTGTAACATCAGCTTGCTGTTGGCGTCGTCGAGCGAGTGCGTTTGCGGCTTCCTCTGAAGCCAAACGTTGACTAAATTCAGTTCCTGCGCGAATTGCGCCGCCACTCAAAAAACGACCGCGAGATGACTGCATTCTAGCCAAGGCTTTTTCGCCTTCAGATAAACGAAATGAAAACGCGGGGTCAATCATCAAATCTTGCATAGTTGGTGTGCGAACGTACTCGCCTTCGGGGCCGTATAGCTGCGCCAACCGATTAAGTTGTTGCAGCGAAAGATCGCGAAACGGTTTAGTTTCGGCAAGTTGCCGCTCTAACATTCGCTCTTCGGTTTCAGCGCCTAGGCGTGCGCCTTCTACTTGCGCTCTGGCGCCTTTACTTGCGCCACGCGAAGCAACCGCGCCACCTATGACTGCGCTGCCTAAAATTGCTGTTGCAATACCCATTTACGCAACCTCTTTATAAAACATCCGCTCCATCGGCTTAAAGCCTTGGCGGGCATATAAGTTTGCCATGCTTAGCGACCGTTCATCTTCGAGCGCTACCATAAACAAGGCGGTCGCACCTTGTTCTTTCGCCCATGACTCTATCGCATCGTACATTTGTTTGCCTACGCCGTTACCACGAACTTCCGGGGTCAAGTACCACCAGAGTTCCTGCACCACTCGGTGCGACGGGCTAAAGTACATGGGGTAGTCGCACGCCCCCGTAATTCCGACTACTTGGCCATCTTTCTCTGCTACCCAAATCCCCATGTTCGGATTGCTGACGGCTGCTAAATAAAAGTTGGTAAAACCTTCGTAGTCGAAAGGCAGCGCGGAATGAACTGGGCTTGCGCTGTGGAACGCCGCAGCCAACGGCAAGTACCTATCAAGGTCTTCAGCGGTAGCGCGTCGAACGGTCACGAAATCTCTCTCCCCGACGAGCGAATGTTAATTGCCGTTGCCGCCGAGGCAATCGTTGAGATATAGCCTCCAGGCGCCAGCACCTGCCCCACGATCTCAGGAAACGTGTACGTCTCTGAGGCCAGTAAGGTCTTGGTCTTAACCACAAGGTTGTTGTTACCAGCGGTGTCCAAAATGGTCACAAGGTTGACTGAGATCGTCCGCGCCACGGTGTCGAAGTTTGTCGCCGTAAACTTGTCAATAATGGTAGTCACATTAGTCGCGGTGTATTGCGCGGTCTGCGAGGACTCTGCAATTTTTGCCGGTATCAGGACTTTGACTTGAACTGCCATAGTGACCTCAACTGAATACGAATCTGACGCGCCCGCTGGAGCCGTCGCTACCGGCGCTACCGCCGACTTCAGGGTCGCCGCCGTTACCGCCCGCGCCGCCCGTCAACGAGTTTACTCCCGCAATCGCCGTTGCGCCTGACTGGTCGTAGACCGCCCCACCGTTACCGTTGGTGTTGGTTGTGTTACCGCCCGTAGCCGTACCGCCCGCGCCCTGCTGACCGCCGTTGACGCCAAGGCCGCCGTAGCCGCCCCCGCCGCCTGTACTAATCATTTCGTCGATAGTAAAGGTTCCGGCAGAGGCCGACGAAATGCCGCCAGAATACCCTGTAGGGTTGCCCAAAACGCCTCCGGCGCCTTTGACGCCGACGCCATAGGCGATTGTCTTGCCGACATCGCCACCGCCGACTGCCACAATAGTTTTGGCATAGGCGCCCGATCCACCGCCACCTCCCGGCGCGTCTTGCGGCTCAAACTCAGGAAAGCCTGCGTAGGTCACGGTGCCAAAGCCACCGCCGCCTCCCCCGCCCCATACTTCGATGGTCAGGGAGGTAAAGCCTGACGGGATGCTGATAGTCCCTGCGCCTTCGGAAAAGTCAAAGACGCCCGCCCCAGCCCCGCCGGTCGTGCCTGCAATCGCGGCTGCAAGCGTAGCGCCGCCCATCAGGTCAACCCCGCTCCGCTAATCAGCCACGAAGTCGTGTTGATCTTAACGCAGGTGGCAAGGCCATTCCGCGCCAAGGTGCGGGTGCCGGTCGTCGTGCTGTTGGCAAGCGTCAGCGTATCGGTCGTGATCGCAATCGAGAGGCCAACGGTGTTGAGGTTTACAAAAATGATGACGGTGCCAATCGGGAACGCGACCGTGCCGTTCGCTGGAATTGTGGCCGTAATTGCCGTCGCCGTGCCATCGCCCATGACGACCGACTTACCGCGATCTGCGAGGACGAGCGTGTAGTTGCCTGCCTGCGCGTTGCGCGGCGCCTCTCGATAGCCGACTGGATAGTTGGCGCTAGTTGCAGCGTTGTCGGGAATCAGCGGCGTGCCCGTAAACGTCGGCGAGGCAATCGGCGCGTAGGTCGCCGCAGCCGTTGCCGTTGAGAGCGCATCGGTGATGCCGTAGCCCGCGACGGTCGTAGGCTTGCCGGTCAGACTTGCCCACGGCACTGCGCCCGTTGAGAAGTCGTTGATGCCTGGCACATTGTCGTAAGCGCCGATCTGTACGTTTGACGAATCGGTCAGCACGAAACGGTAAACGCCTGCCTGCTCTAGCCACATATCTTCAGGCAGTCGCCCGCCTGAGTCTAAAATGATGGGGTTCGGATTGGCGGTACTGCCCGTTGCCGAGGTGTACGTCGCCTTCGGGCTAGTCGTCCCCGCGCTATAGGTATAAATCCGACCGGCTGAAAGCACTTCGCCGTCGTCGGTAAAAAATTGTGCGCCTGCACCCGCAAACGCTGAAAGATACACGGTCATATATTCACCTGATTTACGGTAAGAAGGGCAGACGGAATCGCAGGCACTGGCGCAGCGGCAGCGTAAGCCTCTAACTGCGCGCTCGTAGCATCGGTAGACCACACTAACTCAAAATAGTCACCGCCGCCCATTTCAACAAAAATGTTCGCGGCATACACGGTTTCGTTGTTGTTGCCTTGCAGATGAACGTGACGGCCCGAGTCTGCAATGTTGGTGCCGTTCTTGCGGCCCCAGAAATACATTTGCGCCAAACCGCCAGACGTTTTGTCGAGCTGAACGGAAAACGCGAAGTTGTAGACCGCAGGCGTGCTGACGTAAATACGCGAAGTCGGCGAGCCACGGTAGACGCCGACGCCTACCTGAGTCGTGTTGAAGGTAATCGGATACGCCGTATTGATGACCGCTGCCGTTTGGTCGGTCGTGTCGTAAAACATCCCGTAGTTGGTTTTAGACAGGTTCGCCAGCACCGTCTCAAGGTAAGGCGGTTCTTTCTGCAAATCCTCAATCTCGCGTTGCAGCACTGCTGTGACATCATCGGTGTCGGGCGACAAAGCTCGCCCCACCTCAAGATCGGCGATACTAGTTGCGGTCGTGCCACTACCTGTCAGCACAAATTGGTTGTTCAGAAACCGAAACCACTCACGCGAAATCAGGCCCGTCCGCTCATCAATAAACGGCACGCGAGGGGCGGGAATGTTGGTGATGTTAGCCATTAGTACGCGGTCTCCGCGATTTGCAGTTCCGCGCCGTTGATGGCGACTTTGACGGGATCGGTGCCGCTGATCTCGTACACGCGGTCGCGCAATTTGGTGGTAGTGCCAAGGCGACGGAAGATAGCGCGAGTGCCGTAACGACCGATGCGCCCCATCGAGGTCTGCCGAGGCTCTGACCAGGTATGCCCTGCGTCATCTGACCAGCGCATCATCAACTGCGGGTTCACGCCGACTACCGTTTCGCGGTCAATAACAAGCGTTAGCCCTTCATCTTCGGTCACACCCAAGATGTGCGCGAGGTCTTCGGTGGCAATGTCTTCGTCGTCTTGCGTGGCAAGGTTTGCCGCAAGCTCAACGCCACCCGTCTCCGTGTTAATCGGAATAGACGTTTCGGTTGCAATTTCAATCTCAGGGTCAAACTGATCGTAACCGTTCAGCCCGACGCCCGTTTCCATGTCAATCTGCAACGAGTGGTGCGTCGTTCGCTTAAGATTGTTAGCGCCTGTCGGCAGCGCACGCCACGACCGCAGCCATTTCTGCACCGCGCCGTTGTCGCTAAATACGTCAAGGCTAAAGGCGTATAGGTTGCCGTTTTCAAAATCACCGATAATGGGTTCGCCATCGAATCGAGCGTGGCAGTTACCACGGTGACGCTTGAAGTCGCCTTGTTTGAACGCAGCGCGTTCGTGCCATGAACCGGTCGCGGCGTCGTACACCCACGTTGTATCGGCGTTCGTAAAGTTCAACACATAGAACGTATGCCCGTCCTGCTGGTAGGTATAACCCACCGCGTCAGCCAGATCGTCGTATTGTTGAATCGCAAACTCTACCGCGTGCGTAGAGACGCGAACGCCTTGGTAGCCTTGCGCTCGGTACACGATGCCTTGGCCGCGAGCGTCAGCGCCTAACCAAAAGACGCTGTTATCCATCTTGGCGACGGAGTATGGCGCGATACACCCGATTTCGTTGTAAGCGCCTTGGATGCGCGAAAGCGGGAAATCAGCCTCGCCACTGTTGTACCAGACTTCAACGCTATTCGTGCCAAAGAGCCACGCTTCGCGGTGGTCGATAATGAGCGACACCAAGCCGTCAGGCGAGCCTTCAGCCGAAGCAAAATCCAGCGGGTCTACAGAAAGTCCATCTAAAAGTGCTGTAACCCATACCCGTTGGCTATTGGGTTCGTTAAACACGAAGTAGCCATCAAGGTAGCCGACCGTCACCGCGCCGGGGAAATCTTCGTCAGTAATCTGCGCGAACACCAACGTGTCTACGTTGTAGATATATCCGTCAGGGTTCGCGGCGATAAAGATTTGCGTGCCGTTATCGGCCATCGATACAGGGCCAATGCCGCTGACATATCCGACATACGCACTGCCCGTCTCAAGGACAATCTTGCTGCTGTCTTCTAGCAGAATAAAACTGCCGTCTTCCAGTTCAAGGTAGCCAGTTGTTTCGCCCAAAAACGATGCGTCTAGTCGATAGAATCCGTTACCAGACACTACATACAAAAATTGGCCTAACGTCCACAACCCTCGAATCGGGCCGTCACCAACCGTTGCGCGAAGCGTATAGCCGGGGCAACGCTGCAAGTACGCGGCATCCTTACCTCCTTCAGCAATGATTTCTGGGTAAAGATTGACCATCCGATTGTCGGCAGCGTTAATGCTACGAATAACGTAGCTGCTACCCAGAATCGGGGACTTCATCAGAAGTTGCCGGTGTAGATGTTAAAGCGCGGACGATTGACCATCAGTGCGGCAGGCATTGCCATCACATCGCCTGGGAAGTTGATGCGCTTCAGATCGCGCTTACTGTACATCGCAATACGCCGCACTTGATTAGACGGCTCAATGCCGTACTCCGGCGCCAACTCACAGGCCAAGTTGTAGCGGAACGCCCGCAGATAGCCCGGCGGGAACGCCAACACGGTGTCTAGCGCGGCAGGCTGATCAAGCGGCTGCACCGACACAAAGTGGAACTCCAGCACTCGGGTCGGCACCGGATAAATGTAAATCTCAATATCGGGATAGGTCGCGTTGTACCACAGCACCTGCGGGTAGGTAGACGTTACCGTCTTGACCGCAATGTTGTTGTACTGCTCTTGGTTAATCATCTTGATGCCATACGACACGTTGGTCGAGGCATCGCGGAAATAGGTGGCGTCATCCAATTCAACGGGACGTTGGCCGACGAAATCGCCGGTAGGCCCGAGTGTGCGAATGCGCGTAGAGGGCGGCCAGTTGAATACTTGGTCAATAGTGGAGAAGACCGACAGTCGCTCGGTACTCCACGAATCAATCATCTGATTGAGCGCTGTCAAGGCATCCTGCGCCATCGCTGCCGAGGGCGCTTCGGCTTCCGCTAGGACACCGATCAAACGCAGCGCACCGTTGATCTGGTCGAGAGCGGTGGTAGCCATTATTTACTCCTTACGGCGACGACGCGCCCGCAATGCGTTGCCAGAAGTCTCCGACGCCAACATTTCTGCTGACGCCGGAGATTCTGAATCATCCGGGTTAGAAGGGTCAAACTCTTCCCACCCGTGCTGTATATCTTCCTGAACCTCTAGCCAAGAAATAGCGACTTTCTCGCCATGCCTCGGATGTCTCAGGTAGATATTCGCCATATTGATTAACTAATACGATAGCAAGTCCACGAACCGTCGCCCGTCTTGCGAGCGCGGAAGTGACCCGATGTACCAGCAGAGACAGCGCCCGCACCCACAAGGGTCCAGCCTGTGCCCACCGCTACCGTAATCGCATCCGCACCTGCGTCGATGTTAACGACGAAGAAATCAAACGCCGCATCCACTTTTGAGGCAGACGAAACGTAGGCTTCAAGGTCAGAAACAGTCGGCAGGGTGAGATTGCCCGCAGTTCCATTGAACGTGAAAAGGCCATTTGACAACTGAGCCGCCGTGGCGGTAGTAGCCGCCGTTAGCGCAGTCGGCGCACCCTGTGCAAAAAGCAGAGCCTCGCCAACATTACCGTCGTTAAATTGATAACCGCCAGAGCCATTAGGAAGAGCCATGTCTAATTACCTCTTAAATAATGCCATCGGTGATAGTCCGATCCGGGCGGCTTAGCAGGATTTTGTAGACCTCGTTTGCCGTCGGAGTAATTGGACTAGCCGTGAAGTTTCCAAACGTGATTGCCAGCGTATCTGCTGCTGAGACACGGCAGCCAACAATACCGAGGCCCGCTTGAGCGCTCGGCTTGTTGACGGCAACGTGGTCTTCTGCCTGCAAGCCCGTGACCGTAAACGTCTGCTCGGCAGACGTATACGCGGACACGGCAGAAGGCGACAGCGTAACGCTGATAACCGACTGCTTGGGGAGATTGCCAATGACGTAACTCATGGCATTAACCCCAGAGACGGACGGCCATCTGCGGACGGATTACGTTGTAACCGTACAGAACGTCAATACGGCACGGCATACGGTCGTTGTTGATGTCGTACTGACGAACAACGCGCATGGAGATGCCGTTGTGAACCTGGCGCGAAGCCATGTCAACGCCCTGCGGCATGAGGAGGTCTGCCGTGGCGAAAGCAATCGCATCGCGGTGGTACACAAGGTTCTGCGGGTATTGCGTGGACGCACCACCAAGGAACGTCACCGTCGCACCAGACTGCGGGAACGAATCCACGGTAGCAAGGGCGTTCGACGAGGTGTAGATCGCCGGAGAGACGTTCACCGTGTATGCGCCAGCCACAGCCGTTGCATCGGCGGTCGCCACGAACTGCTGAAGCGAGCCGGTGGACTCACGGGTCTGCGGATTGACCGCAAACACGCTGCCAACGGTAAACACATCGCCCTTCTTGATCGTCTGCGTGCCAGTGCCGGTGATGGCAATGGACGAGGTGCCCTGAGTGGAGATGGTGGTGGTTACGGTGTGTGCGCCAGTGCGGGTGCCAGTCATGAACTGCTTGATCGACTGCGACATATTGAGTTCGTTGAACCCAAGGATGCCCTCGCCGAACATACCGTTCTTGAACTGCGCCGAGATGGTGCTGACCGGATTAAAGAGACCCTTCATGCCCTCGATGAGCGCGGCATTGGCAGCCGGGTTCACGGTGACATAACGCGGCTGCATCACAGCGGCGGCTTCGTTGAGCTTCTGCTGTGCGGCGAGCAGAACCTGAGTGCTGCTCGGCGTGGTGCCGGGGGTGCCGACCGACTGGAAGATGCTGTTGAAGCTATTGGCAACGTCCGCGTCAATCGAGGCCGCAAGCTGCGAGATACGCGGCTTGAGAACACGCTCGGCGAAGTCGTCCAACTGCATCGTCATTTCGGCAGTCGTGAAGTTCACGCCGATGTGCTTCTGCGAAGCAACGGTCAGCGTGGTGAACTGCTCGTTGTCGTCCTGCACTTGCAGGGCGGCACCGTCAGTCACAAGGGCGCGATCTGGCAGACGGATACGCAGGGTGGTGCCGATCTTGGCGCCTTCCACAGCGTAGCTGTTGTCGTACTGGCGGTTGACATTACGGGTGATGACAAGGTTGTTCTCAAGGATTTCGAGAGCCTTCCTCGTAATCATGTCGATAGTAAGAAGTGTATTAGCCACGGAATTACTCCTGAAAAATGGTTAACGTCTCTGCATCGCTTCCCACTGCTTGATCTGGCGACGACGTTCGGCCTCAATCCATTCCGACGTACTCATGGCCGTTACCGACCGTGGGTCCGTCGTCTCGTAGGTGCCGTTCGCCGTGCCTCTCGCCGTGACCGGCTTCAGCGGGGGCGGTGCGCTGGTTGTCTTTTTGACCGGCGGATTGTCAGCCAATTTGGCCTCGATCCTGCCAATCTCTTTAGCCTGAAGGTAGGGCGACAGGCGGGAAATACGGTCAGCCTCTCGGGGGTTAGAGCCTAAGTAGTACGCTACGTCTGGCCCAATATCCGATGCCTGAATCGTCTGCGCCATCACGGTCGTAATTGGCAGGCTCTGGTTGTACGCGACTTGCTCGAAGTCATCGTACCGATCCCGCGCCGCCTCTTCGCGTTCGTGATAGGCGCTCAAGAATTCGTGCTGCTGGCGCTCGGCTTCCCGCTTGGCAAGAAGTTCTTCGGCCTTACGAACCGCTAGGGCTTCCGCGTAGGCGTCAGGGTCTACTTCCTTATCCGGCAGGGCTTCCGATGCCGACCTTTCAGTCGGTGCCTTCAGCGCTTGCTCTCGTTCCCACTTGCGACGTTCCCGTGCAAGCCTCTTGCCGACCATCGCGTCCAACTCTTCTTGAGTGAACGTCTTGGCAGGCTTTTCCTCCGGCGGTGCCGCCTCTTGGGCAGCGACTTCGGGTTGCGGGGTCGCCGTGACCTCCGCTTCCGGCGCGGGTACTTCCGCTACTTGTTCAACCAACTGATTTTCGTCAGCCATTTGTGTTCCTTGTGGAACCCTGGTCGTCCGGACCAGTACGGTAAAACTTTACTGTGGCGCGAAAGAAACATCAACTCCAAGGCGTGCCCATTGGCACTGCGCTTGGCTTTTTGCCGTCTTTTTCAAGGATGGCAAGTTTGCGCTCAAGTTCGATAGCTTCGCGGGCAGCGCGGCCTTCAACGGCAGATTTATCTACCGCTGCCCACACCCAACCCAAAACCTTGTCTTCGGTCAGATCAGCGAACGGGGTAAAACTGCCGCTTGGCGGGGCCAACTCCACAACGTCTTTCAGGACGCCAACTTGGTAGTTCACGCGCACGACAACGTCGCTATGTCCGTAGGCGTTGGGATACACCTGAAGATTGGTAATCTTCCAGTTCATGCTGCGCGCTCCACTTCTTTCCACGACTGTGCGGCCTCGTCCCAACTATACATCTTCCCATCGCTCGGCATTGGCACTGGAGCGACCCACTGCGCGGTCGCATTATTAAGCACCCAGGACGGGTACGGTTGCGGCGGTACAAAGGCATCAATCGCCGCATCGTAGCGGTAACCGATACCCGCATAATTTTTGCGAATATTGGCGTTGTAGCTCGTCTGCTTCCAGTTCCCACCGAGTAGGTTCTGGCAGAACGCGACGCCGATGCTCTCAGTCTCGTTGCCGTTAGCGTCTGCCGTATCCTTGTTGGCGACAACGATGACGCGCTGCACCACGCTGTTTGAATCAATCTCTGCGAAATGAGCCATATCAGTTCTCCAAATGCAAAGCGGTGAGACTTTCTTCCTCACCAACGTAACCGACCGGGAAAGTGTTGAACGAAAGCGATACCCGCTCCTGCTGCACGGATTCCACCATGTGCGTCAAGTGCGAGGGGAAAATCATCAGATCGCCTGCGCCGACCTCGAACCACCACGACTCGCTGTTGTGCAGGTTCCAATTATCAGTCGGCAGGCTGATCTGTTTGTAGCCGTCGCGGTAAAAATAAATCTTGTCGCGCTCGCGTGCGGCCTTCATGTAGAGAACGCCGCTGATGAAACTGTTGGGATGCGCGTGCTTGTGGTGCCATTCACCGGGCTTGCAGTAGTTGAGCCACGACTGCGTGATGCGTAGGCCGACCTCGTTCTTCGGCGCGTAGATACTTCGTAGATACTCGCCCAGACTAGCCTCTACGAATGCCTTGAGGTTTGCCATCGTGTCATGGCGCAGCACATAGCGGTCGTTGCTCGTCGTGTTGCCTTGGTTCTTGTGCGTCTCTTGCGAGTCCACAAAGGCGCTCTCCTCGGCGGTGTAGTCCCGTCCGAGTTCAAACTTAGCCACCGCCGTCGGAAAGATGCTGTAGAGATTCACGCGACCGCCTTTTCTATTTGGGCAACGTACTCGTCAAACGCTTTCTGCTGCTCTGGGAGCAGGATCGTCGGCACCGCGTCTTCAAGTTCCTTGATCTTTTCAATCGTGAACATGATCTCGTCCCACGACGGTTTTGGCCTTGGGTCTTCCCAGCGCGTGATTTCGCGGTTGCTGATTTCCCACTTGGCACCGGGACGCAAGAGATGCATCGCGGTATCTATGCCCATTAACTGATAGGTTTTCATGTGAAGTTGACCTTGAGAATTACGATGCCGGAGCCGCCTGCTGCGCCTGTTATATCACTGGGATAATTGCTACCATTTGAGCCACCGCCACCGCCACCTGTATTAGCAGTTCCTGCAACTTGCACATTGCCGGGAGCGGGATTAAATGCGCCTTGACCTCCACCGCCTGTGCCGCCCGTAGGAATATTAGTTCCTCCTGTACCGCCGCCACCGCCGCCTGCATAAGTTACAGATGACCCAGAAATAGACGATGCTGTACCGTTACCGCCTGTGCCGTTAAAGGGCGATACATTTCCCGGCCCTCCTGCTGCGCTTGCGCCTCCTCCTCCTCCAGAGCGATAAGGTATATTGCCATCAAGTTGCCCACTACCACCGTTTGATCCCTGTGCAGGAGTTACAGAAGGTGTATTACCGTTTCCTGCACCAAACCCCGCAGGAACCGCTGCTGATCCGCCGCCACCAGAACCACCATTTCCTCCTGCACTATTAGAGCCGCCTCTTCCTCCTCCCGTGCTGGTAATGGTGCTAAATATGGAATCGCTGCCTTGCGTATTTGCGCTGCCGCCACCTCCGACAGTAATCGCGTAATCGGTTCCTGCCGTAACGGATAAACCCGTGCCAGTTCTAAATCCACCTGCGCCACCGCCACCGCCGTTAGAAGTGCCAAAAACATATGTACCACCCCCACCACCACCGGCCACCACCAAATAGTCAACGCTCACCGCGCCAGCAGGTGCGACCCACTTCTGCGTGGACTTGAAGGTGAAGATCGTGGCAGAGCCGATGTTGTACTTGAGGATGACGATGCCGGAGCCGCCTGCACCACCAGCAAAAGAAGTTGGGTTATATCCGCCGCCACCAGCGCCACCGCCTGTGTTTACTGTGCCACTTGAGCCAACTGCTGCGTTTTGCCCATTACCGCCACCACCTGAACCGCCTGTTCCAGCCGTACCTACTGGAGTTCCACCACCGAGACCAGCACAACCACCACCACCGCCACCTGCGTAAGTGACGGACGCACCCGAAATAGAAGATGCGGTTCCATCACCTCCCGACCCTGCGGTATTTGTTCCGGCATTACCATTACCACCTGTTGCACTTGCACCGCCACCACCACCCGCAACGGCTGATGATCCCCCTGGTTGATTTGGAGCATTACCCCCGCTACTTCCTTGTGAAGGGCTTACAGACGGCGTGTTTCCAGCGCCACCCGTGCCTCCGGTTCCTCCTGAACCAGTACCGCCGCCACCGCCAGAACCACCTGCACCACCATTGGTGTAATAAGCCCCGCCACCGCCGCCGCCAGCGGAAGTAATTGTGCTAAATACAGAATTAGACCCAGAAGTACCTACTGCTTGAGTTGTTCCGCCAGCACCACCAGCGCCGATTGTGACGGTGTAATCGGTTCCGGCGGTTACAGACAGCCCAGTACCTGTTCGGAAACCTCCGGCTCCGCCGCCACCTCCAGCAAGAAAACCACCCCCGCCACCACCGGCCACCACAAGGTACTCAACCTCGGTGACACCCGCAGGGGCAGTCCATGTGCCGGAGGCGAGGAAGGTTGCGACAACAGACTGGACGGGTACTTGGTATTTCAGAATGACGATGCCGGAGCCGCCAGAGCCGTTGAGCGACGGAATGTTATATCCACCGCCACCGCCGCCTGTGTTGGCCGCTCCAGCAGTTCCCGGATTTGGATTGCTGTAGCCACCGCTACCGCCGCCGCCCGTGCCGCCGGGAGTGAGCGCAGAGCCGCCATTGCTCATGCCGCCGCCACCACCGGCATACGTTACCGATCCGCCAGAGATTGACGAGGCTGTCCCGTTACCGCCCGCGCCGCCTAACCCAGCAGACGGGCCAGCAGCATTAGCGCCCACAGCCGATGCACCGCCACCACCGCCGCCTTTGGTGTAGGTTGCTTGGTCTGATATTGACTTGCCGCCGTTATTACCTTGAGACGGGCTGACTGACGGCGTATTGCCAGCGCCGCCGGGAGCGCCAGCAGTTACTGCACCGCCGCCACCGCCGCCGGAGCCACCGGCCCTGCCATCATGCACGTTTGGATTGCCCGACCCGACAGGTTGCTGCCCGCCTGCGCCGCCGCCGCCTGCGCTAGTGATGGTGCTAAAAACTGAATTTGAGCCGTCCGTACCGCGTGAGGTGCCGTCGTCGTGCTTTCCTGCCGCGCCGCCGCCGCCAACCGTTACCGTGTAATTAGTGCCGGCAGTTACGGATAAGCCTGTGCCTGTTCGGAATCCGCCTGCTCCACCGCCACCAGAACATCCCCCACCACCCCCCGCGACGACAAGGTATTCCACCTGCGTCACGCCGGTAGGACAAACCCAACTACCGGATGCGGTGAAGATTTTGTATTCGGTGTATGCCGCTGCGCTGACGACTTGGCCCAGCAGCAGACTCATAATGCCGCTCATGGCTTTAGCTCACGTTGCCGGAGATCACGCAGACCGTACCGCTGATGAACAAAATGGTCGCCACACCTCGCGTTGCGAGTGACACCGTAGCCTTGTCTGTGTCTGTGCCTGCAATGTACGCGGTTGTGATCGTGCAGGTAATCGTGATAGCGCCCGAGGTGTTGTTGAACACCGAGACAATATCCCCCGTCGCAAACGTGCTGTTCGGAATCGTGATTGAACCACCAGAACCTACGCCGATGAACTTGCCGACATCGCCTGTAACAAGCGAGTAGTTCGTCGTTTTGTCTGAGCCGGACTGCGGGACGTTGCGATAACCGACGTTGTTGGTGCCGTCAGCCGTGCAGTTGGAGAGGTTGCCCGAGGTCGGCGTGCCCAAAATAGGCGTGGTGAGCGTGGGCGAAGTAGCCAGTACGTTATTACCCGTGCCTGTATTGGTGACGCTGACGATGTTTTTGCTACCGTCGAGCGCGAGCGCCGTAGAGGCCGTTAAACCATTGAGTGTGGTAGTGCTGCTCGTTGTCAGCGTGGTAAAGGCACCCGTATTCGCAGTCGTCGCGCCAACGGTGCCATTGATGTTGATCGAGGCTGTGCCGGTGAGGTTTGTGACCGTACCGCCAGATGGCGTGCCGAGTGCGCCACCATCTTGTAAAAGCCGAACCCATGAACCGCCGTGGGCAAAATACATTGCACCGTCGGCGTGCGAGTGCGCGACCGCGCCGTGATAAGTGGTAGCAGAAGGAAACGCCGCTTGGTTCGCAAAATAAAACGGAATGACCGATCCTGCTTCCGGCGCAACGATGGCACCTGCATCAGAAATTGTAACCGACGAATTTTGAATGAGCTTGCCGGTGGTGCTATCAAATCTTGTAATTGCATTGTCCGTGGAGGACGCCGGGCCAACGACATCGCCGCCCGATCCGGTCGCGGCAATCGTGATGCTGCCGGTGCCATTCGTAATGGAGATACCCGAGCCTGCGGTCAGCGTGGCTTTACTCAACGTGTTGCCGGTCGTGTTACCGATCAACAATTGGCCGTTCGTGTAAGTGGATTGGCCGGTACCGCCGTTGGCGACCGTAATCGGCGTGCCCAGGTAAGCCGCAATGTTGGCAACGGTCAACTTGTAGTTCGCGCCGCCTCGGGCAATAACGGTTTCATCCGCCGCTTGTGCCGGGGCGCCAGAACTTAACGCACTAATTTTTGTGTCGGCCATGATAAACCTCGATTAAATCAAATCAGCGTTTGCGCGACTGTCAGCAGGCTAATGGAGTCCGTCACATCGTTCGCCGTCGCAGCAGCAGTCGTCTTGCTTGACAGGCCAACGTAGTTGTAGAAAAAGTCCGAGTCGGTAGCATAGTCAAACACTTCGTACTCCAACACACAGCGGATGTTGACCACTTGAAAAGCACCGAAGTTTCCGCAAGTAATGCCGATACCTTGCGCAATGCCGGCGGTCTTTCCAGTTAAGAAGTACAGACCCGTAATCTGCCCGCTTGTCGGATTGTTAAACACTTGGTTCACGCACAACTTAGCGGCATACGGCGCGGTGGCGCTGTCAGCTACCAAATACTTAAAAGTGACATCCGCAACGTGCATCCCTGCGCCGCTGTTGCCATAGACGTACACTTTTAGGCGAGCGCCAAAACTCTTAAAATTAAGAAAAGTAAATGTGCTGTTAAATCGGAAGATCACCTTGCTGTCGGGGTCTGACGCAACAAACGTACCAGTGTTGTTGTTCGCTTCCGGCATCGTGCCGTCGATGAAAAACTGCTCAAAGTACGTTGCGCCAGTTCCCACGACGTTGCGGTCGTTGGTCGTTTTGCTCGTCAGGTAATACTTGGCAAAGTTGCTGACGTTTTCCGGCTGCATATATCGCAGGTTAGCCTGCGAGGTCCACGAAGCGTTTTCGTTTGCAACACCGCAGAAAAGGTTTTGCGAAATGTCGGTAGCACCTTCAGAAAATTCGTACCCCTCGGATTCGGTTGTGTAACCAATAAACGCATTAAACTTCGCGTATTGAGTTAGCTTAAAACAAATTGACAAAGGCGAGAGCGGAGGCGAAATGTTGTAACAAGTTATTCCACTAAATATGTTTTCAATGGCAGGCCATATCGCGTTGCCTTTCAGTTCGTAATGAACGTGATTTGTTCGCAACACGCCATTTGTAAACACATTGACATTGGCATGGCCGCCCAAAAACACCGCAATATCACAGTTTGTAATGTGATAGTTGCTAACGCGGTTACCCATTTGAACGCGAACAGCGGCTGGATTATCGGTGCCGTCAAATTTGATGCCAAAGCATGAGGTCGCGCCCGTGGTATCGGTCGTGCGGTGCCCCATGAGGTAAATGTTGTCCATCGAGGCGTAGGTCACGGTTTCGCTCGGGTGCATCCCGATGATGCCACCCGTGGCACCGTTTATTTTCTGGTGGTCAAATTGCAGATGATGAATGCCAGAGCATTCCCGCATAATTATGATTGACCCTGCAAGGCTCGCCGAATCCTTAAAGAGCAGCGTGCCGTCTTTGCCAGGGTGACTCGGGTAGTAATCGCCCGTGTTAGTTTGGCCGTGCAAAACGCCGCCTAGCGGCATCGTGATCGTTCCGTCGATACGGTATTTGCCTGCGGGCAAGTAAACAATGTTGTTCTGATTGAGCGCGGTCTGAATCGCGCTTGTTGCATCTGCAACACCTGTGTTGTCGGCGCCGTAGTCGAGGGCGCTTACAATATCACGCAGTTTGCTCTGAATCGTGCGAGTGACCGACGACGCGCCTGCCGAAGCAAACCCGAGTTCGTTCAGCGAAGCCTTTTTGGTTACGCCGCCTTGCACAACAGGCACAACGTCCGCTGGTGAGACCGGCGACGTTGCGGCGGGTAACTGCGAAATTTTAATGGTAGAGGCCACGGGTTTTACTCCAATTCAATTTTGCTACTGTCTTCTAGCAGCACAAAGGAACTATCTTCAAGCATTAAAAAAGAAGGCGCGGGCGGTGTAGGCGATCCTGTAGGGTCGGGAAACCCGACGCTGATGATGGACCCGAGCCCCAGCGCGATTCCATTACGTCGGTTTGTGCCATCCGTTGCCATTAGCTCTGACTAATCGGTTTAGCGTACACCGTGCCGCCTGCTGACACCTGAATAGCCGACACCCGCCACGGGGCGCCCGTGCCATTCGGCACCACAAACGGAATCGGCGTGTTAGCCGGAATCGGGGTATCCGAGGTCGTTGCGGTCACGCCTTCACCGACGCGGACATACGCGGCAGTCGTTGCCCACACCACAACGCCATCGGGGCCGGGGTTCCACGCGGTCGTTGAACCTGCGGTGCCCGTAAAGGCCGCCGAAAAAGCCGGATAATCAGCGGCTGAAAGGGGGTTTAGCAAATCCATCTTAATCACCTCACGCGAGGAACTTTAATTTGTAAAGGGTCGAAAGATACAGCGCCACCACCTCGTCGATGATGTTCTGTATTGCAGAATCTTTTTCGTCGCAAACCTTGTAGCGATTGGCTTCAATGTCGGCGAGCGAGTCTTGCAAAAAGTCGATGATGTTGTTGCCTTTCTTGGCGGTCTGCAACGAGATCGGGCCAATCAAACCGTGACGGCCTTGGTAGGCTTCGGCAAAGTCATCAGCCAAGTCCACAACGCCGTCGTAAAACGACTTCAGCGCCTTGTGCTTGGCATACGAGCGCGTATTGAGATGCACGCTATGGGCGACATCCCGCGCTAGGAACAGATGGCCTACAAAGTCTGCCGCTTTCATTGCAACTCCATGGGCAACTCTGCGCCCGGCATGGGCATCTCTTCTCCCATCAGGGGAGTTTCACGTGGAACCATCGGGGCCACCAAGTCATTGCTTGACATCATGCCTGCCAAGGTGCCTGCGATAATGTCCTGAACTTGCTGTTCATTCAAGCCCGATTCCATCGCCTTGATGCGATCTGTCTCGGCTTGGTACGCCTTGACCTCGGCCTCGAACTCCTTGACCTGCACTTCACGCGCTTCCATCGACTGCTGCACGTTCTGGAGCATATTGAACATCTGCTCCATCTCCGCGCCCATCGCTTGAATCTGCTGCTGCGCGGCCTGCATCGCAGGCGACTCATCCGAGGCTTCGAGCAACTTCGGATCAATCGTCTTGGAAAGCCGCTCGGCAATCTCTTGTGCGCCCGGCCAGTCCATGTTCTTCACGAACAAGTCACCGGCCACCGCCCAGAGTTGCGGGTTGGCTTGCAGAATCTCGCCCATCGCCACCATCGCTTCCTGCCGCTTGGTGTAGTACGAGGGGCCAGTCGTAACCGCAACGTCATACTTACCCACGGACGGGTTGTAGATTTTTTGGATCACAATACCCGCCTCATCCACGATCTTGCGGACAGGCTCGGGCTGCATCGGGTCAATCCGCACGGTGTCGGTTTCCCCGTCCATGCCGATGATGCGAGCAATCCGCTGCGTGTCGTAAATCTTCGGAATCAGGTCAACAAGTTGGCGCGTCACATAGCGAATGGCGCGAGCCAGGTTATCAACGTAATGGTAGGTGCCTGTGTCGCCTTGCCGTTCACGCGCCAAGATGGCCCGACCCGAGCGCTCGTTAGAGGTCGCGCCCAAGCTCGAATCGTATTGCCCGGTCGTCGCCTTAATATCGTCAGAGGCGCCCATTTTGGCCTGAATGAGGCCCGTTTGCGGCAAAGGCGGTGCCGCACGCTGCGGGAGCGGCAACACGCCACCCTGCGCGTCGGTCACATCAGGATTGACCTCCAAATACGGCCAGTTGCTCGTATTGGCCGTCTTCCACTGGTGTTCGTAGCCTTCAAACTGACCGCCGTAGCCGATGAACGGGGCTTTGGGGGCAAGCGCGAGCATTTCGGCTTCTTGACTTACCCAGTAGTTGTACATCCGCTGGGCATCTTTGGCGTTACGCACCAATCCCGAGATGTAGAGCCGCCCATCGACCTCAAACTCGTTACCGACCACGCGAACGACGGGAATCCACTTACCCGGCCACTCCTGCTCTTCAAGGATTTCGTAGCCGTTGGTCTTCATCCACTTGATGCGGCGGATTTCGACATCCCGCGAGCGAATGGGCTTGAGGCCCATCATCTCCATCTGCTTGGCTTCGGGCGAACCGCCGTAAGCGGTGACGTTACCGGGATACAGATGCAGCTTGATGCTGTCGTAGTACGCGTAAAAGTATTCAGCGATCCGCACCGAGTCTTCGCGTATCCACTGCGAGAGTTGCTCATCGCCGACGCCGCGAGTGCTGATCGATGAAATCGGTTCGGCGTTGGGGAATAGCCGCTCAAACTCGTCCTTCGGCATATCTTCGGTGATGAAACAGTATTCGGCGTCCGAGCCGCACGGGTCTTGGATGTGCGGGTCCATGTAGACGCTAAAACTGTTACGAATACGGCAGATACGGAGGTCTTGGTCAAACGTATCGTCGTCGCAGTATTCGGTGAGGATACGGACGTACCCTTCGCCAAACGTGACCTGGTTATCGCAGGCGGTGTCGTAGGCGACATCGGCATCTGAAATGTACTCGATATGGCGCACCATACCGTCAAAGACTTCAGCGACTTCGATGTCGGCCTTGTCATCGACAGGGATGACCTTACCCGCAGGGCGGTTCTGGCGCTGATCGTTTGTGACCTGACGAACGTGCTGCGGGAGTTTGTTGATGGTCAGGCAAGGCCGAGCGTTAATCGTCTGCCCTTGCACTGCGCCACGGGTGGCTAAGACCTCTTGCGGCCACTGCCAGCGGTTATCGGGGGAGCCTGCCATAAAGCGCAGGTCATCGAGTTCGCTGTCGCGCGAGTCGCTATACGCCGACAGGGACTGCTCCAAACGGTCGCGCATCCGCGCCAATACGTCTGCCGCATCGCGGGTTTTACGCGATTGCGGGGAGTTAGCGACCTGCGCCGCCCCTTTGATGCCTGTCGGGTCTTGGGCCATGTTATTTGCGCTTTTTACCTTGCGCCTTACGCTTTACAGAAAGGGCTATTGCAATGGCTTGTTTAACGGGGCGCCCCGCAGCCACCTCTGCCTTAATATTACGTCGCACGGCACTTTTTGACGCGGACTTGACGAGGGGCATTAAGCCATTCCCCGCGTCTTCATTCGCGTCGGGCGAAAGTCCACGGTCGTGCGGATCGCATCGCTCTGCATGGGCCGCTTACGCGCCATCATGGCGGGACGCTGCATCCGTGCAGGCTTTTGCAGCGCACGCGTGTTCTGGATCATGTCGCCCACGGTGACTGATCCCGGCATCACGCCTGCATATTCAAACTTTGCCATGATTACTTCCTCTTTTTGGCCGTTTTAGCCGAATCACGAAAAGCCTTGGCGGTCGGTGCGCCTTTGGCACCTATCTTTCGCATCTTTTCGCCGCTGCCCGCAGCGATTCTACGTCTTTTCGCCGCAATATTTGCGTACAAACCGGGTTTACTTGCCATTAGCTGCACTTCCATCGTTTAAGTGATGCCCGAGCGCGTTCGGCTGGGCCTTTTGCGTTGCGAACAACGCCCCTCATGCGAGCGCAGAACGATTTTTTTCGTCCTGCGTCCGCTTTAGTTTTAGGGTTAGGCGCCGGAGCTTTGAGATTGCTACCCGTCGCACGGTTGTACTTAGCACGACCTTTGGCGGTAAGTCCTGCGCCTGCTTTGACGGACTGCTTTTCGCCGCGACCGACCGATAAACTGACCGATTTACGCCCCATTATCCAAAAACCTCGCTGACGCTCGGCATTACGCGCCCAACCAAGAGTTATGCATGGTGCCGCCCTCGTAAGAGGTGACGCGGCGGGGTTTCTCCCGGTATTCGCGGCTCGCCACGGGATACGCGAACGTACAGGCCAAGGCGTCAGCGGCATCCGGTGAGGCGAGGCCACGCGCTTTCATGTCTTTCTTGGCTTCCAACTGGATCGACCCCGAAGAATTCGGTTTCTGATGTGGCCCCGTGAGGTCGGCTTTCAGTTGTCGGTCTTGCGGAATCGACGCCGTTTGCAGCCACTCACGCATCGAACCCCAAAGTTCAGCGCGTTTGTTGGCGTACATCGCCGGGGTCTTTGACTTCCAACTAAAATTCACGCCCCGAACGACCTTATACCGCTGCTCTTTTAGGCGGTCAAGGATGCCGTATCCCAAGCCACCTTCGTCGAGGACTACGAGTGCGGGCTGGAATTCTTCGATGGCGTCAATGACGCGGCCCACCGTTGCCATCGTGTCTTCGCCTTGATAGCGACGGATCGCCACCAGGTCGCGGCCTTGTCGGACCACGATAACGGTGGAGTCGGCACCGGAGCGGGCGGGGTCCACGCCGACAACTTTTGGTGCGGTTTCATCTTTATAGCGGGGCCGAAGTCCTGCGGTGTCAACGAGCGAGGGCGGGATAAACTGGTCGTCTCCGTCGGAGGGGAACTGCCCGTAGACTTCGATTTTGGCTTGCGAGGAGTCGGCGCCGTACTCTTCGATGATTTGCTCGTAGACCGCTTTATCGGTGTCTTCGACTTCGCGGGCGTCGATGTTCTGCGTGATCCAGAAGTTTCGTTTCGCATTGAATGCCTCGAAGAAATAACCTTCGTTACGCCGGGGGTTACTGAACGCGCACCAAAAACGGTTAGGCGTGTTTTCGGTAAAAAAACCTGCAGTCACCGACCAGATAGAGTCTGGAATACCCGAAGCCTCATCAAACACTACTAACACGCCATCGTGATTATGCACGCCTGCATAGGAGTCGGGGTTTTCTTCTGACCAGAGGCGACCTTCTACAGACCAGTAACGGGTGCCTTTTTTGAGGTCGCGCTCGACAAGTTCTGCCAGCCACTTTGCAGGCATTACGCGGGTCGCGCTAATTTCAAACCAATGTGAGTTAATGAGGAGCGCTGCCCACTTGGTGATTTCTGCCCAAGTGACCGAGCGTAGCTGCGCTTCGGAGTTCGCCGAGACAATCGTGGTACTGCCGATTCGGGTCGCGAGCATCCAAAGGATGAGCCAGGATACGAGCGCTGACTTACCGATACCGCGTCCCGAAGCCGTTGCCATCCGCAGGACTTCTGACGCGCTGACTTCTTTCTGTTTAGCAATATGGTCACGTACCCGGCGCAGCACATCCCGCTGCCACTTACGCGGACCTTGGAAGTGTTCGAGGGGGGTGTTTTTCTTGCGCCAAGGAAACACGAATAGCACAAAGGCTTCTGGGTCGTCCTTGAGGGTGGGCGACCAGAGTTTGGACATCAGCGCCTGTTCGTCTTCGGGGCTATAGATCGGCAGTTGCACGCTCTCGCTCCAACGCTATCGTCTCTGCCACATCATGCCCTAGTGCAACCCTCTCGCTAGACAGTATGCGGCCCTCGATGACGCGAGACTCCGCTTCTTGCAGTGCTGCCGTAATGCTGATTTGGGACTTGATGTCCACGTTAATCTGCTGCTTCGGCATCCAATCGTGGAGCATGGTGAGAAGGGCGAGAGCAGCCTTGCTATCACCTCCCATCGCCGCATCTCGCACGACGGCAGCCGCTTCCACCTCACTGTCTGCACGCCCTTTCGCCTCCGCTATCGACGCCGCACGGTCGAGCGCCAGTAACCGACGATACTCCATCGGCAGCAAGCCCGCAGCGAACGCCAAAGCGTCACCCTTAATGCCAAGTTTGGAGGCCGCGTAAATCCGCTCAAGAACGTCAGGCGTAGCCTTTAACTCACGGGGTTCAAAGGGGATCGAGCGGAATGCGTTCATAGCGTTAGCGTGTGGGGTCTGCCCACCGGGAGGCCGCGATCTCCAACATCTCTGGAGCCTGTGTGCCGAGGCGGAGCGTCCATACGGACGGTATTGCCTTAGATATGCGGTAAGGGTTAGCGGGGGTCATCTTACCTTCAGCTTCCTCTCAGTCGCTACGGGCGCATCCCGTCAGACGCTATTCGTTTGTTGACAGGAAGGACTACCGCTGCGCGGCAGCACCCCGTCAGACGCTGTGCGAGAAGATACAAGGCAGCAACAGGGGTTGCAAGTTTGCAAAAAAATAAAAAGTTTTTGTGGGGCTAACCGTAACAGTACACGGGGGTGGCTCTGGCCCTGCACCCCCACCCCCCCACCCCATGCCATCAGTCAGGCAGGCGTAGCATCCATGCTACACGCACAAGGCAACTATGTTGCAGCGCGAAGTCTAGCAAGCGTCATGCCAACGGCTGACCACCTGGTGAACGCACGACCATGTTGCACCAATGCGTAAATGTTGCGTGGACGCAACGGAAAGGCAGGCAAGGGGTGTGCCAACGGGTAACCGCAAGGTGGCGTATCCAGTATC
>Ga0194132_10002378_pt1 | contig 35471 bp, 33 predicted proteins | sample TA2KigOf80mmetaG_FD_148612 | JGI IMG/M metagenome (GOLD analysis project Ga0194132, IMG submission 148612) | Freshwater microbial communities from Lake Tanganyika, Tanzania - TA2015054 Kigoma Offshore 80m | ecosystem: Environmental > Aquatic > Freshwater > Lake | place: Tanzania: Lake... | reverse complement strand
CGTCGGCCGAGAGCCCCGTGAACATGCGGAACAACAACGGCTTCCGACGCAATTTCTCGTAATTCGTCATAACCCTATGAATAGGCCATCGATCGCTATTGCGCAACGAGTCTATTCTGTCGCAGCTTCTCGCTCACCCGCGCCGGCTCGTCGGTGCGCTCGCCAACGAGGAACGGCCGCAGCAGCTTCACCGCCGCGCCGACGAGGTGGCTGCTGGTGAACGTGCTGCCGACCCCGACAAGCCCGTCGTCCGTCAGCACTTCCACAACCGTGTGGACGTTGTCTTCGGGCGCGAGTTCCTCGGCCCACCCGCCCTCGACGGTGCCCCCGGTCAGGCCCGTGAACCGAACGTCGGCGATCTTCATGCGCGAACCTCGGTAGCGTTGCAGACCCTGCGGGTCCGACGCTAAACGTATACACGCACTGGCGGCGCAGTCGAGGGTGAGGGTAGAATCGTTCCATCTCCACCGGAGGCTTGCCCATGCTGCGCGTCCTCGGCTCTCCCCACCGGTTCTGCGACGGCGTCACACGGCGTGAGGCGCTCACCGTCGGCGCGTCTGCGGTGCTCGGCGCGGGCCTCACGCTACCGAACCTGTTCGCGGCCGAAGCGCGCGGCAAGACGAACGCGGTCGCGAAGAACGTCATCGTCATCTATCTGCACGGCGGCGCGCCCACGCAAGACATGTGGGACCTGAAGCCGAACGCACCGGTGGAGGTTCGCGGGGAGTTCAAGCCAACGCAGACGAACGTGCCCGGCATCCAGATTTGCGAGCACATGCCGCAGACCGCGAAGCTCGCGCACAAGCTCGCCATCGTGCGGAGTGTGAACCACAAGGCCGGGTGCCACAACACCCTGCCCAGCTTCACCGGCAGCGAGCAACCGGTGGACATCAACGAACTGATCCCACGCGACACCTACCCACCCGGCATGGGCGCGGTGGTCGAATCGCTGAAGCCCACGGGTGTCGATCTGCCGCACTACGTCGCGTTGCCGACCGTACTGGGCTGGGGCTTCGCCATCGACCGGCCCGGTCCGCACGGGGGCTTCCTCGGCAAGAAATTCGACCCGCTGTGGAGCACGACCGACCCGAAGATCGACCCCAAGCCGCCCGCGGGCCGCCGCCCCATGTGGCTCGGCACGCCGCGCCTCGCGGATACGAAGCTCGCGGCCGACATGACGATTGACCGGCTCGACGACCGCCGCTCGCTACTGCAACAGCTCGACCGCGAACAGCACCGCGTAGAAGTCAGTGGCACACCGGCGCGCTACGACTCCACCCGGCAGAAGGCGTTCGGCCTGCTGACCGCGAACGCCCTCAAGACCGCGTTCGACCTGAACGCCGAAAGCCCGAAGGTGAAGGACCGCTACGGCCACCACCTGTTCGGCAACAGCGCGCTTGTTGCCCGCCGCCTGATCGAAAGCGGCGTGCGGTTCGTGGACCTCTATTGGGACGGTTACCCGAACCGCTACCCCACGAGCCTCGACCCGTATTGGGACACGCACAGCAAGAACTTCGAGCAACTGAGAACGGTGAACCTGCCGTACCTCGACCAGACCTACGCGGCCCTGCTAACCGACCTCGACGACAGCGGCCTCTTGGACGAAACGCTCGTGGTGATGATGAGCGACATGGGCCGCACGCCGCGGGTGAACGGCAGCGCCGGCCGCGACCACTGGACGTACTGCTACTCCGTGGTGTTCGCCGGCGCGGGCATCAAGGGCGGAACCGTCGTCGGCCAGAGCGACGCGCACGCGGCCTACGTCAAGGACCGCCCCGTCCGCCCCGCGGACGTCTGCACCACGGTCTACCAACTGATGGGCATCGACCCGGAACTGGCCGTGTACGACAAGGCCAACCGCCCCGTACCGATCAGCTACGGCGGCCACCCGATCCGCGAGGTATTGGCGTGAACCATATTCGCAGAGAGAACGACCGTTGCAACGACTTACCATGGCTACATGCTATACGAGATCGACGGTTTGCAGTACGAGGTGTTCGAGGCGCACGTCACGTCCACCGAGCTGAAAGTTGAGTGGCGTGAGGACGGTGACATTGGCGGTTTCAGAATCCCTTCAACAGACGGGGTGACGTACAGCGGAACCTACGCCTACACATCTGGCTATCCCGGCACGGTGAGATTGCGGCTGTACCGCGCCGCAGACCGCACGATACTGGTGATTGGCGATTGGACGGAGGATGGCACTGGAACTTACGGCCGTTGGCTGTTTGAGCTTACCCCTATGCTAGTTCGGGCGAAGGTGTAGGCTCAACAAGGTCATGCCGGTGGCCGTCGCCCCTGTTCAATCAGTGCCTCGAGTTCATCGACCCACTCGGCAGGTACGGCCGGGGCCACCTTGAGTGCGGCGAGGAGCGCCGTCGGGTGCCCGCGGCGCGCCGCCTCTTCTGTCGTGGGCGTTACCAGCACTTCGGTGCCGTCGGGGAGCGGCGCGGGGGCTTCCAGCAGGATCGCCCCGCCGCGCACTACGCCGTGATAGGTCGCCGGTGTCATCACATTTCTCCGATGCTGGCACCCACTATTCCACAATCGCATCTCCTCCATCTCACATCAGCAGGCCGGCGACGGCGGCGTTGATGAGCGTGGCGAGGAAGCCCACGAACAGCGCCTTCATGCCGAGCTTCGCGAGGTCGGCGCGGCGGCCGGGGGCCATCGCGCCGATGCCGCCGAGTTGGATGCCCACCGAGGCGAAGTTCGCGAACCCGGTCAGCGCGAACACCGCGAGCAGTTGCGACCGCTTCGAGAGCACCGGTTCCGCGAACGGGTTCAGGTCGGACACCTTCCAATCCTTGAGCTTCAAGTACGCGACGTGCTCGTTGGCCGCGAGCTTCAGGCCGAGCAGGTTGCCGACCTTGTCGCACTCGCCCGACTCCACGCCCAGCAGGAACGCGACCGGCGCGAACACCCAGCCGAAGATGCGGTCGAGCGTGAGGCCGGTGTAGACCCCGCCGAGGATGATGTCGAAGAGGGCGATGAAGGCGATGAAGGCGATCAGCATCGCGGCCACATTCAGTGCGAGTAACAGGCCGTCCTTCACGCCCGCGGCGGCGGCGTCGATCACGTTGACGTAGGGCGTCTCGACGGTGACGGGTGCGGCCCCCGACGTGACCGGGGTGCCGGACTCCGGGTAGATCAACTTCGTCAGGTACAGACTACACGGGCACGCCATCACGCACGTGCAGAGGATCGACACCGGGTCCGCGCCGTAGCTGATGTAAACGGCCATCATCCCGCCGCTGATGTGCGCCATCCCGCTGCCCATCAGCGCGAGCAACTCGGACCTCGTCATGCGCGGCACGAACGGCTTTACGATGAGCGGGGCTTCCGTCTGACCCATGAACACGTTGGCTGAGACGGAGAGCGTTTCCGCGCCGCTTGTGCCCATCAGGTACATCATCGCGCGGGCCATCAGGCGCACGAAGAATTGCAACACGCCGAGGTAATACAGCACGCTGAAGAACGACGACACGAAGATGATCGGCGGGAGCGCCTTGAACGCGAACACGAACCCGGCCGGGCCGTCCACCTTCATGAGCGAGCCGAACACGAACTCCGAGCCTTTGTCGGACGCGGTTATAAGCGCCTTGATGCCCGCGCCGATCAACTCGAACACGGTCCGCACCTGTGGCGAGTAAATGACCGCGACCGCGAGCGCGAACTGGAGGCCGATGCCCCAGAGGAGCGTTTTGCGGCGCACCGATTGGAGACTCTTCGAGAACAGGGCCGCGGCCCCGAGGAAACAGATCACCCCACAGGCGGCCTGCACGCGGTACGCGGTCTTGTGCTGCTGCGCCGCGACGAGCGCGGAGCTGGCGATATACGCGACCGCGCCCACCGATGCGACCGCGCCGAGGATCAACAGTCGCCACTTCCACGGGGTCGGCGGCAGCGCGGCCTCTACTGGCGGGGCCTCGTGCGGCGCGGCGGCGCTATCGGGGGCAGGCGCGTTCATGGGAATCTCGGATGTGACGTTCGAGTTAGCCGCAAGCCGCAGGCGCGCGCGAACCTTCGCGCGCGCCTGCGGCTTGCGGCTAACAGAGTCAACCTACTACTAACTCACTTCGCAAACAGTTCCTTCAGCAGCGCGTCGTCGTCCTTGGGCAGGGCGTACAGGTTCAGCGCGAAGTTCAGCTTCTGCTCGTCCTTCGCGTTGGGGAACTTGAGGATAGCAAGCCAGCCGCCGGTGCGCACCGGGACCAACCGCCACGACGTGCCGGCCGGCGCGCCCGCGGCCTCGAATACGACCGCCCGGTCGCCGTCGCCGGGCAGCACGAGGCGCGTGCCCACCGCCGGCCCCAGCACTTCCTCGGCCTTCGTGTCGAGCTTCATCAGCTTGCCGGTGGCGTCGTACAGGCGCGGCTCTTTCGCGGTTTGGCCGGCGAAGAACCACGCCTGATAGCCGCCGGGCACGAGCGCGTCGAACGTGCGGCCGAGGCCCGGCGCGAGCAGGCTCTTGAGCGGCACGGGCGTTTCGGCGACCAAGAGTTCTGCGCCCTTGCCGGACTCGTCGAGCCGGTACTTAAAGGTCGGCAGGCCGTCCTTGTTCAGGCTGTACCCGTCGAACTTCACGGCCATCGGGCCGCTGTACACGCGGGGCGGTTCGAGCGGGAGCGCGAGGCCGAACGCGGGGTTGTTGGCCCGCGCGAGGAAGTCCGGGGGAATGAGCGGGTTCGCGGTGAGCCCCCACGGGTGGCCGGGCGGCGCGGTCCAGAACTTCGGGCCGAGCAACTTCGCGGGCGCGCCGCCGCGCCCGTTCCACACCGGCGTAGCGTCGAGGAAGTTCCCACCCCACCCGTACGCGGTGCGGCACTGGTCCGCGCTGAACGCGATAGACGTGTAGCCGGGGTAGCCCACCGCGACCGCCTTCGTGCCCGCGTCAGGCATAAAGGTGCGCAGGATCTCCGGGCGGTCCCTCACCGCGATCAACAACCCCTTCGGCGGTTCGAGGCCGTCCGGCAGCGGCAGCCCCGGCCCCAGCGCGAGGTACGCCCACATCGCTTCCGCCTGCTTCTTCGGGTCGCCGTCGTACACGGACTTGAGCGTCGATTTCCCTTCGACGAACGACTGCGGCATGCGCGTGCCGGGGGCCATGCGCAGCGGCTGCGAGAGCCACCGCTCGTACCACTCGTAGCGCACGCGCTGGTTGATGGTAGCGAGGTCCGGGCCGCGCGTACCTGTGTTGGCGATACCGCCGATGTCGTGGCACGATATGCACCCCAGCCCGCCCTTGCCGATAATCGCGCGCCCGACCGCGAGTTTCTCGTTGGTCCGCGGGACGACGTGAACCTTGTCGTCCGTCGTGGTCCCTTCGAGCGCGGCGAGCGCTTCGGGCAGGAACCCGACGGTGGCGTCGCCGTACTGCGGCATGCGGAGCTGCATCCACGGCCGCGCCCGCCCGCTCTGCGTCAGCACCGAGCGCAGCCACGTCGTGCGCGTCTTGTGGCCGATGCCGGTCAGCACCGGGGGCCGCACGTCGTCGGCGTTCTCAGACTTCTCCATCAGCCGCATCTGCTCGGCTAGTTCCACAGGGATGCCGCCCTCGCCGTCGCGCTGGTGGCAGTTCAGGCAGTTGAAGCGCTTGAGCGCGGCGCGCGCTTGGTAGGTCGGCATCGGCGCGGCCGACGTACTCAGACCTTCTTTCACGAACGTGGCGAGCGCGTCGCGCTCTTTTGCGTCGAGCTTGTAAACGGGCACCTTCGCCACGTCCGGCTTCTCGTCGAGACAGCCCTTCGCCCCGGCTTTCTTGATATCGTTCAAGCTCCCGAAGGTGTCGAGCGCCGCCCGCGGCTTGCCCTTCTCCTCAATTGTGTGGCAGTTGATACAGCCCTTCGCCGCGACGACGCGCGAGCCGAGTTCGGCCCACTGCATCGCCGGCACCAGTTCGTCGAACCGCTTCTTCTGCGCCGCGGTCGCGTCGGCCAGCAGCGTCTTGGCGAGGTCGGCGGGGCGCAGCTCCGGCAGCGGCAGCTTGTCCGGCGTCACACTCTCCTCTTGTGTGCGACACAGGTAGCGCGCGATGTCGAGCGCCTCCGCTTGGCTCAGGTTCATCTTGGGCATGCGCCCGTGCGGGTTGGTTTTCAGCGGGTCTTGCAGGTACGCGGCGAGTGTGGGCGGGGTGAACTTGCTCCCCAGCGCGCCGAGGCCGTACTTCGCGGTCGGCCCCGCAAGGGTGTTCAGCCCGAACACGAACTCGTTCGGAGCGAGCGGCAGTTTCTCGTCGTCCTCGTCCTTCTTCTTCTTGGCGATGGGGTCGTTGTGGCACGCGGCGCACCCGGTGACGTGGTACAGCACGCGCCCGCGGTCGAGGCTCTGCGACACGTCCTTCGGCGGGATCGTCGGCAGCTTGACCACGTCGAGAGGCTTGCCCGCGAGCGCGACGAGGTACTGCGTGACGGCGTAACGCTCGGCGGTGCCGGTGGCGTCCGCGGTGAAGCTCTTGGGCATCGTGGTGTGCGGGCGCAGCCTCGCGGGGTCCGCGAGCCACGTGTAAATCCAGCCGGGGTACGCGCGCTTCGCAACGTCGGTCAGGTTCGGCCCGGTACGGTCCACGAGCAACTTCGCGCCGGCGTCGTTCGTGGCCGGCTTGTGGCACTTGATGCAGGCCAGTTCCTCGAACTTGAAGCGCCCGTGTTCGACCGCGCCGTCGCGGTCGAACGTGGCGGGCCTGTCCTTTGGCAAGTGGCCGAGGAACTGGTACGCCAGCGGCTCGCGGGTGAACCCCGGCCCCTGCCACGTCACTTTTACAAGAGTGCCCTCGTCGCGCGCCGTGCGCCGGAACGTCACCTCGATTGGGACCACGCCGCCTTCGAGTTGTAGGATTTTCCCGCCGAGCGCGCCCTTGCCGTCCACGTTGATCTGCAGTTGCCCGCCCTGCCACTCGGCGTCGAACGTGTACTTGCCGGAGCGGGTGATGTTGATGTGCCCGCGCCAGACGATCTCGCCGACGCTCCCGACTTCCGGGTGCGGGCTTTCGCCTTTCGCGAGCGCGACCGCGGGCGTCGGCTCGAGCCGACGCACGCGCTTCGGCTCTTCGCCACTGGTGAAACTGCTATACGTGGTGATCAGGCCGGGCTTCAGGTCCGACGGCTCGACGGCCCGCGCGGCGCTCGTGACCGAAACGAGCGCGCCCGCAAGGAGAAGGTATCGCATAGGTGGCAGCAAAACTTGCGAGTGAGGTAGGGCAGGGGAGTAGTCGATTATCTCGATCAGCCGCACGCTCGCAAGGGGAAAGCCGCACGCTGTTGAGCACAAACTGTGTCGCGCAGATAATCGTATAGTCTGTGGGAAGCACCTTGAACGGCCGCTCCACCGGCCGGTACACTTCGCTCACGGTTCGACAGTTTCGCTCCCGACCTCGTCCCCCTCCCGTGAGGACCGCTATGGCCCGCTCAACGCGCCCGCGTCGGCTGCTCTCGTTGGAGTCCCTCGAAGACCGCAGTGTTCCCGCGACATCGCTCTCGGCCGGCAGCGACAATCTCACGGTACACGAGAACGGCCCGGCACAAGCGGTGGACGTACTAAACAACGATTCCCCCGGCACGCACGTCACGCAGGTCGCAGGCGAAGACGTCACCACCGGCCAAACGGTCACGCTCCCGTCCGGGGCCACGGTCACGCTGCTCGCCGACGGCACGCTGCGCTACAACCCGAACGGGAAGTTCGAGTCGCTGGGCACCGGCGAGACCGGCAGCGACAGCTTCCAGTACACGATTGCCGCTCAGGCCTCGGACACGGACCCGATCACCCTCTGGGACGACTTCCTCGATAGCGACATGGCGAACGATCTGGGCACCGGGCACCTGAGCGACGGCATCCCGTTCGTCGGCGCGGACGCCGACCAAGCCAACAACGAGAAGGGAACCGAGGCACTTGCCGCCGTAGTCGAGCAGGTCTACGTCATCGTCGGGCGCGGCAAGGACCCCGGCACCGTCGTTGACCCGGACGACGACGACGGCGACAGCTTCAACTTCACCGTTGCGGCAGGGCACGAGTTCGACTTCCGCCTCGAACGCACCAGTGGCAGCGAGTCTCAGTTCAAGTGGCTGTACTCCGACCACGACTTCGGCGGTTCGTCTTCTACCCAGTTCACGAGCCAACCGTTGGAAGTGACCGGCTTCGCCGCTGGCGACTACTCGGCGCGAATGTTCTACGCCGGCACCGGGTTCTGGAAGGCCACGATCACCGTTCGCAACACCGGCGGCGGGAGTGGCAGTAGCCCGCAGACCGCGACCGGCGACGTGTCCGTCTCCGTAACCGGCGCGAACGACGCGCCGACCGTGACACCGAAGACGTTCACTCCCAACGAGAACCTCGCCAACGGCTCGGTGGTAGGCACCGTCACGGCCAACGACGCGGAGGGCCAAGCGCTCACCTATGTCATCACGAACGGCAACCAGTCCGGGGCCTTCGCTATTAACCCGACCACCGGCGTCGTGACGGTCGCGGACGCCACGAAGCTGAACTTCGAGGTGACGCCGTCGTTCGCGCTTACCGTGCAAGCGACCGACAGCTCCGGTACACCGGCTAGCGGCAGCGCGACGATCACGATCAACCTGAACGACGTGAACGAGCCGCCGACGCCCGCGCCGCAGCAACCGCTGCTGCTCCCCGGCACCGCCGACACTTTCTTCGACATGCCGCCGGCCCCGGACGGCGCGCCGCCCGCGGTCGCGGTCCACAACCTGTACCAGTCGATCCTCGGTCGCCTCGCCGACCCGTCGGGGCTGGCGAACTTCCAAGCGATTCTCACATTCGGGGTGTCGGCTCAAGAAGTGGCGCGCATCATCTGGACCTCGCAAGAGCACCGCGAACAGCAGGTGCGCGAGCTGTACCTCGCGATCCTTGGGCGCGAGGCCGACGACGCGGGGCTGGCCGGCTGGACCGGGCAACTCCTCGCCGGGCAAAGTGAAGAGTGGGTCGCGGAGCAACTGCTGAACTCTGCGGAGTTCTCCGCCGCTCTTTCCCCCGCGGAGGTCGTGCAGAAGCTCTATAACGTGTTGCTCGGTCGGGTCGCGAGCGCGGCGGAAATCCAGAGCCAACTCGCCGGGTCCGGCGGCAACCTGCTCGCCGTTATCCGTTCCGTGGTGTACTCGGACGAGGCCCGCGTCCGGCTCATCGACGGGTTGTACGAGGGCTACCTGAACCGCGAGGCCGATGCGCCGGCGGTGGAGAGCCTGCTGGCGTTCCCGAAGTCACCGGGGTACTCGCTGTTCGGGCTGGTGTCGGCGATTCTCACGTCGGCCGAGTTCGGTGTGAAGGCCGACGCCCGCGACCCTCTGGGCGTGCTGTAAGCGCGCGACGGGTTACAATTCGACACGGTCGGCGCGGGCCTCGTCCGCGCCGAACCACGCGCGCGGCTCCACCTTGTAGTAGGCGCGGAGCAGCTCGTACAGTTCCGCGTGAAGGCCGAACAGGTCGTGTGGGCGGCAGTAGAAGGCTTCGGTCGCGTCGGCGAAGAACTCGGCCTCGTTCTCGGCCGCGTGCGGGGTGAAGAACGTCGGTTCGCCGGCGCGGAGGGCGCGCCGGTGGTCCGCGAACGCTACAGCCACGACGTACTTCCAGCGGGTCTCGAGCGCCGGGTTTTCCAGCGCCGGCGTACCGAGCGACACACCGTCCACGAAGTCGAGTTGGTGGGCGAATTCGTGGATCACCACGTTGTACCCGGCGTCCGGCTCGCGGGCCTCGCGCGCCACGTCGTCCCAAGCCAACAGCACCGCGCGACGGTCCACGGCCTGCCCGGACAGCGGTTCGTCGGAGAGACAATCGTCTTCCCAGTCGTCACTCGCAACGGGCGTTCGGAACTCGGTCGGGAACAGCACCACGTCGCGGGCGCGCGGGAAGAACCCGCGATCCGTACCGAGCAGCAACAGCGCGGCCTGCGCCGCGACCGTGACCGTCATCTCTTCCGAGACGCGCCCCAACCCGCCCCGGCCGATCCAGCGCTTCTCCGAAACCAGCACGCGGGTGACGTCGTGCAGCCGGGCGCGCTCCGCGTCGGAGAGCCTCGGGTAGTGGCCCATCGTACGGGCGAGAACTGCGGTCCAGCGCACCGGGAACGGCCCCGCGAGGAGCTTACGTCGACGGCGCGCACGGAGCCACGAAAAGAGCATGAGGGCTACGCGGAGGGAGGTTCGGTGGGCGGCGGTTCCGGTGGGGGCGGCGCGGGCTTCACGTAGAACGCGAGCAGGTTGCGGCCGTAGCTCCGCAGGTCCCACTCGCCGGGGTTCGGCAGGCGGTCGAGCGGGAAGCCGTCTTCGGCTTGAATCGTCAGCACGCTTTCCGGCGCGGCCTTTTCCAACAACAGGTTCACGAGCGCGAGGAACTCGTCGCCCTTCTCGCTCAGGTCCGGGAACGGCGGGCTGAGGAACAGGTTCACCGGGTCGCGCGGCGGGAGCCAGCGCTCGGCCCAGCGGTAGGCGTCGGCCTTCAGCACCTGCACCTTGTCGCCGATGCCGAACTCGTCGGCGTACTTCTGGATGTCGGTCGCCTGTCGCGGGTCCTTTTCGATCAGCCGCGCGGCGGTCGCGCCGCGGCTCACGGCCTCGAGGCCCACGACGCCGGTTCCGGCGAAGATGTCGTAGAACGTGCGGTCCGGTACGGCGTTGCCGAGGATGCTGAACAGGGCCTCGCGCACCATTTGGGGCGTGGGCCGCATGCCCTCGTGAACGACGACGGTGAGCTTGCGCCCGCGGAGCGAGCCGGCGACGATGCGCACTTGCGTTTTTTCGAGCATGGTTCTGGGACACGGTTCGGGCGCGGCAAGTTCGCCGGTTGCCCTGTATTCACTATCCGACCGCGGCACGGTCGCTACAAGCCCACCCGCCGGAAGTGCGCCACTTTCCCGGCCCCGCTCCGCCCGCGGTCGGGCTTTTCAGAACCGCTGGCGCGAGCTATAAGCCGGTAGCCGTTCTGCGCGTGGAGGTCGTTCGATGCGAACCGCTGGCGTCGTGATGGGGTTGGGCGTTCTGATCCTCGCGAGCGCGAGTGCGCAGCCGCCCGCGGTGCCGGGGATGCCGATCCCGCCGCCCGCGGCCAAGCCCGCGGACCCGAAGCTCGACGTCCACTTGCAGGCGTGGGAAAAGAAGATGTCCGGCACCACGAACCTGCGCACCGAGATCGGGCTGAAGCGCAAGGACGCGGTGTTCAACAAGGAGCGCGAGTTCACCGGCGTCGTGCTGTGTATGAAGCCCACGTTCGCCGTCCTACGCCTCGACTACACCGGTGACCCCACGAAGGCCGACTACGAGGCCTACATCTGCGACGGCAAATCGGTGTACGCCTACAGCGGCAAGGACAAGACTATTACTGAGGTGAAGCTGCCGCAGAACCAAGTCGGCGTCGACAACCTAATGCTCGACTTCCTTTCGGGCATGAAGGCGAAGGACGCGAAAGAGCGGTTCGACATCGATCTGTTCAAGGTGGACGATCACTACGTCTACCTCGATATCAAGCCGCTGCGCCCCGCGGACCAGCGCGAGTTCAAGAACCTGCGACTGGCCCTGTACGGGCCCGGCGCGGCGACGGCGAAGGTCGCGTACCTGCCGGCGCAGGTGTTCATGGTGAAGCCGAACGGCGACAGCGAGATGTGGAAGTTCACGAACCCTCAAACGGACCTGCCGGGCGTAGACGCGAAGGCGTTCCAGTTCGTGCCGATCAAGGGGTGGCAGCACGTACAGGCGCAGCCGCCCGGCCCGCTGCCGAAAGGCCCGGTCGCGCCGTTCCCCCCGCCGGCCACGCCCGGCGCGGTGCGCCCCAACAAGTGACTCGCGCGCGAAGCCGCGAGCGGTCGCCTCTCGCGGCTTCGCAAACACCATAGCATTTCTCAATTTCTCATTCCCCTTTCACCCACGCGGCGTAACGATGTTGACAGCCGGCGGGTGTTGTAGCCCCGCGCGGCGTCCGTTCATTCCGCACTTCGCAAGGGGAGAGAGTCATGCGGGCCATTCGGTGCATGTTGGCGGCGTTCCTCGCCGCTGGGATCGTCACGGTCGTCGCGGCCCAGCCCGGCACCGGCGGGTTCGGTCGGGGCGGCGGCGACGTCGAGACGCTGGTGTTCACCAACGCCGCGCTCCAAGAGGAACTGAAGATCACCGACGCGCAGAAGGACAAGTTCAAGCCCGTCTCCACGAAGCTCGCCGACCTCAGCAAGAAGCGCAGCGAGATGTTCGGCAAGGGCGGCAAGGGCGGGTTCGACAAGGAGAAGTTCACCGAGCTGCAGGAAGAGGGCAAGAAGGTCGCCGAGGAAGCCAAGAAAGTGCGCGACGAGGTGCTGACCGCAGACCAGAAGAAGCGCTTGAAGCAGATCGGCATTCAGGTGATGAGCTTCCAAGTGTTCAGCGACCCTGAAGCCAAGACCAAGGGCGGGTTCGGCGGGGCGTCCGAAGCGCAAAAGGCCACGATGAAGGAAGTCCAAGACGCGCTGAAGCTGTCCGAGTCGCAACTGAAGACCGTTCGCGGCGCGATCACCGACTACAACAAGGAACGCCAAGAGATCAACAAGGAAGCCGGCATCGGCGGTTTCGGCAAGCAAGTGGACCCGGAAAAGAAGGCCGCGGCCGACAAGAAGATCGACAAGTCCCGGAAGGAAGCGTGGCTGAAGATCGAGGAGGCGCTCGACGCCACCCAGAAGACCGCGTGGAAGGGCCTCGTTGGCGACGCCTTCGACACGAGCAAGTTGGCCCCCGCGCCGGCCCCTAAGAAAGACTAAGTGGGATGGGCACCGCACGGGCCGCGCGCCGGGCCACCGGCGCGCGGCCCGCGTCGTTTTTGGATCAGTCGCCGATGCGCAGCGGGAACCCGAACACCGTGACGACAGGGCGCGGGTCGGGGTCCGAATAGGACGACGCCAGCGGCGGTACGTACACCGGGGCCGCGGTGCGCGCCGGCGCGTAGTTCCCCAGCACAGTCACCTCGCCCGCGTCGAGCCACACCACACAACAGCGGTGGCAGGTGTCGATGACCGCGTTCCCGCCGGCGTGGTACGGGTGCGTGTCCATCGGCTTCGCGCACCGCGGGCACGACAGGCGGCGCGTCAGTTCCGCGCGGTCGAAGGGCAGGGCCGGGGTCGCGGTGCCGCCGGCGCGCGCGCGCTTCAGTTGCACGATCTGGTTGAACGTGGCGTTGGCCGTGAGGAACCCGCGACAGGTGCCGCAGTACTCGACCGCGTGGCCGTCGATGGCAGCACGGGCGAGCGGGTCGGCGCACACCGGGCACGCCCGCGGCGCGGCCCCGCCGATCAGCGCGACCCCGTCGGCCAGTTCGGTGGGGAAGTGGAACGTCTCGCAGTACGGGCACCGGAAGTACGGCCGGTTCCCGACCGGCTCCAACCCGGCCCCGCAGTTCTGGCAGTTCATGGCGACGGCTCACGCGCGGATCGATGCCCAAGCGTAGAACGGCGCGGGCCGGTGTCAACGCGCGGCGTTCCCCGCGCCCGGCGCGTTTGGTATGCTGCCCGAATCCCTCATCGTGCCCCCGCGGTCGCATGCGCTCACTCTTCGTGTTCACCTCACCGCCCGACCTGTGCAGCTACCTGCCGCACGAGCGCTCCGCGCTCACCTACGAGATGGTCAGCGAGCTGACCGCGGCCGAGTACGAGGCGCGGCTGCTGGCCGGGTGGCGGCGGTTCGGGTTTACGATGTTCCGCACGACCTGTCCGGCGTGCGAACAGTGCGTTTCGGTGCGCGTCCCGGTGGCGACGTTCGCGCCCAACCGGAGCCAGCGCCGGTGCCTCGCACTCAACGACGGCGCGATCACCGTGCGCGTCGGCGCGCCCGCCGTGACCGACGAAAAGCTCGCGCTGTACGACAAGTTCCACGCGTTCCAGAGCGGTCACGTCGGCTGGGCCGATCACGGGCCGAAGGACCCGGCCGATTACGCCGAGTCGTTCGTCGAACACCCGTTCCCCACGCAGGAGTGGTGCTACTACTCCGGCGAGAAGCTCGTGGGCGTCGGGTACGTGGATCGGCTCCCGTCCGGGCTGTCCGCGATCTACTTTTACCACGACCCGGACGAGCGCGAGCGGTCTCTGGGGACGTACAACGTGCTGTCGGTGCTGCGCGCGGCGGGGGCGTGGGGGGTGCCGCACGTGTACCTCGGCTATCTGGTTGAGGGGTGCCGGTCGTTGGAGTACAAGGGCCGGTACCGCCCGCAAGAGGCGCTTGGCGCGGACGGCGTGTGGCGACTTCGTACGTAGTTCCCGCGGTGCCCCCTTGCCCTTCGGCCGCGCGTGCGGATACCATCAGAACCTGCGACACGTCGGTTCCCCACTCGCGCCGGAGATGGGCATCTATGGCCGTTGAACTGCGCTGCCCGGAGTGTCGGGCCAAGCTCCGCCTGAAAGCCGCGCCCGAGGCCGGGACCGAGGTCGAGTGCCCGAAGTGCGGCACCGTGTTCCCCGCGCCCGAGGCCGAGGCACCGGACGAGGAGGCCGCCGCGAAAGCGGACATGGTCGCCGAGTTGAAGAAGGTCAAGGAAGGGGGGGAGAAGGGTGCGAAGGCCGAGAAGGGCGACAAGGCCACGGCCACGAAGGACGAGAAGAAGCCCGACGAGAAGAAGCAGCCCAAGAAGCGCAAAGCCAAGAAGAAGGAAACGAGCCGGGCCGCGCTCATCGGCGTAATCTCGTCCGGCGTCCTGATGCTCGCGGTCGTGACCGGGGTGCTGATCTGGTACTTCACGCGCACGTCGAAGGCCGTCGAGATGCTGTACTACGCGCCCGAGGACGCGCAGTTCGCCATCGGGCTGAACATCGGGCACGCTCAGAAGTACCCGGAGTTCTACAAGTCGCTCGCCTCGGTCCAAAAGGACACCGACTTCAAGTTCGCGGGCGACATCATCGGTAAGGCAACGGGCAACACCGACCTCGACGGGCTGGCCGACTACATCGTGAAGGCCACGTCGGTCAAGAACGGCTGGTCCATCATTTACCGCACGAAGGCCGAGTTCGACGGCGACCTGTCGAAGGTTCCGGGTGCAACGAAGAAGTCGCTCGACGGCAAGACGTACTACGCGGTTGCCAACTTGCTGCCGAGCAACCAGACGGGCCTGCTGTTCGCGCCGACGAACCGCCTCATCGTGGTGTGCCCCTCCGCGATGGAGTCGCAGCCGGTGTTCAAGAAGATCATCAACGGGCATGGGGACAGCAAAGAGAAGACGATGGGGATTCGTATGGCCGAACTCGGCAAGCGCGTGACCCGCGGCACGTTCTGGCAGATGACGTTGTTCGACGACGCGGTGAAACCCAGTGGCGCGCCGCGCCCGAGTCAGTCGAATCAGGGCGGCGGGCAACCGGGCGGGGGCCAACCGCCGCAGCCGGGTGGCGGCGCGCCGCCGCAGCCGGGCGGCGGACAACCGCCCGTGCCCGGCGGTGGAGGCGCGCCCCCAATGGGGGGCGGGGGGACCGGGGGCGGCAACAGCGCGGACGACGAAGAGAAGGTCAAGCGCGCGCAACTGTTCGCCGACGCTCAGGGGGGCGCGCAGGGGATCGGTGTCAAGGCGAGCATCGGCAGCCGCGAGGTCCGGTTCGAGGTTATCGTTTGGCACAAAGAGGGCGACAAGCACACCACGTTCGCCAAGAAGATGAAGGAACACGAACTCGGGAAGGGCGACGAGGGCACCCCGCCCAAGTGGTTCAAGGACGACACCACGAAGATGGGCGACCGCAAGGTTCAGGCCCAACTGCTCTCGAACATCTCGTTCGGGACATCGGGCCAACTGTTCTACGCCCGCAGCTCGGCCGAAACGGTCGATCTGCAACAGTCGTCGAGCCAAGCGATGGGCGAGGTACTCGGCCTCCGGCCCACGCAGGGCGGGATGACACCGGGCGGGCCGGGCGGCGGTGGACCCCCGATGCCCGGTGGGGGCGGGGGCGCGCCGCCACAACCCGGTGGTGGTGGACCGCCTCCGATGCCCAAACAGCGCCGGCAGTTCGCGCGGGATCGCGCGTGAACGCTGCATGGCCCCCGGCGCGCCCCGCGGTCCCGCTCGCCGTACTCGTCAGCGGCGGGGTGGATAGTGCCGTCCTAGTCGCGGAAGCCGTTCGCGCGTACCCCGCCGTGCACCCGCTGTACGTCCGCACCGGCCTCCTCTGGGAAACGGTCGAGCTGGCGCACCTTGACAGCTTCCTCGGCGCGATACGCGCCCCGAACCTGCGACCACTCGTCGTTCTCGATCAACCAATCACCGACGTGTACGGCGCGCACTGGAGCGTGTCCGGCGACGGCACGCCGGGCGCGGACACGCCCGACGAAGCCGTGTACCTGCCGGGCCGCAACGTGCTCCTCTTGGCGAAGCCCCTGCTCTGGTGCCACTTGAACGGCGTGCCCGAAATCGCCACGGCCCCGCTCGGCGAGAACCCGTTCCCGGACGCCACGCCCGCGTTCTACGACGACTTCGCCCGCGTCGTGAGCGCCGCGATCTCCGGGCGCGTACGGGTGCTGCGCCCCTACGCCCACCTTCACAAGCCCGACGTGCTGCGCCGCGCGCGCGGGCTGCCGCTCGAACACACGTTCTCGTGCATCCGCCCGGCCCTCGGCGGTGTACACTGCGGGGCGTGCAACAAGTGCGCGGAGCGCAAGCTCGGCTTCAGCGAAGCCGGCCTGAGTGACCCGACCAACTACGCGAAGGATAAGCGATGAAGGATGAGGGATGAAGTCGGAAAGAGGAACGCGTAACAGACCGCGTTCATTCCACGAGGCGAGCGCCGAACCTTGATGGCACTTCCATCTGTTCATCCCTCCTCCCTCCTCCCTCCTCCCTCCCAACAGGGGTGACGATGTTCCGGGTGACGAAAGAGATCCACTTCTGCTACGGCCACCGCCTGCTGAACTACGCCGGCAAGTGCCGCCACCTGCACGGGCACAACGGCCGGGCCGTGGTCACACTTGAGTCCGCGGAACTCGACGCGCTCGGCATGGTCGTCGACTTCTCGCAGATCAAGCGCGTACTGGGGAAGTGGATCGACGACGCCCTCGACCACCGGCTGTTGCTGCACGCGGACGACCCCATTATCCCCGACCTGCTGCGGCAGGGCGAATCGTTCGTGACGCTGAACACGAATCCGACGGCGGAGAACATTGCGCGGCTCATCTACGAGCGCGCCGCCGCTGCCGCCATGCCTGTGGTCGAAGTGACGCTGTGGGAAACGGAGGCGTCGTTCGCGACGTACCGCCCGACGCCCGGCGAGCCGGACCCGCCGCTCGTAGTGCGCGAGGTCGCGGGCACGAAGTAGCGCCCCCGATTCGGGAACCAAAACGGTCGCGTCGTGCTCTGAGAAGCAGCTGTAATCAACGCAGGACGACCGATGAGCTTCTTTGTGATGGTGGTGCAATCGCCGGGTTAGATCTTCGGGCCGCTGATGCTGCTCGCGGGGTTGGTCACGCTGGCGATGTGCGTGCGCGCGGCCCGTCGGTCCGACCGCGCCGCCGCGCGCCGCGCGCTGCGGTGGTCGGCGGTACCGCCGGCGCTGGGGGTCGTGGGCGTACTCTTCGGCGTCGTCGTACTGGCACTCAACGGCCAGATCGAGAAGGCGTGGGGAAGCGGGGCACCGTACCTTAGCTGCACGGTCCTCTTCGGCCTGTTCGTCGCCGACGTGCCCGCGCTCTGGACGCTGATGGTCTACCGGCGGGGACCGACCGCGCTCTCGTGAGCGCTACCGCCGCGCGCGCCACCGGCTGCACAGGTCGCGCGCCGCGTCCGGCCACGACGGGAAGCGGAACGTGAACCCCCCGTCGAGCAACCGGTCCGGTACGACGCGCCGGCTTTTCAGCACAAGCTCCGATTCCGTCCGCATCGCCCACGTACCCAGTTCGATCATCCACCGCGCCGCGGGCAGGCCGAACCGCGCGCCCCACGCCTCGCGCAGCGCGCGCATGAAGGCCGCGTTCGGCAGCGGTTCCGGCGCGGCGACGTTCACCGCGCCGCTCAGTTCGTCGTGTGCGATCAGGAACTCGACGGCCGCGATGAAGTCGGCCTCGTGGACCCACGACACGAACTGTGTACCGTCGCCGGCGCGCCCGCCGAGCCGCCGGCGCACCAGACCCAACAGCACATCGAACACGCCGCCGCGGTCGGGACTCATCGTCATCGCGGCGCGCATCGCCACCTTCCGCGTCCGCGGCGTGTGAGCGTCCTCGAGTGCGCGTTCCCAAGCGGTCGCGACCCGAATGCTGAAGTTCCACGTATCCGGCGCGCCCGGTTCGTTGCCGCCCAGTATGCCGGTCCGTTCGTCGTTGGGCGCGTCGAAGCGGTGCGCGTAGATGGTCGCGGTGCCGGACTGGAGCCACACGCGCGGGGGCCGCGCGCACGCTCCAATCGCTTCGCCCACGGCGTGCGTCGATCGGACGCGCGAATCGAGGATCGCGCGCCGGTTGGCGGGCGTGTACCGGCAGTTCACGCTGCGCCCGGCGAGGTTCACGACAACATCCGCGCCGTCGAGTTCCCGCGCCCATTCGCCGCGGGTTCGTGCGTCCCACATGACGACGCGCCAAGCGGCTGGTGCGGGTTTCCGAGAGAGGACCACGACCTCGTGCCCGGCGGCGTGAGAGTGCCGGGCGAGCATCGTGCCGACCTGCCCCGACCCGCCGGGAATCACGATCTTCATAAGGCCTCCCGCTGGTAGAGCGGCTACATGGCATCAACCGCAATCCGCGGCGCGAGTTCACAGGCAAACCGGAAGGATGGTCTGATAGAATGGTGGGACTCACGCGGAGGCCCGGATGCTGAACACGCTGTGGAAGCTCGTCGAAGACGAATCGGACGTCGAGGCGAAGGCGCTGGCCGACATGGTGAAGGCCAACCCCGAACTGCCGGACTGGTCGGCCGGGGTTCAGCCGCTGCTCGACCGATTGCTCGCGGCCAACGACATCAAACGCGAACTCGTCTGCCGCGTGCTGTCCCAGATGCCGTTCGGCGCGGTGTCGCTGTCGCACAAGACGATTGTGCTCGCGGAGAGCTTGGTCGACTTCTGCCGCGGGCGGACGCCGCAGATGGCGTTTGTACTCGCGCACGAGGTGTCGCACATGCACCGCGGCCACGGGCGCGAGCGGTTCGGCGCGACCGACGTGGCGGGGATGCTCACCCTGAACCCGATCATGGCGTTCGGCATGAAGAAGTTGCTCGACACCGGGCGCAGTCGCGAGAACGAGTTCGAGGCCGACCGGGACGCACTCGCGTTCTGCCACCGGGCGGGGTACGCGCCGCACGCCGGGGCCGAGTTCCTTGAGCGCCTCGCCAGCGGCGAACTTGCGCGCGACACGATCAAACAGTACCAAAGCGCGCACCCGCCGCTGTCAGAGCGCCTCGCGGAACTGCGTGCCAGAGCCGACAAGTTGAACCCGCCGCAAACGAGTTGACAACCGTGCCGCGGCCGTTATGATTCGAGCGTCCGCTCACTCCGACCGTGTATCACGGTCCTTTCAACCGGCACCGCATCGGCCGTACAAGACGCACTCTGATGGGCATTCGGCTCCGGGTTCACGACGGTGAACCCATCGGTCACGCACTCCGGCGGTTCAAGAAACTCCTCGAACGCAGCGGCACCGCGCGGGCCATCCGCGCACAAGCGTGCGCCTCGCACGTTCCGGCGACGGGAACTCGTCGCACAAAGCAGTACATCAAGCGCCTGAAGGCGCGCGAGGCGACGCTGGCCGCGCAGTGCGCCGGCGTGCAACCGGTCGCGTCGCTCAAAGACGCGCACGCCAAGTTCAAGCAGAAGACCGGCAAGCGGTAGCCGTGGTATAATGGCGGCGATCCCTCGTGTAGCCGCCATGCCGCTACTCGACCATTACCGCCCGCCGCTCACGCGCACGCACAAGTGGCGCTCGTTCCACGGGGCGTGGGCCGCGGCGATGGCGCGCCTCCTCAAAACCGGCGTGCCGCTGCCCGGCTATTTCGAGGTGATGGCGATGCTGGACGCGGCCGCGCCGTCCGCGAGTACGGGCGAACTGGCCGCGGTGTCGTACCGCTCGCTGCGCGCCGGCTCCGGGGGGCAACTTCAGGTTTGGCCGTCGGCGCTGGCCGTGGGCCAACCGCTCCCGGCGCTCCCGCTGTGGCTCAACGGCGAACTCGAAGCGCAACTCGACCTCGAAGCCAGCTACACCGCCGCCTGCGAGGACTTGCGGATTCGACCGAGTGAAGGAAAAAGCCATGTCTATCGAGACAAGATACTCTCCTCCAACCAGCGTTCAGGAATTGCTTCAGCGTTATGCTGAGGGCGAGCGGCGATTTCCAGACACGGACCTAGACGACGCCCAATTCGCTGGAGTGAAGCTTGAAAGCGTGGTATTCGACGGGTCGTGGTTTCACAGTGGAAACTTTCAGGGAACAAAGCTGCGAGGCACGAGCTTCGAGCGGTGCCACCTCAAGTGTGCGAACTTTCGCGGTGCCGATCTCCGAGGCGCGTCCTTCCGGGACTCAGCCGTCGATGCTGCCGAGTTTGATGGGGCACTCTTGGAAGGAATGAGCTTCGAGGGCGCTGGCTCCTATGGGTACACCGTTCGGGATGGCGATGGGTTCCCGAACGGGTAGCCGTTGCGAACAGTTGAACGCCGATTCTCCGCCTCACTCGTGCTGGTCTTTAATCAGCCACGGGTCGTTGGTCTTCTTGCGCCAATTGGCGAGCCACGTTTTCAGCACGGTGTAGGTCGTTTCGTTCGCCGCGTTTTCGCGCCACTTGGGATCGGCCAGCAGGTTGGTCAGTTCGTTGGGGTCGCGATCGAGGTCGTACAGCTCTTCCTTCGGGCGGTTCACGAACGACTTCACCGCGCGCTGGCCCATGAACTTGTCGCCGCGCTTCAACACACCCTGCCACATGTCGGAACCCCACAGGTCCGACGCGAACGGATACTCCAACGGGTGCGCGAGGTTCACGATGTACTTGTGCGTGCGCGTCCGCACCACGCGCATCGGGTAGTACATCGTCACCTCGTGTAACTGGTGCGACGCGAACACCATATCCCAGCCGTCGGCCTTGTCCTTTTCGATCACGGGCAGGAATGAGCGGCCGGGAAGCGGGCTGTCCTTCTTCCCGACCAGGGCCGGCTTCGCGCCGCACCAGTCGAGGATCGTCGGCGTCAGGTCGGTCCAGCTCACCATCGCGCCGCACGTCACCCCGGTCTTTTGGCCCGGCTTGCGGACGATCAAGGGTAGGTGAATACCGCTGTCGTAAAGCGTAGTCTTCGCGCCGGGGAAGGGGATGCCGTTGTCGCTCAGGAAGATGACGAGCGTGTTGTCGAGTTGCTTCGCGGCTTCGAGTTCCTTGAGCACCAACCCGACGCCGTGGTCGAGCCGGGCGACGCTCTGGTAATACTCCGCGAGTTCGGCGCGCGTCTCGTCGGTGTTGGGTAGGTGATACGGCACGGGCACGGCCTTCGGGTCGAACTTGATCGCGGGCACTTCCGCGGGAAAGTTCAGGTCGTTGGCGAAGCCCTTCGCGGCGCGGTGCGGGTCGGTGAACCCCACGAGCATGAAGAACGGCTTGTCGCCGCTGTCCGCGAAGAACTTCTTCGCCTGCTCCGCGATCTGCACCGGGTTGCGCCCGTTGCCGCTCACCTCCACGTCGAACGGGTACACTTCCTTCGGTTGAACGTGCAACTTCGCGATCACCCCCGACCGATAGCCCGCGGGTGCGAGCAGCGCGGGCAAGCCCTTCACGGTGCGGAACGTGTGCTGGTTGTGCGTGGCGTGGGCGAGGCCGTACTGCCCGCACTGGTGCGTGGGCATCCCGGTCAGCATCGTCGCGCGGCTGGGGCTGCACGATGCCACCGACGCGAAGGCGTGCGTGAACCGCGTGCCACTTTTCGCGAGCGCGTCGAGGTTCGGGGTCTTCGCGACTTTGTCGCCATAGCACCCGACCTGAAAGCCTAGGTCGTCGGCCACCAGCATCAGCACGTTCTTGGGCGCGGCGCACGCGGGCACCGCGAGCGCGGTCACGAGCGCGAGGGAAATGACGAGGCGCATGGGGAGGCTCCATTCGAGTGGGCGCTGTGCGAGTGTACTCTATTGCTGACGTGGTGTTTAGCGCTCGTCACTTCGGGACGATCGCTAAACGTGTTGCTTCGTTGCGTTCGCCCTCTGGTCTGCGTACACTCATCTTCGTTCCCCACCACCTACCACACCCGCCACTCTCCCATGAACCGCCGCGAATTCATCGCCAGCGCCGCCGTTGCGTCGACCGGGCCGACCCTCCTCGGCATGAGCCGCAAGGCCGACGAGAAGAACCCCGTGATCGGGGCCGAGGGCCACAAGTACGAGTGCCACCACAACTGGGGCGAGCTGCCCGCCGACTACTCGTGGCAGACGACGCACAACGTCGCGCTCGACTCGCAGGGACACGTCTACATCACGCATCAGGGCGTCGGCAAGAAGATGGACACGGTGCTCGTGTTCGACCCGAAGGGGAAGTTCGTCCGCTCGTTCGGCAAGGAGTGGCACGGCGGCGGCCACGGCATCGAGATTCGCAAGGAGGGCAGCGACGAGTTCATCTACATGGCGAACACGTGGACCCCGGAACACAAGCTCGTGAAGACCAACCTGAAGGGCGAGCGCGTGTGGACGAAGGGCCGCCCGGAGTGCAAGGAGTACGAGCCGCGCCCGGACGCGAAGGACGCCACCAAGACCGTGACGCCGGCCTACAACCCGACCAACATCTGCTGGCTCCCGGACGGCGGGTTCAACGTCGGCGACGGGTACGGCTCGAACTACATGCTGAACTACGACAAGGACGGGAAGCTGGTGAAGGTGTTCGGCGGCGGCGGCACCGAGAAGGGGAAGATGCGCACCCCGCACGGCCAGTGGCTCGACGCCCGCGACCCCAACAAGCCGGTCATGGTGGTGTGCGACCGCGCCAACGCCCGGTTGCAGCGGTTCAACCTCGACGGCACCGTGATCGACGCCACCGAGAGCAACAAGGTGGTGCTATTTCCGGCTCACGCCAAGACCCGCGGCGATGTACTGATGGTGCCGGACCTGCACGCCCGCGTGAGCCTGTTCGACAAGAACAACAAGGCCCTCGTTCATCTCGGTGACGACGGCTCCGACGCGGACGCCGCGTGGCGCAAGAAAGTCCTCGACGGGTTCAAGGTGCGGCAGGACGCAAAGGCGTGGGCAACCGGTAAGTTCGTCCACCCGCACGACGCGGCCTTCGACACCACCGGGAACATCATCGTCGTCGAATGGGTCAGCACCGGCCGCGTGACGATGCTGAAGAAGGTGTAGTCTCGTAGGGAGGGACCCGGCATTGCGAGAGAGGCAGGTGGGACGGCGCGATGCCGTATCCCACCCAATACACTACCGCCGCAGTACAAACTTGCCGTTGTCGCGTCGGCTGTTGAAGGTCGCGTCGAACGTGTTGCCGGAGCCTACCGCAGTGGTGCGGAACGTGCCGAACGGCCCCAGCGGTTTCTCGGCCGTCAGCACGACGGCGTCGCTGCCGGTTCCGACGATGTCCATCTTGGCGACGTAGCGGAACGGGATGACCTTTGCGAACCGTCCTCTGTACACCACTCGGTACTGGTCCGGGCCGACCTGAGTGAACTTCGCGCGCAGCGGCCCGGTGTGGCCGTTAGTGTCGCTCAGCCAGTACCCGGACCAACTCCCCGTGAGGTCAGGCGGGGCCGGCGCGCCGACGCCCGGTTGGGCGTAACCCACCGACGGGAGCGCGAGGAGGACGCACAGAACCGAGACGCGCATGGTAGCACCTCTTACGAGTCGAGCCGATACTCTACTTTTGGTCCAATTCGTCCCTCCCGTCCACCCGACTTTGATGCGGCAAGCCGCGCGCTCCGCGTGTACCCTGCGGGTCGTTCCGGTTGTGCCGATTCCGTGGAGGCTCCCGCCGTGACTCGCGTTCTCGCTGCCGCTCTGATACTCACGCTCGCTTCGCCCGCGAGCGCGGCTGACCCGGACAAGATCGACCTCTTTCACGCCGACGCCGGCGGCTACAAGCTCTACCGGATTCCGGGCGTCGTGGTCACGAAGGCTGGCACCGTGCTCGCGTACTGCGAGGCCCGCAAGACCGCGAGCGATTGGGCCACGATCGACATCGTCCTGCGCCGCAGCACCGACCACGGCAAGACGTGGGACGAGGCGAGGAAGATCGCGGACGTGCCGGGGCCGAAGGAACGCAGCCCGGTCGCGCTCGCCAAGAAACTCGGGGCGAAGGACGACGTCACGTACAACAACCCCGTGATGATCGCTGACGCCGGCGGCGCGGTTCACTTCCTGTTCTGCCTCGAATACATGCGCTGCTTCTACGCGCGCTCGGACGACGACGGCAAGACGTGGTCGAAGCCGACCGAGATTACCGCGAGCGCGTTCGACCCGTTCAAGAAGCACATCGACTGGAAGGCCGTCGCCACCGGACCGGGCCACGGCATTCAGCTAAAAGGCGGGCGACTCGTTGTCCCGGTGTGGCTCTCGCTCGGTACCGGCGGCAGCGGTCACGGCGACAGCGTGTCGGCCACAATCTACAGCGACGACGGTGGCAAGACGTGGAAGCCCGGTGAGGTGGCAATCCCGAACACGAAGGATTGGGCCAGCCCGAACGAGTGCAGCGTGGCGGAACTGAGCGACGGGAGCGTGATGCTGAACGCGCGCAGCCCGTCGAAGGCCAACCGGCGGTTGGTCACAATCAGTAAGGACGGCGCGACGAAGTGGAGCGAGCCGAAGTTCGACGACGCGCTGCCGGAGCCGGTCTGTATGGGCAGCCTGCTATCGGTTCCCGGTGCGAAGCCGGTGCTGCTGTTCAGCAACCCGGATAACCTCGACAAGGCCGGGGCGAAGCAACCGCCCGCGCCCGGCACCGGGCGCGACCGCAAGAACGTGACCGTGCGCCTCAGCACCGACGACGGCAAGATGTGGACCGCGAAGCGCACCATCGAGAGCGGCTTCAGCGCCTACTCCGACTTGGCCCGCGCGAAGGACGGCACGATGTTGCTCTTTTACGAGCGCGCCGGCGAGAAGGGCGGCACGTACGGACGGCTCACGGTCGCGCGCTTTTCGCTGGACTGGTTGAAGTAGGACAGACTGCTGGCCTGTCCCGAGGTAGGACAGGCCAGAGGCCTGTCCTACTTCAACCACTTCAATAGCACAGGCCCCGGCACGGCCATTTTTACCACCATCTGCTGCGGAGAGCCTTTTTCGACGGGTTTGGCCGGTTCCTTTGGCTTGTCGTCCGTCGCGCGCGCGAACTTCGGCTTCCGCCGCGCCGGGTTCTCCTTCTTCGCGTCGTCACCGGCGTCGATGCTGAGCGTGAGCGTCGCCATGCCGACGACCGCGCCGAACTTGTTCAGCACCGGCCCGCCGCTCGACCCGCTCGCGTACTCGGCCGAGATGTTCATCCACTTCTCGACCTGCTTGTCGTCGTTGGTGTTCGTGCTGTAGCGCGTCACGCTGCCCTGCGTGTAGAAGTAGAACATGTCGCCGGGGTGACTGATGACGCCGACCCACGAGCCGATTTCGGCGTGCGCCGGCGCGACCGGCAGCGGCTTCAGCCCCTTCGCCCCGACGCGAAACACGGCCACGTCCGCGGACTTGTCGCCGCCGAGGAAGTCGGTCAGCGGGTAGGTGTTGCCGTCGCGGTCGGACGCGCCGAACACTTCGCCGTCCTTCAGGTCTTCAAAGACGTGCCAGTTGGTGACGAGGACGCCGTCGGCGGCGAGCACCCACGCGGTGGCGTAGGTGCCGGTCTGCCAGTTCCCTGCCTTGTCCGGGTACGTACTGCCGACGATCCACACGCTCGGCACCGCGGCCTTATACACCTCTTCCGGCGTGAGCGCTTTGTCACCGGGCTTCGCCGGCACGGCCCCTGCGGCCTTCGGCTTGCGCTTCGCGATCAGTTCCTTGTGCGCCAGCGGCTTCTTGTCCTTCGCCAGCTCTTCGAGTCTGGCGAAGAACTGCTCGTACACGGCGTCGTCGTCGACGTGCTTCGGCTCCGCCGGCGCAAACGCGACGAGGAAGCCGAAACTAACGGCAAGCAGGCAGGCGCGCGTCATGCGATACCTTTGGCGTGGACCGTGTGTGAATCAGAACGGGGCCTTGTAGCGCCCACTCAGCACGGCTACTTGGCGCGCTGCTTCGAGGATGCGGAGGCCTGACATCTGAGTGATGATCAGATCGGAGAGTGATTTAGCAAATCGGATATGCTCTTCGATCTCACTCAAGCGGAGTTTGAGTTCCGCACGAAGCTGAAACTCTAGCGCGGCGTGTTCAATAAGGCCAGACGCCTCTTGCGCAAGGTCGCGCACCGGTTGATCGACAGTGAACCGCAGGCAGAGCAATCGGCTTGCCTCAGAAACCAGTGTTGCTTGTTCTTTGGAGTAACTGAGCACGAAGCGTTGATTTACCGACGACAGCCGTTCGGCAAGATCACGCATCTTCTCTGTGTACTCTTTCAGGAGCGGTAGCAACCGCGTTGCCAGTTCGGTCGCACTGAGTTCGGCGACTTCGCTCATTTCGCGTTCCCCCAAGCGTGCAGGCCGTCGATGACCTCGAATACCCGGCGCACCGATTCGACTTGCGCGCGATGGTCGTACCCTTCGGCGTTCTTGACAAGATATTCGTTGCTCGCGGTGACGAGGTTCCCGATCAGTAGGGAACACCCGTGGTACTCGTACCGGAACATCGCGCCTTTGTGCGACGCGACCTCCGTCACGAGCTTCCCATATTCACCTTCACGATACCACGTTTCGACCGCGGGTTCTTGGGCGCGCCACAGGTCTTGTTTCGTCACGAGAGTGGCGAGCCATAACTTCAGCGGGCAGGCTTTCAGGAACGGCACCAGATGACGGAGGCAAGCAAGTTCGTCGTCGCGCTTCGCCTCCGTGTATTTCCGCCAGAAGGCGTCTCTGGTGCGCTCCGGCTCGAAGTGCGAATTGCGCTTGTAGCTCGATTCGATCGGCGTGTGAAATCCGTTGGACGCAACGAAGATTACACCGCGGTATTCGCCCCTCGATACGTCGGTGCCGATCCCGTCCCACGTCGAGCGGCGGCGGTGCTCTTGGCCTGGCACTGCGACCACTTCGACTGCAGGATCAGCCCTGAGCTTGTATTTCTTGACCTCAACACTCTCACGGTACGCCCACGACGAGTCCAGAAGCCAATCGAACTGACCCGACAGAATACGCGCGAGTGTGGTTTTGCCGGTTCCGCCGGGACCGATCACCAGTACTTTCGAGCGCCGAAGCCACAACCGGAACTTCGCCAACAACGGCTTCACGCCGGCGCGACTGTCCCAGCCCCACTTTGCAATTTCCAGGGCGTCTTTCCATCCCGTCATCTGTTTCACTCCGCGCGTTTGGCACGGGTTTCAGTGTACCCGGCCTTCAGGCGCTCGGTCAACTCCGGGAACTTGTCGAACAGGCGCTTGGGGGCGCGCTTCGGCAGGCGCGACAGGCTGTACGCGGTCAGCAGCGGGAGCGCGATGGTGGAATCGACGTAGCACGTCACCGAGTCCGGGAGCTTGTCGGGGTCGACCTTGCCCCACGTCATCGCCTCGCTCGGAGTGGCCCCGCTCAGCCCGCCGGTGTCGGGGCGCGCGTCGGTAAACTGCAAGAAATAGTCGTGCCCGGCTTCGGTCAGGCCCAGCACCTCCTGTATCTGCGGCTCCGTTTGCAGCATGAAGTTCTTCGGGCTGCCGCCGCCGAGGATCAGCACGGAACTGGTGCCCCCACCTGCCTTCGCGTCCCACACCACCGCGGCGCTCTGGTTCACGTCCCGCAGCGGGTCGATGCGCAGTTGCGAGCCCTCGAGCGTCAGCGCGGCGAGGTTCATGCCGATGCTGCTGTCGCCGGGTGAGCTGGTGAACGCCGGCACGCCGGCGCGGTAGCACGCCCCCAGCAGGCTCTTGCCCACGCGCCCGGTCTGGTGCTCGCGCTCGTTGATGTACTTGCCCACGAGGTTGTGGAACTCCGCAGTGCCGAAGGTGTGCTGGAACGCTTCGCCGCGGCAGAGCGTGCGGAAGAACTTGTCGGTGCCGAGCAGGTTGTCGTAGTCGAAAACGATGTCGTAGATGCGGATCACTTGGTTCTCGCGCAGCTCCATATCCGGCAGGTTCGGCCCGGCTTGGTACAGGTCCATGCCGAGCGCGTAGTGCGTGTCGTGGTACAGGTTCGCGCCGGTGGAGACGATCCAGTCGACGAACCCGGCTTCGACGAGGGGCACGAGGCACGACATGCCGAGGCCGGCGGGCGTGAGTGCGCCGGACAGCGCGAGGCCCACAGTCCCGTTGTTCGCCAGCATCTTCTTCACGAAGAGCTGACATCCCTCGCGCAACCGCCCGCCGTTGTACGAGAGGAACGCACTGTCGATCAGGTCCGCGGCGCTCGCGCCCCCGGCCACGGCCTTCGGGTCGATGCGCTCGCGGCTAATCTTGTGGAGGAACGCCTTGTTCGCCTCGGTCCCGGCGTGGCGCTCGTGGTGCTGCTTGTGCGGGTGCATGTACGTTCCGTGTAGAGTGTAACGGCGCTCGTCGTCCGCATTGTAGTTCGCGCCGCGCTGTGGAACACTGGCCGTTGTCGCCGCCCGCTAACGAACCCGCGAGGGCCGACCGTGCGAACCGCCTATCTCCCCTTATTCGCGCTTCTGTGCGCCCCGCCGGTCGCCCGCGCGGGCGAAACCGAGATCGTCGAGTTCGTCAACAAGCAGCCCGGTGGCGGGTTCGTGCGCGACGACAAACTGCCCGGCAAGCCCATCTATTGGGTGCGCGTACAGGGCATTTCCGACGCGGACCTGAACACGCTCAAGCCGCTCGAACACCTGCGCGAACTTCACCTGAGCCGCAGCGGGTTCTCCGACGTCGGCGCTGCGAAGCTGACCTCGTGGCCGACTCTGGAGCGCCTCACCGTCGATCACACGCGCGTCACCGACCGCGGCATCAAACACATCGCGCTTCTGAAACAACTGAAAACACTCGACCTCGGCGAAACCGCGGTCACGGGCTCGGGCATGAAGGCGCTCGCCGCGTGCCCGGACCTCTGGCTCCTGTACCTCGGCAACGCCAAGATCACCGACGAAGGCCTGCACGACATCGGTACCCTCAAATCGGTCAAGCGCCTGCTACTGGACTGGAACAAGGTGAGCGACGCCGGGTTGGCGAGACTGAAGGGGATGGAGAGCCTCGAATCGCTGAACCTGATGGGCGTGCCGGTCAACGGCCTCGGGTTCGCGGAACTGAAAGGGCTGAAGAACCTCCGCGCGATCCGGCTCACCGACAGCGAGTGCGCGGACGTTGGCGCGGCGCACCTGAAGAACTTCCCAAAGCTCACGTCGCTGTCGCTCGACCGAACCAAGATTACGGACGCGACCGCGAAGACGGTCAGCGGGCTGACGGACCTCGCCGACCTCACCTTCTCGGAAACCGCCGTGACCGACGCCGGGGTGAAGGAACTGGCCGCGCTCACGAAGCTCAGCCGACTCGACCTCGTGCGCACGAAGGTGACCGAGGCGGCGCTGCCCTCGCTGGCGCGGCTCTCGGAGCTGACGTGGCTCACGCTCGACGGCACAGGCGTGACCGATGCCGGGCCGAAGCTCCTCGCGCCGCTCAAGAAGCTCACGACGCTCGGCCTCGGCCACACGAAGCTCACAGACGCCGGCCTCAAGGACGTGGCGCGCCTGACGCAGCTCAACACGCTGTACCTGAACGGCACCGCGATTACCGACAAAGGCGCGCTCGCGCTCGCTGAGCTGAAGGAACTGCGCTCGCTCGACCTGACCGATACGAAGGTGACGGAGAAGGGCGCGGAAGAACTGCGGAAGCTACTGCCGAACTGCCGGATCCAACACGGCGGGACGCGCGGCGACCGTAAACTCAAATGAGCCGCAGCGCGGCCGCGTACTCTTCCGGCGTGTTCACATTGCGGAGCGAATCGAGCGCGGGGTCGATGGCCGCCAGTTCGTGATCTTCGATCACGCATGTCGGAATCGCGTCGAGCAGGTCCGTCATGCGGAGGCAGTCGCGCGCGAGCAGCGCGCGCGCGACCGGCAGTACGTCGAGCGCGTAGGCCGCGGCTAGGGGATGAAGGCGACCGCCGACGCGCGGAACCACTGCACAAGGTGAGCGGGGGGCGTAAGCCCCCTGATTGCTTGCCAAGATGTGGCGAACGAACGCGACTTTCAGCAGCGGCACGTCGCACGACGACAGGTACACCACATCGGCTTCGCCCTCGAGCGCTACCAGCCCCGCGACTAACCCGCCGAGCGGCCCTTTGCCTTCGACTTCGTCGCGCACGACGCGTGTGCCCGTCGGCAGCGGCGGCACGTCCTGACCGGGCGCGGCCACCACGACCACCGGCCCCGCGGCTTCGCCCACGATGCGCACCACGCGCGACAGCATGAACTCGTCGCCGACGCGCAGCCACGCCTTCGGCGCGCCCATGCGCGACGAGCGCCCCCCGCAGAGGACGATGCCACCTACTCGCGCCGCGCTCGCCTTCGGCTCGCGGCTAACTGGGAGGGGTTCGCCCATCACTTGGCGATGCCCATTTGGTCGAGGAGGAACGCCACGACGATGGCGTCTTCCTTGAGGTGGTCGTAGCGCCCGCTGGCCCCGCCGTGGCCGGCGTCCATGTTGCACCGCAGCAGCAGCGGGTTCTTGTCCGTGCGCAGCGTGCGCATCTTGGCGACGTACTTCGTCGGCTCGTGGAACAACACTTGGGAATCGTTCAGCGCGGTCATCACCAGCATTGCGGGGTACGCGGCCTTCTTGATGTTCGTGTACGGGCAGTACTTCCGTATGTACTCGTACTCGGCCTTCACCTTCGGGTTGCCCCACTGCTGGAACTCCTGCACCGTGAGCGGCAGCGACTCGTCCAGCATCGAGGTGATGGCGTCCACGAACGGCACCTTCATGATCGCGGCCTTGCACAGGTCCGGGCGCTGGTTCAAGACCGCGCCGATGAGCAGCCCGCCGGCGCTCGCGCCCTCGACCGCGAGCTTGTCGCGCGAGCAGAACTTCTCCTTCACCAAGAAGTCGGCGCAGGCGATGAAGTCGGTGAACGTGTTCTGCTTCTTGAGCATCTTGCCGTCGTCGTACCACGTGCGGCCGAGGTCGGAGCCGCCGCGGATGTGTGCGATGGCGTACACGAACCCGCGGTCCAGCAGGCTCACGCGCACCGCGTCGAAGTCCATCGGCATGTTGAGGCCGTACGCGCCGTAGCCGTACAGCAGGCACGGGGCCGTGCCGTCCTTCTTCAGCCCTTTCTTGTACACGAGCGAGATCGGCACTCCTGTGCCGTCCGGCGCGACGGCGCGAACGCGCTCAGAGACGTAGTCATCGGGCTTGTAGCCGCCGGGCACTTCCTTCTGTTTCAGCAGCTCGCGGGCTTTCGTGTTCATGTCGTAGCGATACTCGGCGTCGGCCGTGGTCAGCGTGGTGTGGGTGAAGCGGATGCTGTCGGTGTCGTACTCCGGGTTGTTCGAGAGCGCCACGTCGAACACCTTGTCCTTGATCTCGACCGTGTGTGTGGCCCCGTTGCGGAACGCGCGCACGACGAGTTGCGTCAGCCCGCCGGTGCGCACAGAGAGGACGAGGTGGCGCTGGAACAGCGAAACCGACTCGATGTATACGGCCGGGTCGTGCTTGATGAGGTCGGACCACTTGTCCGGGTTCGCGACCGGCACCGTCATAACCTTGAAGTTGGGTGCGTCCTTGTTGGTGCGGACGAAGAAGACGCCGTCGCGGTGGGCCACGTCGTACTCGTTGTCGCGCTCTCGCGCCCGAACCGTCTGCCACTTGTCGCCGGGCTTGTCGCTCGCCAAGAACCGCACTTCGGTGCTGCCGTAGCTCACCGACGAGTGGAACAGGACCTTGCCGTCGCGCGACTTCGCCAGTTCCAGCCAGAACAGTTCGTCCTTCTCTTCGTAAACGACCGCGTCCTTCTTGACCGGCGCGCCGAGTTCGTGCCGCCAGACCTTGTGCGCGCGCTTGGCCTCGTCCTCGGTGGTGTAGAACAGGGTCTTGTTGTCCGCGGCCCACTCGTAGTGTGGCGCTTGTACGAGCTTGGCTTCGACGAGCTTGCCGGTGCGCAAGTCTTTCACCGACAGTACGTATTCGCGGAACCCGGTGGTGTCGGTGCTGTACGCGAGCAGGTTCCCGTCCGGGCTGACGCGCTGCGGGCCGAAGCTGAAGAACTTCTCGCCCCTCGCCAGTTCGTTGCCGTCGAGCAGCACTTCCTCGGCGGCGTCGAGCGTGCCCTTCTTGCGGCAGTGAATCGGGTACTGCTTGCCGGCCACGGTGCGGGCGTAGTACCAGTACCCGCGGTCCTTCACGGGCGCGTCTTGATCGGTCTCCTTGATGCGGCTCAGGAACTCCTTGTACAAGTTCTCCTGAGTCGCCTGCGTGGGCTTGAGCACCTTCGCGGTGTACGCGTTCTCCGCTTCGAGGTACTTGAGCACGTCCTTGTTTGTCTTGTCCTTGATCCAAAAGTAGTCGTCGACGCGCGTGTCGCCGTGCTCGGTGAGCTTGTGGGGCACCTTTTTGGCAACGGGTGGCGCGCCGGCGTTGTGATCGAGGGCGACGACCAGCGCGCCGGACGCGGCGAGCATCACGAGCGCGAGCGCGGAACGGAACCGGGACATGGCGCGGCCCTTGTGGAGGGTGACGTGAGGATATGGTAGCGGAAGCACTGCGGGCCGAACCGCGGCGCTACGGCTTCGCCTTCGCCTTCGGCATCCACTTGTCGAGGGCCTGCTGCGGCTTGGTCTCTTTGAGCTTGGCGAGACGAACGGCCGTTTCGAGGGACTCGATCCCCTCGCGAACCTGCCCGTTCTCGGCGAGGGCCTCGCCGAGTTCTTGGTGCATTTCTGCGAACTCCGGCCCGATCAGTACAGCCTGTCGGAACGATGCGATGGCCCCGGGGAAGTCGCCCAATCGCTTCAGCGCCTGCCCGCGAGTCAGGTGCGCATCCACGAGTCCGTGACGGAGTTGAATGGCCGTGTCCGCGGCTTTCACCGCTTCGCGGAACAGGCTCGTGGCTTCGTCTCGACCGCCCGGCGCGGCCGCACGGTTCTGGCCCTGCAACGACAGTGCCATGCTCAGGAACATGTAGAGCTTCGCGTCGCGTGGGCTAATCTGGGTGGCCTTACGGAAGCTGGCCGCGGCCTCGGCGAACTCGTTACGGGACATGAGCGTGAACCCCAACATGAAGCAGGTACCCGCCTCGGGCGCGGTAGCAACGAGGTCGCGCAATAAGGCGAGTGCCTCTTCGTGCTGGCCCTTGTCTTGCAACTCGGTGTACCGCGCGAGGCCGCGGCTGGACTCGGTCCGGTAGCGTGTCAGTTCGTCCTCGTACCCGTCCGGCCACGGCAAATCCATCGGCATCTCGCTCGCCTTCCGGAGGTACTCGCGCGAGAGCGCTTCGTCGTCGACGAGGGCCGCGAGCAACGAACACACGCGCAAGCGGGCGCACGGGTGATCGGCGACTCGGCCGAGGTGGGTGCGGGCCGCTTCTCGGTCGTTGCGCCCGACCGCCAGCAACCCGAGGACGTAGTCAACGGTCGGGCTGTCGCCGTCGATTCGCCGCAACTCCTCCGCGTAACGGGCCGCTTCGTCGAACTGCCCGTCTTGGACGAGCGCCCGCGCGAGGGGCAGGAGTACGGCGCGGCGGTCCTTGGGCGTGCGGGCCAGAGCGAGCGCGTCGCGCATCCGGTCGAACCCCTCACGACGGCCCGATGTGAGCATCGTCGAGCCGAGGAAGTACGGCCACTGCGGTTCCTTCGGTGCATAGCTGTGCGCGTGGGCGAAGCACGGAATCGACTGCTCCAGAAACCCGTTCGCCATCAGGGTCAGCCCCAGCTCGCCCCACGCGGACCCGGAGCGCGGGGCCGCGCGAACGGCCCGCTCCGCGGCGCGGATCCGCTCGACTTTCTCCTCGGGAACACCGTCAAGGGGAACGTGGGGGGGCACCGGCGCCGTGTACGCGCGCCACGCGTACCGGCCCGCGACCCCGAGGCCGATGAGCGCGCCCAGAACGATCAGGAGTATGCGCCTTCGTTTCATCGCGATACCCGCTCGAGCCTGCGATGGGTCGGTTACGGCAATTTGGCGGGTCCGGGCACGCCCGTCCCGCGCTCGAGTGTGAACGCGCGATCGGCGGCCCCACCCGGGAACGTCTCCGACAGGCCGTCCGGCCAGAGCACGTGCACGGCCTCGAACCGCTCGGCGTCGCCGAGGCCGAAGTGGGCGCGCGGGTCGCTACTACAAAGGTAGCTATCGCCGGGGTTGATGACGCGGAGGACGCGGCGCGTCGATGTGGTTACGACGACCTCTGCGCCGTAGGCGTCCCGTTTGAGCCGCGGGTCGTAGGCCCGCAAGATCAGCCAGTGGCCGCGGTTCCGGGCCACGTTCCGAAAGACGCGCGCCCGCGCGCCGACCGTGGTCAACACCATGTCGAGCGCCCCGTCGCCGTCGAGGTCGCCGACGGCCAACCCGCGGGCGACGTTCGGCGTGCCGCAGAACGCCCTATTCTTCGCGGACACGTCCACAAAGTTCCCGCCCCCGGTGTTGCGGACGAGTTGGTTCCGCTCGCTGTACTCGGAGAAGTGCGGGCCGAGGTCTGGGTTCTGGGTCGGGGTGCCGCGCGACACCGCGCCGTTGGCGATCGCGATGTCGGGCCACCCGTTGTGGTCGAAATCGGCCAGCACCGTGCCGAACCCGGTGCCGCGCCACTCGGTCGCCATCAGCCCGGCCGTTGCGGTCCGGTCGGTGAACTGCCCGCGCCGCGGCCCCTGCTTCCACAACGTGTTCCGGTCGCTGGACAAGTGGGTGACATAGACGTCGAACAACCCGTCTCCGTCCACGTCCCCGATCGCGACGCCCATGCCCGCTTGGGCCACCCCCATCGCGTCGAGGGCGATGCCCCGAAAGTGCGCTTCCTCCTTGAACTTGCCGTTGGTCTGGTTGATCCACAAGTGATTGGGCTGCGCGTCGTTGGCGATGAAGATGTCGGGCCACCCGTCGCCGGTGAAGTCGGCGCAGTAGACGCCAAGCGCCGGACCCGGGACAGCGGCAAGGCCGGCCTTCACGGTCACGTCCTCGAACAAAGTACGCGGTCTCTTGGGGTCGGTACTCCGGGCGAGTTCGGCCCCGCGGTTGCGGAACAATTTCGTGGCCGTGCCGCGGAACGCCGAGGGGCCGCAGTAGTCGCGCTTTCCGTTCGTGTGGAGGCAGACTTGCGCCGGGTCGAGATCGATGTAGTTCGCGATCACAAGGTCGAGATACCCGTCGCGGTCGTAGTCAAACAGGTTCGCAGAGGCCCCCCACAGCGGGTTGTTCAGCCCCGACTCCGCGGTCACGTCGGTGAACGTCCCGTCACCGCGGTTCAGGAACAGTTTGACCCCGATGAACTGCGTGACCGCGACATCGGGCCATCCGTCGTTGTTGACGTCGCCTACAATCACGCCGACGTTCTCGCCGCCGATCCCCAACCCGGAGCCGACGGTCACGTCCTTGAACGTGCCGTCCGGCA
>Ga0194132_10002373_pt1 | contig 35521 bp, 26 predicted proteins | sample TA2KigOf80mmetaG_FD_148612 | JGI IMG/M metagenome (GOLD analysis project Ga0194132, IMG submission 148612) | Freshwater microbial communities from Lake Tanganyika, Tanzania - TA2015054 Kigoma Offshore 80m | ecosystem: Environmental > Aquatic > Freshwater > Lake | place: Tanzania: Lake... | reverse complement strand
ACTATCGGCTGCTTCGGGCCGACGGATCACTGCTCGCGATCGCCGGGCTCCGCGACGGCCGCCTCGCGCCCGAGAAGGTGCTCGCCGGCGGTCCGCCAGTGCCCGCAAAGCGTCCGACGGCCGCGCCCGTTGAGGAAGCGGTCCGCCGCGAGCCGCCGGTGACCGCGCGGCGCCGCCCCCGCACCTCGCCGATGCGTGTCGTCCCGGGCCTGGCCGCGCTGACGCCCGCAGAGGGTCGCCTGTTCGTCGTCGTCGGCGTGTTCGACGGGCTGCATCGTGGCCATGCCTATCTCCTGGAGCAGCTGCGAACGCACGCGCGCCGCATGGGCGCTCGGCCGGTCGTCGTCACGTTCGACGCGCATCCCGAGGAGATCCTGCACGGGCATGCGCCGCCGGTCCTGGTCGATCCGGCCGAACGCCTGGTCCGCCTCGGGGACGCGGGCGTCGCCGTCACGGTGGTGCAGCATTTCGACACGGCACTGCGCATGACCCCGTTCGACCAGTTCGTTTCGATGATCAGCGAGCGAACCGAGCTGGCCGGGTTCCTAATGACGCCCGACGCGGCGTTCGGGCACCAGCGCGGCGGCACGCCCGAGACGGTCGCCGCCCTGGGCCGCGCCGAGGGCTTCGACGTGGTGGTCGTGCTGCCGTTCGACCTCGATGGACGCCATGTCCGCAGCGCGGAGATCCGCGACGACATCGCCGCCGGCGACCTGGCCGGCGCCGCTGCCCTGCTGGGACGGCCGGTGGCGGTGGTCGGGGAGCGTGCCGAAACCGGCATCGCCGGCGGCGACGTTGTCGAGCTGGCGTTCCGGCTGCCGGTCGCCCTGCCTCCCGACGGCCGGTACGACGTCCTCGTCGAACCGCCCCTGGGATCTGGCCGTGGCGATGCGCCGCCGGTCGCGGCGACAGCGGTGGTCTCGGGCGGGCGTGTCCAGCTGGAGCTGCTGTCTGCCGTGCCCGGACCTCGTCTGCGGGTGAGCTTCCCGGGCCCCTGACCGGGTCCGCGGGTCGCGACGATACGGGTCCGGTTGGCAGCGTGCCCCTGCAGTGCGCTCGCGGGGCGGCTGACCCTCGTTTGCCGGTCCCGCCGCCGCCTGCTACGCTGCGCCGGTCAAGAGAAGGAACGACAACGTAGTAGTTCGTGTTGGAGGAACGGGTGCCGCTGGCGCGGGAAACGAAGCAGACGCTGGTGTCGGAGTACGCCACAACGGCTGGTGACACCGGCTCGCCCGAGGTCCAGATCGCGCTCCTGACGGAGCGGATCAGGGGACTCACGGATCACCTCCGGAGCTTCCCACAGGACAATCACTCTCGCCGCGGCCTCCTCAAGCTCGTGGGCCAGCGCCGACGCCTTCTTGCCTACCTGGTCAAGAAGGACAACGCGCGCTACCGCGCCGTCATCGGACGGCTGGGGCTTCGCCGCTAGCGATCGCCACCCGGTCCCGTCCCGCGACGGGACGATCCGATGCGTCGCCTTGGCGGGTTGACGTGCACCGAGACCTCCTCCTGCGCGGATGCAAGGAGGCTCCCATCCCCGTGTCTCAGGTATTCGAGACGCAGTTCGGCGGTCGCACCCTGACCATCGAGACCGGCAAGCTCGCCCGTCTCGCAGGGGGCTCCGTCACTGTCCGCTTCGGCGACACCATGGTGCTCGGCACCGCCAACCGCTCGGACCCCCGGCCCGGGCTGGACTTCTTCCCGCTCACGGTGGACTTCGAGGAGCGGATGTACGCCGCGGGCAAGATTCCCGGCGGGTTCATCAAGCGCGAGTCCCGCCCATCGGAAGCCGCGATCCTCGCGGCGCGTCTGACGGACCGGCCAATCCGCCCGCTGTTCCCCGAGGGCTACAAGGACGACGTCCAGGTCGTCATCACCGTGCTCTCGACCGACCAGGAGAACGACCCCGACGTCCTGGGCACGATCGCAGCATCGGCGGCCCTGACCATCAGCGAGATCCCGTTCCAGGGCCCCATCGGCGCAGTTCGCGTCGGCCGCATCGACGGCGAGTTCGTGGTCAACCCGACCACCTCCCAGCTCGAGGAATCCGAGCTCGACCTCATCGTGTCCGGCACGCGCGACGCGATCATGATGGTCGAGGCCGGGGCAAAGATCCTGCCCGAGGACGTGATGGCCGAGGGCATCCTGTTCGGCCACCGTGCGCTGCAGCCACTGATCGACCTCCAGGAGCAGCTCCGCGGGGCGGTCGGCAAGGCCAAGGTCATCCCGTTCATCGATGCCGGCACCGACAGCGTCCTCCAGTTCGTCGACGCGGTCCGGGGCGGGCGCGAGTTCGTCGTCGTGGACGTCGAGACGACCGGTCGCGATCCGCGCATGGCGGACCTGATCGAGATCGGCGCCGTCAAAGTCCGCGACACCGAGATCGTCGAGCGCTTTTCCACGCTCGTGAACCCGGGCCGCCCGATCGTCGGCAACCAGGTCCACGGCCTCCACGACGAGGATGTCCGTGACGCTCCCGATTCCCGCGAGGCGGTCCGCCGCTTCCGTGCGTTCGCGGGCGATGCCCTGCTGGTCGGCCACAACGTCGGCTTTGACCTGGGCTTCCTCCATGAGGCGATGGGCGACGAGACGTTCGCGCCTGGCACGTACCTCGACACGCTCACGCTCGTCCGCGAGGCCCATCCCGACCAGGACGCCTACAAACTGGGCGACGTCGCCCGGTTCTTCGGGATCGCCTACGAGGGCAACCACCGTGCCGCGGGCGACGCGGAGACCACCGCCCAGGTGCTGATCCGGCTCGCCGCCGACCTCCCCGGCCGCATTGCCACTCTCGACGAGGGGATCGCGCGGTCGATCCTAGCCAACCGCGAGTCGGGCGCCGACCCGAAGGCGCTGTTGGAGGCGGCGCGCCGCCAGGCGCGCGTGGGCAAGGGCCTCTTCGGTCTGCTCCACAAGAAGGTCGCCCGCGAGCTGACCCTCACCGAGGGCGTCCGGATGGACGGCCGCGGCGTGGACGAGATCCGGCCGATCGCGGTCGAGGTCGGCGTCCTGCCGCGCACTCATGGCTCGGGCCTGTTCACGCGCGGCCAGACCCAGGCGCTCACCGTGGCGACCCTCGGTCCGTCGTCGGACGTGCAGCGGATCGACACGATCGGCCCCGAGACGGAGAAGCGCTACCTCCACCACTACAACATGCCGCCCTACAGCACCGGCGAGAACAAGCCGATGCGCGGCCCCGGCCGGCGCGAGATCGGACACGGCAACCTGGCCGAGCGGGCACTGCTGCCGGTCCTGCCGTCGGCCGAGGAGTTCCCCTACGTCATCCGCCTCGTGTCCGAGTGCGTGACGTCCAACGGCTCCACCTCGATGGCATCGACCTGCGGCTCCACGCTCGCCCTGATGGACGCCGGCGTTCCGATCAAGGCTCCGGTCGCGGGCGCCGCGATGGGTCTCATGTCGGAGCCGGATGGCCGTTTCGCGGTCCTCACCGACATCCTCGGCAAGGAGGATGCCTTCGGTGACATGGACTTCAAGGTGACCGGCACCCGCGACGGCATCACCGCGCTGCAGATGGACATCAAGATCCAGGGCATCAACGAAGCGATCATCCGCGAAGGTCTGCGCAAAGCGCATGCCGCCCGCATGGCCATCCTCGACAAGATGCTTGAGGTCATGCCCCAGACGCGCGACACGATGAGCGAGTTCGCGCCGCGGATCATCACCATCAAGATCAACCCCGAAAAGATCCGCGAGATCATCGGCAAGGGCGGCTCCATGATCCGCAAGATCCAGGAAGAGACCGGCACCGAGATCAACGTCGAGGACGACGGCACCGTCGAAATCGCCGCGATCTCGGGCGAGAACTCGCGCAAGGCCATCAACTGGATCGAAAGCCTGACCCGCGACGTCGAGGTGGGCTCGCTGTACCTCGGCAAGGTCACCCGGATCATGACGTTCGGCGCGTTCGTGGAGATCCTGCCCGGCAAGGAAGGCCTGGTCCGCATCGGCGAGCTGGCTGACTATCACGTGCCGACGGTCGAGGACGTGGTGTCCGTGGGCGACGAGGTGATGGTGGTCGTCACCGAGATCGATCGCCAGGGCCGGATCAACCTCTCGCGCAAGACCGCGATGCAGCGGCACCTCGCGAAGGAACCGGTCTAGGTTCCGAGCCCGGGTTGCCGGGTCACGCAGTCACGAAACGCCGAGGCCCGCCGGCGACGGCGGGCCTCCGACGCGCTCGGGTCCGGTCGGCCCCGCGGCACCCATGCTGCCGGTCATCGACGGCTGCCGCTGATCCGCGGTTCAGCCCCGTTCGGGGCGAGCGGTATACTGGCGCCGTGCCCGGTTTCCACTCGCGCGGAGTTACGCCCGGGATGCCCTCCCAGCCGCTCTTGACCGTCGCAGTCGTCGGCGCGACCGGCGTCGTCGGCCGAACCATGATCGCAGTGCTCCTCGAACGGGAATTCCCCGTCGGGGAGTTGCGGCTGCTCGCATCCGGTCGGTCGGTCGGCCGGACGGTCCAGGTCGGCGAGCAGGTGCTCACCGTCGCGGAGGCCACGCCCGAGGCGTTCGAGGGCGTTGATCTCGCGCTCTTCTCGGCCGGCGCCGACATCTCGCGCGAACTTGCGCCCGAAGCGGCAAAGCGCGGCGCCGTCGTGATCGACAACTCCAACGCGTTTCGGATGGAGCCCGGCGTCCCGCTCGTCGTCAGCCAGGTGAACCCGGGTGACGCCGCCGAGCACCGGGGGATCATCGCCAACCCGAACTGCTCCACGATGCAGCTGGTGCCGCTCCTGATGGCGCTGCGCGACCGCGTCGGCATCGAGCGAGTGGTCGTGGACACGTACCAGTCGGTGTCGGGCACGGGCGCTCCGGCCATCGAGGAACTGGAAGGCCAGGTCCGCGCCTACGCCGAGAACCGGCCGCTGGACGTCTCGGTGTACCCGCATCAGATCGCGTTCAACGCGCTGCCCGAGATCGACGTGTTCCTCGAGAACGGGTATTCCCGCGAGGAGTGGAAGGTCGTCACGGAGAGCCGCAAGATCCTCCACATGCCGGATCTGCGCATCTCGTGCACCGCGGTTCGGATCCCGGTCTTCTACGCCCATTCGGAAGCCGTCCATGTCGAGACCTCGGCGGCCATCTCGCCCGAGACTGCGCGTGAGATCTTCACCGAGGTCCCCGGCGTCGTCGTCCGCGACGACCCCGGGTCACACGTCTACCCGCTCGCGACCGAGGCCGCCGGGCGTGACGAGATCTTCGTCGGTCGCGTCCGACGCGACCCATCGGTTGCTCATGGCCTGGCGTTCTGGGTCGTCAGCGACAACGTTCGCAAGGGCGCCGCGACCAATGCCGTCGAGATCGCGGAACTCCTCGTCGAGAACGAATGGCTCCAGCCGGCCGATCGCCGGGGAACAGCCACCGGGGCGGGCGCAGCCCGATCGGTAGCGGAGTCCGCGTGACGGAGGCCGAGCGCAGCGTCGCGCTCGAGCAGATCGCGAACGAAGTCCGCGCCTGCACCCGCTGTCGCCTCAGCGCGGGCCGGACGCGCGCGGTTCCCGGAGAGGGCAACCCCGATACCGAGGTCATGTTCGTCGGTGAGGGACCGGGCTTCAACGAGGACCGCGAGGGCCGGCCGTTCGTCGGCCGGGCCGGCGCGCTCCTGGTCCGCCTCCTGGCGTCGATCGGCTGGCGCCGCGAGGACGTGTTCATCACCAATGTCGTGAAGTGCCGACCGCCCGACAATCGCGATCCGCTGCCGGACGAGATCGCTACCTGCGCACCCTTCCTCCAGCGCCAGCTGGCGGCGCTGGACCCGGCGCTGGTCGTGACCCTGGGCCGCTATTCGATGGGCACCTTCATGCCCGGCGCGCGGATCGGCGCGGCGCACGGAACGACACGACCTGTCGACCCCGCGACCGGCGCGCCCCACGCCCTCGCCGTTGCGATGTACCACCCGGCCGCTGCCCTGCGGACGCCGGACATCGAGCGCACGAGCTTCGTGGACATGGCCTCGGTGCCGGCGGCGCTGCTGGCGGCGCGGGCCCGGCGGCAGCTGCTCCAGGCCGCCGCCTCGCCGGCGCCCGAGCCGCCCCTGCCGGCAACTCCGGTTGCGCCGGACCCTGACGGGCCCGCCATCCCCCAGCCGACCCTGTTCTGAACCTGGACGAGCGCATGCCCGACCCACGAATGCCGCTCCGCATCATCCCCCTCGGTGGCGTTGGCGAGATCGGCAAGAACATGTACGTGTTCGAGTACGGCGACGACATCGTCGTCATCGACTGCGGGCTGATGTTCCCCGACGAGGAGATGTTCGGCATCGACCTCGTGATCCCCGACGTGACGTATCTCAAGGAGCGCCGAGCCAACGTGAAGGCGTTCCTCATCACCCACGCCCACGAGGACCACGTCGGCGGCCTGCCCTACATCCTGCCCGAATTCCCGGGCGTGCCCGTCTATGCGTCCACCCTCGCGCGAGGCCTGCTCGGCAACAAGATCCGGGAGCACAAGCTCCATCACAACCCGCTCATCGCGCTCGAGCCGGGCGACGAAACGGCCATCGGCCCGTTCACCGTCATCCCGTTCCGCGTCGGTCACTCCATCCCTGACGCGATGGGTATCGCGCTCCGGACGCCTGTCGGCACCGCGGTCCACACCGGCGACTTCAAGTTCGACCACACCCCGGTCGACGGCAAGCTCTCGGACTTCCACATCCTCGCCAGACTCGGCGAAGAGGGTGTGGTCTGCCTGCTTTCGGACTCCACGCGAGCCGAGAACCCGGGCTACACGCCCTCGGAACGGACCGTCGGCGAGGCGTTCCGGGAGATCATGGAGCCACTCGAGGGTCGGGTGATCGTCGCCACCTTCGCGAGCAATATCGCTCGCCTCCAGCAGGTGCTCGACGCATCGTCGCAGTTCGACCGCAAGGTCGCGGTGATCGGACGCTCCATGGAGCAGAACTTCCGGATCGCCACGGACCTCGGCTACCTCAAGTACGAGCCGAGCGGCATCGTGCCGAAGGAGCAGATCAGCTCGATCCCCGACAGCCGTCTGGTCATCGCGACCACGGGTGCCCAGGGCGAGCCGATGTCCGGCCTCTCGCGCATGGCCAACCGCGACCACCGCTGGGTCGACATCCAGCCCGGCGACACCGTCATCGTCAGCGCCAGCCCGATCCCCGGCAACGAGGAGTACGTCGCGCGCACGATCGACAACCTGTTCAAGGCCGGCGCCAACGTGTACTACCACACGATCAAGCGCGCTCATGTCTCGGGCCACGCCAGCCAGGAAGAACTCAAGCTCATGCTGGGCCTGACCAAGCCGCGCCACTTCATCCCGATCCACGGCGAGTTCCGGATGCAGGTCCAGCACGGTCGGCTTGCGATCGAGACCGGGGTGGATCCGTCCAACGTCTTCATCATTGAAAATGGGATGCCGATCGAGATCCTGCCCGACGGGTCGGCGCGGCGCGGCGCACCGGTCCCGGCCGGATACGTCTATGTGGACGGACTCTCGGTCGGCGAAGTGGGGGAGATCGTGCTGCGGGATCGGCGGGCGCTCGCGAACGACGGCATGTTCATGGTGGTGATCACGGTCGACAAGCAGACCGGCAACGTGATCGGCCGGCCCGAGATCATCACGCGCGGCTTCGTGCCCGGCAACGAGCAGGACCCGCTCATTCAGACCACGATCGAGAAGGTGATCGTCTCGATCGAGAATCCGGGCGAGCACATCAGCGAGGTCGGGCTGCTCAAGAGCCAGGTCAAGGACGCAGTGTCACGGTACCTCTATGAGCAGACCAAGCGCCGGCCGATGGTCTTTCCGGTCGTGGTTGAGGTCTGACATGTCCAGCGCTGGCCCGCCACGTCGCCACACCACCCCGGCAGCCAGGACCGCAGCGCCGGGTCGCCGGCGCCGGTCACGTCCGGGCGTGAACTGGCACGTCAGCCCGGAGGTCGTCCGGTCGGTCGTCGGGATCATCCTGATGATCCTGGGCGCGGTGACCCTGATTGCCCTGCTGCTCCCGGGGCAGGGCCGCTTGACGGACCTGTGGCGAGACTCCATTGCGCCCTGGTTCGGCGCTGGACGCTGGCTGCTGCCGTTCGTCCTGCTCGGGGCCGGCATCTACATCGAACGGGCCCGTCGGGGCTCGGGCGCATGGACAACTCGCGTGGCGGGCGGGACGCTCATGTACCTCGCGCTGCTGGGCCTGATCGAATTGTTCGACCCCGGTCGAGGCGGCCGCATCGGCGATTTCCTCGCCACGCTGCTGGGTGGCCTCATCACGGCACCGGGCGCCTTCGTGCTGCTGATCGGAGCCGCCATCGTCGGGCTGCTGATCATGCTCGACGCCGGCCTGCCACAGCTCCTGGCGCCGTTGCGTGGGGCTGCGCGCACGGTCTCGGCCGCCCTGGTCTCGCCTGACCGCGCCACGTCCGAGCCGGGCGAGACCAACCGCACCGGGCGGGCCGCAGCGCGGGCCGTGGGCCCCGGACGCGGTGCTGCGGACGAGGCGGCGGACGTGACGAGCGACCGCCGGCGGCGGGGACGTGCCGAGCCAGACGGAGAAGACGCCCGGGATATCCGGCCGGGGATCCCGGCCGCCATTCCGAGCGGCGCCCCGATGTCGTCGACGTTTGCCGCGGCGGTGCCCGTCGCGGCGGAGGCCCCGACCGGAGATCGTGGCCCATTCGCCGCGGGCGCTGCGTGGCTGGCTGGCGGGGATGGCCCGGCGGGTCGAAATGGCAATGGGACCGGGGCTGTGCCGGCGGTTGCCGGACGGTACGACGGGCCCGACGAGGAGATCTCCGACGAGCCGGCCCCGCGGCCCGAGTACCAATGGGTCACCCCGCCGCTCACGCTGCTCGATGACATCGCCGCCAAGAAGGGCGGCGCGACCATGGATCACGAGCGGAACGCGGCGATCATCACCGCCAAGCTGGCCAGCTTCAACATCCCGGTCCGCGTCGAGCACTGGAACGCGGGCCCGGTGGTCACCCAATACGAAGTGGAGCCGGCGCCGGAGGTGAAGGTCTCGCGGATCGAGGGCCTCGCGGACGATCTCGCGATGGCGCTCGCCGCCCGGACGCTGCGGATCGAGGCGCCCATCCCGGGCAAGAGCGTGGTCGGTCTCGAGATCCCCAACTCGGACTTCAACATCGTGTCGATCCGCCGGATCGCCGAGGAGGCCGACTTCCGTGCCTCGCCCTCCAAGTTGACGTTCGCGCTGGGACGCGACGTCGCGGGCCACGCGCGCTCGGTCGACCTGGCGAAGATGCCGCACCTGCTGATCGCCGGCGCCACCGGCTCCGGCAAGAGCGTGATGGTGAACGCACTCATCGCGAGCCTGCTCCTGAGCGCCATGCCGGACGAGGTCCACCTGATCCTGATGGACCTCAAGCGCGTGGAGCTGGCCGCCTACAACGGCGTGCCGCACCTGAAGGTGCCCGTCATCACGGAGCCCGGCCAGGCCAAAGCCGCGCTCAAGTGGGCCGTTGCGGAGATGGAGTACCGCTACCGGCGACTGGCCGGCGCGACGGCGCGCAACATCGGGTCGTTCAACGAGACCCGCGTGGATCCCGCCGACCGGATGCCCTACATCGTCATCATGATCGACGAGCTGGCCGACCTGATGATGCGCGAGGGCAAGAACGTCGAAGACCCGATCGTCCGGTTGGCCCAGAAGGCGCGGGCGACCGGGATCCACATGGTTCTTGCGACCCAGCGCCCGTCGGTCAACGTGGTGACCGGGCTCATCAAGGCCAACTTCCCGAGCCGGATCGCATTCGCGATGGCCTCGCAGATCGACTCGCGGACCATCCTTGACACACCCGGCGCAGAAGACCTCATCGGCCGGGGCGACATGCTCTACCAGCCGGCCGACCTGCCGCGCCCGATCCGCCTCCAGGGAGTCTTCGTGGCGGACCGCGAGATCCATGCGCTCGCAGACCACTGGAAGAAGGAGGCCGAGAACGCGGGTGGCCCGCGCTACGACATGGCGATCGTCGAGAACGACGAGGACTCCGTCGGCTCGGTCGAGGAGCAGCCCGACGAAGAAGCGGACCGGCTGCTGATGGACGCTGTCCGCGTGGTGCAGGAGTACGATCGGGCCTCGGCGTCACTCCTCCAGCGCCGCCTGAAGGTGGGCTACGCGCGCGCCGCCCGGATCATCGACCAACTTGAGTCCAGGGGCTACGTGGGTGCCTTCGACGGATCGAACGCGCGGCAGGTCCTTCGCCGCGATCCGACCCCCGCCGTCAGCGCCTCGCGACGCAACCCGGACGGTGACGTCGACGACGGATGACAACGAGCGATCGGGCCCGACGTCGACCGGCTGAGGCTCGACCGGGCAGTGCCCGGCCGCCAGCGAACGGCGGATCGCCCGACGCGGGCAGATCGCCGACCGACGCCGGGCCGCCGACGGGCCTGCCCGAGCGGCTGCTCGCCGCGCGCGAGGACAAGGGAGTCGACCTCGCGCGCGCTGAGCGCGACACGAAGATCCGTGCCCGTTACCTGAGCGCCCTCGAGCGGGGCGACTGGCGCGACCTGCCGGGGTCGGTCTACACGAAGGGATTCCTGCGCAATTACGCGCAGTACCTGGGGCTCGATCCCGACGAGATCCTGGAGCAGTGGCGCGCAGAGCGGGGTGAAACCCCCATTGCCGAGCCGGTGATCGTCGTACCCCGGCCCATCCCGGCCCCGCGCCAGCGCCTGACGTTCTCGCCGGGCATCTTCGTGGCCGCCCTGCTCGCGATCGGCGTCCTCGCGTTCGTCGCCTACCTCGCCATCCAGCTGATGCGCTTCTCGCGGCCGCCGACGTTGAGCGTGACCGATCCCGCGACCGCGGTGTCCGACGTGGAGGAGGGGACCCCGACCTACGTGCTCCGGGGGACCTCTCAGCCCGGAGTTTCGATCGTGGTCGCGGCACCGGGCGAGGAACCACGACGGACCACGACCGCTGCGGACGGCACCTGGGCGGCGGAGGTGGAGTTGCGCCGCGGCCGCAACCAGTTCGACGTGACCGCCACCGACCCCGAGACCGGCAAGTCGGCCGAGCAGCCAGCCCGCATCTTCATCACCGTGCCGTTCACCGTGGCCCAGGCACCGTCGCTCACGGTGGACCAGCCGGCGGACGACGCGTCATTCGAGAACGGGGCGATCCCGGTCGAGGGGACGGCGACGAACGCCACCAGCGTGACCGTGAGTGCGACCTACCTTGGCCCGGCCCCGGGCGAGGGCTCTCGGACCGGCCCGGCGCCCTCGCCGCCCGCACCCGAGGTGGTCGACGTGGATGAGGAGGGCGTCTATCAGGCCGGGCTCGATCTCACGACCGGCCGCTGGTCGATCACCGTCACCGCGTCGAGTTCGCAGGCGCGCTCAACGACGATCACGCGCTCCGTCACCGTCCAGTATCGAGGCGTCAACCTGGTCGTCGAGATCAACGGTGGGCCCGCTTGGATCAAGGTCTGGGTGGATGGCGAGCTCGATCCGACGATCGGTGCGGCCGGCACCACATTCAACAGCGGCCGGACGCTGACGTTCACCGGACAGGAATCGGTGGAGGTGCGGACGGGGTCCTCGGGGGTGACGTACTTCACCCTCAACGGGACCCCGCTCGGCCGGCTCGGGCGCCCCGGGGTGCCGGAGACGTGGCGTTTCCAGCCGGGCAGTGCACCTGTTCAGACGCAACGCCGGTGACGCGGTGAATCTGCGGAAAATTGCCCGCATGGGGATGCCGAACGCCGCGCAAGATGGGACCATGGTGCCAGCGTGCTGGAGTCCTGCCAGGGCGCACGATCAATCGGTTCGACCGTCGGCACGGCAACCGCCACCGCCGTCATGACCGCAACTGCTGTGAGTTGTCCACACCAATGACCGCCAGCCCGACCTGCCGCGCCGTCTGTGACGGCCTCATCGTGAGGCTGGCCTGACGTGGCGCGCCGAGCACGGGCGAAAGGCCGGAATGATCGCCCCCGGGATCCAAGCTGGCTGGAGGCCGCGGCCCGGCTCCGGTCGCGCCGGCAACGCGTCCAGGAGCTGCTGGAGCTGGAGCCACCGCGGGGCAGCGGCTGGCTGACCGCGGCACCGCCCGCGGACGAGGTGCCGGTGATCAGCGTCCCCGTGACCCAGCACGAGGTGGCAGCGACCGCGATCCCCCAGCCAGTGGCCCTGGCCGCTCCCGCGCCGGCACGATCCTGGTGGCCGGGGCGCCTCGGCCATCTGACCGGACTCGACGGACTTCGTGCGATCGCGGTCGTGGCGGTGCTGCTCTACCACTCGGACCTCGACGTCATGCCCGGTGGGTTCCTCGGCGTCGACGTCTTCTTCGTGATCAGCGGCTACCTCATCACCGCGCTGCTGCTTGCCGAGTGGGCCCGACGGGGGACCATCGGTCTGCGCAGGTTCTGGCTGCGCCGCGCTCGACGCCTGCTCCCGGCCGTGTTCTTCCTGCTCGCCGGTGTGATGGTGTTCACACTGGTGGCGCTGCCGGACGAGGTTGCCCGCCTCCGCTCGGACGCCGCAGCCGCACTGGCCTACGTCACCAATTGGTACCTCGTGTTCCACGAACAGTCGTACTTCGAGTCGGTTGGCCGCCCATCCCCCCTCGGACACCTGTGGTCGCTCGCTGTCGAGGAGCAGTTCTACCTGCTGTGGCCGCCGGCCCTGATCACGTTGCTCGTCCTGTTCCGGCGGCAGGGTGCGCTGCTCGTGACGCTGCTGCTGGCCTGGCTGTCGGGCATCTGGATGGCGGCTCTCTTCGACCCCGACGTGGATCCCTCTCGGATCTACTTCGGGACCGACACGCGGACGCTCGGGCTCCTGGTCGGGGCTGCCCTGGCGTTTGTCTGGGTGCCCGACCGCGCCGCCATGGCCGCACACGCAGGGGCCACCCGTCGCCGGCTGCGGGGTTTCGCTGCGGATGCGGCCGCCGTCGCGTCGCTCGCGCTGCTGTGCGTGCTGTTCCTTTCGCTGACCGCGTACGACGAATTCCTCTACCTGGGCGGTCTCCAATTCGTCGCATTGCTGAGCGCGCTGATCATCGCCCTCGTCGTCCGGCCGGGCGGCATGGTGGGCCGCGTGCTCGAGTGGGGCCCGATCCGCTGGCTGGGAGTCCGCTCGTACTCGATCTACCTGTGGCACTGGCCGGTCTTCGTGGTGACGCGGCCCGGGATCGACGTCCCCTTCGACGGCGCGACGGCGCTGGCGATCCGGCTTGGTGTCACGCTTGTCCTCGCCGACGTCTCCTACCGTTTCGTCGAGCGTCCCATCCGAGAGGGTGCACTCGGTCGCACCAGGTCCAGCTGGAGGTCCCGGGACGGCCGCGTCGGGCGCAGCCCACGCTGGTCCGTCGTCCCTGCCGGCCTGCTCGTCGCGATCCTGGTCGCTGCGATCGGCGCCCAGGTCCTGGCGGCACCGCCCGCACAGATGCCCTCCTATCTGGTCGGGACCGAGCCAGCATCTGCATCAGAGGCCAGTGGGGACGACACCACCGCGGCGGACCCGGATGCCATTGACGATCCCGAACTGGGCAGCTTCGACCCGGGCGATCCCAACGTGGACCCGAACCTGGACGTCGGCGCCGATGACCCCGGGCTGGGCGACGGATCGAGCGATGGGGGGGCGACCGACGACCCGGCAGCAGACCCGGCCGACGGTGGGACGACGGCCTCAGCGGGCGATCCGGCAGCATCGGGGACCGACCCGTTTACGCCGGCTGCCACGCACGAGCCCGCGACCGCCCAGCCCACGACGGGTGCGGCCAGCGGACCGACCGCAGGGTTCGTTCCGACGGCGGCGCCGGCCACGCAGGTGCTCGGCCCGACACCCCGGGCCGCACCGTCCGGCGCGGCGCCGTCGATCGATCCGGACGAACCCGCCGCCACGACCCCGGTTGCCGACGGGTCGGCGGCCCCACCGGGCCTGCTGCCCGCGGCGGTCGCCACGTCCGGTTCGACGCCCAAGCCGTCCGCGCAGGCGACCTCAGCGCCGACGTCGGTGGCTCGGGTCCAGGAACGGGTGCTTGCGATCGGGGACTCCGTGATGCTGGGGGCCGTGAAGGAGATCCGCAGGCAGTTCGCCAGCATCGAGGTCAACGCCGCAGTCAGCCGCCAGTTCAACGACGGCATCCGCATCCTCCGCGCGCGACTGGCGGCCGGCACCCTGCCGGACATCGTGGTCGTCCACCTGGGGACGAACGGTCCGATCAGCAAGCGCCAGTTCGACCAGGCGATGGCGACGCTCAAGGGTGTTCGCTTGGTGGTCTTCGTGAACGTTAAAGTGCCGCGGCCCTGGGAGAGCTACACCAATCGCACGCTGAGCCAGAACGTGGCGCGCTATCCGAACGCGGCGATGGTTGATTGGCACAGCGAGAGTGACGAGGTAGTCAACGCCATGGCCCGGGACGGGATCCATCTGAACCGTGAAGGGACCCAGGCGTATGCTCGATTGATCGTCGCGGCAATCACGTAGAGGGCCTGGCGCGTTGCGCGCCGGTGGAGCCCGCCGAACCCGGCGGCGTAGGAGGCGAGCGTGATTGACCCCGGGCCCGCGCCCGATCTCGACACTCTCGTCCGGCTCGCGACCACGGTCCAGGGGCGATTCCGAGCCCGCGGCCTCACGCTGGCCACGGCCGAGTCCTGCACCGGGGGGTTGGTGGCCCACGTGATCACCGAGGTGCCCGGTGCCAGCGGACACTTCCGGGGCGGCGTGGTGGCCTATGCCGATGATGTGAAGGGCAGTGCGCTGCACGTCCCCGCCGCCCTGGTGCACTCCCACGGGGCCGTCAGCGCCCAGGTGGCGCGGGCGATGGCGGAAGGCGTGCGCGCCGCGATCGGGAGCGATTTCGCGGTCGCCGTGACCGGCGTGGCCGGACCCGACGGCGGAACCCCGTCGAAGCCCGTCGGCCTCACCTACGTCGCCGTCGCCGGGCCGACTGGCATGGAAGTCCGCCGCCAGGTCTGGAGTGGCGATCGCCGGGCCAACAAACTCGCCAGCGCCCGCGCAGCCCTGGAGTTGCTGCTCGAGGCGGTTCAACGGGTGGGAGACGCGTGACGCGCACGGCAGCCGCGGTGGGTGCCGGACTCGCGCCGGCCCGGACGGCCCGCCGCATCCACGCGGACGAGCGGATCCACGTGGTTGGAGTTGCGGGTGCCGGCGCAAGCGCGGCCGCGCTGCTGGCCGCTGGGGCGGGCGCCGTGGTCACCGGCTGTGATCCGGGCGGGCCTTCGCCCTACACGTCCGCCCTGGACGCGATCGGGATTCGTCTCGAATGGGAGCACAGTCCAGTGCACGTGACGGGCGGCCGGCGCCCGGACCGGCTGGCCGTGACCAAGGCGCTGACCGCGGTGGATCCCGGCCACCCGGAGTTGGCGGCAGCGCGCTCGCTCGGGGTCCCGGTCGAACCGTGGCAGCAGGTGGTTGCGGATGCGGGCAGTCACCGGCGGCTCATTGCCATCGCGGGCACGCACGGCAAGAGCACATGCGCGGGCTGGCTGGTGCACCTGCTGGTCGACGCCGGCCTTGACCCGTCCGCCTTCGTCGGCGCGCTGCTTCCGGCTGTGGTGACCGGCGGGCTGCCCGCCACGGCCCGCACCGGTCGCGGTGACGCCTTCGTGGTGGAGGCCGACGAATACGCGGGCAATTTCGACCCGTACGTGCCGTCAGTCGCCCTCGTGAACAATCTCGACTGGGACCACCCGGACGTCTTCGCGGACCGTGCCGCGGTCATCGACGCCGTGGAGCGCTGGCTCCGGGCGGCGGCAGCCGGCCAGGCCGGCACCGACGATGAGCCACCGACGCTCGTCGCCAACGTGGGCGACCGAGGTGTAGTGGAACTCCTGGATAGGCTGACGGACTGGCGTGGCCGGCTGGTGGCGTTCGCCTTGCTGGAGGGCCCGCCGGGCCGGCCGGGTGGCTACGTGCGGGGCATTGCCTCCGGGTTCGCGACCGGCCTCGGGTCCACGCGCGCAGTGGTCGGGCGCATCCGCGAGGAGCGCCCGGATGGCACCCTCGTCGAGCTGCACGGCCTCGACGAGCTGGCCGGCGCGGTTCCCGTACGCCTCTCCACGGCCGGCCGCCATAACGCGGCGAACGCCACCGGCGTGGCGGCGGTTGCCCATGCCCTCGGGGTTTCGCCGCGGGCGATTGCCGCAGGCCTTGCCTCGTTCGTGGGCGTCGGTCGCCGCCTGGAGCGCCTGGGCGAGGCGGCCGGCGTCGTCGTCTACGACGACTACGGGCACCACCCCACGGCAATCCGCGCGACACTTTCCGCCATCCGCCAGCGCGAGCCGGGTCGGCGCGTGTGGGCCGTGTACGAGCCGCTGACCTACCACCGGACCGCGGCGCTGCTTGATGCGTTCGCGGACGCGCTCGCCACGGCGGACGCGGTCGCGATCGCGGAGATCTGGGCCGGGCGCGACCCGGATCCCTCGGTCGCGTCTGCGCAGGCCCTGGCCGAAGCTGTCGCGGGCCGTGCTCCGGCGCTCGAAGTCGCCGCACCCGGGACCGTCGAGGAGACCGCGGCCTGGCTGGCCGGCATGGTTCGATCGGGCGACGCCGTCCTCGTCATGGGCGGCGGCCGCAGCTACCGCATCGGACGCCTGCTCCTGGAGCGGCTGACGGGTGCCGGATTGCGCCCATGACCCCGGCGCAGATCGGCTACGCGGAAGCCGCAGACTTCCTGGCCCGCTACGCCGCCGCCCTGACCACGTTCGACGGTGACGACTGGGTCGCGCTCTTCAGCGAGGATGCGGAGTACCATGCCGATCCGTTTTCCGCGCCGGTGGTCGGGCACAATGGGTTGCGCGCCCTCCTGCTCGAGAGAGCGGCCCGCGAGGCGCAGTCCGAATTCGAGATCCAGCGGCACTGGGTGAGCGGGGCGACCATCCTGTCCGCGTGGCATGCCAGCGCGGTGGACCGCGGCAGCCGCCAGCGCGTCCGCTCGGCCGGGTTCAGCACGTTCGAGATGCAGGACGGTCGCTGCGCGCGATACCGGCAGTGGTGGCATCGGCGCGGCGAGGGTTGACAGGAAGGGAAGGAGCCGCCCAATGGCGGGAGACGTCTCGTTCGACGTCGTGAGCGAGTTCGACGAGCAGGAACTGCGCAACGCCCTCGACCAGGTGCGTCGCGAGGTCCAGCAGCGGTTCGACTTCAAGGGCGCGACGGTGGACTTGACCCAGGGCAAAGAGGACATCACGCTCGTCACCGACGACGAGTTCCGCGCGAAGGCCATCCGCGACCTCATCGAGTCGAAGGCGATCAAACGCAACCTCTCGCTCAAGATCTTCGACTGGGGCAGGATCGAGCCAGCGGGTGGGAACAAGGTCCGCCAGGTCATCACGCTCCGGCGCGGGCTCGCCGAGGACCTGGCGAAGAAGATCTCCAGGTTGATTCGCGACGAGTTTCCAAAGGTGAAGCCGCAGATCCAGGGTGATGCCGTGCGGGTCTCGGGAAAATCCAAGGACGACCTGCAGCGCGTGATCACGCGGCTGCGCGAACTGGACGAGACGGTTCCCCTCCAGTTCCAGAATTACCGCTAGGATGCTTCCCGGGGCGCGCCTCGCGCGCGCTGTCTTCATCGTTGTAGCGGTGATCCTCGCCGTCGGACTCGTCCTGTCGAGCATCACCATGCCGTTGTGATCGGAGTCGAGCATGGTTGACGACGGGACCCTGACCAAGCCCCAGGCCTCCGGGTCCGGACTCATCGAGGAGCTCGAAGCCGAGACCGACATGACGATCGGGCATGAGCCGGTCGGCGAAACGGCACTGGTCGCCGAGCCGGTGACGCTCGAAGCCGAGCCTGTCGCCGTCGCCGAGCCTGTCGCCGTCGCCGAGCCGGTGACGCTCGAAGCCGAGCCTGTCGCCGTCGCCGAGCTGGCCGCCGAGGCCGCCACCCCTGCGGAGCCCGCTGCCCCTGCCGAACCGGCCGTGCCGATGTCGGTTGCGACGCTGATCGCCCGCGCATTGCGCGGGTTCGGCGTGCGGATGGCCTTCACCGTTCCCGGCGAGAGCTTCCTGGGCCTGCTCGAGGCGCTTGCGGACGAGGGGGTCCGCGTGATCACGACACGCCACGAGGGCGGCGCCGGGTTCATGGCGGAGGCATACGGGCAGTTGACCGGTCGCCCTGCCCTTGCGATCGGGACGCGAGCCGTCGGGGCCGCAAACCTTGCGATCGCCGTCCACACCGCGCGCCAGAACTCCACGCCGATGATCGTGATCGCGGGCCAGGTCGCTCGCCGCCATCGCGGTCGCGAGGCGTTCCAGGAGGTGGACCAGGTGGCCTCGTTCGGACGCCTCGCCAAGTGGGCGACCGAGCTGTCCGACCGGAACGCCGTGCCCGCTGCTCTCGATGAACTGAGCCGCCACCTGCGAGCCGGCCGCCCGGGTCCGGTGTACCTGTCGGTCCCCGAGGACCTCTTCGACGACACCTTCCCCCAGTCGATCGAGCCGCCGCCGTTCCGGCCGCGTTCGCCGGACCTCGACACGTCCGCGGTGCGGCGCGTCCTCCACCACCTTGCTGCCGCACGGCGGCCGTTGATCCTGGCTGGGGCCGGTGTCCTGCGCGCCCGCGCGACCGCGGACCTTGTCCAGCTCGCCGAGATGCTCGAGGTGCCGGTGGTCGCGTCCTGGCGGCGCCCGGACGTCTTCCCCAACGAGCACCCGCTCTACCTGGGCATGGCCGGCTACGCATCGCCGGCGACTGTGCGTGAGCGGCTGCGCGCCGCGGACTTCCTGCTCGTGCTCGGCAGCCGCCTCAACGAGCCGACGTCCTACGACTACAGCATCCCCGCGAGAGGCCAGGCCTGGGCCCACGTGGACCTCGAACCACGCACGAATGCCCCCGGCCTGCCGGCGCCGCGCCTCTCGGTCACCGCGGACACGCGCAGCTTCCTGCGGAGTGCCGTCGAGCGGCTGCGGGCCGGCGCCCTCGAGGCCGCAGTGATCCAGGCACGCGAGGTCCTCAACCGCGAGGACCGGGCGGCGTACGAGGCCGCGTCCGTCGTGGGCGGTGAGCCGTGGGACGGCCCTGGCGTCCACCCTGGCCGGATCGTGGCAACGCTCTCGTCGGTGCTGAGCGCCGACACGGTGGTCACGACCGACGCGGGCAACTTCGGACACTGGGCGGCGCGCGGACTGCGATTCAGCCGGCCCGGAACGTTCCTCGGTCCGACGTCGGGCGCGATGGGCTATGCCCTGCCGGCCGCGATCGCGGCCGGTGTCACGCGTCCGAACCGCCACGCGATCGCGCTCGCCGGCGACGGCGGGTTCGCGATGCTGATGGCCGAGCTTGAGACGGCGGTCCGCGAACGTGCCCGGGTCGTCGCACTGGTGTTCGACAACCAGCGCTACGGCACGATCCGCGCACACCAGGAGAAGCGCGGCAACGGCCGGCCCCTCGCGACCGACCTTGGCCCGATCGACTTCGCGGCGGTGGCACGGGCCTGCGGAGCGCAGGGCGTGACAATCGCGGACGACGCGTCGTTCGAACCGGCATTGCGCGACGCACTCGCGCATCCGGGCCCGACCGTGCTCCATCTTGCGCTCGACCGGCGCTGGCTGGCCATCGACCAGGTGCTCGACGCCGAGGCCTGACCCGCGCCGCGGCAGCGGCGGCCCGCCGCGGTGAGGGCCTGCGGGAGACAGGTTCGCCAGCGGAAACGGCTGCCGGCGAGCAGCGCCGGACCGGGGGGTCCGGGGTTCGCCCCGCCCACGTCGGCTCGCTAGACTCGCGTCATTCGAGGGAGGGGACTGCCGGGTGAAGATCACCGCCATCGAGCCGTTGGTGTGCGACGGCGGGCTGCGCCAGTTCGGGTTCCTGAAGGTGACCACCGATGAAGGGATCGTCGGCTGGTCCGAGATCTACGACTTCACGGCGGTCGCGTCGCTGGCCACGGCGATCCGCATCATCGGGCGGGAGTGCATCGGCTACGACCCGTTCCGGATCGAGCCGTTCGTGGAGCGGATGTGGTACCTCGCGAGGCCCGGCACCCCGGAGCGGATCAAGGTCCTCGCCGCGATCGAGCTGGCCCTGTGGGACATCAAGGGCAAGGCGCTGGGGGTGCCGGTCTACGAGTTGATCGGCGGGAGGTTCCGCGACCGGATCCCCCTCTACTGGAGCCACTTCGCCACGTACCGCGCGGTCTGGCCTGAGGTCCTGGGCGTGGAGCCGCAGCACACGTATCGGGAATGGGCGGAGGGCGCGAGGGAGGTCGTTGCGGCCGGCTACAAGGTCCTCAAGACCAACCTGTTCTGGGAGGGCGGGCCCGGGAAGCCGGCGGTGCTGGCGCACTACCTGGACGGGGCGATCGACAAGCGGACGCTCGACGAGGCGGTGACCTGGATCGGGACCATCCGCGACGTGGTGGGGCCGGACATCGGGATCGCCGTGGATGTGCAGTTCAACTACCGGATGGGCGGCATCGTGGCGCTCGCGAAGGCGATGGAGCCGTTCAACCTGTACTGGCTGGAGGTGGAGAACCTCGATCCGGGCGCACTCCTGGCGGCGCGCGAGCAGACCACCACCCGCTTCTGCCACGGCGAGTCGCTGTTCCGCCGCGACCAGTTCCGGCCGTTCTTCCAGGCGCACGTCACGGACGTGGTGATGCTGGAGACGCTGTCCAACGGGTTCTCGGAGACGCGCAAGATCGCCGAGATGGCCGAGCTGTACGACGTGATGGTCTCGCCCCACAACTGGATGAGCCCGCTCACCACCATGATCAACGCCCAGCTGTGTGCGGCGCTGTCCAACGTGGAGATCCTCGAGATCGACATGGACGACGTGCCCTGGAAGATGGACCTGCTGACCCACCCGTTCGAGATCGTCGATGGGGAGCTCGTCGTGCCGGACCGGCCCGGGTGGGGGAGCGACATCAACGAGGACGTGGTGCGGGCGCACCCGCTGCGGCCGGAACAGCTGGGCGGGTTCGCGCCGGGCGGGATCGGGGCGGTCCGATGAGGGGCAGACCGCTCGTGGGTCCGACTCCTGCCGGATATCACTGGACGCGATGCAAGGCGGTGTCGGGACGACCGCGGGCGATGTCGGCGGCGGGATTCGTGCGTGAGCAGCGGGCTGAGGCGGCCCGAATCGGGGCCGGTCGCTGTCTACCATCGCGGGCAGTAATGGGTGGGGGAACTTCGGCGCGATCGACCCGTTCCCAGCACTGGGAGCGATATCGGGGCCTGCTGGGGACGGCGCGATGAAGATCACCGGCGTCGAGACCATCCCGGTCGACAGCGGCATCGGCGGTCGCGACTGGCTGTTCGTGAAAGTGCTCACCGACGAGGGGATCGTCGGCTGGAGCGAGGCGTACGACACGCAGGCGGCGCCGGCCCTCGGCCAGGCGATCGAGTGGATCGGTCAGGAACTGGTCGGCCAGGATCCGCGTCGGATCGACTACATCAGCCGACGCCTCTGGGACTGGGGCAGGGCCGGCTTCCCGGAGCGAATGAAGGTCATCGCCGCCATCGACATCGCCCTCTACGACATCAAGGGCAAGTGGCTGGGCGTGCCGGTCTACGAGTTGCTCGGCGGCCTCAACCGCGACCGGCTGCCGCTCTATTGGAGCCACTTCGCGTCCTACCGCGCGATCGGGACGGACGCGGCGTCGCTCGGCGTGCCGGCTGCCCGGTCGATTCCGGACTGGATCGGGCTCGTCGACGACGTCGAGAAGGCCGGCTTCGGGGCGCTCAAGACGAACCTGCTGATTCCGGGCCTCGCGAGTGGCCTGCCGCCGACGCTCAACGGCGCCATCGACACCTGGCGGATCAACGCGGCGGTGGATTTCGTGGGGGCGCTGCGCGAACGGTGCGGCCCCGACATGGCGATCCTGTTCGACGTGGGCCAGGAGTACCGGATGGGCGGCATCGTCCAGCTGGCGCGCGCGCTGGAGCCGTTCAACCTGTACTGGCTGGAGGCGGAGGGGATGGACCCCGATGCCCTCCTGGCGGCGCGGCGGCAGACGCGAACCCGGATCTGCCACGGTGAGGCGCTCATGCGGCGGGAACAGTTCCGGCCGTTCTTCGAGCGCCACGTGACCGACGTGGTCATGGTCGAGACGCTCATGAACGGGCTGTCCGAGGCGCGCCGGATCTGCGACCTCGCTGCCCATTACGACACGATGATCAGCCCCCACAACTTCATGAGCCCGCTGTCGAACCTGGTCAACGCGCATCTGTCGGCGGCCATGCCCAACTTCGAGATCCTCGAGATCGACATGGACGACGTGCCCTGGAAGTGGGACCTCATCGACCCGCCGCTGCGCATCGAGAACGGCGAGCTCATCGTGCCGTCCGGACCGGGCCTCGGCGCGGAGGTCGTGGAATCCGTGGCCCGGGCGCATCCGATCCGGGGGCACGAGCGCGCCGAGTTCCTGCCGATCGACGGGTAGCCTCGCCGGGCCGTCGTATCGGGTGGCGGCCAGCGGTGGTGCCGGCTCGCGCCCGCTCAGGCCCGGCTCGCGCCGGCCAGGGGTCTGGCGTCCGTGATCATCGAGGCCATCTGAGTGGGGAGAGGAGACAGGCTGCGCTCAGCGCGGAACACCCTGGAGCGGCGTACCCTCGGCTCATTGGAGCGCAGATGGATCGTTCCGCACCGCAGGCGCGTCGACACCCGATCCGGACGAGCGCGCACTTGACCGCGACCGCTGAGGCGCGGCCGCGCTATGCGGCGATCGCCGCGCTCGTCGGGCGTGGTGAATGGACTACCTATGGCGACATCTCGGTCGTGGCGCACGGCACGGCCCGGTACGCGCGCCACGTGGGCCGGGCGGCAGCGACCGAGGAAGCGTTCCCGAACGCTGAACGGGTCCTGGCGGCCGGCGGGCGCATCGCGCCGGGTTGGCGGGCCGAGCATGGTGCCGGTCCGGGCGAGTGCCGGCGGCGGCTCGAGGCCCAGGGCGTGCGCTTTGTCCGCGACCGGGCCGATCCCGGTCAACGGGTGGGCTGGGAGGACCTGCTTGCACGGTCGGACGCGGCCGACGTGGCGCGCACAGCGGTCCTCGGGCCGTGGTGAGGCCGTTCGCCCACGATCGCGGGGGCGCGTGCCGTCGCGCCCGAAGCCGCCGGCGCCGGCTCAGGCTAGGTTGAGCCCTGGCTCCTGGGCCAGACCACGTTCGCGAGCGGTTCGCCCGTCGTCAGGCGGCGGATGTTCTCCGCGATCGCGGCCCACCGATGGCGCATCGTCCCCTCCGTATAGCCCGCGGTGTGGGGCGTGACGATGACGTTGGGCAGTTCATGGAGCGGCGCGTCGGCCGGGACGACAACCTCGTCGGATTCGGGGTAGTGGTACCAGACGTCCACTGCGGCGCCAGCGAGACGACCGTCGCTGAGGGCGCGGTACAGGGCCCACTGGTCCACGACCGGGCCGCGGCCGACATTGACCAGGTACGCGTCGGGCTGGAGGGCCGCAAGAACCGCCTCGCCGACGAGGTTGGCGGTGCCGGCGGCGTGGGGCACGGCCACGACGAGGAATTGAGCATCTCGCGCGAAGTCGCCCAGGTCCGCCAGGGACCCGAGCCGCTCAAGGCCCGCCGCCTGGCGCCGCTCCTCGGAGGGATGTTCGGTCACGGCTGACACCCGCATCCCCACGAAGTGCGCCCAACGTGCCACCTCGCGCCCGATATGGCCGAGGCCGACGATGAGGAGCGTCCGTCCCCGAAGTTCACGGAGCGGCCCGCCGCGCCAGCGGCCCTCGCGCAGGTCCCGGTCGGCAGCGAACAGCTCCCGGTTGAGCGCCGCCATAATCATGAACACGTACTCCGCGATCCCATAGTCGTGCCCGTAGACGTTCGCAACCCGGACACCGGCCGGGACCGCGCTCAGCTGGATGCCGTCGTAGCCGGCGCCGACGGCGTGGATGAGGCGCAGTTTCGGCACGTGTGCCGTCCAGTCGGTCTTGAAGACCCCGCTCACGAGGACGTCCGCGTCGCGGACGGCCGCGAACATCTCGTCGCCGCCCTCCGTCGGGGCGGCAATGACCTCGGCCGGGATGGCGAGGTTCTGCCGGAGGCGGTCGGCGAAGGGCGTGAGCGTGGCGATTCGCAGCGTCGTCATGGCGCGATTGTCGCGGTCGCGGCGGCGCCGTGTGAGCCCCGCGTGTGCCGTAGCCTCCGTTGAGTGGCCGATCTGACGATCCTGCTCGGCGGCGTCATCCACGCGGGTCGCGGCCCGGCCCGGCCGGCGGACGTGCTGCTCGACGGTGACCGAGTCGCCGCCGTCGCGCCACCCGGCGGCCTGCCCGTCGAGACCGGCGCGGCCGAGATCCTCGACCTTCGGGGGCTGCACCTGGCGCCGGGATTCGTCGACATGCACAGCCACTCCGACACCGCCCTGATCGCCGAGCCCGAGAACACGGCGAAGACCCGACAGGGAATCACCCTTGACGTGATCGGACAGGACGGCCTGGGGGTGGCGCCCTTCGACGCGGGTCGCGACGGCCAGTGGCGCGCGACGCTGCTGGGCCTGACCGGCCATCGTGACCTCCCGTGGACGTGGTGCACCTTCGACGAACACCTTGCGGCGATCGAAGCGGCGCGCCCGGCTACCAACGTGGCCGCCCTCGTCACGTTCGGCGCGATCCGCAACGCGGTCATCGGGCTCAGGGACCGCCCGACCACGATTGCGGAACGTGGTCGGATGACGGGGCTGGTCGCGGACGCGATGGCGGCCGGCGCCTTCGGCATGTCGGTCGGACTCGTCTACCTGCCCGCGGTGTTCGCGTCGCGGGACGAGCTCGTTGCCGCCTTCAGCGTCGTCGGGCGGGGCGACGGGCTGATGGTGGTCCACCTGCGAAGCCAGGGCGACGCCTGGCTCGACGCCATCGACGAGGCGATCGGCATTGCGCGCGAAGCCCAGGTCGCCCTCCATGTCTCCCACGTGTGCAGCCTCGGATCGCGCAACTGGTCCAAGATCCCGCGAGCTCTCGAGCGATTTGAGGCGGCCCGCGCGAGCGGCCTGCCAGTCACCTTCGACCAGCACCCATATACCGCTGCATCCACCGTCCTTGCGCAGGTGCTCCCGCCCTGGGTGACGGAGGGCGGCCCGGCCGCCATGCGCTCGCGGTTGGCGGAGGACGCCGTCCGGGACCGGATCCGGACCGAGATCAGGGGGCACGGCCACCCGGGCTGGGAGAACTACGCGGGTCTGGCGGGCTGGGACGCCGTCCAGATCGCCGGCGTCGGCCGCCCGGAGAATCGCTGGATCGTCGGTCGCACGATCGGCGATGTGGCCGCCGAGCGGGACCTCGACCCCCTCGACATCACGGCGGATCTGCTCGCGGCCGAGGAGGACTCGATCCCGATGGTCCTCCTCGGGCTCTACGACGACGACGGGATCGGCCGGATCCTGCGTGCGCCCGGCGGCTCCATCGGCACCGATGGGGTCATCGCCGAGCACCCGCACCCGCGGCTCTTCGGCTCGACCGCGCGGGTCCTGGGCCACTATGTCCGGGACCTCAGGGCGCTCTCGCTCGAGGATGGCGTGGCACGGCTGGGACGGGCAGGGGCCGGGATCCTCGGTCTCGTCAGTCGCGGATCGATCGAGCCGGGCGCAGCGGCTGACCTTGTCGCCTTCGATCCCGCCGCCATCCGCGACCGGGCCAACTACGCGGCGCCCCGCGCGCACCCGGACGGGATTGCCCACGTGCTGGTCAACGGCCGATTCGTCGTCCGCGACGGGCGCGAGACGGGCGAGCGACCCGGGCGCGTCCTCCGGCGCGGCGACCACAACTGAGGATTCTGCGGGACCGGGCCATCTGCGCGTAGCGGCACGGACATTTCGTCGGCCCGCCCGTGCCCTCCGCTTGCAGCGAGTTGAATCGGTTTCTTCGGGCCGGAGGGGCCACAATGCGTCCAGCAGACGCGTCTCGTCATCGCGCCGTGCCGAAATCTGACGGGGACGGCATCGCGCGAAGGGCGGAGGCGGGCATGGCGGTACGGCGGGACAGGGGACCGGCGTGGCCACGGATCGCCGCACGCCGCACCTCGGGCGGTCCGCCGGGACGCATCCTTGGCCGCGCCGCCGCACTCGCGGCCGTCGTGGCACTGCTCTCCGGCCTGGTCGCTTCGCCACTCGCCGCTTCGGAACCGCCGGCCGGGGGCGGCAGGTACGACATCCCCAAGCCGAGCCTGGCGCCGGCCGTCAGGGAGGTGCTGCGCGGCGGCTTGGGACGTGTCGCGGCCGCGGCTCGGGCCGGCCGCACGCCAAACACCGGCGGCATGATCGGCCGGGATCGTGGCGGCACGCCTGAAGTCGCTGTCACGGTGGACGTGTTGCCTGGCACGGTAGCCCGCGTCGCTACGGGTCTTCGCCGGCAGCGCGCCACCGTGACCAGCACAGCAGCGACGACGGTCGAGGGCTACCTCCCGCTCCGATCGCTCGATGCGGCCGCGGCGATCAGCGGGGTGCGAGCGATCCGCCCGGTCTATCGCCGGTTGCACGGTGCGTTCGTGACGCCCGCGATCAACCTCTACGGGGCACCGGCGTGGCAAGCGGCCGGGTTCGATGGGGCCGGCATCAAGGTGGGCATCATCGACGTCGGCTTCGAGGGCATCGTGCGACTCATCGGGACCGAGATCCCTGCCAACGTCATCGCTCGCTGCTTCCGGGCGTTCGGCATGTTCACAACGGACCTCGCCGACTGCGAGAACGGCGTGGACCACGGCACTGCCGTAGCTGAGCTGGTCGTCGATATGGCGCCCGGCGCGACGCTCTACATCGCGGACCCCGAATCGCCGAGCGACTACCGCGACACGATCCGCTGGATGACCTCGGAGGGCGTGCGGATCGTCAACTTGTCCGCGGTTTCGGGGTATATCTTCGATGGGCCCGGCGATGGGACCGCAGGCACACCCGATTCCACCTACGAAGAGGTCGACCTCGCGGTGGATCTGGGCGCCCTCTGGGTGAACTCGGCGGGCAACCAGGGTGACACCGGCTGGTCCGGGCCGTGGATCGACGCCGACGGCGACGACACCCTGGATTGGGCGCCGGGCGACGAGGGGAACACGATTCACCTCGAGCAGGGCCAGCAGATCCGCGTGGCGATGCGCTGGCCGGACGAATGGGGCGCGTCCGCCAACGACTACGACATCGCGCTCTTCTCGGGCGACACCGTGATGGCCGTCGGGGGTGACTTCCAGACTGGGGCCGGAGATCCATTCGAGATCTTCGATTTCATTTCACCGGCCTCAGCCACCTATGAGCTCGTCGTCCGCCGCTATGACGCCGAGCCGGCGGAGCGTCTCCAGGTCCTGATCTACACCTCGGGGCCGCTGGCGCTCCAGTACAGCGTTGTCGATGGGACGCTGCCGTCGCCGGCCGACAGCGCCAACCCGGGCATGGTGACGGTGGGCGCGGTCATGGAGTCGGCACCCGACGTGATCGAGCCCTACAGCTCGCGCGGGCCGACGGTGGACGGCCGGCTCAAGCCCGACCTGGTCGCGGCCGACTGCATGGCGACCATGACCTACGGCCTGTTCTGTGGGACCAGTGCTTCCGCGCCACAGACGGCCGGGGCAGCGGCGCTGGCGCTCCAGGCTGACCCGACCATGGGCCCGACCGAGCTGGCCGTCGCGCTTCGCGGGCGGGCGCTTCCCCTGGGCGATCCGGTCCCCAACAACACGTTCGGCAGCGGCCGGCTGCGCCTGGGCGAGCCCAGCACCGGGACTCCCGCCACAACAGCGGTCGGGCTAAGCGCGAGCGAACGGTCGGTGACCTGGCCAGCAGGGGTGACGCTGACCGCCAGCCTCGCGCCGGCGATCCCTGCCGGGCGCCTCGTCTGGTTCCAGGCCTCCACGAACGGACGTGACTGGCTGCCGGTCGGCTCCGCCGTGAGCGCGGACGGCGAGACCGCCGAACTCAGCCTGACGCCGACCGGGACGCGCCGCTATCGTGCGGTCGCGCTGGGCACGGCCGTCGCGAGCGGCTCGGTCTCGGTTGTCATCCACCAGCGCCTCGCCGTCCGGCCGTCGATCGCCGCGGCCCCGGTGAGGCAGCCGGTCAAGGTCCTGCAGGCGGGCACGCTGGTCGTCTTCGACAGCGTCGTCCGGCCGGCCCGCTCCGACCTGCCGCGCGGGAGGGTGGAATACACGGTCCACCAGCGGATCGGCACGGCGTGGATGCTCGAACGAAGCGTCGAGGTCACCACTGACAGCGCTGGCGAGGCGCAGTTCCCGCACCACTTCGACGTACCCGGCGAGTGGTACGTGCGCGCCCGAGCGGTGGCGACTCCCGGCGCGGCCGCCAGCGCTTGGAGCCAGACGTTCCGCTACGACGTGCAGGGCGCGGCGGTCGGCCTGCTGAACCGGTCCTGGGGCGCGACGTTCCGCGGAGGATCGGCGTCGTTCTCCTCATTCTCCAACGGCACGGCGGTCCTGGCGCTGAACGCGAGCGGCCTCGGCCCTTCGCGCGCAGTGAGCGTGTCGATCCATCGCGAGAGCTGCGCCTCGAACGGGCCGCGCGTTGCCAGGTTGCGCACGGTTCGCACCACGGCGGCGAGCATCCTCACCAGCACCATCCCGTTGTCGGCCGCGCAGATTGCGGCCCTCGGGCGTGCTTCGACCGCCGGAGCAACGCTCTCGATCGTGCTGCGCGCTGGTGGAATCACACGCTGCGCACCGTTCGTCAGCCGGCCGATCGTGGTGGCCCGCATCGCCACCGGCGAAGAGGCCGCCGGGGTCGCTGTGGACGGTGCGGCCGTCTGGGTCACGAACATCTTCGAGGACACCGTGTCCCGGATCGATCCGGCGACCAACGTGGTGACCGCGACGATCGCGGTGCCCGGCTTTCCCACCGGCATTGCCTCGGACGGGGCAACGGTCTGGGTGACGCATCTTGCGTCCGGTGTTCTCACCCGCATTGACACACAGACCAACCAGGTCGTCGCGACCTCCCAGGTGGGAATCGGGCCGGGCAATATCGCCATCGGCGGAGGTGCCGTCTGGGTCGTGCTGGAAGGCGAGGACGCCATCCTCAAGATCGACCAGCAGACCGGCGAAGTGGTCGACATGATCGGCGTGGCGGCCGATCCCTACGGCATCGTGTTCGCCGACGGAGCGGTCTGGGTGACGAGCCCGGGGGAGGGGATCGTCACCCGCATCGATGCGCGGGCCGGCGAGATCGTCGCCCAGATCGAGGTGCCGTTCGTGGCCGATCTCGGCGCCGGTGAAGATGGGATCTGGGTGTCGGTCCGGCCGAACCGCGCGGCGAGCGGCGCCATCGTGCGCATCGACCCGGCCACCAACTCGGCGCGCGAGCGTGTCGCGGTTGGCTTCGACCCGGCGGGCATCGCGGTGGTGGGCGGGAGCGTCTACGTGGCGATGGCCGGCGAGCCGACCCTGGCCCAGGTCCGAGGCGCCAGCGTCGCGGCACGCGTGCCCGTGACGATGAAGAGCCTCGCCGTTGCCGTGGGATTCGGGTCGCTGTGGCTGCTCCATCCGTACGGGACGGGCATCGCCGGCTCCGGCCTCTACGACGGCGGCGTGTCCCGCCTCAACATCTAGGCCCCCTCGCCGACCAGTGCGGCCGGCTGGGCCAGTCCTTCAACGACCGCCACGTTCGGCAGCGCGAGCAGAATTGCGGGTGCCGCCAGCACCTTCCAGCTCCGGCTCCCGCCGCCCAGCACGATCCGCTCGCGCGCCATCACCGCCGCGTCCACCAGGATCGGCAGGTCGCGTGGCAGCCCGAACACCGTCACGCCCCCGATCTCGTGGCCGGTCAGCTCGCGCGTTTCGGCGGGGCCCGCGAACGACGCCTTGCGGGTGCCGAGCCGCGTCCGGACCGAGCGATTGACGTCCAGGCGGTGCGTCGCGAGGACGACGCACGCCGCGAAGCGGCGCGGTTCGGCCTTGCCGACCACGACGATGGTGTTCGCCGAATCCGCCAGCGCGAAGCCGTACGCCGCGCAGAACGCCGCGGTATCGACGAGCGCCGGGTCGCACGGAAAGAGCTCGTACGGCACGCCGAGCAGCGCGAGCAACGTGTTGAGCTCTGAGCGCATCGCGTCTGCCTCGGTCGTCATTCGACGGGCAAGGCTAGCGGCGTCAGACGATCAGCGTCGACTCCTCCACGTTGACCATGCGCGCGTAGAGCACCTGCTCGTTCACCTCGAGGTTGTTGATCAGGGAGAGGGCAACCACGATCCCGCGACCGACGATCTCGTCGGCGGTCTCGCCGAACTGGACTTCGAGCAGCACGTTGTCGGCGCGCTCGTCGCTCGACACCGACTCGGGGTCCTGCCAGGTGCCGGCAGCCGCCAGTTCGGTGGAGGCTCGCATGAAGTCGAGGGCGGCCGCCTTCGGCCGTGGCAGCGCCATGGTGAGGAGTTCCTGCTGGACGCGTGCCAGGCGCGTGTTCGTGGAGTCGTCGCCGAAGAGCAGCGCGAACAGCACGTCCTTGGCGAGCCGCAGGAGATCTTCCCCCTTCGGGGTGCGATGCGCCGTGCCCAGGAGGGCCGTGCCCTTGGCCGGCGCGTCGGCGCGGAGCGACCCCGTGTCGATCAGCCAGTCGCGCGTGACGCCCCCGAACTCGGCGAGGAACGCGTCAAGCGCCGTGTGGCCGAGCGAAAGCGCGCGCACCCGTTCTAGCCGGTCGGCTCGTGCCCGGGCCTTGGCCTCGACCTCGACGCGCCGGTCGATCTCGTCGAGGCTGTGGTGATCCAAAGTGAGCCGGACGATCTGGTCGATCAGCCACTCGCGGTCCTGTTCGGCGAGAATCGCGCGCAGCCGCTCCTCGAACTGCGGAACGAGATCGCGGTTGATGGATCGGACAAACCCCTCGATCGTGGGCATGGCGCACCTCCTCGCGCGGTGATCATCGCGCGGCGGCTACGATCCGGTACGGTGGGGACCGCAGTCGAGGCCGCGTTCTGGGGGGCCGTCGCTGGCTCGGCGCTGCTGATCGGCGCCGCAATCGGCTATCTGCTCGACCTGCCGGCCCGTCTGATCGCCGCGATCATGGCCTTCGGGGCCGGCGTCCTGATCTCGGCACTCTCCTTCGACCTCATGGACGAGGCATACCAACGGGGCGGCTTCGGGGGCGCGGCGATCGGCTTTGTGCTCGGCGCAATTGTGTTCACGGCCGCCAACCTCCTGCTCGCCCGGATGGGTGCCCGCCACCGCAAGCGTTCGGGCGGGGCGATGGGCCTCGCCGAGGAGGCCCGGTCGGACACAAATCCCGCTTCGATCGCCATCGGCTCCATGCTCGACAACATCCCTGAGTCGATCGCGATCGGCCTTTCGCTCGTCGGTGGGGGCGTGATGAGCGCGGTCACGGTGATCGCCGTCTTCCTGTCCAACATTCCCGAGTCGCTCTCGGCCTCGGTCGGGATGCGCCGCGCGGGTCGCTCGGCGCGCGATGTGCTAGGCCTCTGGGCGCTGACCGTCCCGGTCTGCGCGCTGTGCGCCTTCGCGGGCTACACGGTCGTGTCCGGCTGGCACTCCGCGGCGATCGCCGGCGTCTCCGCCTTTGCCGCCGGCGCCATCCTGGCCATGATCGCGGACACGATGATCCCCGAGGCCTTCGAGGTCGCCCACGACTTCGCGGGCCTCGTCACGGCGCTCGGGTTCCTGGCCGCGTTCGCCCTGTCGCGAGTCCCGCTCTGACGTGGGCAGGGCCGGTCAACGGCGCACGCGGGGTCGTGGTCAGCCCTTGACTACGCCCAGTGGCCGGAGGCGCGTCACGGGCCGCACCAGGTCGGCGCTCAGGGCCATCACCGACTCGATGTCCTTGTAGGCGAAGGCGGCTTCCTCGGCGGCGGTCTTCGGCTCGTTGGAGATGAACTCGATGCCCCAGCCGGCCATCTCTTCGAACACCTCCGCCGCCGACTTGAGGCGCTTGGCGGCATTGCGGCCCATGACGCGGCCGGCGCCGTGCTGGCAGGTCTCGAAGGCGAGCGGGTTCCCGAGGCCCACGCCGATGTACGACGCGGTGCCCATGGACCCCGGGATCAGGACGATGTCGCCCGCACCTGCGCGAACGGCGCCCTTGCGGTGGACAATGCCGCGCCGCCCGCCGTGGGTCTCTGTTGCGGCGTAGTTGTGGTGGACGTCTACCAGCCGCTCGAAGGCGTGGACGGAGGCGTACTTGCGGAACGCGGCCTCGACCCGGTCCATCATCTGGCGCCGGTTCACCTCCGCCCAGCGAAGCGCGAACGCCATCGCGTCCCAGTAGCGAGTGGCGTCCTCGTCCTCGTCGAAGCGCAGATAGGCGAGCTCGGGGTCGGGCAGGTCGCGGCGTGCGGCCCGGTCGACCTGCAGCGCTCGCTTGGCGAACGAGTCGCAGATCTGCTTCCCGAGGTTGCGTGACCCCGAGTGGAGCATGAAGTACACCCGATTGTCGTCGTCGCGCTGAACCTCGAGGAAGTGGTTGCCGCCACCGAGCGTGCCCAGTGAGACGAGCGCGCGGTCAAGCCAGCCCCGGGCCACGCCTGACGGGGCCGGAAGGCCCATGAGGTCGAGCAGCCGGTCGAGGGTCACGGGGGGCCGGCGGTGGACGTTGAACCCCGTCGGCACATCGCGCTGGACCTGGCGCAGCACGTTGCGCAGCCTCTCGGGCGTCAGCGTGTCCTCCCAGACGAGATTCGTCCGGGCGATCGCAACGCCGCAGCCGATATCTACGCCGATCGCGTATGGCACGACCGCGCCCTCGGTGAACAGGACCCCGCCGATCGGCATCCCGAATCCCGAGTGGGCATCCGGCATCAGCGCGACGTGGTCGATCGCGATCTCGAGGTTGCCGAGATTGAGAACCTGGCGGAGCGCCTCGGCCTCGATCTCCTCGCCGGCCCACGAGTAGATCGGCAGCCGCGCGCCCGCGATGATCTGCATGGTCGGATTGTCCACGGTCGGGCCGGATGGCTCGCATCCCTGGCCGGTGGCCGATGCGTGCCTGGGCCGTGCGCTCAGCGGCCTCGCAGCCGCAGGTTCTCGGCGATCCTCGCCCGCACCAGCTTCGTGACGAGCTCGGCCGGCAGCGGCTGAGCGGGCTGGAAGCGGATCGAACCCTTCCCGGTCGGATACCCGGCGACGTCCGCGGCGTGGGCTTCGAGGACGGCGGTGCCCAGGAGATGGAAGGTGCAATGTCCGCGCGCCGCGGCGAACCCGACGAGCGGGCCGTGCAGACGGAACGTCGGGATCTGGTAGCTGATCATCTCGGTGGCGTCGGGGGCCGCAGAACGGACGACCTGGCGCAGAGCCTCGAGAGCGGACCGCTGGTCGTCGGGCAAGCGTGCGAGGTAGTCGTCAATCGAGGTCACCGGGCCGCGTGCCTCATCTGCCATGAGGCGCAGTCTAGGCGCCCTCCCGGGTGACCCGGCAGCGCCGAAGTTCAAGGGTTGCGGGTGGGCGGCGTCGATCTTCGGCCGTCTCGGGGCCCCAGGGCCATCATGTCCACCATGACTCAGCGAACCCTCCGCCCGCGCGCTGCACCGGGCCCTGCCGGGCGGCCGTCCGTTTGACCCCGATCCCCAGGAGGAACTGTGGTGCGCGACGTGACCTATTCGATGGGCGTCTCGGTCGATGGCTACATCGTCGGGCCCGACGGCGCGTTCGACTGGACGGTGCCCGACGAGAAGGTCTTCCGCTTCTGGATCGACGAGATCCGTGGGGTCGGCGTCCACCTGATGGGGCGACGTCTGTACGAGACGATGCTGTACTGGGAGACCGCCGACCGGGAACATTCACTCGACGCGGCAGAGCTCGAGTGGGCTGCGCTCTGGAAGCCGCTCCCGAAGGTGGTGTTCTCGCGCACGCTCTCCGCGGTGCAGGGCAACGCCCGTCTCGCCTCCGGGGGGCTGGCGGAGGAGATCGAGCGGCTGCAGGCCGAGCCCGGTGAGGGCGACATCGCGATCGGTGGCGCCACGCTCGCCGCCGAGGCAGCCGGGCTGGGCCTGATCGACGAATACCGGGCCATGGTCCACCCGGTGCTGGTCGGCGGTGGCATTCCGTTCTTTCCCCGGAGCGAACGGCGGGTCGATCTCCAGCTCGTTGAGACCCGTACGTTCAGCTCGAGGGTCGTCTATCTCCGCTACCGCGTTGTGCGCTGATCGGCACGGTGTCGGTGCTCTCTGCAGCCCGGATCAGACGGTTGCCGCCTCGTTGATCGGCTCGACCGCGGGGCCGGAGTCATCGAGCTCGCGATCGGCGAGGACCCGCAACCGGCTCGCGAACAGCCAGGCCAGGACATACAGCCCGGCGACGATCACCAGCAGGAAGCTGTACCCCGTGAGCAGGGCCACGTACTCCAGCGCGCCGCCGACCATCGCGCCCAGCAGGTTGCTCGCAAAGGCCATGTCGGCGGTCCTTGTGTCGCGGAACGAGTGGCTGAACACGAGGTTCGCGAAGAAGATCGGCGCGAACGCCAGCGCCGCGGCGAGCGCGTACCGGAGGAACGGCGGATCCACCAGCAGCGTCTCCGGCCGGACGAGGTACGCCACCGCGATCGACGCGAAGAGCGCGAGATAGAACGGCCCTGGGTTTCGGACGCGCCAGCGCGAGTTGACGAGGATGGCCAGCAGGACGCTGGCGAGAATGGCGAAGAACGCCATCGAGTTCACCAGCCACGTCGTCCCGAACAGCAGGCTGAAGCTGACCAGGCTTCGCGTGGTGAGCAGCAGGAACGCGATCCCCAGCACGAAGAAGTGCGGGCTGAAGCGGCGGATCGGCGTGGACGTGACGCGGGCTGCGCCCAGGACGACGCCCAGGGCAACCCCCAGGATCACCGCCAGAGCCGCGAGGTAATAGGGCGCGATGAACGGCGTTCGCAGGTAGAGAAACGGCCAGCCGTCGGTGGCGGGCTGTGGTGCCGGCTCGCCCACCGTCGGCACGGGATCGACGGCGTCGCCCGGCGGGGTGCCGCCGGGCAGCGCTGCCACCAGGGGTCCTGCAGCGAGCGCGGCGCGGTTGTACGCGTACGTCCGAAGGAGCGGCTGGTGCCCGAACGCCCGCTCGAGCATGCCGGACAGCTTGGCGATCAGCCATGGGTCGCGGAAGTAGTTGTAGAGGACGAAGACACCGCCCGGAGCCAGGTGGTCGCGGACCGACGCCAACGCCTCCTCGGTGAAGAGGAACGACTCGAGCCGCAGTGCCGCCTGGGAGCTGACCCGGGTGAGAGAGTCCGGGAGCGCGAAGACGACCAGGTCGTAGCGTCGGTCCGTGGTCCGCAGGAACGCCCGGCCGTCGTTGACATGGCGGCTGACCCGTGAGTCGAGGTAGGCGCCGTCGGGGTTGCGCTCCACTCCGATCTGCTGGATCCGGGGGTCGATCTCCACCGCATCGATCCGTTCCGCGCCCTCCCGCAGCGCGACGGCCAGGTCCACGCCGCTGCCCGCGCCCACCACGAGAACGTTGGGGAACCGCTGGTCGGGGAACCAGCGATAGATCTGCTCGTAGAACTCCTCCTTGTCGGGCGTGTCGGCGTCCCACAGCGCCTGGTGGGGGATGCCGTCGACCATGACGTGCGTGAGTGGCCGGCCATCAACGAGGAAGTCGATCCGGTAGTAGGGCGACCAGAGGCGGTCGGGATGATTGACGGCCTGGAGCGCCACGATCGCGACGACCGCCACCACGGC
>Ga0194132_10002367_pt1 | contig 35562 bp, 27 predicted proteins | sample TA2KigOf80mmetaG_FD_148612 | JGI IMG/M metagenome (GOLD analysis project Ga0194132, IMG submission 148612) | Freshwater microbial communities from Lake Tanganyika, Tanzania - TA2015054 Kigoma Offshore 80m | ecosystem: Environmental > Aquatic > Freshwater > Lake | place: Tanzania: Lake... | reverse complement strand
GTGACGAGTGCGCCGGTCAGGAGCAGGCAGGAGATGACGAGTGCGACTAGGGGTGTGCGACGACAAGGCATGCGAAATCCTTGATTGTCGTTTCGGGCGTGTACTAACCGTACCCAAAATCCCGGGGGTTGGGAATAAACGACCCGTCGGGTAGGATTTTCCCCGAAGATCTTACGGTCCCCCGCTCGGCACCCACGAAAGGCCGTCGATGGCCGGCTTCCGAGAGCTGCTCGCCGAAACCCGTCAGCGCATCCGCGAGATCGAGCCCGCGGACGCTGAGCCGCGCCTCACCGACGCCACCTTCGTCGACATCCGCGAGCTCGACGAGTTCGAGCAGGGCACGATCCCCGGCGCCGTGTTCATCCCGCGGGGTCACCTCGAGAGCAAGATCGAGCAGCAGGTCACCGACAAGGACACGCCGATCGTGCTGTTCTGCGCCAGCGGCATCCGCACCGCGTTCGGCGCCGACACGCTCCAGCAGCTCGGCTACTCCGACGTCGTGTCGATGGCCGGTGGCTTCGGCCGCTGGAAGAACGAGGGCCGACCGTGGATCACCCCGGCCGTCATGAACCCCGAGCAGCGCAACCGGTACCACCGGCACCTGCTGCTGCCGGAGGTCGGTGAGGCCGGCCAGCAGAAGCTCCTCGAGTCGCGCGTGCTGCTGCTCGGAGCAGGTGGGCTCGGATCTCCAGCCGCGCTGTACCTCGCGGCCGCGGGCGTCGGCACGCTCGGCATCGTCGACATGGACGTCGTCGACGAGTCCAACCTCCAGCGCCAGATCCTCCACAACATGGATCGCGTCGGTGAGCGCAAGGTCGACTCGGCCAAGAAGACGCTCACCCAGCTCAACCCCGACGTCGACGTCGTCACCTACGACGTGCGCTTCGGCGCCGACAACGTGCGCGAGATCATCAGCGGCTACGACGTCGTAGTCGACGGCACCGACAACTTCCCGACCCGCTATCTGCTGAACGACGCGTCGTTGCTCGAGCGCGTCCCCGTCGTGCACGGCTCGATCTTCCGCTTCGAGGGCCAGGTCACGGTGTTCAAGCCGTACGAGGGGCCGTGCTACCGCTGCCTGCTCCCCGAGCCGCCGCCGCCGGAGCTCGCGCCGAGCTGCGCGGAGGCCGGTGTGCTGGGCGTGCTGCCCGGCATCGTCGGATCACTCCAAGCGCTCGAGGCCATCAAGCTGCTGCTCGACCTCGGTGACCCGCTCGTGGGGCGGCTCCTCGCGTACGACGCGCTCGAGACCAGCTTCCGCACGTTCAAGGTGCGTCGCGACCCCGAGTGCCCCGCGTGCGGCGACAACGCTCCACCGATCGTCATCGCCGAGTACGACGACCTCTGCCTGCCTCACTGACTGACACACACACACCCGTTCTGGCGTCGATAGCAGACCGCACACGTACGTCATCGACGCCAGATCGCGGTGATCACACGCGCGGCGTTGCAGTGTCAAGCGCTGCGTGCCCACGCCTGACCAGCTGCTCGCCGCATTCGCCGCGCGGCACCACGGCATCTTCACGCGGCGGGCGGCGCAGGAGTACGGGCTGTCGGAGCGGCAGATCATGTGCCGGCTTCGCGACAGCACGTGGATCCGAGTTCACGAGTTCGCGTATCGGTTTGCCGCCGCACCGATCACCTGGGAAGGCAACGTCCTGGCCGCGTGCTGGGCAGGAGGCATTCGGGCGGTGGCGTCACACCGATCGGCAGCATGGCTCTGGAACCTCCCCGGAGGGATGAGACATCCGGTCGAGATCACCTGTCCTCGATGGCGACGAGCCCGCCACGACGGCATCGTGGTGCACGAGACGAAACGCTTCGACAGTGTTGACCGCACCACGATGGACTCGATCCCGGCAACCAGCCCCGAGCGGACACTGCTCGACCTGGGCGCCGTCTGCCGGTCGTCCGTGGTCGAGCTCGCGTTGGAGAACGGCCTACGACGCGAGCTCTTCACGTTCGCGTCACTCGAGCAGACGGTCCGCCGGCTCGGGAAACGGGGCCGCAACGGTGTCGGAGTTCTGCGGAAGCTCCTCGACGAGCGAGGATCGAAGCACGTTCCGACGGACAGCGAGACCGAGACACGGGTCCTGCAGATGTTGCGTCGAAATGGTCTGCCGCGACCCGTCACGCAGCACCGCATCCTGGACGGATCGCGCTTCGTCGCTCGGGTGGACTTCGCGTACCCCGAATGGAAGATCGCCATGGAGTACGAGAGCTATCAGGAGCACACTGGGAAGCTCGCCCTCGATCGAGACAATCCGAGGCGCAACGCACTCGTCGCCCTGGGGTGGCGACCCATCGGCATCACCCCCCAGGACATCCGCACCGGCGGTCTCCGCGTCTCGAACGAGATCCTTCGCCTCACGCGCAACCCTTGACCTGCGTTCTGGCGTCGATCGCAGACCATATGGGTATGTCAGCGACGCCAGAACGGGGGTTCTAGGCCGTGGTCGACGACGTTCGAGACGTGCGTGTGGACTTCGTTGACTTCTTTGGCGGCTTCCGTGCTGACTTCTTTGGCGGCTTCCGTGCTGACTTCTTCGGCTTCTTCGGCTTCGGCGCCGGAGGGTCGAAGTGCTCCACCAGCTCCACCAACGTCCTGACGCCGAAGCCGGTGCCGCCCTTGGTGAGCTCGCCGTCGTCGCTGCCCGCTCGTGCTGGACCGGCGATGTCGAGGTGCGCCCATGGAACCTCGTCGACGAACGCTTCGAGGAAGATGCCGGCGGTGAGCGCGCCACCCATGCCGCTCGTCCCGATGTTGCGCAGATCGGCCACTTCGGACTCGAGCAGCTTGCGGTACTCGTCGGGCAGTGGCAACGGCCACGTCGGCTCACCCGCGCGGTCCGACGCGGACCGGACCTGATCGACCCAGCCGCTGTCGTTGCCCATCAGACCGGCGACCTTCTCGCCGAGCGCGACCACGCACGCACCAGTGAGCGTGGCGAGGTCAACCATCGCGTCGGAACCGTCGGTCACAGCCAGCGCGAGGGCATCGGCGAGGATCAAGCGGCCCTCGGCGTCGGTGTTGAGCACCTCCACCGTCTTGCCGTTGCGCATCTTCAGCACGTCGCCCGGGCGGATCGCGTTGCCGCTCGGCATGTTCTCCACCATCGGCGCGTACGCGACGACTCGGTGCTTCACGCCGAGCGCGCGCAACGTCGCCATGGTGGCAAGCACCGCGGCCGCACCGGACATGTCGGTCTTCATCGTCTCCATGCCCTGCGCAGGCTTGATCGACAAGCCACCGGAGTCGAAGATCACGCCCTTGCCGACGAGAGCGAGCGTGCCCCGCGCCTTCTTTCCTGTCGGTTCGTAGACGACCTTCACGAACCGCGGCGGGCGCACCGATCCCTGCCCGACGCCGAGCACCCCACCCATCTTCTGCGTGCGCATCTGGGCCTCGTTGAGGATCGTGACGCGCACGCCCTTGCCTGTAAGAAGCCGACGGGCGGCGGCCGCGAACTCGGTCGGCGACTTCGCGCCGGCCGGCTCGTTCACCATGTCGCGCGCCCACGCCACCGCTTCGGTGATCACTTGCGCGCGCTTCAACGCTGCTTGCACCTTCGCGCCGCCGGTACTGGCGAGCGACACCTTGCGCAGCTTCGTCTGCTCCCCTTCGGACTTGTACTCGAGGAACTTGTACGAGCCGAGGATCACGCCTTCGGCGAACGCTCCGGCGGCGGCCTCGGCGGTGAGTCCGTTGTCGGCCGCGCCGGCGACGGTCGTGACGATCGAACTCGCCTTCGCGGCACGGCGCGCCAGCGCAGCACCCGCCCGGCGCAGCGTGGCCGCGTCAACCTCATCACGCGCACCAAGACCGATGAGGACGGCGTTCTTCGCCGCGGTCTTCCCGTTCAGTGGCACGACGATCGTCTCGCCGGGCTTGCCGCTGAAGCCCGCACCCTCGAGGAACGTCTTCAGGCCCCCGCCGAACGCCTTTTCGACGATGTCACCACCCGGTCCTGGCACCCGGTCGGCAAAGAACGGGACGGCAAGGAGATCGGCGCGCACCTTCGCGACGTCCTGGGTTGTCGCACTGAAAGAAATCATCTTCGGCCGATTCTACGAGGGGCTCCGGTACTCTTGATGAGTCATGGCCGACTTCTTGGAGCATCTACGCGAGCGCGTGCTGGTGCTCGACGGCGCTTTCGGCACGTGGATGCAGGGCCACGACCTCGACGCCGAAGCCTTTGGCGGCGCGGCGCTCGAAGGGTGCAACGAGCACCTCGTGCTCACCCAGCCCGATCTCGTGCGCGAGATGCACGCGTCGTTCTTCGAGGTGGGTGTCGACGCGGTCGAGACCGCGACCTTCGGCGCGTTCCCGATCGTGCTCGACGAGTACCAGATCCCCGAGAAGACGCACGACATCAACGTGAAGGCCGCTCAGATCGCCAAAGAGGTCGCGTCCGACTTCACCACGCCGGATCGGCCGCGCTGGGTCGTTGGCTCGGTCGGGCCTGGCACGAAGCTCCCGTCGCTGGGGCACATCGCGTTCGCCGCGCTGCGCGACTCGTACCTCCCCCAGATGGCGGCACTGCTCGAAGGTGGCGTCGACGCGCTGATCATCGAGACCGTCCAGGACCTTCTCCAGGGCAAGGCCGCCGTCATCGCGGCTCGGCGCGCGATGGCCGACGCTGGACGCGAGGTGCCGCTCATCGTGCAGGTCACGGTGGAGACCACCGGACGCTTGCTCCTTGGCTCCGAGATCGGTGCCGCGCTGACTGTGATCGACGCGCTGCGCCCCGATGTGATCGGCCTGAACTGCGCGACCGGTCCCGCCGAGATGGTCGAGCACATGCGCTACCTCTCCCAGCACGCGCGGCCGTTCCTGTCGTGCCTCCCGAACGCGGGCCTCCCGTCGATCGTCGAGGGGCACACCCACTACGACCTCACGCCCGAAGAGCTCGCCGACGCGCACGACCGCTTCACCAGCGAGCTCGGCGTCAACCTCGTGGGCGGTTGTTGCGGCACGACGCCCGAGCACCTGCGCCAGGTCGTCGAACGCGTCTCGGGCCGCACGCCGACGCCGCGCAACCCGGTGCACGAGCCTGGTGCATCGTCGGTGTACTCGCACGTGCCGTTCCAACAGGACACCTCGATCCTCATCATCGGTGAGCGCACGAACGCGAACGGGTCCAAGAAGTTCCGCGAGGCGATGCTCGAGACCGATTGGGACACGTGCGTGCAGATGGCACGCGAGCAAGTGAAGGAGGGCGCACACATCCTCGACGTGTGCGTCGACTATGTCGGCCGCGACGGCGTCGCCGACATGGAGGAGCTCGCGTCGCGCTTCGCGACCCAAGCCCCGCTCCCGCTCGTGTTCGACTCCACCGAGCCCCCGGTCATGGAAGCCGGCCTCCAGCACTCTGGTGGGAAAGCCATCCTCAACTCGGCCAACCTCGAGGACGGCGAAGGCCCGGGCTCACGCCTCGACAAGGTGTTCACCCTCGCCCGCGAGTACGGCGCGGCGGTGATCTGCCTCGCGATCGACGAAGAAGGCCAAGCGCGCACCGCCGACTGGAAGTTCCAGATCTGCAAGCGCATCCACGACATCGCCGTGCAGCAGTACGGGCTCGAGGCGACCGACCTCATCTTCGACTGTCTCACGTTCCCCCTCGGTTCCGGACAAGAGGATCTGCGCAAGGACGGCATCGAGACGATCGAGGCGATTCGCCGCGTGAAGGCCGAGCTGCCGGGCGCGTCGACGATCCTCGGTGTGTCGAACGTGAGCTTCGGCCTCAAGCCCGCGCTCCGCCACGTGATCAACAGTGTGTTCCTGCACGAGTGCGTGGAAGCCGGGCTCGACTCGGCGATCGTGCACGCGGCGCGCATCATGCCGATGCACAAGATCCCCGACGACGTGCGTGAGATGACGCTCGATCTCGTGTACGACCGGCGCCGCGCCGACTACGACCCGCTGCACCAGCTCATGGCCGCGTTCGAGGACGTGGAGGCCGACAAGGTGGAGCGCGAAGACCGATCGGCCTGGCCGGTCGGCGAGCGGCTCAAGCACCGCATCATCGACGGCGAACGCGACGGGCTCGAAGCTGACCTCGACGAGCAGCTGAAAGAGCTCGCGGCACTCAACATCGTCAACGACGTACTCCTCGACGGCATGAAGGTGGTTGGCGATCTCTTCGCGTCCGGCGAGATGCAGCTCCCCTTCGTGCTCCAGAGCGCGGAGACGATGAAGGCCGCGGTCGCTCACCTCGAACCGCACATGGAGAAGTCGGACAGTGGTGGGAAGGGAACGCTCGTCATCGGCACCGTGAAGGGTGATGTGCACGACATCGGCAAGAACCTCGTCGACATCATTCTCACCAACAACGGCTACGAGGTCCACAACATCGGGATCAAGGCACCGCTCCAAGCCTTCGTCGACAAGGCGAAGGAAGTGGAGGCTGACGCGGTTGGCATGAGCGGCTTGCTCGTGAAGAGCACGCTCATCATGCGCGAGAACCTCGAAGAGATGAACACGCTCGGCCTCAGCGAGACGCCGGTGCTGCTCGGAGGCGCCGCCCTCACGCGCAGCTACGTCGAGCGCGACCTCCGCCAGGTCTACGAAGGCCGGCTCTTCTACGGCAAGGACGCATTCGAAGGGTTGCGCACGATGGACGCGCTGATGGATGCCAAGCGCACCGGGGTGCTCGACCCAGAGTTCGGCCGCGAGCTCACCGGCCGTGAGCTCCCGGCGCGCCGCCAGCCGACCGATGACGACGATGGGGAAGTCGACACCGCGCGCTCGGACGTCGCGACCGATGTCGAGGTGTTCGCGCCACCGTTCGTCGGAGCCCGGGTCGCCAAGGGGATCGCGCTCGAGGACATCGCCGCCTACATCAACGAGACGGCGTTGTTCCGCAACCAGTGGCAGTTCCGGCCGGACAAGAAGCTCAACGAGAACGATGAGGAGTTCAAGACCCGGATCCGGCCGCAGCTGCGCGAGCAGCTCGCGGTCGCGCAAGCCGAGGGTGTGCTCGTGCCCGCCGTCGTGTGGGGCTACTTCCCGGTGAGCTCAGAGGGCAACGACCTCATCGTGTGGACCGACACCGACCGCGCGACCGAGCGACTCCGCTTCACGTTCCCACGGCAGGGCAAAGATCGCCGGCTGTGCATCGCCGACTTCTTCCGGCCTGCCGACTCCGGCGATCCCGACTACGCGGCGTTCCACGTCGTGACGATGGGTGCGCGCGCCACAGAGCGGGAGCGTGAGCTGTTCGCCGAGGATCGGTACCAGGAGTACCTGTTCCTGCACGGGCTGTCGGTCGAGATGACCGAGGCGCTCGCCGAGTACTGGCACTGGCGCATCCGCGACGAGTGGGGCTTCGTCGACCAAGACGGTCCGACGCTCGCCGGCCTGTTCCGTCAGCAGTACCGCGGCTCGCGGTACTCGTGGGGCTACCCCGCGTGCCCGAACCTCGAGGACCAGGCGAAGCTCGACGAGCTGCTCGACCTCGACCGCATCGGCGTGCACCTCACCGAGGAGTTCCAGCTGGAGCCCGAGCAGACGACCTCGGCCATCATCGTTCCGCACCCCGAGGCCAAGTACTTCATCGCCTGACCTCCCCTACGATTCGATCGCCATGAAGGGCCTCATCCTCTGCGGCGGTGCCGGGACGCGGCTGCGTCCCATCACCCACACGAGCGCGAAGCAGCTCGTGCCGGTGGCCAACAAGCCGATCCTCTTCTACGGCATCGAGGACATGGTGGCGGCCGGCATCACCGACCTCGGCATCATCGTCGGCGACACCGCCAACGAGATCATGGATGCGGTCGGCGATGGCTCACGTTGGGGCGCAACCGTCACCTACATCCCTCAAGCTGCCCCCGAGGGCCTCGCCCATTGCGTCTTGATCGCACGGGACTTCCTGGGTGATGACGACTTCGTGATGTATCTGGGCGACAACCTCCTCGAACAGGGCCTCTCTGACTTCGTCGACCGCTTCGAGCACGCCCGCGCCGCGGGAGGCGACCATGCGCCTTCCGCGCAGATCCTCCTCGCCCCGGTCGACGACCCCCGTCAGTTCGGTGTCGCCGAGGTCGACGACGTCGGTCATGTGGTCCGTCTCGTCGAGAAGCCTGAAGACCCACCATCGGATCTCGCGCTGGTCGGCGTCTACCTCTTCGACCGGCACATCCACATGGCCGTGCGCGCGATCGAGCCGTCAGGTCGAGGCGAGCTCGAGATCACCGACGCGATCCAGTGGTTGCTCGACCACGGTCACACGGTGCTTCACGACGTGCTGAGCGGGTGGTGGCTCGACACCGGCAAGAAGGACCCGCTGCTCGAGAGCAACCGGCTCCTGCTCAACCGGTTGGAGCCAGCGAACCACGGTTCCGTCGACGAGGGATCCACGATCGAAGGCAACGTCGTCATCGAGAAGGACGCGCAGGTCATTGGGTCGCGGATCCGCGGTCCGGCGATCGTCGGCGAGCGCACCCGCGTGATCGACAGCTACGTCGGTCCGTTCACCTCCATCGGCAACGACTGCGAGATCCGCGCGTCGGAGATCGATCACTCGGTGGTGTTGGAGCACACGAACATCGTCGGCGTGCCCGGACTTGCTGACTCGCTCGTCGGTCGGTACGTCGAGCTCACCCGCAGCGGTCAGCTCCCGCGAGCGTTGCGTCTCATGCTCGGCGACCACTCCAGCATCGACCTCGAGTAGCCATCGAGGACCGTGCCCAAGATCAAGGAACGGATAATTCAGGAACGCAGGCGGCGGAGCTTGCGCTTCACCTTGCCGGCCGCGCGGCGGGCGCGGCGATAGGCACGTCGCGCACGCGAGCCGTACATCCGTCGCTCGGCGTCGACCCGACGATGCGCCTCAGCTGCGAGCGCGTCGGTACCGGCCCCGCGGGCGACGGCTTCATCGAGTGCGTCGAGCTCGGCGTCCACTCGCTTGGGCGCGGTCTGCACCATGACGACCGCGAGCTCGGTGCGCGCGAGCGCTTCGTAGATCGGTGTCTCGGGATCCGCGTAGTGGCCGTAGCGGTCCCACTGCGCGCGACCGCACCACGCTGCAGCCGTGAAGCACGCGGCCGCAGGCTTGGGTCGGCGTTCGTGCCAGAGGTGCACCGCGCCGAGATTGTGGAAGATCCCAGTCATCACCGCCGCCACCTCAGGATCTCCAACGACCGAGAGCGGAGCATCGATATCGATCGAATGACGGCGCTGCACAGCGTCGCGGAGGAGGGGAAGGCAATCAGCGACGCGTCCGAAGTCCCCGTCCCTGACCATCCACTTCAGCTGGCGCATCGCCATACCCAACGCGAGTGCGGATCCGGGTTCCGCACGAGCCGCGCGGGTCTCGCAGTAGCGGATGAGGTCGCCGAGCGCGGCGCGTTCGTCAGGTCGCACCTTGTTGAGCGCCGCGGGATCAAGCGAGGCGACGGCGTGCAGGCTCGGGCCGACGGGCCAGACCTTCGCAGCGAAGCCGGCATCGGTGAGGAGCCGCTCGAGACCCGATGCGTCGACGAGGAACTCGTGCAACCCGACCGAGAGCACCGGGTACAACAGCGTCCATGGGGTGTCGGGCTCGACCACCGACGCGTCGGGCGTGGTGAGCACGACGATGCCGTCAGGGCTCAGACGAAGGCGCATCGCCGCGAGGTATTCGTGGGGGTCGGCGACGTGCTCGATCACCTCCGACGAGAAGATGACGTCGAAGTGCTCGTCGACCGGGAAGGCGTCGTCGAGCGTGCCCGGGCGGATGTCGAGATCCAGCTCACGACGACCGCGCTCCGCGGCGACTGACGGATCGAGGCCGATGCCCTCAGCGTCGAACAGGAACCGGGCGACGTCGAGGGCGAAGCCGTAGCCACAGCCCACGTCGAGCATGCGCGCACCGCGGCGCATCCCCGATTGCACGAGCATGTCGGCAATTGCTTCGATCCCCGCGATCTGCTCGACGTAGATGTCCCAGTCGGCGTCGGTGTACCACGACGGTGGCAGCTGCGCGCCGAGCACGACCGCGTTGCAGTCCGCGCAGCGGGCGATCTCGACCTGCGGTGACTGCCACTCGACCGGGACGCGTGCGATCAGTCGCTGCGACTTCGTGCGTGTGCACACAGGACACCGCAGGTCGACCCGCCCGTCGGCCCACGCGATCTCCACCAACGGATACTGGCACAGGCTCCCATGGGCATTGGAGCCGAACGACCCTGGCGAAAGACCCAATCTGGAGTAGAAACTTGAGTGATGGCGTCCGTCGAAGCGTCCGATGTCATCGCGGGCGTGTACGTGATCGATCCCAAGCTGCACGGTGACGAGCGCGGCGTGTTCGTCGAGACGTATCGCCGCGAGTGGATCCCGCAAGGGCGCGAGATGATCCAGGCGAACCGCGCCGACCGTCAGGCCGGATGCGTCGTCGGACTGCACTACCACCTGCACCAGGCCGACTACTGGTACGTGCCCACCGGTCGGGCACGGGTGGTGCTCCACGATCTGCGCACTGGCTCCCCCACTGATGGCGCCACGCTCACCGTCGATCTCGGCACCCGGGAAGACGGCACGCACGACCATCGCGGCGTGTACATCCCTCCGGGAGTCGCGCACGGCTTCGCGTCGCTGACCGACATGACCATCACCTACCTGGTCGACGGCTACTACAACCCCGAGGATGAGCTCGGCGTCGCGTGGAACGATCCGGCGGTCCAAGCCGACTGGGGTGTTGCCGACCCGATCCTCTCCGACCGCGACCAGCAGAACCCCGGTCGCAACGAGCTCCCCGCAGGCCGTCAGCCGCATTGGGGTCTGCGCACATGAAGCTCTTCGTCACCGGCGGTGCCGGCTTCATCGGCTCGAACTACGTGCGCCATGTGCTCGGGTCGTCCGACGACTCCGTGACCGTGTTCGACGCGCTCACCTATGCCGGGAACCTCGACAACCTGCGTGGGCTCGACGATGACCCTCGATTCGCGTTCGTGAAGGGCGACATCACCGATCGCGACGCCGTGACCGCGGCGATGAAGGGCCACGATGCCGTGCTGCACTTCGCCGCCGAGAGCCACGTCGACCGCTCGATCGCCTCGCCCGATGAGTTCGTGCACACCAACTGTGACGGCACCAACGTCATGTGCGACGTGGCGCGCACGATCGGAGTCGAGCGCTTCCTCCAGGTGTCGACCGACGAGGTGTACGGATCGATCGAGGACGGCTCGTTCAGCGAGACGGATGCGCTCGGACCGCGATCGCCATACTCCGCGTCCAAGGCGGCCGCCGACCTGATCGCGCTGTCGTACCACGTCACCTACGACGTCCCTGTGCTCGTCACCCGATCGTCGAACAACTTCGGGCCGTACCAGTTCCCCGAGAAGCTCATCCCGTTGTTCGTCACCAACCTCCTCGAAGGCAAGAAGGTCCCGCTCTACGGCGACGGTCTCAACGTGCGCGACTGGTGCTACGTCGAAGACAACTGCGCAGGGGTGGACTTGGTGCTTCGCAAGGGCACGGTGGGCGAGATCTACAACGTCGGTGGTGGCAACGAGCTCACGAACCGCGTGATCACCGACACGATCCTCGAGATCCTCGGGCACGACGACTCGATGATCGAGTACGTCGAAGACCGGCTCGGCCACGACCGTCGGTACTCGATCACTACCGACCGAGTGCGTGCACTCGGGTGGTCACCCCAACACGACTTCCGCGAGGCGATCGGAGCCACGGTCGCCTGGTATCGCGACAACGCCTGGTGGTGGGAGCCACTGAAGCAACGGGGCTCGTGAGCGATGCGGGTCTTCGTGACCGGCGCGGGCGGCCAGATCGGAAACGAGCTTCAAGCGGTCTTCGCGTCCGACGACGTCACCGCGGCAACGCATGCCGACCTCGAGATCACAGACCGCGATGCAGTGCATGCGGCGATCAACGCAGCGCAACCTGACGTCGTGGTGCACGCCGCGGCCTGGACGGCGGTCGACGACTGTGAGAGTGACCCCGAGCGAGCGCTGACCATCAACGGCGTAGGGACCCGCCACGTCACCGAAGCAGCGGCCAGCGCTGGCGCCCATCTGACGTACCTCTCGACCGACTACGTGTTCGACGGCAGAAAGCCGGATCCCTACATCGAGACCGACACGACGAACCCGCTGTCGGTGTACGGCAGCTCCAAATTGGCCGGCGAGCACGAAGTTGCCGCGTACGACCAGTCGCTCGTCGTCCGGGTGTCGTGGGTGTGTGGCCGGCACGGCCGCAACATGGTCAAGACCATCCTCGAGCTGGCGCGCACGCATGACCGCTTGCGATTCGTCGCCGACCAGATCGGTCACCCGACGTTTGCCGACGACGCGGCGACGATGGTCCACCGCCTCGTCTCCGATCGTCGGACCGGCACCTATCACGTGACGAACCAGGGCGCGGTGAGCTGGTTCGAGTTCGCGCAAGCGGTCCTCGACTCAGCAGGGCTCGACCCGACGCGGGTCGATCCGATCACGACCGCTGAGATGCCGCGACCGGCACCGCGGCCCGCGAACTCGGTGCTCGAGAACGCGGCTCTTCGAAGTGCGGGCCTTCCGCTCCTTTCTCACTTCCGCGAGCCGCTCGACCGCCTCGTCGCCGAGCTCACCTGAGGCTCGATGCCAGAAGCACCTCTGGTTCGCGCGGTCGTGGTCAACCACAACGGCGGTCACATGACGCGGGCGTGCATCGACGCGTTGAGGACCACGGATTGGCCCGCGGACCGGCTACAGATCGTGCTGGTCGACAACGCGTCGGACGACGGCCTCGCCGAAGAGGTCGAACGCGACCTGCCAGGTATCCGTGTTGTACGCAGCGCGACGAACCGCGGCTTTGCCGGTGGGTGCAACCTCGGGTTCCAAGACCTCGGCGACACCGCCTACGTCGCGCTGGTGAACAACGACGCGACGGTGACACCGGGTTGGCTTCAGCCCCTCGTCGGGGCGCTCGAATCCGATCCCGCGACCGGCGCAGCGTGCCCGAAGATCCTGCTGGACGGGACCTTTCAGGAGGTCTCGGTACACGTGCCCACGGTGCGCCGGGCCGGACGCGACGTCGGGATCTGGGTGAGCGGCGCGCGCGTCGACGGTCGCGACGTGTGGCCCCGCACGCAGCTCGTGCGCGGGTGGTGGGGGATCGAGCCAGCGGAGGGCACATGGCCGCCGGGTCAATGGACGCATTCGGACGGCACGCTGTTGGCGCCGGCCGACAGCGGAGGCATGGTCGAGCTGCGCGTTGCGGCACCGGCTCCGGTCACGGCCAGCTTCTCGACCGATGCCGGCACGACCGCGGTCGATGTGGGCCGTGAACCCACATGGGTGGCGATCGCCGCGACCGGTACCGCGCGCACGATCATGAACAACGCGGGATCGTTCCTCACCACCGACGGTCACGGTGCCGACCGTGGCTACCTCGAACCCGACGACGGGCGCTTCGATGCGCCCGAAGACGTGTTCGCATGGTGCGGCGCTGCGGTCGTGCTCCGACGCGAGTACGTGGACGACGTCGGACCGATGGACGAGCGGCTCTTCCTCTATTACGAGGACCTCGAACACGCATGGCGGGGCGCCAAGCGCTGGCGGTACCGCTACGTGCCGACATCGGTGGTGCACCACCTCCACGCCGCGTCGACCGGCGAAGGTTCGGCATTGAAGATGCACCACGAGGAACGCAATCGGCTGTTGGTACTGACGCGTCACGCAACACCTGGGATGGCCTGGCGGGCCGTGCTCCGACATCCACTTGTGACCGCGTCGTACGCGCGGCGCGATGTGTTCAGCCGATTGCTCCACGGCCGCCGCCCACGACCCGTGCTCGTGTGGCGCCGCCTCCGCGCGTACGGCGCATTCCTCGTACGTGCCCCCGGCATGCTTCGATCACGCCGGAGGGATCGCCGGACCTAGAACGTGTCGGTTCTTGCGCCGGGGCCAGCGGTGTGGGGGTGGAGCTTGGTGCGGATGCGCATGCGGACCTTGCGGAAGAGGCCTCCGAGCTCGAAGTGGCGCACGTGGTCTACGACGACGCGCGCAGTGTGCTTCCAACCCCGCTTGCCCCACATCGCCTGCGCAAGGGGATCACCGATCATGGAGCGCTGCCGGGGGTCCACGAGGTCGGGCGCCCGCGCCGGCTTCCGGCAGAACTCGAGCAGCGGCGCAAGCGCCTTGCCCCAGTGCACCTCCGGGACGTACGACCGGATGGCGCCCTGGCATGCCTGCCTGCGGTCGTCGTCAGCAAGCAACGAATACAGGGCCTGCTCCAGTGCGTCGACGTCCTCTGGCGGCACGACGAGCCCGAGACCGTGTCGCCTGATCACCTCGGCGAACCCGTCGCCATCGCTCGCGACGACTGGGAGCGACGCCCAGAGGTAGTCGAGGATCCGGGTACGGAACGAGTACGCCGTCTCGATGTGCTCGAAGTGGGTGCTCACACCAACGTCGGCTTCGAGGAGGTAGTTCTGGCGATCGTCATAGTCGACCCATCCCTCGTTGAAGAAGACGTGGGTGCCGACGAGGTCGAGCTCCTTCGCGAGCTTCTGAGTCTCGAACGCCATGCGCATCGCCGGGACGCGCGGATTCGGATGAGTCATGCCCATGAAGTACAGGCGAACGTTTGGCAGCCGGCTTCTGAGCTTGTCAACGGCGTGCACCAGGGTCAGCGGATCGAACCAGTTGTAGACGCCACCACCCCACAGGATGATCTTGTCGCCGTCTCCAATTCCAGGCTGCACACCACGCAAGACGGCATTGGTGTGGGTGGGTGGCTCCTCATCGACCCCGAACGGCGCGATCGCGATGAGTGAGTTGAGGTTCTCGTGCTGGTCATAGGTGGATGGGTTGATCCGGCCGACCGCGGCGAGTTGACCAAGCCAGAAGTCGCGTTGCTTCTCGCTGGCGCACAGGAAGAAGTCGCCCCGTGCCAGTTGCTCGTTCAACGTCTCGATGGTGAGGCGCGTCATGACACGTCGATCGTTCGGCGACAGGTCTCGGGCGTACTCGAGCACCTCCAGATGGAATGGGTCATAGATGTCGGCCACGAGCAGCCGATCGGTCTTGCGGAGCCAGGGGTGATGATCGATGACATGACCCTGGATGACCACGATCTCCGCCCGATCTACCGCGTGGCGCAGCTCGGGGTCGGTCACGTGTGACGTCGGGAACGCTGGGTGCGAGAAGTCGCAACCGACCGTGCTCACGAGCTCGACGTCGTGCTCGGCCGAGAGTGCAAGCGCCATGCGGAACGCCCGGATCGCAGGGCCCGCCATCTTCGGCTGGAGAACGTCGGGGGTGACGACCAGCACCCGTCGTCGCGTCGAGAGGTCGAGCTGCGCCAGTGGGAGCACCTGAAGATCGGGCAGTTGTCGCATCGCCTGCACCCGTTCCCGCTCGGCGATGAGGCTCGGCGTCCGGTCGCCACCACCGAGACCCATCGCGACCAGGTTGGAGTCATCGACGTTCTTCACCAACATCTCGGCTCGAGCGTCGCTGGCGATGGGCGGTGGGGCCGGTGCACTCGACCTGAGCGTGACGAATGACGCTCCCGTGTACCGCACTCCGAGGCCAGCGAGCCACAACCTCCAACCGAGGTCGGCATGCTCGATGCCGCGGCAGTGCCGGATATCGAAGCCGCGCACCCACCGGAACGCCTTTGTCTCCATGACGATCGCCCACGGCGACGGGAACAACACGGGAACGCTCGTATCGTACGCGCCCGAATCAGCATCGCCAGCATGTGGGAAGACGGGCTCACCCGTCGAATTGAGCGCACCGCCAACGAACGAGATGCGTCCGTCAACATCGACGACCTTGCTCGCGACGGCGGCCGCACCGGAGTCGCTGCGCATCGCTCGCAGAGCACTGCGCACCCAGAGCGGGTCCGGCTGTGCGTCACGATCGAGGAAGGCCAACCACTCTCCCCGTGCGGCGTGCGCACCGAGGTTTCGGGCCTGCGGCAGTGGCACCTCGTCCGCCGCACGGATGGCACGCACCTCGAGTCCCCGCGCCTTGGCGCCCGCCGCGATCGGTCGACGCGGCCCAACGATCACCACGTCGAGGAGGTCGTGGGGCCAGTCGAGATGGTGCACGCGCTCCGCCGCGTCGACCGCGGCGTCGGGGTCGTCACCGGCGGCGATCACCACGCTGACGACCCGCCCGCAGATCGGTCGGGCGTCGACGCCGTCCGCGGTCACGAAGGCGGCTCGTTGTCGACGATGTCCCACGAGCCGCCGAACGTCACCACGCCCAGCCATTCCGACGGACCGCCCTGCCACTCCACGTCGAAGCGGAGCGCGACGACCCGGCCGTCGTATTGGAGCGTCCGCGCCTGGTCCTCGATCGACACGGCCACGTCGTACGTGCCAGCGAGCAGGGGCAACGACGGCACGCGGTAGTCGACGTGACCATGCCCTTCGACCTTGTCCGGGATGACGCCGTAATCGTGGGTGTTGGGAGCGGTGACGCCAACGCCGTCGATGCGTCGGAGGCTGAAGCCGAAGCACGGTTGCTCGATCGGCTGGTTCGCCGAGAACACCAGGCGAAAGGTGACGGGCTGGCCGGTGCGCGCACGGGTGATCGGGTTCCCCGCTTCGTCGAGCAGGACGACGCGCTGAATCTGGATCTCACCGCTCCCGCTCCGGCTCTCCTCGCGGCTCTTGAGGTGAACGCCCTCGAGGTAGTCGCTCGCCACGTCGTTCGCGGGACCAAGTGACCGAACGCGACCGTGGTCGAGCAACGCCACGCGATCGCAGAACTGACGGATCGACTCGATCGCGTGCGAGACGATCACGATCGTCTTGCCTGCCTTCTTCAAGTCCTCAAACTTTCGCTCGCACTTGTACTGGAACTCGGCATCACCCACGGCGAGGATCTCGTCGATCAAGAGGATGTCGGGTTCGACGTTGATCGCTACCGAGAACCCGAGACGTACGTACATGCCCGACGAGTAGTTCTTCACCGGGCTGTCGACGAACTGCTCGAGACCGGCGAAGTCGATGATCTCGTCGAAGCGCGAGTCGATGTCCTTCTTCGACAGACCGAGGATCGCGCCGTTCAGGTACACGTTCTCGCGACCAGTGAGCTCTTGGTGGAACCCAGCACCGAGCTCGAGCAGCGCCGAGAGCTTGCCCGCGACGGCGATGCGACCGGCGTCAGGGCGAAGGATCCTCGCGATGCACTTCAGCAGCGTGCTCTTCCCCGAGCCGTTCTCGCCGATGAGCCCGAACGTCGAGCCCTCTTCGATCTCGATCGACACGTCGCGCAGCGCCCAGAACTCGTCGTACCGGGAGCGGCCGCGTCGCATCAGCGCGCCTTTCAACGTCTGATTGCGCTCGTGGTACAGCCGGTACCTCTTGGAGACGTCTTCGATGACGATCGCCGCGGTCACACTTCCTCCGCGAGCCGCCGATCGAGCCGGCCAAACAGCCAGTGCCCGAAGACGAGGAGGACGAGCGCCCACCCCGAGAGATAGAGGAGGTCACCGGTGTCCGGGAACCGAAGGTCGTAGAGGACCGCTCGGAAGGAGTCGACCAGCGACACGAGCGGATTCAGCTCGTAGAGATCTCGCAACGGCAGATCCACGCCGAGCACGTTGGCATCCTTGGCCACCAGCGAGATCGGGTACACGATCGGCGCCGAGTAGAAGAGCAGCTGGAGGAAGATCCCGACGAAGTGCTTGGTGTCGCGCAGGTACACGTTGAGAGGCGCCAGCACGAGCGCGATCCCGAGCGCGAAGGCCACCTCGATCGCCACGAGCACGAGCACCAGCGGCAGCCACGGAAGCGTCATGTTCCCAAAGGCCAGGAGCACGAGGCTGAACACGCCAAGCTCGATGACGAACGTGACCAAGAGAGCCCCGACCGACGACACCACCAGCAGCTCGCGCGGGAAGTACACCTTCTTCACGAGGTTCGAGTTGCTGAGCAGCGACTCCACCGATGCGTTCATCGACTCGGAGAGGAAGCGGTATGGGAGCAGGCCGCACACGAGGAACAGCACGAAGCTCTTCAGCTCGCTCGGATCACCGGTCGGGGCCTCGACCTTGAGGAACGACGAGAACACGACCCAGTAGATGAGGATCGTCGCGAGCGGGTTCATGAGCGACCATGTCCATCCGAGCACCGAGCGCTTGTAGCGACCACGCAGGTCGCGCAGCACAAGGTTGATCAGGAGCTCGTGGGTGCCGCGGTACTCGGTGAGCTTGGTCATCGGCGGTCGACGGGGTCAGCTGCCCTTGCGACGCCGGCTGCGCGCAGGCGCGGGGCGTCCACCACGCCGCTCACCCGCATGGCGAGAGCGTACCGCGGGGGTTGTTGCGGCCTTCGAACGTGACGTTCTCGCCGAGTCGTAGACCGGAACTCGAGCGAGCGCGACCCCGACGACGAGACCGATGCCAACCACGAGCGCAGCGAGCAGGTAGGCCGATGTGGGGTCCACGCGGCTCACGACCAGCGCGACGATCCCGCACGCCGCCGCGCCGACGTAGATCGTGCCGACGGCGCCGGGCACGGGCAGACCGAGCCGCACGAGGCGGTGACTGACGTGGTCCTGGCCGCCCTCGAGCGGGTTCCGCCGGTGCAGCAGGCGGGTGACCACGACGAGCGTGGTGTCGAGGATCGGCACGCCGAGCACGAGGATCGGCACGAGGAACGTGACGTCCTGTGGTGCGTCGAAGCGCAGCTTGATCGCGAGGTATGCGAGCAGGAAGCCCAGGTACAGGCTTCCGGCATCGCCCATGTAGATCCGGGCTGGCGGGAAGTTGTGGCGCAAGAACCCGAGCGCGCATCCGCCGAGCGCCGCGCTGAGACCACCGATCAGGAACTGCCCGTTCGCGACGGCGATGACGAAGCACGACCCTGCCCCGAGCGCGGCCACTCCGGCGGAGAGACCATCCATGTTGTCGAGCAAGTTGAACGCGTTCGTGATGCCGACGACCCAGATGACGGTGAGCACGAGGTCGCCGAGATCGCTCCCGGTGAGCTCGACGCCGGCGTCGACCGCCCACAAGGCCGCGCCAGCCCCGATCTCCACGATGATCCGTGGCGCGAAGCCCAGGCCGCGCAGGTCGTCAGCCAGACCGAGCAAGCTCAGCAACACCGCGATGCCGACGACGATCGTGAGCTCGTCACCGCCGCTCTCGGGCGGGCTGACAAGTGTCGCGACGATCACTGCCACCGAGAGTGCGGCGACCATCGCGACGCCACCCAGGTATGGCACTGCAAACCGGTGACTCTTGTGGTCGCCGGGATGGTCGAACACATGCCACCGGTTCGCGAGCCGCACCATGAGCGGGGTCAACACCAGAGCGATGAGCAGTGCGGCAAGGAAGACCGCCGCGTACTCCCAGGCCTCGCCGCTCATCGTCCTCCACTCACCGCGACTGTCGATCGTAGACGGGGACCTCGTCGAAGGCTCCCACGCCGGCAGCGCCTCTGCCAGCTTGTCGAGCAACTCGGAGTTCCAGAGCACACCGTGGCGCTAGCGGGTGCGAACAGCAACACGATGTCGCTCTCGGCGCCGCACGCGTAGAAGAGGAGGCTCGAGACCGCGAGCACGGCGTTCCGAAGCCGCGCCGAGAGGATCCAGCCCGCTACGCCGTGGTCGCGGTCTCGAGCCAGGACTCGAACATCAGCACCGCCCAGAGCTCATGCCGATGGTCGTGCGACCCGGCGCGGTGCTCACGCCACCGGCGTTCGACGACGGGTGCATCGAGGAACCCTTCGTTGCGAAGCCGATCGGCCGCGAGGAGATCATCCGCCCACGACCGGAGCGGTCCGCGCAGCCACTCTCCGAACGGGACGCCGAACCCGGTCTTCGGGCCACCGACGATCGTGTCAGGCACGTGGCGAGCGAGCACGTCGGTCAGCACTCGCTTGCCGCGCGCCCCGCGAACCTTGGCGTCGAGCGGGAGGCTCCAGGCGACGTCGAACACGTTCGGGTCGAGCATCGGCACGCGCGCTTCGAGGCTCACCGCCATCGTGGCGCGGTCGACCTTGACGAGGAGATCGTCATGGAGATAGCTCGCCGTGTCGGCGAGCATCGCCCACTCCACGCCGTCGATCGCGTGAGCAGACGGACCCAAGTCCGGCCCGGTCGGTGTGGCCGCGCCCACGACGGGCGGGTCGACCCAACACGACGTGAGCGTGCTCCACACATCTCCAGGGCCAGCGACCGAGAGCGATCGGGCGAGCTTGTGCAGCTTGTCGCCCGGTTGCGCCGGCGGTCGGCGCCGTACCACGCGAGTCGTGCCACGAACGACACGATCCCATCGTTGCGGGGGCTGCGACCGCAGAACCGCGGCGAATGGCAGACGAGCCACCCGGGGGATGCGTGCCAACCGCCGGAGTCGCTCGAACGCGAGGTAGCGCGTGTAGCCGCCGAACAGCTCGTCTCCCCCGTCACCCGACAGCGCCACAGTCACGTCACCGCGCGCGAGCTGGGCCACGAGGAACGTCGGGATCTGGGAGGAATCAGCGAAGGGCTCGTCGTACATCGTCGCGAGGCGCGGCACGACGGCCTGCATCTCTGCGGGCGTGACAGAGAGCTCGGTGTGCTCGGTGCCGAGATGTGCGGCGACGGCCTTGGCCTGTTCGGCCTCGTCGTACCCGGCCGCGTCGAAGGCGATCGTGTACGTGCGCACGGGCATCGTCGACTGCGCCTGCATGAGCGCTACCACCAGCGACGAATCGGTGCCACCGGACAAGAAGGCCCCGACTGGCACGTCGGCGACCATGCGCAGACCGATGCTCGTGGTCAGTGCGTGTTCGACTGCGTCAGCCGCTTCCTCGGGTGTGGGGCTGCTCGCGCGCGTCATCGCCTCGAGCGCGGCACCGATCGGCGACCAGAACCGCTCGACGTGTGCGGTTCCGGGTTGATCAGGATCCATCGAGAGCCAGGTGCCGGGCTCCAGCTTGGACACCCCCGTGTAGATGGTGTGCGGAGCGGGTACGCATGCTCGCTGCAGGTACTTGGCGAGCACGTCGCGATCGACGTCAGCGGCGAAGGCGGGGTGCGAGCGGAGGGCCTTCAGCTCGGAGCCGAACAGGAAGGTCGTCCCGAACCAGCCGTAGTAGAGAGGTTTCTCGCCGAACCGATCGCGTGCCAGCAACAGGCGACGCTCAGAGCGGTCCCAGCACGCGAGTGCGAACATCCCGTTGACGCGCTCGAGCGTCGCTGCGAATCCCCACGTGGAGATCCCTTCGAGCAACACCTCGGTGTCGGAGCGCCCCCGGAAGCGCACACCCTTGGCCTCGAGCTCGGCGCGCAACGCGGCGAAGTTGTACGCCTCGCCGTTGAAGGCCAGGACGAACCGGCCATCCGCCGACTGCATCGGCTGGCGGCCAGTCGGTGTCAGGTCGAGGATCGCGAGCCGCCGGAAGGCGAGCGCAACCCCGGTGGCCGGGTCGACCCAGCTGTCGGCGTCGTCGGGTCCACGGTGGGTGAGGGTGTCGGCCATGCGCCTCGCCCGCGCCTCGAGGTCCGTCTCGGACGTCGATCGTCGCCCGTCGACGAATCCGGTGATGCCGCACATTCAGCTGAGCCCGACGTGCGCGAGGAGAGAGCGGACCCGGTGTGCGTAGGTGTGCTCTTCGAGTGCCCACCCTCGGGTCTCGCGAACCAGCGTCGAGCGGGCCGTCTCGTCGTGAAAGCGCGCCATCACATCGTCGATGTTCGAGAAGTCCGGCTCGAGGGCGAGGTAGTGCTGATCTGCGACGAACACGTCGTTGTAACGCCCGGGAAGCAGGATCTGACACGTCTCGGTGCCGATCGCGTCGAAGTGCCGCGAGGAGAGGCACTTCCCCGACATCTTCTCGTCGCCGATCACGACACTCGGTGTGCCGACGGGCGCAGCCGCGGGCTTGGTGCGACCAGCCAACCGCTCCGCGGTGCTGCGCAGCACGTTCTTGGCCGAGCGCGGGAAGTAGCGGTGCACCGGGCGGAGCCGGGCGCGCAGGCGAAGGTCGGCGGAGCCCACCCCGAGCGCCTCCTCGGTGCGGCCCAGGATCGCGTCGTCGGGGGTGATCTCCACCGCGCCCGCTTCGGCGCCGATCGTTGCCTTGCAGCGGTTGAGGAAGCGCGCCCAGCGACGGCGTCCGTACGAGATGTTGGTGCGCACGTCCGTGACGATCGGTGGCTCGAAGCGCTGGGTGGCGAAGTAGTCGATGATGCGGTTGCGCTGGTCGTCTCCGACATGTGGGAGATAGCGCGCACCTCGAAAGCCGACGTCGATCGGACGCGACGCCTGCGCGACCTCGGAGCGGAACGCGTGGGGATTGAGGGCATGGGGCATGGCCAACACCTCGGCGTCGAGGCTCGCGTACAGGCGCCGGCTGGTGTCGATGAGGAGCTGGCTGGCGACGAACTGCGCGTCGAGCGACGCCAGCACCTCGAGCTTCTCGGCGAACGGCTGCGTCGGCAGGCTCACCTCGTTGCTCACGAATGCCACCAGCGGGCTTCGCCGGTCGAGCAACGGCGTGCCGTGGCGACGGATCTCGGTGAGGGAATCGCCGACGACCGAGTGGAGCAGCACCACGAGATCGACGTCGGCGACGTGACGCGCGAGTCGTCGGCGACCCCACGGCGTGGCGAGGTTCGTGGGCACGACGTCGATCGTCGGCTCGGCGCCGAACGCCTCGAGCCAGTCGTTGAAGTACGACAGCATCCCCGGGTAGTGGATGTAGCCGACGAGGACGCGCGGCAGGACGCGCGGGCGGGCGGCCATCACCCAACGCGATCGCCGAGCACGTCGGCGATCGCGCGCCCGGCGTGCCCGTCGCCATACTCGGTGATCTCGCGTCGCGGCGCGTACTCGGACACGGTCCACAGCCGGTTCCATCCGGCATCGATGGTCTCGACCCACTCGGTCTCGTCGCGCAGCGTGACGCACGGGACCCGATGGAAGTACGCCTCCTTCTGGAGCCCACCGGAGTCGGTGTACACGGTGTCGACGTGCATCAAGAGGTACGTGATCTCCAGGTAGCCGAGCGGCTCGGTCACGTGGAGGTTGCTCGTGGAGAGCCCTGCGGCATCGATCGCGGCGCGCGTCCGCGGGTGCACGGGGAAGACGAGGACGCCGGGGATCGTCTCAGCCACATCGTGGAGGTAGGCGAGCACCTTCTCCAGCCGCGCCGGGTCGTCGGTGGTCTCGGCCCGGTGCACGGTGGCCAGCGCGCTGCCGGGCTCGTGGATCTCGGCCGGGAGCCGTGTCGTCGACATGTCGGCGACCTGCTCCCTGGCCGTGAGCGCGGCGTCGTACATCACGTCACCCACGTGATGGACGCCGTTGGTGATCCCCTCCTTGGCGAGGTTCTCCACGGACGCGTGCGTCGGACAGAACAGCAGGGTGGAGATCCCGTCGACTTCGACGCGGTTGCGCTCCTCGCGCATCGCGGTGTTGTACGAACGCAACCCCGCCTCGACATGACCGATCGCGATGCCCTGCTCGGCAGCGGCACGCGCACCCGCCACGGTGGAGTTGGTGTCGCCGTATACGAGCACCGCGTCGGGCTTCTGGTCGGTGAGCACCTCACCGATCGCCGCGGTCATGCGCGCCATCACGGCGTGCTCGTCGTCGCCGTGGATGTCGAGGTTGCGGGCGCGCTGCACATCGGGCAGGTCGTCGAGCAACAGGGTCGACATCTCGGGGTCGTAGTGCTGACCGGTGTCGATGGTGATCTCGCTGAAGCGCCCGTCGGAACGCAGCGCCCGCGTCACCACCGCCGCCTTGACGTACTGGGGACGCGTGCCGATGACGCTGACGATCGTGCGCGTCATGCGGCGGTCGCCGACTTGTGGCCCTTCGCGTAGAGGAACCAGCCCCAACGCGATGCGAAGGGACGAAGCAGCACCTTCGGGGGGAACCGATGACCACGGATCGGGATGCCTTGCAGCATCCCGACGGAGAGCTCGAGGTCGGTGAAGTCGTGCAGGAGCGCTCGCAGCTCGTCGCGGCTGTAGACGTCGCCCTTCGGGTTGCCGACACCGTCAACCTCGTTGACGAAGTCCTGCAGCGGGCGACCGGTGCGGCGCGCGCGCAGCTGGAGTCGGCGATAGACCGCAGAGTCGCGGTGATAGAACATCACGATCAGTCGCCCGCCGGGCTTCAGGACGCGGTGCACCTCCGCGACCGCCCGGGCGGTGTCGGGCGTGTGGTGCAGCACCCCCATCGACGTGACGCAGTCGAACGAGGCGGTGCCGAAGGGGAGTTCCTCGGCCGATCCGACCACGAACCGCCCCGAGAGGCCGCCCAGGGCGAAGCGCTGGCGTGAGAGCCCCACCGCGGTCTCGGTGAGGTCGATGCCGCACACCTCAGCCCCTTCGCGCGCGAACCGGCTGAGCACGTAGCCGTTCCCGCACCCCACGTCGAGCACGCGCTTGCCCACGAACCGCGTGTACTCGTGCAACCGGTACGAGAAATCACGTGACTCGTTCTGCTCCCGCAGCCTGTCGTAGTAGTCGAAGAACTCCTGGGTGCCGGGCTCGAACGGCACCGCCGACGCGGCTACCGGATTGTGCTCCCAGAACGCGCGGACATCGCGCAGCGTTGTGTCAGGCACTCCCCAATCCTAGGAGCGCACGACGCGACCGCTCCGCAGGGGCATGAACGGCGCGTCCGGTAGCCTGGAGCTCTCATGTGCGGCATCGCCGGTCTCGTCGCGCTCGATCGGCGTCCGGTCGCGGGGCTCGCCCATCACCTCCGCGTGATGAACGATCTGCTCGCGCACCGCGGACCCGACGACCACGGCACCTGGGAGAGCGACGACCACTCGGTCGGTCTCATGCACCGGCGCCTCGCGATCATCGACACCAGCACCGAAGGGCACCAGCCGTTCGTCGGCAACGACGGCAGCGTCGTCGTGCACAACGGCGAGATCTACAACTACGTCGAGCTGCGCGCCGAGCTCGAAGGTGGGTGGAAGTTCCGCAGCACCACCGACACCGAGGTGATCCTTGCCGCGTACCGCCGTTGGGGCGTGGAGTGCATCGACCACTTCCGCGGCATGTTCGCGTTCGCGCTCTGGGACGGCGAGCGCCTGTTCTGCGCCCGTGACCGCCTCGGGATCAAGCCCTTCTACTTCGCGACCCCGGGCAACGACTTCGTGTTCGCCTCAGAGGTGAAGGCCCTGCTCCCCTTCCTTCCTGACGTGGCGACCGACCCCGACGCGCTGGCCGAGTACCTCGTGTTCCAGTACCCGATCAGCAACCGCACCTTGTTCCGCGACGTCACCCAGCTGCTCCCCGGTCACGCACTGCTCGTGGAGCGCGGGCAGGTGCGTACCTGGCGCTACTGGGACGTGCAGTACGAGCCCGACTTCTCCCTCACCCCGGAGCGCTGCGAGGAGCGGCTGCGCGAGCTCGTGGCCGAGTCGATCGACCTGCACCTGCGCAGCGACGTGCCCGTCGGCGCGTACGTGAGCGGCGGCATCGACTCCAGCCTCGTGGCGGTGCTCGCCGAGCGCACCGGGGCCGCCAGCGGCGACCTCTTCCACGGGAAGTTCTCCTCGCATCCCGAGTGCGACGAGAGCCAGCACGCCGCGGCCGTCGCCAGCCAGATCGGCGCCACCCTCCATCAAGTCGACATGGATGCCGACGACTTCGCTCGGTCGATCGAGAAGGTCGTGTACCACCTCGACTACCCGGTGGCCGGGCCGGGGTCGTTCCCGCAGTACGTCGTGTCAGAGCTCGCGGCGCGCAGCGTGAAGGTGGTGCTCGGCGGCCAGGGCGGCGACGAGATCTTCGGCGGCTACGCGCGCTACCTCATCGCGTACTTCGAGCAGTGCATCCGCGCCGGGATCGACGGCACGTATCGCGACGGTCACTTCGTCGTGACCGCGGAGTCGATCATCCCGAACCTCGGCGTGCTCCAGGAGTACAAGCCGCTGATCCAGCAGTTCTGGTCGAAGGGTCTCTTCGGTCCGCTCGACGAGCGCTACTTCCACCTCGTCGACCGCTCGGCCGAGCTCGCCGATGAGGTCGACTGGAGCCTGCTCGACCGTGAGCGCGTCTTCGACGACTTCGTGTCGATCTTCAACAACCCCGACAACGTCCGGAAGTCGGCCTACTTCGACAAGATGACGCACTTCGACTTCAAGTGCCTGCTGCCCGGGCTCCTCCAGGTGGAGGACCGGATGAGCATGGCGCACGGCCTCGAGTCACGCGTGCCGTTCCTCGATCACCCGTTGATCGAGTTCATGGCAACGGTGCCCGCCGACGTGAAGTTCCGCGACGGCCACATGAAGCACCTGTTGAAGGAGACCTACCGCGCTGATCTGCCCGCGTCGTTGCTGGAGCGCCGCGACAAGATGGGGTTCCCGGTGCCGCTGCACCAATGGACGCACGGGCCGGATGCGCCGTTGCGGGAGTTCGTCAACGACACCTTCCGTACGAACGAGGCTCGGTCCCGGCCGTACGTCGACGCCTCGAAGGTCGTGGCTCACCTCGACGACGAGCGGCCGTTCGGTCGCAAGCTGTGGGGCCTGCTCAGCCTCGAGCTGTGGCAGCAGCAGTTCCACGATCGCGCACACGAGTACCGCGCTCGGCTTCGAGAGGAACCGGCCTCCGTCCGGTAGCCTGGCCGGTCCGTCACGACACGTGATCGCGACCAACCGTTTCAACCCACGGGGTCTGCATGAAGGTCTTCATCACCGGTGGCTCGGGGTTCGTCGGGTCGCATCTCGCTGATCGACTCCTCGGACGGGGCGACCAGGTGCTCGTCATCGACAACTACGAGACCGGTCGCCGCGACAACCTGCGCGCCCGAGACGGGCTCGAGGTCGTCGAGGGCTCGATCACCGACGGCGAGCTCGTGCGCACGCTGACCGGCGACTTCCGTCCCGACCTCGTGGTGCACGCCGCCGCGTCGTACAAGGACCCCGACGCGTGGGAGTCCGACGTGCTCACCAACGCGCTCGGCACCGCGCTCGTCGCGCAGGCCGCGAAGGACGCCGGCTGTGAGCGCCTCATCTACTTCCAGACCGCGCTCTGCTACGGCACCAACCCCACCGAGCAGCCGGTCACGCTCGGCCACCATCTCGACCCCGACTCGAGCTACGCGATCTCCAAGACGGCTGGCGAGCTCTACCTGCGGCTCTCGGGGCTCGACTGGGTGTCGTTCCGCCTCGCCAACGCCTACGGCCCCCGCAACATCAGCGGACCACTCCCTACGTTCTTCAGCCGGCTCACCAACGAGCAGCCGTGCTTCGTGATGGACACCCGCCGCGACTTCGTGTTCATCGACGACATGATCGATGCCGTCGAGATGGCGATCGACGGCAAGGGCCACGGCACCTACCACCTGTCGTCGGGTGGCGACGTGTCGATCAAGGAGCTGTTCGACGCCACGGTCGGCGCGATGGGCGTGAAGATGGACGGCCCGGTCGAGGTGCGCCCGCGTGGTGAGGACGACGCGTTCACGATCCTGCTCGACCCGTCGCGCACCCGCGACGACTTCGACGGCTGGACGCCTGCCACCCCACTGACCGCGGGCGTCGCGGCGGCGGTGGCCTACTACCGCGAGTTCGGGATCGAGCAGACGTTCACGCACCTGCATCTTCCTGACGAAGACACGCACTGACCGGGCGAGGACGAGCACTGAGCACGACGGTCGATCTCGCCGACCACTTCCAGGGCCGCCGCGTCGCCGTCGTTGGCGGCGCCGGGTTCGTCGGCTCCAACCTCGTCGCCCGGCTGGCTGACCTCGGCGCGGCACCGGTCGTCGTGGTCGACAACCTGCTGTCGTCCGAGCGGGAGAACATCCCCGAGCACGACGCGGTCCAGCTCGTCGAGGGCTCGATCACCGACGACGACGTGCTCGCCAAGCTCCCGAGCGATCTCGACACCGTGTTCCACCTGGCCACGTTCCACGGCAACCAGAACTCGATGGCCGATCCGATCGCCGACCACGACAACAACACCTTCACCACACTGAAGCTGCTCGAGCACCTTCGCACGCTCCCCGCGCTGCCCCGCGTCGTGTACTCCTCGGCCGGATGCACGGTCGCGCAGAAGACCTTCGACGCCGCCGAGGCGACCACCGAGGATGACCCCGTGTCGTTGCACCTCGACAGCCCGTACCAAGTGTCGAAGATCATCGGTGAGCTCTACGGCAACTGGTACCACTCGCGCTTCGGCATCGACTTCGTGAAGGCCCGCTTCCAGAACGTCTACGGCCCCGGCGAGGTGCTCGGGGCCGGCCAGTGGCGGGGCACTCCCGCCACGGTGTGGCGCAACGTCACGCCGACGTTCGTGTACCGCGCCATCAAGGGCGAGGCGCTGCCGGTGGAGAACGGTGGCATCGCGACCCGTGACTTCATCTACGTCGACGACATCGTCGACGGGCTGCTGCGCTGCGCGGCCCTCGGCGAGCCCAACGGCGTCTACAACCTCGCCGCGGGCGTGGAGACGTCGATCCTCGAGCTCGCGGAGACCATCAACGAGCTGACCGGCAACACCGCGGGCGTCGAGCTCCAGCCCGCCCGTGACTGGGACCACTCGGGCAAGCGCTACGGCAGCACCGAGAAGGCGGAACGAGAGATCGGCTTCCGCACGACGGTGGCCCTGCGCGACGGGCTGGAGCGCACGGTCGCCTGGACGAAGGCGAACCTCGACCGCATCGAGGGCTGCATCGACCGGCATCGAGCATCGCTCGACGGCCTCGCGTGAGCGCGTCACGCTGGCAACCTCGATGAGCGATCGATCGGCAGCGCGCCGAATCATGATCACCGGAGCAACCGGTCTGCTCGGCCGAGAGCTCGTCGATCACCTCATCGACCGCGGCGACGAAGTCGTCGCGCTCACTCACGACGGGAATGCAGACCTCCCATCGCGTGTCATATCCCAGGCGCTGGATCTGTCGAGAGGCTTCAGCACAAGTGATCTGCCGTCCGGCGGGTTCGATGCCATCGTCCATCTCGCGCAGCATGCTTCGTACGGCTCGTTCCCGCGTGACGCCGCGCAGTTGCAGCAGTGACCGTCGGGGCCGCTTGCCAGCTGGCCGAAGCCGCGCTCGAGCTCGGCGTCTCGAAGCTCGTCGTCGCGTCGTCCGGCGGGATCTACGGATCGCGCAAGGAACCGTTCCGCGAATGTAGTACGCCTGCCCCACGTACAAGACTCGACGGTTGATCGGTGTCATGCGTCCGCGGTCCGCGGCTCGTTCCCCTGCGCGGTCAGCATCCGACGGAAGGTACCGCCGGCTCGCTCGAGCTCGGTCCACGTGCCGGCCTCGACGACTCGGCCACCGGCGAGCACCACGATCGTGTCGGCCATCTCCACGGTCTTGAGCCGATGGGCAACGAGGATGATCGAACAGGTGCCCTTGAGGCGGCTGAGGGCGGACTGGATGGCCTGCTCCGACGCGGCATCGAGTGCGCTGGTCGCCTCGTCGAGCACGAGGAGGAGAGGTTCGCGGTAGAGCGCACGCGCCAGCGCGAGACGTTGGCGTTGTCCACCGGACAGACGGCTCCCGTGCAGCCCGACGTGGGTGTCGAGCCCTTCCGGGAGGGCCGCGACCACGGCGGCGGCATTGGCCTGCTCCAAGCAGCGCTGCGCGCGAGCACGATCCGGCTCCGCCCCCCACGCCACGTTCTCCAGCACCGTCCCGAAGAACACCGGTGAGTCCTGGATGACAACTCCGATGCTCCGTTGCCAGGCGTCGATGTCGAGGGCGTGCTGGTCGATGCCGTCGAGCTGGATCGTGCCGCCCGCGGGTTCGAGCAACCCTGTCACTAAGTCGAGCACGGTGGTCTTGCCGCTCCCCGACTCGCCGACCAGTGCAAGGCACGCGCCGGCTTCGAGCGTCCACGACACCTGCTCGATCGCGGTGACCTCGCGCCCTGGATACGAGAAGGACACGTCGTTGAGCTCGATCTTCGGTACCTGTTCGAGCGCGGCGGCGCCACGACGGTCGTCGATCTCGGCAACGGCGTGCAGGTACCGCTCATTCCAGGCGCTCCACCATGCACCGTGAGCCTTGGCGACGAGCAGACCCTGCTGCGCCTGTTGGAGCTTGGGCGCGAGCCGATAGAAGAGCGCAAGGAACACGAAGGCCTCGGTCGCGGAGTTGTCGAGCACCAGGACCGAGATCGCGAGCGTCGCCGCGATGAAGGCGAGACCTGCGATGTCGAAGGCCATGCGGGTAGCCGGCTGGAACCGGCAGACCCGCACGAAGTCGTCGGCCCAGTCGCGGTACACCTTGTTCGCATCCGACAGCACCGCGTTGCGCACGCCGGTCGAGCGGTGGAACTTGAAGTTGTTGAACATGCCTTCGGTGACGTCGGTCACGCGTGTGGCTTGATCTACGAGGAGGCGGCCCCGCTGTTCCGCCTTCCGACCGCTGACCTTGTAGACGCCGGCGATGACTGCGCCGAACACCAAGGTCGCACCGGTCATCTCCAATGAGATGGTCGCGGCAACCACCACGAACACGAAGGCGATCGCGGCGAAGCCCAAGCCATTGACCAAGCCAGCAGTGCCGAGACCCACCCCCTGACCGTCGGTGATCACCGCCTTGGCGGCTTCGCCGAACGACATCCGAAGGAACGACGTCCACCGCATCTGAAGCAGCGCGTTCGCCATGCGATCGCGCAGCGACGCTTCCAGGTCAGCTTGCAAGCGATAGAGCCGCAGGTCGGCGACGTAGCGGAGCACCGCCGCAAGGACTCCGAGGACGATCACGGCCACCAGCGCGGCGAAGGCGAGGTCGTCGCCTCGCAGCCCGAAGTACTCCTTGTTGCCCTCGCCCTTCAAGCTGCCCTGGAGGAATGGCAGCAACGCGGCGATGCCAAAGCTCTCGAACAGCCCCGAGAGCGTGAAGAGGATGACGGCGAAGCCCGTTCGACGGCGGAACCCGCGGAGCGCCTCGTAGTACAGATGGATCATCGGGCCTCGAGTGCTTGTCGCACCTTGCGATAGCGCTCCGCCAACCCGCGGCGGCCGGGGAACGGCACGTTGCGGATGAACCAGCGCAGATGAGCGAGGAGGCGACCGAGCACCGATCCTCGGCGGATCGCACGCTCGATCGCGCGTCGCTCGGTACTCGGAATCGTCGGTGCGACACCGACCGACGCGAGATGGTCGTCCACGCCGGCCATGAACCGCCCGTAGGTGTACTGCCCGGAGGCGATCAGGTCGTCATACGCACGGTCGGTGATCTGCTTGCGCACCGCGGGATCCGAGAACCGCGCCATCACCGAGTCGAAGTTCGAGAAGTCCTTCTCGAGCGCCAGGTAGTGCACGTCAGGTTCCATGACGCCCGAATACCGGCCGCGGTAGAGGATCTGGACCACACGAAACGCCGCGGCCTCGAAGTGTCGTGGGCTCACCGTCCGGTAGTAGATCTTGTCCTCGTACTCGTGCAGCACCCGGCGCGCGACTTCGTCGAACGACAGGTTGGGTTCCTCGGCGAGAAGTGCTTCGGTCCGCTCCCGCGCGCTGTCGTCGAGGTCGAACACCGAAGTGCCCGACTCGACCCCGAGCATGCCGCGGCATGACGCCACGAATCGGTACCAGTCGTCGCCGTACAGGCGGCTGCCCTCGCGAGAGTCGATGTCCGTGTGAAGTCCGAGGCCGGACGCGCGCGCTTCGAAGCGGTCGCCGATCTCGTGCTTCTCCATGGCGCCACGACCTTGGTAGTACGCGAGCTGGCGAGCGCGGTAGCCGATGTCGATCGCTCGCTCGTCGTCGGGAACGCCGAAGCGCTTGGCGATGTCGATCAGCTCGTCGCTCACGTAGCCGGTGAGCGTGTGGTGGATGGCGGAGACACCGGTGTGCGCGCCGTAGACCTGCTGGTGGTACTCGGGTTCGAGCAACGTGTACACGGTCTCGACGTCGTAGCGGTTCAAGAAGTCGAATCGACGACGGCAGAAGCGGTGCTCATCTTGGAAGAACGTGATCAAGTGGCGGTCACTGTGGCGCTTGAGAAACCGTCGATACGGCGCGCTGAGGAGGTAGTAGTCGCCACTGAAGATCGAGTAATGCAGGATGAGCGCGCGAAAGCGCATCGGTCCCAACCCACGAGGAAGCCCCCGATCACTGTTCAGGGCGAAGACCGGGAGGTGCGTGTAGCGCGTGAACGCATCCACGTGCTCTTTGATCGTCGGCGCGTTCTCGCTGAGGCCGTGGTGGTAGATCAACAGCGCAGCATCGATGTCGGTGGTCACCGCGCCGCCTGCGCATAGAGGTCGAGACCCGCGATCCGGTCCAATCCGACCGTCAGAGCCGGGCGGCGAAGGAACGCGATCCGCCCGAACGACAGGTTCCTGCGGTCGATGCGTACGTCGCGCCAACCGTCGAAGAGCGCTCGAAGCGCCCGCCGCGACACGAACTCGGTGTGTGGCGCCGCCGCTCCCGACTGATCCTTGTCGTACAACCCCCGCATCGCCTCGGCGCGACCGCTGCGATGGATGACGCGTCGCAGAAGAAGCGCCGGGCCAGCGAGGAGACGCCGCGCCGACCACTTGTTGTAGACCATGACCAACGCGTGCCCGCCCGGGCGGAGCACCCGCGACACCTCGGTCATCGCTCGGCGAAGATCGCCGGTGTGGTGCAGGCATCCGACCGTCACCACGCGGTCGAACATCGCATCATCGAACGGCAGCTCGAGTACCGACGCTTGACGAGCCTCGCAGTCCGAGCGACCGATCAGCACCATCCGGTGCCGCATCATGGCGACCGGTCCCGCCGCCACATCGACGCCGGTGTACTGCGCGCCACGCTCCGCGATGACCTGGCCGAGGGTGCCGTAGCCCAACCCAACCTCGAGCACGCGCTCACCGGTGAGGTCTTCAGGGAGGTACCGGTCCAGGTACGGATAGAAGTGCAGATACGCGTCATCGAAACGGCGCAGGTCGTCGGCGGTTCGACCCGTCACGCCGACCTGACGCGCGAGCGAAGTGCCGCACAGCTCGTTCCAGAAGGCAGCGTTCTCGTCGTCGACGGTAGGACCCGATGTCACCGCAGGGCGCCCGCCAACGCCTGGATCACGCGGTCCTGCACGTCTTCCAACAGGTATGGATGCATCGGGAGGCTCAGCACGTGGCCCGCCAACTCTTCACTTGCCGGGAGGCCGTCGGATGCGAGCGGGAAGCCTGCGTAGGCCGGCTGCCAGTGCAGGGGCACCGGGTAGTAGATGGCCGTCGGCACCCCTGCGGCCTGAAGGGTTGCCGCGACTTCGTCCCGCGCATCACAGGTGATCGTGAACTGCGCCCACGCGCTCGTGCGATCCGGTCGCAGTGCGAGCACGTCGACCACACCCTTCAGCCCGTCGCGGTAACGAGCCGCGACCCGCTCACGCGATCGCAGCTCGTCGTCGAAGATCGCGAGCTTCTCGAGGAGGACCGCCGCTTGGATGGTGTCGAGTCGACCATTGATGCCAACTCGCACGTTGTCGTACTTGTTCGATCCCTGCCCGTGCACTCGAAGTGACCGCAGCACGGTCGCGAGCTCGTCGTCATCGGTGAAGATCGCGCCGCCGTCCCCGTAGCAACCCAACGGCTTCGCTGGGAAGAAGCTCGTGCAAGCAACGTCACCGATCGACCCCACCCGTCGGTCGCGCCAGCTCGCACCGAAGCTCTGCGCTGCGTCCGCGACGAGGAAGAGCTCGTGCTCCGCACAGAACGCCTCGATCTCCTCGTAGTCAGCCGGCTGCCCGAACAGATCGACCGCGATCACCGCGCGCGGCGTGACGCCAGCGGCGCGAGCTGCTTGGAGCGCGGCATCGAGCTTGTTGACTGCGAGGTTGGCGGTGTCGAACTCGACGTCGACGAACACCGGTGTTGCACCGAGCAGAGCCACGACCTCGGCGGTCGCCGCGAACGTGAACGACGGCACGATGACGGCGTCGCCCGGACCGATCCCTCGGGCGAGCAGGACCATGAGCAAGGCGTCGGTACCGCTTGCGCAGGTGACGGAGTGCTTCACGCCGCAGTAGTCGGCGAGAGCGGATTCGAGCTCGGCAACCTCGGGTCCCATGATGAACGCGCCATGGTCGAGCACGCGCTTGATTGCGCTGTCGATTCGATCACCAAGCCGCTCGCGCTGCGCGGCGAGATCGATGAACGCAATCGGTGCAGTCGCGGTGGTGGCCATCATGTGATCTCCTCGAGCCGGCCGGGCTCCACCTCCTGGTACCGCCGACCCGACCGGGGGCACACGAGGTCGTCACCGAGGCGCTCACCGTCGTGGCTCATCCACCCGATGCGCCGGGCGGGAACACCAGCCATGAGCGCGAAGGCAGGCACGTCGTCGGTGACCACCGCACCCGCCGCGATGAATGCGTGCTCACCCAGATCGTGTCCGCACACGATCGTTGCGTTCGCTCCGATCGTGGCACCGCGCCCAACGTGCGTCTGACGGAACTCGTCCTTCCGAGACACCGCGGCCCGCGGGTTCAACACGTTGGTGAACACACAGGACGGACCACAGAACACATCGGACCCAAGGGTCACACCGTCGTAGACGCTGACGTTGTTCTGGATCCGACAGCGATCGCCGATCGAGACGTTCGGACCGATGACCACGTTCTGCCCGAGCGTGCACTCGCTGCCGATCTTCGAGCCAGCCAGGACGTGGCTGAAGTGCCAGATCTTGGTGCCCGCACCGATCTCGCTCGGCTCGTCGACGTACGCGCTCTCGTGCACGAACACGCCGCTGTCCTCGGTACGGGCGCGAATCACAGCTGTAGCGCTGCGCTGCGCTGCGAGCGATGCCTCGGCTGCGGCGAGCACCCGAAGCACACGCAGCCCTTCACGCCCGTCAGTGCGAGGGGTGGCACCGGTCGTGATCGAGTCGAGGAAGTGGCGGCACTCCTGCTCCAGCGGCTCCGCCTCCTTCACCGGGACCGCTTGTGCGTCGGCCGCGACCGGTTCGGGAAGGCCTTCGCGCCAGTCGACCTGGTGGGGGTAGAGGACGAGCTTGGACTCCCATGGCAGGCGGTCGTCGAACACCGCCATGCCACCCTCACCTACTGCGACGAGCTTCTGCTCCTTGAACGGGTGCAGCCACGACACGAACACGTGTGCGCGCTCGCCCCCGGGGAAGCCGAGGTGGGTGGTCGTGACATCGGCGATGTCTCGGTGCATCGGCCACCCGCCCACCGCGTGGACGTGGTTGGGCTCGCTGCCGAACAGGGAGAGGATCATCGAGAGGTCGTGCGGAGCGAAGCTCCAGAGGATGTTCTCCTCCCGCCGGAACCGGCCGAGGTTCAAACGGTTCGAGTACACGTACTCGAGGTGGCCGAGCGCGCCTTCTCGCACGAGCTCCTTCAGACGGAGGAACGCCGGGTGGTACTGGAGCAAGTGGCCGACCATGAGCACGCGCTCCGCGTCTTCGGCAGCCGCGCACACTTCCTCGGCTTCGGCAACATCGAGCGCGAGCGGCTTCTCGACGAAGACGTGCTTGCCCGCGGCGATACAGAACCGGGCCAGCTGCGCATGCTTGGCTGCGGGGGCCGCGATCGCGACGCTATCGATCGAGTCGTCGGCGAGCAGCTCATCCACCGACCGCGCGATGACGCCGTGCGCGGTGGACACCTGTTCGGCGGTGTTGGGGTCGGGATCCGACACGGCTGCGAGCGCGCCGATCTGATCGAACACGCGCACAAGGTTGCGACCCCAGTAGCCG
>Ga0194132_10002366_pt1 | contig 35563 bp, 33 predicted proteins | sample TA2KigOf80mmetaG_FD_148612 | JGI IMG/M metagenome (GOLD analysis project Ga0194132, IMG submission 148612) | Freshwater microbial communities from Lake Tanganyika, Tanzania - TA2015054 Kigoma Offshore 80m | ecosystem: Environmental > Aquatic > Freshwater > Lake | place: Tanzania: Lake... | reverse complement strand
CGGCTATACGAACGGTTGGGATATGCCGTAATAGGCGAACTGACCGATTATATTGTGGAAGGACACGCCGAGATACTGCTTAGGAAAAGTTTGGGATCCCTGCGCAATTTTCAACCCTTGCCTTAACCATTTTCGCTCGCTCTTCGCCCCACGACCGCACTTCCCGTACACGTGCTCTCAGGAAAGGAGTCCCATGCAAGATCATCTGTTGCACGGTGTATATACCATAGCCCCGACACCGTTTCATGAAGACGGCAGTCTTGACGAGGCAAGTTTGAAAACCCTCACGGATTTTCTGTATCGCGTCGGTGTGGACGGCATAACGATTTTGGGTGTGATGGGCGAGGCGGGAAAGCTGACCGACACGGAACGAGACCGGGTTATTGCGGGTGTTGTAGAGGCATCGGCGGGTCGTATCCCCGTATGCGTGGGAACCTCGCACGCTGGAACCGACGGTTGCGTGGACTACAGTCGACGTGCCCGTGATCTTGGCGCATCGTCACTTATGGTGGCTCCCCCAAAACTCGCCAGAGGAACCGACGAGGCACTAAGGGCGCATTATCTGCGTGTGGCCGAAGCGGTGGCCCTGCCCATCGTGGTACAGGATCACCCGGCAAGTTCGGGTGTGTTCATGAGTGTAAACTTTATCGCGGCCATTGCCGACGAAGCCCCATCGTGCCGATTTCTCAAATTGGAAGAGGAACCTTCCCCCCGCAAGGTGACACTGGTTCGCAAAGCCAATCCGCGCGTCGAGATATTTGGAGGGCTTGGCGGCAACATGCTGCTCGAAGAACTGCGTCACGGAGCCATGGGCACGATGACCGGCTTTGCCTATCCGGAAATTCTCCGGGATATCCGTACCCGTCATTTTGCGGGAGATGCGGACGGCGCCGCCGAGGTGTTTTACCGATACTGTCCGTTGATCCGTTTCGAAAATCAGCCCGGTATCGGACTTTCGATTCGCAAGTACGTATATAGATTGCGAGGCGCGATCGCCTCGGCGTGTCCGCGTGCACCGTATACACCGATGGACGCGGATACCGTCGCCGATCTGAACGATTTGCTTACCCGGCTTGGCCTGTCCTGACATCCCGGCCTGCTGCGGTCCAGTCCAATACCACGCCAAAGGCTTCCGCCGGTCGGCGATACAGCAGATCGAACGCCTCCGCCGTTTCGACAAACGAAAACCGGTGTGTCGTCATACGGTCGGTGTGGATCGAGCCGGAAGCGATAAGTTGCATCGCGCGAAGCGACTGTCGGGTTCCGTTGGTCAGACCGTAGTGACCACCCAGCAGTCGGCGTCGCTGTATCTTGCCCGAAAGCAAGGGAAGCGCCTGATCTTCGTACAGCCCGACCAGATGGAGCAGGCCCCCGGTCGCCAACATGTCGAGGCTCTGTTCGAAGGCGGTGGGGCCTGCCGGTCCGCCTACCGCATACACCACGATCTCGGCGCCGACCCCGCTGGTGAGTTTGCGCACCGCCCGCACGGGATTTTCCTGCGAGGCGTCGATTACCACGTCCGCCCCAAACTCCTCAGCCAGTGCGCATCGGCTGTCCAAGGTGTCTATTGCCACCAGCCGCCCGATACCGGCGGCTTTGGCAACCTGCAGGATCAGGCTTCCGACCAACCCCTGCCCCACGATAACTACCGTATCACCGGGGCGTATGGCCTCGATTTCCACCCAAGTGACCGCGCTGGCTACAAGGGGATAGTAGGTCGCCTGTTCGAACGAGATGGCCGGAAGCAAGGGGACTACCCATGCCTGATCCTCCGGACCTGCGACACGGGCAGACCGAACGACGTATTCGGCGTGAGGCGCAAGCGCCGCTACCCGGTCACCCACGGCCAGATGTTCGACTCCTTCACCCGTTTCGTCTACGATGCCGGCCAGTGAATACCCCATAATGTCCGGATTTATGGCGTGTTCGCGCGTATACCGCCCGCCAAGTTCCGACCCTCGGCTGATCAGGCTGCATACGGCTTTGATCCGTACTTCACCCGGTCCCGGAGCCGGAACCGGAACCTCTTCGAGCAAAATGCGAAACTTGCCTTCGGGTTTGACCACACGCTTCATACTACACTCCTTTTTCTTATTGCGCTTGCTATCCGATCAAGATCGGAGTCAGTATTTTTTATGTTGTCTCGACAAAAGAAACCGATTTGTACCGGATTGGCACGGGTATTGCAAAAACAATCGGGCATACGGTCATTCTAATCCGTTTTGACGATCAAAATAGAGCACTTGGTGACACAAGGCAAGGCGGTCATTCTCACAAGCGGGAATCCATGTTCTACCTGAAAGGCCGCTTGGATTCCTGCTTCCGGAGGAATGACAAAACGATTACCGGCTTTGATTGTCAAAGTTCATGAGCGAAACACATCTCACAGGAGCGGTGTGTATGTCGTCTTCCGAAGATTCCACTATACTCATTGCCGACGACGAGCCTGAAATTCGGGACGCGCTGGCGCGCATATTGACACGCCAAGGGCTTCAGACCTTATTTGCGGCAGATGGACGGGAAGCGTTGGACATCATCCAGACACGCTCCGTAGACGAGTTGTTGGCGGACCTTCGTATGCCGCGCATGGACGGTCTGGAACTTCTCAAGGCTACCAAAGCCAATCGACCCGATATCGAGGTGGTTATCCTGACCGGCTACGGCAGTGTGGAAGAAGCCGTAGATGCCATCAAAACCGGTGCATACGATTTTATCTCCAAACCGCCGCGCAAGGCGCTGATCGAGCAGGTGGTGGCAAGGGCACTGGAGCGTCGCGGGCTGAGCATGGAAAACCAGCGGCTCAAGTAACGGCTCGACGCGCTGGAACAGCCGCGTCATGTTATCGGCTCCGGCTCTGCCATGAAACGGCTGATGGAAATCGTCCGACAGGTAGCACCCAGCACCGCCACCGTGCTTATTCAGGGCGAGAGCGGCACCGGAAAGGAACGCATCGCCGACGCACTTCATCAGTGTAGCCAGCGCAAAGACCAGCCGTTTCTCAAAGTCAACTGCGCCGCGCTACCTGAAAATCTGCTCGAAGCCAAACTTTTCGGCTATGAAAAAGGCGCCTTTACCGGCGCTACTGCGCGCCGCATCGGGCGGTTCGAGGCCGCGCACGGCGGTACGCTCATGCTGGACGAGGTAAGCGAGATGAGTCCGTCCATGCAAGTCAAACTGTTACGTGTGCTCCAAGAAGGTCAGTTCGAGCGTCTGGGGAGTACGAAAACCATACAGGTCGATGTGCGTCTGATCGCCGCGACCAACCGGAATCTCGAAGAGGCGATAAAGACGGGGAATTTCCGAGAAGACCTTTATTACCGGCTCAACGTCATCTCGCTGACCCTGCCACCCCTGCGCGAGCGGACCGACGATATACCGTTGCTGGCCCATCATTTTCTGCGTACCTTCGGCCGTAAAAACGAAAAGAAGATAGAACACATTTCACCAGTGGCCATGCATCTTTTGACCAATTATCGCTGGCACGGCAACGTAAGGGAACTCGAAAACGTGATCGAGCGCGCGGTCGTGCTGACCACCGCCGCCGAAATCGGAGTGGACGACCTGCCTGCACATCTCAACGCAGGCGCGACGGCGACCAGACATTTGACGATTCCTATCGGAACGCCGCTCGAAGAAATCGAACTGCAAGTCATCCGTGCCACGCTCGAACAGGTAGGTGGGGACAAGAATGTGGCGGCGGGACTATTGGGAATCGCCAGCCGTACCATATACCGCAAGCTGGATAAAACCGCCGATCACGAAAGCATTTGACATTTTGTCTTTCCATGTGCCCGATTAAAACGGCAATTTGACAAAACGCCACTCGTCTTCCGGTCTCCTGTCGCAAACCACTCGGCATTCTGGCATCTGGCGCCCTGAGCGTGTATGTCACGTTCAGGATACTTCCGGTGTCGAAGCCGGAAATAGAAGGGTGACGGTCGTTCCCGCACCGGGCACGCTGTTAAGGTCGAGTCGCCCGCCATGTTCCTGCATGATCTGCTGAACATAGGGAAGTCCCAACCCCGTACCGTTTTCCTTGGTGCTGAAAAACGGATCAAAAACCCGCTCGACATGTTCCGGCGAGATGCCGTCGCCGGTATCCGAGATCGAGATGCGTACCTCGTTTTCTTCGATATCGGTGGCAAGGGTAAGCACACCGCCATCCGGCATAGCTTCCAGCGCATTGCGCACGCAGTTGAGTACCTGCTGACCGATCAACATCCGGTCGGCTTTAACCGACGGAAGATTGCCGTCGAGCCTTACGGATAGATCGACATGGGCAGGATGCATTTCCGAGCGGATAAGATGGATCAACTCCTCCATCATGTCGTTGACCGCCTCTTCCTGAAGTTGTTTTACCGGCATACGGGCAAAACGCAGATAGTCCCCGATTACACCGTTGAGCCGCTCAATACCTGACATGGTAATGCGAATGAGTTCTTTGGCTTCGTCTCTGTCCGCTTCGGGTAATTCGTCGATTAAATCGGTAAGGAGTTCTATATTCAAACCGATCGCGCTGAGTGGATTTCGGATTTCATGCGCCACCTGCGCCGCCATGCGTCCGACCATCGCCAGCCGCTCCGACTGGATGACCCGTTCCTGAAGACGCTGCTCCTCGGTCACGTCGCGTCCGATAGCTACCAGTCTCGACAATCGCTGTCGTTCGTCACGAACAACGCCGATACGCCACACAACGGGGCGTATCCCCCCTTCTTTGGTCCGTATCGAACATGCTCATGTTTCGGGTGTTCGGTGGTGGCGCACGGCCTCCATCAACGCATCGACCTGGGGTCTGGCGTCCTCAGGCAACAAGGTAGACACCCACTCACTTCCAACCACCTCCTCCGCCCTGTATCCCCATGTCTCTTCACAGTCCCGGTTGAACAATCGCACGAGTCCGTCCGCCGACAAGGTAAGCACAAGGCTGTTGGCGTGTTCGATCACCTCATGGGTAAAATCCCGCTCGTTGCGCAACTGTGCTGTACGCGCTTCCACCAGCCGCTCCAATTCTCCGGCGTATTCCCGCAACTGGAGTTCGAGATTTTTTCGCTCGGTAATATCGCGGATGACGCTGATGGTCACAGGACCGGCAGGCAAGTCGCTCCGACCGAGACTTACCTCGACGGGAAACGTGTGACCGTTCCTGCGAAGCGCGGTCAACTCCATACCGATGCCCATAGGTCGGCTTCGAAAGGCTTTTCGGTATTCGGCGCGATGCTCCCTGTGCCGCTCGCGTATAGCATCCGGAATCAACATCTCGACAGACTGTCCCATTATCTCCGCACGCTCGTATCCAAACATGCCTTCCGCCTGGGTGTTTACAAATACGATATATCCTTCTTCGTCAACCCCCACCAAGGCGTCGGGCGAGGTTTCGAGCAAATCGGCAATCAGTTTTTCCATTTCCCCAGACATACGGTGTTTCCTGTCCGTATTACGGCATAACAAACTCGTGTTCCGGGTGGCGAATGCTGAGTACGGGGCAGGGCGCTTTGCGTACCACTTTTTCGGTGGTACTGCCCATCAGCACATGCTTCAACCCGGTCCTGCCATGCGTGGACATGACGATCAGATCGATCTCGTTGTTTCGAGCAAAATCGACGATCTCCTCGGCGGGTATCCCACGCGCCACAAACCGTTTTAACTCGATGGTTTTTTCGGTTTCGGACGACATCGAGGTTTTCATCTCCTCCATGGCTCGATGCTAGCCTGTTTCCGGATCGGGAAACTTACGGTCCGGATCGCCGGGCACATAAGGAAGTAGTTCTTCCACGTATAGCATATAGAGCGTGGCGTCAAACTCTCGTGCCATGGCCACCGCATACTTGAGGGCATGTTCGGCAAACAGGGAAAAATCGGTCGGGAACAGAATCTTTTTGATGGCAACCATGACGGACCTCCTGCTAGGGTAGGATCGTTGTAGCGTCTACTCGTTTGGCCTGCCTCTTCAATGCTATGATATCGCAACATTCGTGCCAGAGGGCAGGTTTCGACCCGGCCCTACAGAAACCCCGGTCGGAAAAAATGTAACAGGACAATAGACACGCCAAAGTAGATGATCAGCGACAGCGCGTCGTTCATCGTAGTGATAAGAGGCCCGGAGGCTACCGCGGGGTCGATATCGAAACGGTAAAACACGACGGGGATAAGCGCGCCAAGCGCCGCAGCCACCACGATGGCCGAACACATGGCAAGCCCTACACACCCGCCGATAACCGTGTCTCCGGTCCACAGCCGGGCGACGCCGGCCACAAGTAGACCGAGCAGAATCCCCATGGTAGACGCGATACGCAATTCGCGCAGAATACCGCGCAGGATGTTTCCAAAAGCTACCGAAGAACCCAACGTGATGTTGCGGATCGTCACCGTCGAGGTCTGTACACCGGAATTTCCACCCATCGCCATGATGCCCGGTAAAAACAGTACCATACCCTGTAGTTTTGACAACGAATCCGAAAAAAGATCGATGACCGCGCCCGACAGAAACGTCCCTCCGAGACAAACCAGCAGCCACGGCAAACGGCGTTTGACGACCCCAAACGCCGAACGCTCTTCCATTTCTTCCGAACTGATGGCGGCCATTTCGTAGAAGTCTTCGGTCGCCTCTTCCTTGATCACATCCACGATATCGTCTACGGTGATCTGTCCGATCAGCACCCCTTGGTCGTCTACCACCGGAAGCGCCAGGAGGTTGTAGTCGGCAAAAATATGTGCCACTTCCTCCTGATCCATGTCGGGACGGACGGACAACGGGTCGGGTTTGGTGATCTGTCGGATTTTGGTCCCAGGAGAGGCCACTACAAACCTTTTAAGCGGAACCGTTCCCACCAACCGATGGTTTTCACTCACTACATATAAATAAAAGACCTCATCGCCATGTCCCCACTCGCGGATATGGTTTACCGCGTCTTCGACGGTCATGTCCTCGCGCAACGCCACCAGACGCGATGTCATGATCCCGCCGCCGGTATCCTCGGCGTGGGGAAGCAGTTCCTCTACCGTCTCGGTCGTCTGTTCCGCCAAAAACGCTATGACACCCGTGCGACGCTCTTCCGACAACTCACCCAGCAGATCGGCGGCATCATCCGGCTCCATCCGCTCTACATAGCGGGAAATCGTCCGATCGTCGAGATGCTCGAACAGGCTGTGCAACGCAGGAGCGTCCAATTCGGAAAGCGTGGAGGCCCCCAACGTAGTCGCTAACAACTCAAAAAGACGGGGTTGGTCTTCTTCGGAGAATTGCCCCAACAGATCGGCAAGGTCAGACGGATGCTGGTTGTTCAGAATTAACCGCAACGCGGGGAGATCGTTTTCGGCGAGAAGTTCTCTCGTGGTATCGAGCAAATCGCTACGTCGGCGCTGAAAATCGCCCTCTTCAAGGACGTCGTCAGGAGAGATCGGAATGTCGGACATGCATCCCTCCCGCAAAAACTGCCGGACGGTTGAGCGTAGGGCTATAACGATAGGTCGGGCGACAAGCAGGCTATACAGGAAGACAAACTAAGTAACCGTCTACATAAAAAAGTGTTCAATAGCCTTGCCGAAGGACGCAAGACGAACGGTTTATCCGGACGCCTTATTGTGTGCGTACTAACCTCCTTGCAATCCAGTTTAAAATATGCCGTTTTGAAGGGTTCGACAAGCATAAAACCAAATTTTAAGAGTCTAGAGCCGCTCAGTCCGTTATTTGACTTCTCAGCAGGTCTTCAAACGTTTCGCGGCGACGGACGAGTTGCGCTTTGTCGCCGTCTATGAGCACTTCGGCAGGACGGGGCCGGCTGTTGTAGTTCGAACTCATGGCAAACCCGTACGCACCTGCATTGAGTATGGCCAGCGTATCCCCCTCCCGGATGCAGGAAATCGAGCGGTTTCGAGTGAAAAAATCGGAACTTTCACAGATTTGACCACAGACGTCGTATACCAGCAGTTCACCGGAAACGCAACTGGCGTTTACGATTTCGTGATAGGCGTTGTACAGCGGATAACGAATCAGGTGGTGAAGCCCGGAATCGACCCCGACAAAGGTCTTTAGCCGATTTGTCTTGACGGTATTGCACCGAGTAAGAAGTGTTCCCGCCTCCGCCACAAGATAACGCCCCGGTTCTAATTTGAGCCGCAGCAAACGCCCATAGGCGGCGCAGAAGTCCCTGAAGCGGGACGAAAGCCGGTCTCCAAAATCCCGGATGTCGAGCGGACGTTCGTCCGGTGCGTAGGGTACGCCAAACCCGCCGCCAAAGTCTACAAACGTCAGATGTGCAAAATAAGGGACTACGCCGAGCAAGGCGTCCACCGCCTTCATAAACGGCTCCGCGTCGAGTATGCCCGACCCTACGTGCGCGTGAAGTCCCACCACCTGTAGCTTGCTCCGATCCGATAAGGCACGTATTTCGTCCAACTGATCGAGACATAGACCAAATTTGCTGTCCGGCCCTCCGGTGATACAGTGGTCGTGATGACCTGACCCCGTATCCGGGTTGATGCGTAGCGAAATATCCGTACCGGGAGCCATACGGCCATAACGTTCGAGTTGGGAAAGCGAGTCGATGTTGATAAGAATGCGCTGCGCGAGCAGATAGGCCATCTCTTCGTCGGTCACATTGTTGCCGGTAAACAGAATACGGTCGGGAGCAAATCCGGCATAAAGGGCAAGATATACTTCTCCGGGGGACACGGCATCGATACACGCGCCTTCCTCACGCAAAAGACGCAGGATAGCGACATTTGTATTGGCCTTGCAGGCATAGTGCAGATCGGTATCCGGAAAGATCAGCACATCGCGCAAAACGCGAAACCGCTCGCGGATCGTAGCGGCATCGTATACGTAAAGCGGGCTGCCAAACCGTTCCAGCAGTTCATCCGCCGAAAAGACACCGATATAGAGACGATTGTCCCGGATGGAAGTCACGTCGTTCTCTCTTACTTGGCGATCTGCTGGAGAACCAGATACAGCGTGGTCAGGGTGGCGGTTACGGAGAGCGTTTCTTTGAAGATAGCGTAATAGTCACGCCGAGGGTTTCGGGGGACCCAGATCATATCGCCGATTTCTATCGAGGTTCGGTCGGGTGTCATCCAGTCGAAAGTTTCCGCCTTGATGATGCGGATGTGGCTGCGTCGGGCATGTTTACCCAGTCCGCCCGCCTCACGGATATAATCATCCAGTTTTTTCTCCGGCCCGAACGATATTTGCCCCGGGCTGGCTACTTGTCCGGCCACGCGTACGGTTTCGTTTCGGGAGGGAATGACCACGATGTCGCCATGCTGGAGCCGGATGTCGGTGCTGAAATCTTGACTCCGGAACAGCCTGTCGAAGTCGGCCACGAGCGCCTGCTGGCGAAATACGGCCTGTGTTTCGAAGTCGGCGATTTCCTGAGGGTCGATACGACTCATACGAAGCCGGGCGATCTTTTCCATCGTCGGATCGTTTGCGGACGCGCCGGGATCGAGCGGACGCAGCGCTTTTCCTCCGGCGATATAGGCATCTTCGGTAAAGCCTCCGGCAAGGTCTATGAGACGGGTCAGCAAGACGCCGTCCGGTGGGGTAGGATAGACACCGGGATAGCGCACCTCGCCCTTGACCGTCACCACGTGCCTAGCACGGCTTGCGACCGCGGTGCGGACAAAGATACGGTCTCGTGCCTGAATCGGTGTGTCAAGTGCACGCTGTCCCTGCGTAAGGTCTACGCTTATCGTCTCGGTGACCACCGTACCATCTGCGCGAAAAACCGTCCGGGCGATTTCGACTCTGGACCGGTCTGCGACATCGGACAGACCGCCGGCAAGGTCTAACAAAAGCCTCAGGTTGTCCCCTTCCGCATATTCGTATATTCCCGGCAAGTTGACGGCCCCGGAAAGCGCAACCGTACCGTTTTCCGCATTTCGTACGGGAACGAAAACGACATCGCCGTCTGTAAGAGGCGGATTGTCTTCAAGACGTCCGGATGTCAGATAACGCCGCAGGTCCACCCGCACAGAAGAGCCGTCCTGTCGCCGTATCTGGATATTGCGGTCCGACCCGCGCGCCGACGGAAAGACAAACAAGGAATCGGAGGCCGCCATCCGGCCCATTTCCTCCGGGATGCGGTTGGTCAAATAAAGAATGTCCGACACACGGTCTATCGGCGTGGCCACGATCTGACCGGGGTTGTTTACCGAACCGGCGACAGTGATACGAAATTGGCGGGGATAGAGCAGGATAGTCGAGATGTTGCCAGTATGGAACTTGGGGCGGGCGCGTTGTTCTACCAGTTTTTTGACCGCCGTCAGCGCAAGACCCGCCACGGGAAACTCCCCCACCGTAGGAACGGCCAACAGCCCCTCCGGCGTAACGGTGACGGCAAACCCGGAGCCTATCTCGGTCATGCTGATCAACAGATGGTCACCCGGTCCGAGCCGGTAGGTATCGGGATCGATGGGGCGCTCCAAGGGCGGGGTAAGAAGCCGCAGGTCGGCGATATCCTGTTGCATGACGTTGGGGTCGAACAACGACGGGGTAAGTCCTCTTGTAGCGGTCGGAGTGCGGCGAGTATTCTGGCGTTCACCGTCACGCAGCACACCTTCCATGATGCCACGCTGGGCATGGGCAAAGAAGGGAAAGGCTACTGCGAGGAGTAGAAATACGAGCAGGGCAGTAAGACAGCGCAGCGAAAAACGGGGAAATGGGACGGGCATAAATGGGATTCCGTCTTAAAGGAGATACGCAGTCAGAACGCGGCGCGATACAACATGCGCATGTCCGTTTCGGTACAGGGACGGGGGTTACGGCGGTGGCAACTGTCGCGCAGGGCCTGTGTTGCCATTTTCGGGATACGGTCTTCGCTGACACCGACGGCCTGTAGAGACGATGGAATATGAAGACGCCCACATAGTTCGCGGACTTTTTCGATAGCTGCGGCTGCCGCGTTTGGCGCGTTGGCAAGATCGCCGGGGGCGTTCATGGCCTGGGCGATACGGACAAACGGTGTAGGATCGCGCTCTGCGTTAAACATCATGACGGCGGGCAACATCAGGGCGTTGGCAACACCGTGTGGAATGCTGTATTCGGTAGAAAGCTGGTGCGCGAGCGCATGCGCCGCACCAAGTCCCAGTCCCGCGCCAAATGCCATGCCGCCCATGACTGCGGCCATAGACATGTCGGTTCGCGCTTCGAGATCGTCACCGCAGTCGTACGCCCGTGTTAGCGAGCCGAAGATCAATTCGATACCCGCTATGGCAATGGCTTTTCCGATAGGCCCGTACGCCTTCGAGACATACGCTTCGATACAATGGGTAAGGGCATCCAGACCGGTCGCGGCGGTCAGGGGGGGGGGAAGACCGATGGTAAGCGCCGGATCGACCGCAGCCAACGCGGGTCGCAAAAAGGGAGAATAGACGCCCTTTTTGGTCCCGTCCCGGGTGTCGGTGATCACCGACACGGCGCTGACCTCGCTTCCCGTGCCTGCGGTGGTGGGAATAGCGATCAGGCGTGGCATATTGGCGATTATTTTTTTAGCGCCGATACCGTCCTCAAAGTAATCCCGGATATGACCGGGGTGGGTGATACGGACCTGAGCGGCCTTTGCCGTGTCGATGGTGCTTCCGCCGCCGACGGCAACAAGCAGATCATGACCGTCCGACCGGTACTTCCCGGCGACGATCTCTACCAGATCGTCCGTCGGATTGGCCGTGACCCCGTCACATACATCAAAGGGAATGTCTGCGGCGTCAAAACTCGAAAGGACGGGCGCAAGCAGCCCCGCCTTGGCGACACCGACGTCCGTGACGATCAGGACGCGGTTTACCCAGAAGCGGTTTCGAATCAGATCCCCGACGTTTCCTGCAACACCGGAGCCAAAACGGATATGCTCCGGAAACATAAAAGAATATCCAGCACCCATAACCGTTTCTTATCCTCTGCGGAGCCTCTACGCCGCTATCTTCTTTTTCCCCTTGACATTAGGAATATCTACCATTATTTTCAGTTATATATGCCTAAGTGGTTGCGAGCCAATAGGAGAACAGCATGGTTTTGATCTATCCGGAGTTTAATGCCGACCTCGTTTTTCTGTGGGCACGGGAAAATGAAAACCGGATCACCGTACTGTGTCCGGCCATGCCGATGGTAACCAAATGTCTGGGTCGTATCATGCGTGAGTTGCATCAAGGCAAGACCATCCTTGCCTGGGGCGATCCACGCTGTATCGACAACCTGCGTCGTCGTCTCGAAGCATCGGGTATCGCTACCTACACCTACGAACCCGAAGACGCCATGCGGCCCGTCGCTCCGTAGCCTTCCCGTTTTGCATCCGATCTGCGCCTGTCGTCGTATCAGATATGAATCGCAGCCCCATCTATACCGGCCGACGCTTCCATGATCAGTTCGGAGAGGGTCGGGTGTGCGTGGACCGTTTTGTGCAACTCGGTGGCGGTGGTTTCGAGGGTGCGGGCCGTGCAGATTTCCGCGATCATCTCGGTGGCTTCCGCGCCGATGATATGGGCGCCGAGAATCTCTCCGTACCGGGCGTCGGCGATCAGTTTTACCATCCCTTCGGTTTCACCGAGCGCCACCGCCTTGCCGCTGGCGCGGTAAGGCATCTTGAACACCTTGATTTCCCCGTGTTTCCTCGCCTCTTCCTCGGTCATGCCTACGCTGGCCACCTGAGGCTGGCAGTACACGCACCCCGGTATGTTGCCGTAGTCGATCGGGGCAGGATGATGACCCGCCAACCGCTCCGCCACATGGATGCCCTCGGCGGATGCTACATGCGCCAAAAGCGGCGCTCCGATGACGTCCCCTATGGCGTATATGCCCGGAACCGAAGTCTGATAGCCCTTTTCCCGGTCTACCGTGATAAATCCACGCTCGGTTTTGACCCCGACCGTTTCCAGTCCCATATCCTGCGTATTAGGATCCCGCCCGATCGCCAACAAGGTAATGTCGCCATAGATGGCTTCGGTCTGTCCGTTTGCCGTCACCGTTACCGTAGTTCCCGCTGTACCCGCTTCCGCCTTTTCCAACCGTGCGCCCGTCTTGATCACCATACCGAGTTTTTTAAACGCGCGTTCGAGCGTTTCGGAGATTTCCGCGTCTTCGAGCGGCAGTATATGCGGCAGCATCTCCACGATAGTCACTTTGGTTCCGTAGGCCGCGTAGTAATAGGCAAACTCCACCCCGATGGCTCCGCCGCCTATGATCGTCATCGAACCAGGCGGCTCTCTGAGCAACATCGCTTCCGAGCTGGTGATGATGCGGGTTCCGTCAACCGGAACCACAGGAATGGCTTTGGACCGCGATCCGGTCGCTATGATGATGGCAGACGCCTCTATGACACGCTTGCTCCCCCCGCCATCCGTCACCTCGACGGTGGATCGGGAAGACAAACGCCCGTGTCCGGAAATGAGTTCCACCTTGTTTTTCTTGAGCAAAAAGGCGACACCGCTTGCCAGCGTGTCTGCGGCTTTTCGGCTGCGTTCGACCGCCTTGCTCATGTCAAAGCGCAGATTGTCGCACAAAATGCCATAGTCGGCGGCATGACGCATCGTTAGAACGAGTTCGGCGTTTTTCAAAAGCGCTTTTGTGGGGATACAACCCCAGTTGAGACACACTCCGCCGGGCTGTTCCTTTTCGATGACGGCCACGCTGAGACCCAGTTGTGCCGCGCGTATCGCCCCTACATATCCGCCCGGACCACCGCCCACTATTGCTACGTCGAATTTGCTGGAAGTCATGATAGTTCTCCGGATAACTTAGGATCGGATTGTCGAAAACCGATTATAGATAACCCCGAAGTCCGCGTATGTCAAGCCCATTCCTTGCTATTGACATCCGGCGGAGAGTGGTGTAAAATAGCGTATCCCCGGATTTCACATGTTTTCCGATCTCCTTCCTTTCGCTCCATATAGAGGACAACACCTCATGGCAAGACAGTACACGGGAACGTTTATCTGCATCGAATGCGGAGAAGAATGGCAACTGGAGAACAAATCGGAACTCGAATGTGAGGATTGTGGTGGTAAACTTCGCGCTGTCGGCGTGATAGAAGAGTCCGAAAGGGAAGACTCGGAGGTAAAAGAGATCGAATGAGCGTAGAGAAGGACGAAACGCCGGTGCGTGTGCTGATTGCCGAAGACGATCCCGTCACCTGTCTTTTTCTTGAGTTCCAACTCGAAAAACTTGGATTCGATGTGGTCATCGCGCGAGACGGTTCCGCCGCATGGGAGGTACTCTGTCGGGAAGATGCCCCCCGAATGGCGGTATTGGACTGGATGATGCCCGAAAAGGATGGGGTGGAACTGTGCAGACACATCCGCCGCACACCGGCGCTTAGGGCGCTTTACGTGCTTCTGCTGACGACGCGAGATACAAAAATGGATATTGCGGAAGGGCTAAACGCCGGTGCGGACGACTATCTGACCAAGCCACCTGATTTGCAGGAACTTGCCGCGCGTCTCCGTGCAGGAGAACGGATCGTTCGGTTGCAAGACGAACTGACCCAACGCGTCGCCGAGCTTGAGGAAGCTTTGAAACATGTAAAACGTCTACAAGGGATTCTGCCGATTTGCAGCTACTGCAAAAAAATTCGCGACGACAAATCCGCATGGCGTCCGATGGAGTGCTACATCTCCGAAAACTCGGACGCCGAGTTTAGCCACGGTATATGCCCGGAGTGTTTTGAAGACATCGTAAAACCCGAAATTGAAAATGCCGTCAACCTATCGAAAAAAAACCGGCTGTTCGACCCGAAGGAATAGACGGCTTATCGTTTTTCTTTCTGCTGCGTTTGGGGCCGGACCCTTATCTTCCCGTTTTCTGCCACGACCGTTCCCGCTACCCATACCCGTATAACCCGGATATCCTTGAGTCCATCCGCTTCCGTGACCGCAGGATTACGCTCCAGTTCGGCAAAATCGGCCCATTTCCCGGTAGCTAGCGACCCGATCGCTGAGTCCTGAAACGCGGCGTATGCGCCGCCGAGCGTCATGGCGCGAAGCGCCTCTTCCACACGAAGCGCCTGATCCGGGTACCAGCCATTTGCCGGCACGCCGTCGAGCGATTTTCGCGTTACTGCAAAATAGAGTGTCTGCATCGGCTCCCATGGCTCACCGGGCAAGTCCGAATTGATGGCAAGCCGACCGCCTGCCTCCAACACCCGCCGCCATGCGTAGGCATATCGAATCCGGTCCGGTCCCAGCCGATCCTCCGCCCATTTGCTGTCACCGACCGCATGGCTCGACTGCATACTGGAAATCACGCCAAGCGTTGCCGCTCGCGCGTAATAATCGGGCAACACGACTTGCGCGTGTTCGACCCGCCAGCGATGATCAAGTCCGGGATGGTTTTTCAGAATCTTTTCGTAGATGCCGAGCGTACGGTTGTTTCCCTCGTCGCCGATGGCGTGGACGGACATCTGAAACCCGTGTTGGACGGCCTGCTCACCCAGCGATGCGACAGCCTCTGGGGTGATACGCTCGGTCATGTTCGCCGCCTCCGGTTTGTCGGCATACGGCGCGGCAAGCAAGGCGGTGCGTGAACCAAGCGACCCGTCGTAAAATACCTTGATCGAACGCACGGTAAACAGGCCCGCCGGATCGATCAAGGGGCCGGTGGCAAACCACTCGTTCATCAGTGTTTCGTCGTTACCGTCGAGCATTCCATATACCCGTATGGGCAGTCGGCCCGCGGCGGCGAGATTTTTGAACGCCTGCACCCGGTCCGGTCTCATTCCCGCCTCGTGTACCGAAGTGACCCCCGCCGACGCCATGGTCTCCAAACCCACCACGATGTTGTCTTCGATGTCCTCAAGTGTCGGTGCAGGGATATGGCGGTTGACGAGATTCTGTGCAAGCGTTTCCATCACGCCAGTCGGCTCTCCGTCAGCGCGACTTAGGATTTTGCCTACCTCCGGATCGGGTGTACTCCGGTCTATGCCAGCCAAAGAAAGTGCCTTGCCGTTGTAAAAACCGGCAAACCCATGAAGTGACTCCAAGTGAACCGGGTTGTCGGGAAACGCCAGATCCAATTCCGCCCGGTCGGGATACCCTTGAGACGCCCATACGCCCTCGTCCCACCCTTGACCGGTGAGCCATTTGCCGGGTTCGGGAGCGGGATAAAACGCCTTTAACCGCTCCACGATCCCCGCAACCGTCGTAATACCCGTCAGATCGGCCTTGCGCCGGTCGTGCCCCAGTTCATGCACATGGACATGGGAGTCCACGATACCCGGAATCGCAGTTCTGCCTTGCAAATCATGGCGTTGGGCGTCAGGAAACTTTGTTTCGAGGTCCGCCTTGCTGCCTATCGCCTTGATTTTGCCGTCCTGAATAAAAAACGCCTCGGCTTCAGGCTGTGCCTCGTCCATCGTTACGATGGGACCGCCAAAGACCAAAAGCCCCGGATCTTCGAGTATCCGCTCCGCGCATCCGCCCGTTGCCATCCCAACGGCAAGCAACCACATTTTCCACATGCGACCGTGTATCATGTATGTTATCCGTTTATGCCGTATGGCATATAAGTTGCGTGATATAGCAAATTTATAAGAGCGTCTCGAACGCTTCTCTTATGCGGTCGTGCGGCGCGATACGGCCTGTTCGAAACGGTGGATCGAGAATATCGACATGTCCATCGGTGGGGTTTCGTCCAGTAGTTTTGCCGCCAGCATTTCGCCCAGCACCGGCCCGAACTTGAACCCGTGTCCGGAAAACCCGGCGGCCACGACGATATGCGGATGGCCCGGCACGCGGTCCAGTACGAAATGATAGTCGAGTGAATTGGTATACAAACACTGTACGGTCTGTATGGGATGCGGGTCAAGATGCGGACAACGCCGACGGACGAAATCCTGCACGCCATGAATGTTGTCCGTGTTGAGGGTACGGGGGGCGTCAGGGTCGATGACCGGACCGGTATGATGCCATCCGATCTTTACACCGGGAATACGGACCATAGGCAGACAGTAAAACGGCTGTTCGGTGTGATAGTCGATACAGTTGGGCATGGTCCCGACACGATGATCGATGTCGCTTATAGGCGGGAAATAGGCGAGTTGTTCTTGTGTGACTTCAAGAGACACGACGATTCCGAGGTCGCGAAGCAAGGGGGCGGTCCATCCGCCGGCAGCAAGCACCAGCCGCGCGCCCGTCCACGACCGACCGGTTGTGTCGCACAGGGTCACCCGGTCCGCATGGACTTCGACATCTCGTACATACGCCTGTTCGATCGTTTCCACGCCGTTTTTCGTTGCGCATCGCCACAGGGCCAGCACGGCGCGGTCCGCGAATACGACGCCACCGTCGGGCTGATACACGGTCTCGCTGCCCGGTTCGATACGGTACTGGGGAAATCTTGCATGGGTCTGCGCCGCGTCGAGTCGTTCGCAGGCAAGACCGAACGTCCGCATGGTAGATTCGAGTTCGGCCAGTTGCGGGTTGTCCGCCGGACCAAAGTTGCAAAGACCGGTTTTTTTGACAAGGGGTTCCCCGGCGCGTACGGCAAGCGCATCCCATGCGATATACGAGGCTGCGGCCATCTCCACGTATATCGGTTCGCTGTAGTCGTAGCGGATCATGCGCCCGTCGCCGTGCGAACTGCCTCGGTCGTGCGCGGGAGAAAACCGCTCGATGAGCGCCACCCGTAGGTTGCGCCGTGCCAAGGCACACGCCGTCGCCGCGCCGACAACCCCACCCCCCAAAACGATTACATCATACTGGGTCATCGGCGTCGATCCAAACGAGTTATGCGCAACAGGGTTTCCTGGACGGCAAGATCGTGTTCGTAGGGACGGTCCGGCGGGCGTCGGCCGCGAACGGTCGCCACAAACGCTTCCAGCTCGTGGTCGTACTGCGCCTGTCTGTCTCGCACCTCTACCGACATGCGCTGTTCGCACGCCGAAAAACCGGCGGCGGGTTCGGTCAGCACGAGACGGATGACCGCGCCGGGTTCGAACGGCTCCAGCAGGATGGCGGTTCCGCGTGTTCCGTACACTTCGAAACGCCGAGCCGCCGGGCCGGGTTCCATGGCCGCGATGTCTACAAAAGCGAGCGCACGGTCGTATGCAAGTACGCCGAGCGTGTTGTCCATAAACTGCGGAACCACACCGGCCGCGTTTCGAAAAAAACCGGAAACCCGTGTAGGTCGCCCCAGTATCCAGACGATCTGATCGAGCATGTGGCCTCCCAGATCATAGAGGATACCCCCTCGGTGTACGGCGATCACCTCGCGCGCGGCGGGCGAGATATTTGTGGACATGTGGGCGCGAATCGAAAACACGTCGCCAAGCAGACCTGACCGCGCCCAATCGGCAATCGTTCGGAAACCGGGGTGATACCGAAACATATAGCCCATCTGAAGATGCAATTTCTTTTTGCGGGCCAGCGCTACGACCCGACGCCACTGCGGCCAGTCGTCTCCCGCCGGTTTGTCGTACCAGACATGTTTTCCTGCGCGTACGATGGCCTCGGTCTGATCGAGGCTTTCGGCGTTTAGTCCTTCCGAGGCGACGGCTTCGATGGACGGGTCGTTTAGCATCTCGTCGGGTGTGTCAAACCATCTTACGTGACGAAACGTACCGTCGGCGTTACGAAGTGTTTTTCTGCGTTCCATGTCAGGTTCGTACACACCCACGACTTCCACGTCCGGATGCGTAAGCATCGACTGGAGTTTTCCGGCGGCATGACCGTGTTTCGTTCCATACTGAGCCATGCGAAGAGGTTTGGGATCGACCGTCATGGAAACCTTTCATTTTCGGAGACACGGCGTACCGTGTTTTATCCGTACGCACCTTTGGGATGAAACCCCAGCACCCGCCGACGCCGTTCGTCCGCCCGGTGATACACTTCCGCCGGCAAGCGGTAGTTGACAAATGGATAAAAACGCTGAGAAACCCATCGCCGCGAATAGGCCAGTTGAAAGAGATACCGAGTCCGGTCCGACCCGTTGGGGGCACCACGATGCCAACACTGGCCGTTGTGCAGATAGATGTCTCCGGCGCGGCAAAAGACCGGAACTGGGGGGGTGTCCTCAAAAACCGGGTGGTGCTTATCATTTGGCTCTCTGCCTGAATAATGGCTGCCCGGCACGTATTCGCTTGGACCGTACTCGATCGAGGGGATATCGGTGAGCGGAAGTTGAACCGTCAAGATATGAACGGGCATGGTGATGCGGGGATCGAAACGCGGAATCTCCGGAGGAAGCGGAAACACCAACAGATCGTCTACGTGAAACGAATCGATCGCTTTGCCGGGTTCGTTGCGTACCAGATTTTCGGCAACTAGATGACAGTCTTTGCCGAGGATATGTTCGACCAGTCCGATAATCGGTTCGCGGGTAAGCATGGATTCGAAAATCGGGTCCGCTTCGAACAACCGCACGGCTACAAATCCGTACAGATTGTCGTTTTCGTTCCAGCGTGGATCTGCAAATACGCTGTCCGCCGCCTTTTTGAGCGCCTCCACCTCTTTGGCGGAAAGCACGTTCGGGATGTGGACAAAGCCGTCGCGGTGAAAAGCCGAAACAATTTCCCCGGTTCGGTTTTCATCAAACGTTTCGAACGTGCCTGTTCCGGACGCGGCGGTCATCGTCCTTCCTTTCTTTGGTTTATTTTATCTACGAAAAGCCCGCGACATATCTTGCGGACTAGCTATCCGGAATTTCCGTTCCGGAAATAACGTTTCGAGTGCGTCGTCGTCAAGCGATTTGAGCCGAGAAGAAGGCTTGACAATTTGGATTGGGAGACATAGTTTTTCGTTCAAAATGACCGGATGACGGGCGAATAGACAAAATTGTCTTGGGGGCGGTCGGGTTTTGTATACGCCGCCGTCGGTTTGCTTCGGAACCTATTTTCTTACCTTTACAAGAAACTCGGCCATGAGTCATGCTCCCATCGAGTACGACGTTCACGGAGAACGCGATACGCGGCCTCAGCCGCCTGTTTCCATAGGCAGTGAGCGGCAACTGCTTTTTGACGATTTTTTTCTCGTGATGGCCGGACGTGCCCAGTGGGATCAACTGGCGTATCGGATAAAATTTGCCAATGGGCGGGTAACCAAACACGGCTCGCCGCTGTTTTATGCGGATGCGCCATGGGAGACTGGAACCGCGTGGCTGTGTGTGATTCGGGAAGAAAATCGTTATCGGATGTGGTACAATTCGGCGCACGCCGACCGGCGGGGTTTGCGGGTAAGCTATGCCGAGTCTTCGGATGGATTCCATTTCGAACGACCTCTGGTAAACCGAGTTGCCGTTGACGGGGCCATGGCAAATAACGTAGTGTTCGAAGGTGGATTTCGCGGTGTAAGCCCCGAACTTGGTAATGTATTTGTCGATCCGACAGCATCGGACGCGGAACGCTACAAAATGGTGTATGCCGACTGGCAGGATCCGTCGATCTTTTTGTTGCAACACAATGGCACGACCGGCACGTTGCGTGGCGCGTATTCACCCGACGGGATCCGGTGGAAACGGTATATCGAAGATTTTACGGGGGGCTACCCGGACTCGCAAAACTGCGCTATGTGGGATTCGGTGTTGGAGCGTTATGTAGCGTATCATCGGGCGTCCTGCGACTTTGGCGGTCTCGAATATGGAGATACTCGCGTGCGTCCGCAACACAGAGGCCGCAGTCTGGCCCGAATGGAGTCGTACAATTTTCGGAACTGGAGCCGCTCCGAGCCCTCCCTTGTACCGGACGAAACAGACGGACTCAACACCGATATCTACAACAACGGTTACGCCCGTCATCCCGACACCCCCCATGCCCATTACCTGTTTCCCAGCTTTTATCGTCACTACGAAGGCACGTTCGAGGTACAGGCGCTGACAAGCCGAGACAACCGGCGCTGGGGGCGGCAGTGCCGCGATACATTTATCCCGCTTGGCGAACCCGGCGCATTTGACAGTTTTATCATTTCCACAGCCCCCGGTATTGTCCCCATCGATACCGACACTTGGGCGCTATATTATCGAAGTGGTGACGGTCCGCACGGTGGCTCTCATCCTATCACTCTTTCCTATACTCCGCAAAGCCGCGTTTCGCGTGTTACCACCAAACGCGACCGCGTCACGGGTATCGAAGGCGCCCCTGAAGGCGGACATTTTTCTACCCGTCCGATCTCCTTTATGGGAGATCGACTAATCATAAACGCCGAACCAGTCGGCCCCGATCCGGAAATCCGAGTCCAGTTGCTCTCATCCGTAACGCACCAGCCGTTACCCGGTTATACGTTCGAAGACTGCGTACCTCTTCGAGAAGACGGAACCGGTCTGCCTGTGATGTGGCAGGGAGAAACCATGATCGGTGACGACGTTCCACGCGGCTCGGTGCGTCTTCATATCCGGATACGCGCTATGCGGATGTATGCTTTTCGCTTTTGCTGAGCACAAGGGAGAATGATTATGCGGTTAAGCGAGACACAGATCGAAAAGTTCAAAGAGCGGGGTTTTTTGAACGTAGGCCGCGTATACAACGACGAGGAGGCCGACCGGCTCCTTGAACGCATGATGCAGGTCATCGCGGGTACGTCGCGCGGAAAGGCCGAAGCGGTGCGCAATATGCGTGGTGGAGAAGACGATCGCGACAAGCCTGTGGTGATCCAAATCGTGAACACATGGCAAGCTGACGATATGTTCCGCGCGCATCTGTATCACCCGCAAATCTGCGAGATGGCGACACAGTTGATCGGCACGGACGTGCTTCGCGTGTGGCACGATCAGGTCCAGTACAAGCCCCCGGTCCGGGGCGGGACGACCGACTGGCATCAGGATCACCCGTACTGGCCCATCATCCAACCGGCGGACCTGATCAGCGCATGGGTGGCGCTTGACGACGCCACGACGGAAAACGGATGTATGCGCATGGTGGCCCGTAGCCATCTGTGGGGGCCACACAAAGGCGGAACCATCGGCACGAATCCGGACGATTTTTCTCCTACCCCCGATCTGTCGCTTGTCCCGACAGGGGAAAAAATAGAAATCGTGCCGTGCGAAGTCAAAAAGGGAGAGTGCATGTTTCATCACTGTCTGACGTGGCACGGCAGCCCGACCAATCCCTCCCAAAAAGGAAGACCCGCCATTGCGGTCCACTACATGCCGGGATGGACGCGGTACGAACCCAACCGCACGCATATAATGGAGCACCGGGTGACCGTAAAACCCGGCGAGGAATTGAAGGGGCATTTTTTCCCGACCGTGTGGGATCACGGACCGATCACCCCACCCGCCTCATGGTCCCCCGGATCGTAGGGGCAGGTTCAACCCCCCAATACAACCGCCGATTAAACGGGGAACCAACCCAGAAACCCTCAGGGAGTGTTCATGTCCACAGCCAGTCATTCCACAGAAGCAGGCCTCCGTACCGCATCAAGACCGAGCGAGCTCAAAATTACCGACATGCGGACGGTAACCATCGGAAATTGCAACCTCATCAAACTGTACACCAATCAGGACATCTACGGTCTGGGCGAAGTAAGGGACGGCGCGAGCAAGCGGTATGCGCTCATGCTCAAAAGCCGTCTCCTTGGTGAAAACCCCTGCAACGTGGACAAACTGTTTCGCAAGATCAAACAGTTTGGTCACCATGCGCGGCAGGGCGGCGGTGTCTGCGGCGTCGAAATGGCGCTCATGGATTTGGCCGGCAAGGCATACGGGGTCCCCGCCTATCAACTTGCCGGGGGCAAATTCCGCGACAAAATCCGTATTTACTGCGATACGACCAGTTCACCCGATCCGCACGAAATGGGCCGACGACTAAAGGCGCGTATGGACGAAGGTTTTACTTTTCTCAAAATGGACGTAGGCATCGACTTGGTACAGCGCGAACCGGGGACACTTGCCGCCCCGTCCGGCATGCTCGACACCTATTCGGTGATGCACCCGTTTACCGGGATTCGGCTGACGGACAAGGGGATCTCCATGCTGGCCGACTACGTGGGCACGGTCCGCAGTATCGTAGGCTACGAGATTCCCCTTGCGGCAGATCATTTCGGACATATCGGTGTCGAAGACTGCATACGGCTGGCCAAAGCGCTGGACCGATACAATCTTGCCTGGCTCGAAGACATGATTCCCTGGCAATTTACCGATCAGTACGTGCGTCTCAAAAACTCGTGCGACACCCCGATCTGTACGGGTGAGGACATCTATCTCAAAGAAGGGTTTATCGACCTGTTCGAGAAAAAGGCGTTGTCGGTCTGCCACCCCGATCTTGCCACTTCCGGCGGTATTCTCGAAACCAAACGCATCGGCGATCTCGCACAGGAACACGGCATCGCCATGGCGATGCACATGGCCGCCATGCCCGTAGCACAGATGGCCAGCGTACATTGCGCCGCCGCTACGGAAAATTTTATGTGTCTCGAACACCACTATGTGGACGCATCCTGGTGGAACGATATCGTCACCGGACTGCCCAACCCGATTTGTCAGCGAGGTTTTATCGACGTACCCGAAGCCCCAGGGCTGGGTATCGACCTCAACGAAGAGGCGGTCCGGGCGCATATCAACCCGGCTGTACCCGGTTTCTTCGAAACGACGGACGAATGGAACGAGGACCGCCCATGGGACCGGCTGTGGAGTTAGGGGTTTTTTATGTCTCTTGTCCTGACGGAATCCCAGCAGCGACAGTTTGACGAAGACGGCTTTGTCCTTGTCGAAAACGCCCTGACACCGGACACGGTAGACCGGCTGGTCGGAGTGGTAAACGACTTGGACACCCGATACCGGAAGATGCAGAACATCGCACCGGATGCGGCGTTTCAGGTGCGCAACGCGCTGGCGCATCACGAGGAACTGTTCCGTCTGATCGATCACCCCGTACTGTTTCCCATGGTGGTAGATGCGATCGGTCCCAACATCCAGATACGCACCTCGCACATGGATGTGAGACCGCCCTGTCCGGCGGAGTTTGCCAATCAGCCACTCGGCGCAAAGGACAGCTTTTTCCCATGGCATTCGGACGGCCCCGATTTTGGATACCCGGTCACCAACGGAGCCGTACCTTTTGTAGAGGTCAAAGTAGGGTACTATCTTACCGACCTTTCGGAGCATAATGCGGGTGCGATATGCGTGGTGCGGGGCAGTCATCTTATGTCTCCCAAACGTATCCACGACCCCGAACATCCGATCGATCCGGCGCGGATTTTCGAGGTCAACGTCAAACCCGGAACGGCGATGTTGTGGCGTACCGCGCTGTGGCACTGTCTGACGCCCAACCTGTCCGTAAAAACCCGAAAATGTCTGTATTACGGGTATCACCATCGCTGGATACGCCCCGCGGACTATCTGCATCAATCGCCTGAATTGCTGGCTCGGTGTACGCCCGTTCAACTCCAGTTGCTCGGCGAGTTGAACGGCGGCGCGAAGAATTACATGGGTGACGATCCCGTGCATCCGATTTCGCGGCACTGGCGTCCACGCGAGGAAGACCTTCCCGTCAAAACGTGGTATGAGGAGCAACTAAAGCTCAAAGAAAATGGGGGCATCCGGTAGACAGGCTGGGAAACAGTGCATCCTCAGGAGGCAGGGTATGACCGAGGCGGAACTTTTCGAGTTTGACCTGAACGGTGTGATCGTCTATCGCGATCTTATCTCGCCGGACGATGTCCGCAGGATGAATGCGATCATCGACGAAGACCTAAAACGGCTGGGTAAGGAGGACACTTTTAGCTTTGGGTTTATAGATTTGGATCCCTGTTTTCTCGAATTGATGGCACATCCGCGCACACTTTCCATCATGCGTCAGATGATCGGTGATTGGATGCGCTACGACCACGCCTACGGTCTCCAAATGGATACCGGAACCGTGGAGCGCGGTCTTGCTCGGCCCAACCTGCACGGCGGTCCGCGTACCGATCATGGCGAGCACCAGTATCAGTGGTTTGACGGAAAGATGCACAACGGTCTTATCGTCGCCATCTATGCGCTCGAAGACATCCATCCGGGTGACGGAGGCTTTATTTGCGTGCCGGGAAGCCATAAGGCCAACCGATATTTTCTTCCGCCGGTCGATTCGCATCTTGTGGTCAATCCGTCGTTTCGCGCGGGAGATATGCTCATTTTTACCGAGGCGCTCATACACGGGACCACAACATGGATGTCAAAAAAAAACCGGCGGCGTGCGCTATTGTACAAGTATTCTCCCGGACATTCCACGTGGGCCAGTCTGGACCATTTGGAAGCGCTTAGGGCAAAGGCGACCACCGATCTTCAGCGCGACTTGCTGCGTCCGCCCTGTGTCGGGGGTAAAACGCCGTTGAATTTCCCATCCGCATAACGGCGTGGGACGTTCGAGCAACCCCATACACAGGTCTTCCATGAACGCTTTTCGAAAAATTGCGCTGATCACGGTGCTCGCCACGGTCGTTCTTATCTCCATCGGCGGTCTCGTACGGGTTACGGGTGCGGGACTTGGGTGTCCGGACTGGCCCAAATGCTGGGGGTGCTGGTTTCCGCCGTCCAGTCTTGCCGAAGTGGATATGGCCTATGTAGAGGCAAAAGGATACGACGTCCGGGAGTTTAACCCGGTCAAAATGTGGACCGAGTACCTAAACCGGATGGTCGGCGTGTTGATCGGCTTTCTTGTGCTGGGGACGGCCATCGCTGCGTTTCCGCATCGACGTGTTCATCCGCGTATTTTTTGGTGTGCGGTATTCAGCGTCGTGCTGGTGGCCTTTCAGGGCTGGCTGGGCGGGCAGGTGGTACGCTCCGAGTTACATCCGGTGGTGGTAACGGCGCACATGTTGCTGGCCATCGTACTGATCGGCGTCTTGCTGTATGCGGTGTTTATGGCGTACCCTGCGCCGGATGCCGGTCTCCCGCCGGAAGCAAAAAAAACAGCATACTGGCTCTGCATGGTGCTTTTTGCGCTTACCGTTATTCAGACAGTGCTCGGCACGCAGGTACGCGAGGGCATCGACCCGTTTATCAAGGATCCCGGTGGACTGCCACGCTCCGAATGGCTGGCGAAGGTAGGCCCTATCGATTATATCCACCGTTCGTCGTCCTGGGTGGTACTGATCGCGGCCGGATGGCTGTTCCGCGAGATGTACCGACGCCGTATCACCGGGCCGATATCACAGCTTAGCCGTATCCTGCTGGGCGGTGTCGTCGTTCAGATCGGGCTGGGCGTCGTGCTGGCGTATGCCGGACTGCCGCCACCGGCGCAAGTGTTGCATCTGACCGGGGCCTCGGTGTTGATTTGCATCCAGATATACGCCATACTGGTCGTTCGGGCGCAACCGGCAAGGACGACGGCTCCGTAAGGGCGAGACACGGGAAGCCGAAGATCGAGAAGAAGGTCCCCCGCTACATCTGCGGCGACATCAAGGGGCCACGCACCCCCGAGACGGAGGATACACATTCTAAAATTCCCTGTGTGCCTATATTTAATGAGACAGATTTTTCGCTGAATTAGCCGTAGATCCCGCAGGGTGAAAGAGCGATATTTCATATCAGAAGAACATAAAAATGCGCTATCCTTCCAGGAGCTGGGGGCGGGGTTCTGATGCGGGACGTGGTTGAGTATGCGATTCCGTACGGTGTCCTCGGCCGGATCGCCCACACCTTTTTTATTCGCCGTTGGCTAAATCTCATTTTGACTACCGTTCAACAATGACGGCGCGTCTGCTGGGAACTGTGGAGCAGGAGGCTAAACAGACAGGCTGCAATAACGGGAATGTGGGCTGATTCTGGTTTCACCATTCGCTATGCGGTGTGTACGGATGGAGATCGGACGGGCGAAAAGGTTTTAGGGAAGGTTACCGGGACAGCCTTGGAGCTGATGATGATTCAAACGCTTTTGAGTAACATTCTGAACGTACGGCCTCGTGAAGCCTGGAGCGATGCCGAGTGGAACCGGCTTGAACAGCGGACGCACCACCTCGCAGTTCAAACCCCATCCGAGACTGCAGCATGGGACATCATTGTCCGACAGGCGCGCCGCACGCTACGCACTTACAGTACCAGCTTTTTCATGGTTACCCGTTTTCTGCCGCCCGACAAGCGCGCCAGGGTGGAAGCCATTTATGCCGCCGTCCGGTATCCGGATGAGATCGTGGACACGTTTGCGCTCACACCCGAGGAACGTACAGCGCGCCTTGACCGGTGGGCTGAGGACTATGAAACTGCTCTTGGGGCCAGATCCATCAAAACTGCCTTAGCGGCGCATGCCCCCTGCTTTCTGGCCGGGTTTACACAAGTCGTGCGGGACGCCGGAATCCCGTCGGAACACTATCGCTCGTTTCTTATGGCGATGCGTCAGGATGTCACACCCCGCGTTTTCAGCACCATGGATGATCTGATAGACCATTATGTCTATGGAAGCGCGGTTGTTGTCGGCTATTTTTTAACCTATGTTTACGGCTCCAACGGAAGTCACGATTTTGAGCGAGCTCTGACGAGTGCTCGCCATCTGGGGACAGCCCTGCAACTGACGAATTTCCTCCGTGATGTGGCAGAGGATCAGAAGCGCGGGCGATTGTATCTACCGCTCGATCTTCTGCGTGAGGAAGGGATCAACGAACTCGACACCATGAATCCAGGGCAACAGGCCGCCATACACCGTGTGATCGGCCATATGGCCAACTTGGCGGAAGATCACTATGATCAGGCTCTGGCTGATCTCGATGCGTTTGCACCAGACAGTCGAACAGCGGTTCAGGCCTGTATCACGGTCTATCGGCAGCTCAACACGCGTATTATAGCCAGTCCATTTGGGATACAGCATCGAGAGCGTGTACCCTTTAGGGACAAGTTCAGAGGACTACCGACGAGCAAGTACTGGCGTCTGCCGTTCGCGTATCTATCCTGGTAGGTAGAGCGGCCATTTCAACCCATGGGACTGGTTTGTGGATAACAGCGTATTCGTTATTGGCGGTGGGCTGGGGGGTCTGAGTGCGACGATTCACCTTCAACTGGCCGGGTTTGCCGTAACGCTCTATGAGGCTAACGAGCGCGTCGGTGGTCGTGCCAATTTGATTGAGCGCGAAGGCTTTCGATTTGACACTGGTCCATCACTGCTTAACTATCCCTGGGTTTTTGAGCAACTGTTCGAGGCTGCCGGTCGTAAGCTTTCCGACTACGTGACGCTGCTGCCGGTAGATCCTTCCGTGAGTTTTCAATGGCGGGATGGAACCCGATTCACGCTGTCGAGCAATCTGCAACGCTTGCTGGAGGAGTGCGAAAGGGTCGCGCCCGGGTCGAGGACCTCTGTCCTGGCCTTCTTGAGCGATGCGGAGGCCAAGTACCAGATGGCCTTCGGTCGGCTAATCAACCGAAATGTTGATCATCCAATCGAATGGTTAAAAGCGCTTTCACTCTCCGAATTGCGCCGCTTGAGCCTGTGGCGATCACTCGACGGCGAATTGCGACGATTCTTTAGCAGTCCCTATTTGCTCGAAGCCCTCGGTTCATACGGCATGTATCTTGGTGGGTCGCCCTACAGGCTACCGGGGCTTTTTTCAATTTTACCTTATGGTGAACTGGCTTACGGGTTGTGGATGCCGAAAGGTGGCATCTACAGTCTGGTCACCGGGATAGAAAAACTTGCCTGCGAACTTGGCGCTGTGATTCACACGGGACAGCGAGTAAGACGGGTTCTCATAGAGAACAGGCGGATAACCGGTGTGGAGCTATCCAACGGTCACACACACAAAGCGCCGATAGTCGTCTCCAACGTGGATTTACCAACAACAAACACAGATTTAATCGCGAAGGAGGTCTTTTCGAAACAACAGCACCGCCAAACACGCCGTCTTCCCATGACGCCTGGTGTGCTGACCTTTTACTGGGGTATCCGCGGCGCCATTGAAAACCTTGGGCACCACACGATATTCCTGCCAAAAGACAGTCAGGCCACGTACAGTGACCTGTTCAAACGCAACCAGATTCCGGGTGATCTACCTTTCTATGTGAGCGTCCCCTCGGCAACGGACTCCGACCTTGCACCACCAGGAGACACAACGCTGTTCATCCTGACACCGACGCCAGTCCTGAGCAAGCTGAAAGACGTGGACTGGCAAGCCACCACTCAAGCCGTCCGAATGCAAATACTGGAGCGGTTGCGTCAGCATGGGATAGTCATCTTGCCAGAACGCATCGTGGTAGAGGAAGTTTATACGCCGCATGATTGGCGAGAGCGCTTCGGTCTCTATGACGGCTCGGCCTTCGGCGTTGCACACACCTTGTTCCAAGTTGGTCCTTTCCGTCCACGCAACTACGCGAGAGAGGTGGATGGCCTTTATTATACCGGGGCCAGTACCACGCCTGGCACTGGCCTGCCGATGGTTGTGTTAAGTGGCAAGCTGACAGCAGAAAGGATTCGGCAAAGGGTTTCAGACCCTGGAACTGAAGTGCCTGCTCCGATGCACAACGCGCCATTAGAATCTCCCACTTCGCCATTTCCCAGCACCTGACTGTGATTGAGGCGTCACGTGGTGCGGGCCGGGCGGCTAAATCTGTCACACTGGCGGTCATTCGAGCGAGGCGAACGCAACATGAAGAAACGTGCGGTGATCATTGGCGGGGGCCTGGGGGGGTTGGCAACGGCCTTACGGCTGACAGTTAACGGTTGGCAGGTTACCGTCTGCGAGCAAGGTGACACTTTCGGTGGCAAAATGAATTACTGGAGCCAGGCAGGCTTTCAGTTTGACACCGGACCGTCGCTGATTACCATGCCCTGGGTGTTTCAAGAATTATTCGAGACAGCCAGCAGCCGTTTGCAGGATCACGTTGAACTCATACAGATGCACCCGCTTGCCCAGTATGTTTACGACGATGGGGTGCGCTTTACCTACACCTCCTCGTTGCCTGAGTGGCTGCCAACCGTGCGTATGATTGAGCCACGTGATGTAGAAGGCTTCTTCAAGTTTCTGCGACTGGGTGCGCGTCTCTATGACGTTTCGCGGCAAACCTTTCTCAAGCGCCGTCCGCTTGATAGGCCTCGTGCAACGGACCTCGGTGTGTTACGGCATCTGCCCCTTCGCTATGGTTGGGGTAATTACCACAAAACGGTCGCCGCCCATTTCCAGAGTCCTTATCTGCAACAGCTTTATGACCGCTATCCGACTTATGTAGGTTCCTCGCCATACGCTGCGCCAGCGACGCTCGCCATCATCCCCTATTTGGAGTTCGCGTTCGGCGGCTGGTATGCGCGTGGTGGCCTGTATCGGATCGTTCAAGGGTTACTTGAGCTGGCCACTACAATGGGTGTAGACCTGATCCCCCGGGCGCAGGTTGTGCGTATTGAACACGAGAACCGCAAAGTGAAAGGCGTACATCTGGCCGACGGCAATCGTTTACCTGGCGATGTAGTCGTCATGAATGGCGACGCTTCGGAGGGACCCAAACTGCTCGGTGAATCCAACGCGCAGGGTATGCCTTCCACCCATCGCTCCATGTCCGGACTCGTTTTCCTGTTGGGACTCCGACGGGAACTCCCCGGACTATCCCATCACTCGCTGTATTTTTCGGCAGATTACCGGCGCGAGTTCGCTCAACTGTTCGACGAACGTTGTTTTCCTGACGACCCAACGGTTTACGTGAATACCCCGAGCCGCAGTGACCGATCTCTCGTGCTTGGTGAAGGCGAAACGCTTTTCATCATGGCCAATGCCCCGGCCAATGATGGGGATCTGTGGGATGAGGAGCAGATCGGTACGGCGCGGTGCCGTGTTTTCGAGCGTCTCCGCCGAAGTGGCTTTCCGGATATCGAATCGGACATCGTCGTGAGCGATGTCTGGACGCCACGCCGAATTGCCGGGACCTACTCAATGCCTGGCGGGGCGATATACGGCGCACATTCACATGGCTGGCGGAATGCCTTTCTACGTCCGTCGAATAAGTCCACCCGGTATGACGGGTTGTACCGCGTCGGTGGGAGTTCGCACCCTGGCGGTGGGACCCCCACCGTGCTTCTTTCAGCGCAGATCACTTGCGAGCTGATTCAAAGGTTCGAACGTGGGTAACATGTTTTTGTATACGCTAACGGGCTGCTACCTGTTTCTTCGAATTTCCCTCTTCCAACCCGGCTTTCTGTCCTCATAGCCAAACTATGGATGACCGCTATCGCCAATAGTTAGCCAGAAACGGAGGATACACATTCTAAAATCCGCAGTCCTCTCCGCCGGGATCGCCACCGCGTTGCTCGTTCTTCCGGACGTCGTGTACGCACAGACCGGTTCGCCGATCGTACACCTGCCCGGCATGGGGGTGTCCGACATCCCTTTTACCGTATCGATCGAGACGCCCGCGCAGCAACCGACGGATGTGACGCCTTATACGTTCCGGGTTTTTGACGACAAAGGCCAGGAGGTGGAAGCAACGGCACGCACCGGGCTTCTGATCGGCGCACAGCCTTCGCCTCCCGAAACGCTTTTGGTTTCGGTGGCAGGCGTGTATACGGTTCAAACGCAGATCGGCGAGGAGATCGTGGATCGGTCGTTGCGCGTCCTGCCCGGATGGATGACGCTTCTTCCCCCGCTCTTGACCATCGTGGTGGCGGTGGCGTTTCGTCAGGTGCTTGCGGCACTCGCCGCAGGCGGTCTTTTAGGCGCGCTGTTTATCGCCGGATACAACCCGTTTCTGGCTGTTTTGCGCTGGGGCGATCAACTGATCCTCGGAAGTCTTTCCTCAAGTTGGAATGCTTCGGTACTGCTTGTCATCCTTGTTCTTGGCGGGCTGATCGGCATCATCGCCCGTAACGGGTCGGTCTACGGTGTGGTCGAGGTGGTGACGGGATGGGCAAAAACCCCGCGCTCCGGCCATTTGGCGACATGGGCGCTTGGCATGATCATCTTTTTCGAAGGCTTTGTCAGCACGCTGGTCGTCGGCAACACGATGCGCCCGATTACGGACCGGTTGCGTATCTCCCGCGAAAAACTCTCGTTTATCGTGGACGCCACCTCCGCGCCGGTTGCCAGTGTGGCGCTTATTTCCGGCTGGATAGGCTTCGAAGTGGGGTTGATCGGAGATGCCCTGAGAAGCGTCCAACTGGATTATAACGCCTATCAGATTTTTTTGGAGACGATCCCTTACCGTTTTTATCCACTCTTGATGATGTTTTTCGTGGTCCTGATCGCCGTGATGCAACGCGACTTTGGTCCCATGCTTCCCGCCGAGCGCAGAGCGCGGACGACAGGCAAGCTCCTCGCCGACGGAGCCGCGCCGTTGAGCGGAGATGCCGACAGCCAACTCAAACCCGTAGACGGGCAGGTTCGTCACTGGATATACGCGGCAATACCCTTGCTGACGGTCATGCTGGTGACGTTTTGGGGGATGTGGGCTACGGGGCGAGATGCGCTTGTCGCAGGTGGAGCGGATACGGCCACGGCGGACCTGTGGACGGTTTTTGGCAAGGCGGACGGAAGCAGGGCTTTGCTATGGGGTTCCCTCATCGGCACCCTGCTGGCTTTTGTGATAACCGTCGGTCTGCGCCAGATGCGTCTTACCGACTGTCTGAATGCTTGGCTGGCCGGGGCGCAGTCGGTGTTTCTGGCTGTGGTGATTTTAGTGCTGGCCTGGGCGCTTGTGGCGGCGTGTGAGGAGATGCAAACGGCCCGGTATATCGTGTCGGTAGCCACCGGGTTTCTGTCGCCGCACCTTGTGCCGACGCTGACGTTTGTCATTGCCTGTCTGGTCAGTTTTGCCACCGGAACGTCGTGGGGAACGATGGCGTTGGTTACGCCGCTAGTGGTTCCGCTTTGCGTGGGGGTTGCGCAGGCCGCAGGGATCACGGGCGGCGAAGCGCATACACTGCTTTTAGGGACCATCGCCGGTGTGTTGAGCGGCGCGGTATGGGGCGATCACTGCTCTCCCATTTCGGACACGACCATCATGTCTTCGATGGCTTGCGGAGCCGATCATATCGACCATGTGCGCACCCAGATGCCATACGCGATGACGGTAGGGATGGTGGGTATTCTGCTCGGCGATCTGCCGTCGGCATACGGTGTCAATCCGTGGGTGTCTCTTCTTTTGGGCGCGACGGCGCTCACCCTGCTGGTACGCTTCTGGGGTAAATCCACCGCAACAGCCCCATAGCCGTTTTCTACCTTCCCCATAGTTCGAAGTTTGCGGTGAGGATTTCCGGACCATCCGACAGGATAGCGACGGTATGCTCGAAGTGCGCCGACCATTTACCGTCTGCGGTGACGGTAGTCCACTGGTCGTCCCGCACACGCACCTCGTGGGTTCCGATGCAAACCATCGGCTCGATGGCGATCACCATGCCGGGTTTGAGCCGCTGACCGAGCCCCGGACGACCGTAGTTGGGTACTTGCGGCTCTTCCCACAACTGACGCCCCACCCCGTGCCCACACAAATCCCGCACCGTCGAATAGCCGTGTGTCTCGACAAAATGCTGTACCGCATGCCCCACGTCTCCAATGCGGTTACCCGCCTTGGCCTCTGCGATACCCAAGTATAACGATTCGCGGGTAATGTCGAGCAGGCGCTGCGCCTGTGAAGAAATCTGTCCGATGGGAAAGGTAAAAGCCGTATCTCCGTGATAGCCGTTGAGGATGATGGCAAAATCGATCCCGATGATGTCGCCTTCCTTGAGAAAACGCCGTCGGCTCGGTACGCCGTGGACCACCTCGTCGTTTATCGAAGCACAGATGGTGGCCGGATAGGGAGGATGGTACGTGGGCCGGTATCCAAGAAATGAAGAAATCCCTCCGTACTTTTTAATCCACTGCCGCGCCAGTTCGTCCAGCTCTCCCGTCGAGACGCCCGGTTTCGACGCTTCACCCAACCGCTGAAGAATCTCCGTTGCCGCGCGTCCGCTTTTTTTGATCGTCTCGATCTGTTCCGCTGTCTTTAGAATGATCCCCATGCCTATCCCTGTCGATGGCTCCTGAGCCTATACCGGCGTTTTGCTTTCGCGCGGGTGGACGCTTGCCCAAAACTCGCCCCATTGCCGAAGATAGTCGGAACTGCTCCATGCTTTGGCCTGTCCGACTCCGGTCACCAGTTCGATCCCCAGTTCTCGGCATACCGTCCACTCCGGGATGTTGGAGATGTCCGTACGGTCGCCGCCCTTGGTAAATACGTGTGGGCGAAGCATCCTAAGGGCCTCGCAGACGGTGTCGTCGTTTTCGACTTCGAACGGAACCACGTAGCCCACACCCCGGATACACGCCACGACACGACAGCGAGCGGTAAGGTCCATAAACGGTTTGCCTTTTTTGCGTCTCAGAAAACCGTCGCCGTTGACCAACACGACAAGCGTATCCCCGAAATTCCGCGAGGCGATCAGACACGAAGCATGGCCGGGGTGAAGCGGATCGAACCCCCCCGACGTGCATACGATACGTCCGAGCCTTTCGCGTGTATCGGTCAGTTCTTCGAGCGCAACGATAGAAGCGTTATCGGTCATAGGTTATGCGATTTTGATCCGCCATCCAAACGGATCTTCACGACGACCGGTCTGTATACCGGTGATTTCTTCATAAAACCGTGACGCTAGAGGCCCCGTGGCTCCATTGCCTACCGTGTTGTCGTGCCCTTTGTATCCCAGCCCGCCAATGGGCGAGATCACGGCGGCGGTTCCCGCCGCAAACGCTTCTTTGAGTCGTCCGCTTGCACACCCTTCCACCACTTCGTCGATGGCGACGGGGCGCTCGGCGACCTTTATCCCCCAGTGCCGCGCTAATTGGATCACCGAGTCGCGTGTGACCCCCGGCAGTATGGTTCCGGTAAGCGGTGGCGTGACCAACTCGTCGTCAAACAGAAAAAAGATGTTGCTCTGTCCTACCTCTTCCACATACCGGTGTTCCATGGCGTCCAGCCACAACACTTGTGCGTATCCCTTTGCCATCGCGTCCTGAGCGACCATGAGCGTGGGGCCGTAATTGCCCGAAGTTTTGGTGGAACCGGCCACCCCTTTTGCGGATCGGACATATTCGTCCGACACGTAGATGCGGGTGGCGCGGAGTCCTTCTTTGAAGTAAGCGCCTACAGGCGAGATGATGATAAAAAACAGATAATTTTTTGACGCCCGTACCATGATGCTCGCCTCGGTGGCGATCGTCGTGGGTCTCAGATACAACGCCGTGCCGGGTGATGTGGGAAAACAAGATCGATCCGTACGCACCAGTTCTTTCATCGCGTGCAAAAAATCTTCCGCGTTAAGTTGGGGCATAACCATGCGGGCAAGCGAACGGTTCATTCGCTCGATGTTGCTATACGGTCGGAACAGGGCAATGCCGCCGTCGGGTTGAAGATAGGCTTTGGTACCCTCGAACACCTCTTGATTGTAGTGAAGCACCAACGCCGCCGGGTCAAGCGCCAGCGGGCCATACGGTACGATTCGGGCATCGTGCCATGTGCGTTCCGGCGTATAGTCCATCAAAAACATGTGATCGGTAAAATAATTGCCAAACCCGAGTTCGGAGTCGGCGGGACGCGGCTGACGGCCACGAGGTCCCAGCGTAACGCTGATTTCCATGAATATGCCTCTCTGCGGTAGGCGGGTTGACACCCCCTGAAACCGTTTGTCTGCGGCGGTGCGTCCTATCGGCTAACCCGCCCTTCCAACGACATGCAACCCGTAATGTAGGGATAAAAATAAGCATCCGTCAAGCGCCAAATGCGCCGTAGATC
>Ga0194132_10002364_pt1 | contig 35570 bp, 26 predicted proteins | sample TA2KigOf80mmetaG_FD_148612 | JGI IMG/M metagenome (GOLD analysis project Ga0194132, IMG submission 148612) | Freshwater microbial communities from Lake Tanganyika, Tanzania - TA2015054 Kigoma Offshore 80m | ecosystem: Environmental > Aquatic > Freshwater > Lake | place: Tanzania: Lake... | reverse complement strand
TCGGTCATTTCGGCAGGAAAGAGGCAGAAACGCTGGGAATCCCAGGGTTCCGGCGCACATGCCATGCCGAAAGTCGAAGGTCATCTGGGAAATAGGGGCTCAAACGTCACGATGCCAAACTGGAAGATTCTGCTCACCGGTGTGCTGGCCTGCGTCTGCTTGGCCCTAATGGTGGCCACGTTCCTCGTCCCGATGGTTTATGAGGGTACCCGGATGTGGCTGTGGTTAGGCGGGTTCGTCCTTCCCACGCTCGTCGCGTGTGCGCTGTTCGCGGTCTTCTTGCGGCACGCGAGCGGGTCCCTCGACGCGAAGACCCGCGGGACGCGCTACTAGCCGGTGCGCGGCGTTCGTGGCGACAATCCGCCCCAACGGGAACCGTCAGCAGCAATGACGAGCGACTTCCACTTCGGACGGGTGGCCATCGCTCAACCGTCCCAACCGACTCCGCGTCCCACCGTCAACGGCACCCGTTATCTCATCGCTTTCCCCTGCGGAGTAAAAAAGTCGCGCGCATTCCGGCGCGATTCGCTTGCTTTTACCCGAATCATTGCGCACTAATGTTTATAGTGTACGCCTAATTAGTATTCGCGGGCGGCACGTGCTGGAGGTGTTCTCGTGCCGCTCCGACACATGTTTATCGACATGAACTCGTTCTTCGCGTCCTGCGAACAGCAGGAGCGGCCCGAACTGCGCGGCCGGCCGGTCATCGTCGTGCCCACCGACGCCGAGACCACCGCGTGCATCGCCGCCAGCTACGAGGCCAAGCGGTTCGGCATCAAGACCGGCACGCCCGTCTGGGAGGCCCGCCGGCTGTGCCGCGGCGTGATTAGCGTGGTGGCGAACCACAAGCGGTACGTCGTCATGCACAACCGCATCGTCGCGGCCGTGCGGCGCGTCGTCGCGGTTGAGACTGTCATGTCCATCGACGAAATGTCATGTCGGTTGATGGCCGACGAACGGAAACCCGACGTCGCGACCGGCATGGCCGGCACAATCAAGCGCGAGATTTACGCCCTCGCCGGCGACCAGATGCACTGCTCCATCGGGATCGGCCCGAACACGATGCTGGCGAAGGTCGCGTCCGACATGCAGAAGCCCAACGGCCTCACGGTGCTGCCCGACGCCGAGATGCCGGCGGCGCTGTACCGGCTCCAGCTCACCGACTTCCCCGGCGTCGGGCCGCGCATGGAGCGGCGGCTGAAGCTGCACGGCATCTTCACCGTCGAGCAGTTGTGCAAGGCCCCCGCGAAGGCCCTGTCCGAAGTGTGGGGCAGCAAGGTTCACGGCGAGCGCTGGTTCCGCCTGCTGCGCGGCGAAGACGTGGCCGACACCCCGACGCGCCGGCAGACCGTGAGCCACTCGCACGTGCTGCCGCCGAGCCTGCGCACCGACGACGGCGCGTACGGCGTCATCATGCGGCTCGTCCACAAGGCCGCGGCCCGGCTGCGGAAGATCGGCTACTGGTGTGGGGCGATTTCGCTCGGCGTCAGCTTCTACGGCGACGAGCGCGGCGAATCGCACTGGTGGGAGGAGGGCACGCGCGTGCCGCGGTGCCACGACACGCCGGCGCTCGTGAGCGCGGCGCAGAAGCTGTGGGCGCTGCGCCCGCGCGGGCGCACGCCGTTCAAGGTGGGTACCGTGCTGAGCGACCTCGTACCGGCGCGGAGCGCGACCCCGTCGCTGTTCGACGAGGACCGGCAGGGCGAGGACATCTCCGCGGCGATGGACGACGTGAACGCGGAGTTCGGCGCGAGCGTGGTGTACTTGGGCGCGATGTTCGGGATGCGCGACGCGGCCCCGACGCGCATCGCGTTCACCCAAATCCCCGACTTCGACAAGCGCGTGAACTGATCCCGCGCCCGCGCGCGGCGCTTGCCACTTCCCGCGCGGCGGGTAGCTTGACCACACTCCGCTCTCCCTCGAACCACGGGTGCATCGTGTCCCTGTTCTCCCGCGTTACGGTCGTCGCCGCGCTCGCCGCGGTACTCGCGTTCGTGCCCGCGTGCGGCAAGAAGGCCGACACCGGCAAGATCAAGATCGGCATCGTCACCAACTGCACGGCCGACTTCTGGAGCATCTGCGAGGCCGGGGCGAAGAAGGCCGCGGAGAAGCACAACGTCGAGTTGCAGTTCCGCCAGCCGGAGAAGGGCTTCGATACCAGCGTGCAGACGCCCATCGTCGAGGCGTGGGTGAAGCAGGGGCTGGACGGGATCGCGGTCAGCGTGATCGACCCGAACGGGCAGAAGGAAGACCTGACGCGGTTCGCGAAGAAGGTCCCGCTGATCGCGGTGGACAACGATGCCCCCGGCACCGGGTGCAAGTGCTACATCGGCATCGACAACTACGAGGCCGGTAAAGCCGTGGGCCGGATCGTGAAGAGCAAGGGCGTGCTGCCGAACGGCGGCACCGTTGCCATCTTCATCGGCAGCACGAAGTCGGCCAACGGGAAGGCCCGCACGCAGGGCGTGCTCGACGAACTCGCGGGCGAGAAGGACGCGCAGGGCGTGGTGAGCAAGCACCCGACGCGCGGCGACCTGAGCGGGCGCACGTTCGGCAAGTACTTCGTGGTGGACGCCTCGGACAAGGTGGGCGGGGCCGAGGGCGCGGCCCGCGAGGACGGCGAGCCGTCGAAGGCGCAGGCCACCGCGTCCGCGGTGCTGGGCCGCGTGAAGGGCGTGCCGGACCTGTGCATGGTCGGCCTGTACGCCTACAACCCGCCGGCGATTCTGGCCGAGGCGAAGGCCCGCGCGATGGCGAAGGACATCAAGATCGTCGGGTTCGACGAAGACTTCGCCACGCTCGCCGCGATTGCCGCCGACGAGATCACCGCGACCGTCGTTCAGGACCCGTTCCAGTACGGCTACAAGTCGGTCGAGGCGCTGGCGACGAAGAACTACGAGGTGCCCATCATCCCGTACCGCGTGGTGACGAAGACCGGCGACAAGATCGACGGCATCACCGCGGAGGTGGTGCCGGTGAAGCCGTTCGAGGACAAGCTCCGCGCCGACATCGCCTCGGCGAAGGGGAAGTAAGCGCTACGCGCGGCGCGCGGAGAAGGGCCCGAGGTCGTGCGCCGTGGTCCCGCGCTCGGCGAGGTCGGCCACGATCTCGCCAACCACCGACGCGAACTTGAACCCGTGCCCGCTGAACCCGCACGCCACGCTCACCCGCGGGAACCGCGGGTGAACGTCGATCACGAAGTTCCGGTCCGGCGTGACCGTGTACATGCACACCTGACCCGCGCTCAGCGGGCCGAGGCCGCGGACGAAGCGCCCCGCGAGCGGGCGCAGCGCGGCCTCGTCGTCGGCCGTCAGATCCCAACTCACGTCTTCCGGGCCGCGCAGCTCGGGCGCGTCGTAGTGCCGCGCCAACTTCACGCCGCGCGCGTCGATCATCGGCAGCCCGTAGAACGCGCCCTCGGGCGCGTCAGCAATGAAAATGGGGAACGTGTCGCGCCGGAACCGTTCGGCCGCGACCTCGAACCAGAGCAGCGTTTGCCGCATGACGCGGAGCGGAACGCCCACGTCCGCGAGCAGCTTCGTCGCCCACGCGCCGGCCGTGACCACCAGCCTCGCGGCGCGGTACGTCCCCTTGTCCGTCGTCACTTCGACCCCGTCACCGACCGCCTTCCAGTCGCGCGCCGGTTCCTCCGCGCGAACCTCCGCGCCGAGTGACACCGCGCTGTCAATGTGCGCGCGCACGCAGTCTTCGACGTACAGGAACCCGGCGTCGCGCTCGACGACGCCGGTGTAGTCCGCCGGGAAGTTGAACGCCGGGTAGCGGCGGTTGATCTCGTCGCCCGTCAGTTCCTCGGCCGCGAGGTCGTGCGCGCGCACCGACGCGCGCACGCCCGCGACGTGCGCGCTGCCGGGCGGCCCGGCGTTCAGGCACGCGCACTCGGTCAGCAGGTGCCTGCCGGTGCGCTGTTCGAGTTCGTACCAGCGCGCGAACGCGCGCCGCGCGAGCGGCACGTACGCCGGGCCTTCGGCGTACGCGGTGCGGATGATGCGCGTGTGACCGTGCGAGCTGCCGCGGCTGTGAACCAGCGGGAACTGTTCGAGGCCCAGCACCCGCCGCCCGCGCCGCGCCAGCTCGTAGCACGCGGCGGACCCCATCCCGCCCACGCCGAGAACGATCACGTCGAAGGAAGTGGACAACGCTTATTTCCCCAACTCGTTGACCCCCGCACGGAGCGCGCGGAGTCGGTCGGCGTCGGTCTTCGCGCCGGCCGCGGCCTTCAGCAGCGCGGTCAGCGCCGCCTTCTGCTTCGCGTCCGGCGTCCCCTTCTCGGCCGCGGTCAGAGCCTTCGTGAGCCAGTCGGCGGCGATCCCCGGCGAATCGGGGAACTTTTGCTCGAGCGCGTCCGTTTGCGCGAGCAGGTCGCGCGCGACCGATCCGACGCGCGCGCCGGTGACGCGGAACACGTCGCCGATGGCGACCGCGGCCTTCGCGTCTTCGCCCAATGCGAGCAGCACGCCGGCGAGTTGCTGGCGCACCGCGACATCCTCCGGGGCCACCGCAAGCACGCGCTCCAAGTGCCCGCGGGCCAAGCGCCAGTCCTTCGCCGTACACGCGAACTCGGCGCGGGACACGAGCGCGTCGCGGTCGTGCGGGTGCCGTTCGAGCAGCGCGTCAAGTTCCACCGGAACCTCGGCCCACGGGAGCAACCGCACGCGGCACCGGCGCGCCGCGAGGCACGCGGGGTCGAGTTCCAGCGCCGCGGCGCAGAGGCGCTTCGCCTCGTCGGGCTTGTTGCCGATGAGAAGCTGATGGGCGCGCGCGGCGAGCGCGTCGGCGTACCGGCGCGCGAGGTTCGCGGGCACATCCTCCGCGCGCGCGAGCAACCCCGCGAAGGTCGTCGCCGGTCGGTCGCGCAGGGCCACATCGAGGAAGGTGCGAATCTCGTCCGTGGTCGCGGCGTAGCCGACGAGTTGCGCGCCCTCGCGCGCCGACAGCACGCCGACCAGTTCGCCGTTCGCGTTCAGGATCGGGCCGCCGGGCGAACCGGCCTGCGCCGGAAGCTGACACACCAGCGCCGCGACCCGCGGGGCCTTCTCGCCCAAGTCGAGCGCGACCGGGCCGCGCTGCCGCACGCTGCCGGCGGCGTACACCCACGCGAACTCCAACCCGCCGGGGTGACTCATCGCGTGCAAAGCGTCGCCCGCGTTCGGCACGACGGCCGCGAGTGGCAGCGCCTTCGTGCCGTCGCGCGCGCTGTCGAGCTTGATGAGCGCGAGGTCGCGCGCCGCGTCGCGCGCGATCACGGTGCCGGCGCGCCACGCGCGATTCAGATAGAGCGCCAGCGGATCGCGGTACGCGGCGCGCGTGCTGTATGGCTCGCTGTCGGTGCCCAGATGAAACGCCACGCCGACGCGCTCGTTCGCACTCACGCCGCGCGCGCTGGTGAGTACCAAGTCCTTCTCGATCAGCGCGCCCGCGAGAGAAACGTCGGTCGCGGTCGGCTTGATCCACACCGTCGCGCGGTAGAGCGAAGCGACTTCTGTCACGGGCCGTTCGCTCCTGTCGGCAACGCACGACTGGCCGCAAAACAACACGATCTCGCGCGCGGAAATGGCGACCGCGGCTTGCGGGCACTGGCGGCGCAGCGCGCTAACCATGCCGACCACTTCGCCGCGGGCGTTGAACACCGGGCCGCCGGAGTCGCCCTCTTCGGTGGGCAGTTGCCCGATGAGGACGTGCGCGCCGGCCGCGAGCTTCTTGCCGCGCCAGAAGTAGCCGTCGGTGAGCGGCCCGGTCGCGCGCAGCGGGCCGGCGGTTACGTTCCACACGGTATCGAGGTCGAAGCGGTGGCCGACGACGCGGAGCGGCGTGCCCGGTTGCTGGAACAGTGCATTGATCTTCACCGCGCGCGCGCCCGGCGGGAGCGCGTCGAGGCGCACGAGCGCGAGGTCCGTTTCGTCGGCCGTGTAAACGACGGTGCCCGTCACGAGCAACTTCGCTTCGCGCAGGGCGTCGCGGTTGCGCAGGTACTCGCGCCGGTCGGTGACGAGCGCGCTGTCGCGCACCCACGGGAAGAACACGTCCACCTTCTTGCGGTCCGCGACGATGTGCCGACAGGTGACGAGATACCGCTCGTTAACGTCCACAACGAACCCGGCCCCGGCCCCGTCGTTCTCGGCGCGCACCCACGCGCACCCGTTGAACGGCGGTTCCGCGACCGAGACCAGCCACAGCGCGAGCGCGATCAGCATAAGAACCAGCGTACCCGATTCCGGGGGCGAAAGCGAACGCGCGTCGCGGTGTGCGCGGATACGTTGAGCGCGCTTGGGGTGGCGCTCGCAGCGCCTCGCTGACCCCAAGCTATCGGGTGTAACCGCTTCGCGGTACAGCAGGCGCGTTAGTCTTTACGCCGAAGACGTTGCACTCAAGAGCTTGGGGTCAGCGAGGCGCTGCGAGCGCCACCCCAAGCGCGCTCAACGTATCCGCAACCGCGCAAAGGGTTGCGAGCGCCACCCCGAGCGCGCTACGGTGTCCTTGCATCGCGTTTGGCGCGCGGCTACGCTGGCACCATGAACGCACCCCTCTCGCGCCGCGAACTGCTCGCTGGCGTCGCGCTGAACGCCCTGCTCGCACGCGACGCGCGCGCGGCGAACCCGCTGGCCGCGAAGAAACCGCACTTCGAGCCGAAGGCGAAGCGCGTCATCTTCATGTTCATGGTCGGCGGGCCGTCGCAAATGGACCTGTTCGACCCGAAGCCGGGGTTGGCGAAGTGGGCCGGGAAGCCGCTGCCGGAATCGACCGGGCGGCCCAAGAGCCAGTTCACCACGGGCAACGAGGTGATCCTGCCCAGTACGCGGAAGTTCGCGAAGCACGGCAAGAGCGGCCTCGAACTGTCGGACCTGCTGCCGCACCTCGCGACCTGCGCCGACGATCTGTGCCTGCTGCGCGCGTGCTGGTGCAGCAACACCGTTCACGCGCCGGCGATGTACGAGTTGCACACCGGGCGCACGCTCATGGGCTGGCCGAACCTCGGCTCGTGGGTCACATACGGCCTCGGCAGCGTGACCGACAACCTGCCGGCGTACTGCGTGATGCCGCAACCCGAAGGCGTGCCGGAGGGCGGCGCGCCGTGCTGGTCAAGTGCGTTCCTGCCGCCGGTGTATCAGGGCACGCTGCTGCGCCCCGGTCCGAACCCGATCATCAACTTGAAGCCGCCCGCGGACACCGGCCCCGAACAGAACCGCCGCGCGTTCGACCTCGTCCGCAAGCTGAACGCGGAGCAGGCGAAGGGCGACGCCGAACTCGAAGCGCGCACCGCGAGCTACGAACTGGCGTTCAAGATGCAGGCGCACGCCCCGGACGCCGTCGATCTGAGCAAGGAGACCGCGGCCACCAAGACGGCCTACGGCCTCGACGACAAGAAGACCGCGGACTTCGGCACGCGGTTGCTGCTCGCCCGGCGCTTGGTGGAGCGCGGCGTGCGGTTCGTGAGCGTGTACAGCGGCGGCGGCCCGCTCGTCACGCAGTGGGACGCGCACGACGACGTGGACGCCAACCACGAGAAGATGTGCGGGCACGTCGACAAACCCATCGCGGCGCTGCTGAAGGACTTGAAGCAGCGCGGGCTGTTGAAGGATACGCTCGTGGTGTGGTGCAGCGAGTTTGGCCGCACGCCGAACAGTCAGGGCGGAAAGGGCCGCGATCACAACCCGTTGGGCTACACGATGTGGCTGGCCGGCGGCGGCACGAAGGGCGGGCAGGGCGTCGGCGCGACCGACGAGTTCGGCCTCAACGCGGTCGACGACGTGGTGAGCGTGAACGACTTCCACGCCACCATCCTGCACCTGCTCGGCCTCGACCACGAGAAGCTCACGTACCGCCACAGCGGGCGCGACGAGCGCCTCACGGACGTCGGCGGCATTGTGATGGAGAAGGTGTTGGCATAAACGCGCGACGCCGCAAGCGGCAGTAGCCGCCTGCGGCGTCGCGCCGTTCACGTTAGGCGTTGTAGCCGATCAGGTCCCAGCCCTTGCGGTAGGTGCGGCGCAGCAGGGGGGCCGCTTCCTTGATGTCGGCCGAACACTTCTCGCCGTCGAAGTTGAACGCCTTGCCGGTACGGATCGCCACGTTGCCCAGCAGGAACGCCGCGGTCAGCAGGCCGGCGTAGTCGAAGTTCGACAGCGCCATCTCCGGCTTGTTCGCCTTGATCGCCTCGACCCACTCGTTCTTCTGGCCCTGATCTTCCTTGTTGTTCTCGGCGAACGTCTCCGGCTTGGTGCCCCCGTTCGCAATCTTGCCGGTGCTGAAGTACACCGTCGAGCCGTAGTCGCTCGGCGAGTACGCGAACCCCTTCGTACCGACGACGATGGACCCGCTGTCCACGATCTTCTTCGCCTTCGCCAGCTCGATCGCCTTGTTGACGAGCGCCTCCGGCGGGTACAACTTCTTCCCGTCCTTCATGCCCTCGTACCAGTTGAGCGTCACCGGCACGAAGCCCTCGCGCTTCGGGAAGTCGATCTTCACGTGCGCGTGGCTCGGGGCGGTCAGCGTGTTCACGCCACCGGCCTCGGCCGACACCTTCGTCGGGTGGCCCAGCTTCAGGCCCATGAACACCATGTTCGCGGTGTGGCACGCCATGTCGCCGATCGCGCCGGTGCCGTAGTCCCAGTACCCGCGCCACGCGAACGGGTGGATGCCGCCGGCGTACTCGCGGTCGGGGGCGACGCCGAGGAACTCGTCCCAGTGGACGTTCTTGGGCGCGGTGCCCTTCGCGGGCGGCTTCTTGTCGGTCACGTCCGGGGCCTGCTTCCAGTACCCGGCCGGGCGGTTGGTCCACACGTGAACCTCGGCCACGTCGCCCAGTTCGCCGGCCCGGAGCAGTTCGGCCGCGCGGCGCAGGCCGTTGGCCGCGGTGCCCTGATTCCCCATCTGGGTGCAGACCTTGTTCTTCTTCGCCTCGGCGCGCATCAGGTGCGCCTCGTACACGTCGTGCGTCAGCGGCTTCTGGCAGTACACGTGCTTGCCGGCCCGCATCGCCAGCACGCTGGGTTGCGCGTGCGAGTGGTCCGCGGTGCTCACCACGAAGGCGTCGATGTTCTTCAGCAGCGAGGCGTCGTCGAAGATCTTGCGGTAGTCGAAGAACGTCTTCGCTTCGGGCCACTTCTTGGCCTTCGGCGCGAGGCGGCCGTCGTCCACGTCGCACAGCGCGACGACGTCCATCAGGTTGCCGGCGTGGTCGATGTCGCTGGAGCCCTTGCCGCCGACGCCGATGCCGGCGACGCGCAGTTTCTCGGCGGCGCGGTACACGCGCGCGACGGAAACGGCCGGGGCGAGGTGCAAGTAGCCGAGGGACGCGGCGGACGCGGCGAGCGCCTGCCGCCGGGTGATCCGGCGGGCCATGGGGAGAGTCTCCGAGCAGGTGTGGTGTGGGTACGGGCGGTGCGAAGTGAGTGTAATCGCCGCGCGCGCGCCGGGCAACGAGAAAGCCGCGAACTGGGCTTGAATCGCGCTTTTCGCGCCCGCTACACTGCTCCCTTGCACGCACACCGGGGCACGACGCCCCGCCGCTCAGTGGTCACGGAGGACACGCCGCACATGCCCGCGCGCATCAAAGACGTAAAGGTGAAGGAAAAGGAACCCGTGGTGCCGGTCGGTCGCCCGCTCGTCGCGGTGAACGCCGACCTCGTGGCCCCGAAGAACGCCACCCCGTTCGCGAAACTGAACCTCGGCTACATCGACGCCCTGATCGGGGCCGGCGCGCTGCCGGTCGTGCTGCCCCCGCTGCGCCGCGACAACCTCGCCGCCATCGACGCGCTGCTCGACCAGTGCGTCGGGATCGTGCTGACCGGCGGCGCGGACATGGACCCGCGGCGCAACGGCCAAGCGCTCACGCCCGCCGTGAACCCGATGCCGGCCCGCCGCGAGGACGCCGACCGCTACCTGCTGACCCGCATTTTCGAGCGCCGCACGAGCGTCCTCGGCATCGGCGTGGGCATGCAGCAACTGAACGTGTTCGCCGGCGGCACCCTGCACCTGCACCTGCCCACCGACAACCCCAAGGCGCTGCCGCACTACGACCAGACCGGCGCGCCGCACCGCCACATGGTGCTGATCGAGGAGAACACGCGGCTCGACGACATCTACGGGACGCAGGAGCTGCGCGTCAACAGCACGCACCACCAAGCGGTGAACCAGATCGGTAAGCGGATGCGCGTGGCCGCGCGCGCCCCGGACGGGGTGATCGAGGCCATCGAATCGACGGACCCGAACTGGTTCTGCGTCGGCGTGCAGTGGCACCCGGAAGCGGACACCGCCAGCGCGCTGGACGTGCAAATCTTCGAGTGCTTCGTGCAGGCCGCGGTCCGCGCCTGCGACGGCGTCCTCGCGGTCGCGTAGGCGCTCGCCTCAAAGTAGTAGGCACACGCCGTGTGCCGTCGCTGCATATGGGGGATGTGCGCCGCGTATCTCGCGAGCACCTCCAAGATGCGCGGCGACGGCACACGGAGCGTGCCTACCACTTTGGCAAGTTCGCGCTTCCAAGTTCGAGAACCGACGGTATGACCGTCCGGTTAGTTCGGACCCTCGAACTTGGAAGCCCCCTCATGTCGCGCACGTTCCTTGGCCTGTCGGTCGGTTCCGGGTTGGAAGGGGCGGACGCGGTCGCGGTGCGGGCCGAGCGCGTGGGCCTCGACCTCGCGCCGCGCGCGGCCCCCGCGGGGCGCGTAGCGTTCGCGCCGGCGGTGCGCGACGTGCTCCGCTCCGCGCCGGCCGCGGTCCCGCCGGAGTGCCTGCGGGCCATCGCCGACACGGTCGTGTTCGCCGCGCGCCAAGCGCTCAGCAAAGGGGCCGTGTCGCCGCGCGACACCTTCGCCGCCGGGTTCCTCGAACCGGCGCGGCCAGTGGCGAGCGCCGCGATAAACTGGCCGGAAGTCGCGGGGCGCGTGGCCGAGCAACTCGGGATCACGGTGCTGCACGGGTTCGCCGACCGCGACCGCGCCGCCGGCGGCACCGGGCACCTGCTGACCGCCGCGGCCGATTACCTCCTGTTCCGCGACCCGGCCGAAACGCGGTTGCTCGTTCACCTCGGCGCGGCGACCAGCGTACTCGTTGTGCCCGCGGGCGGGACCGTCAGCACCGTGTTCGGGTTCGAAGCCGGGCCGGGCAACCAACTGCTCGACGCGATCCTGTTCCACGGCTCACGCGGCAAAGAGCACGTCGATGCGGGCGGCAAGACGGCCGTGCAGGGCCGGCTACTCGACCCGCTGCTAGCGCGCTGGCTCGAACACCCGCACTTCGCGCGCGCCGCGCCGAAGGCTGTGCGCCCGGACGCCTTCGGGCGCAGTTTCCTGCTCGCCACGTTCGACGCCGCGCGGCAACTCGGCGCGGGTCTGCCGGACCTGCTCTGCACCGCGACGCACCTCGCCGCGCGCGCCGTCGGCGACGCCGCCAAGCTCGCCGCGCTGAAGCCGGACGGCCCGCGCCGCGTGCTCCTCAGCGGGGGCGGGGTGCGCAACGGGTTCCTGATGCAACTCGTCGCGCAGCAGTTGGGCGGAACGGTGGAGCGCGCGGACGCGGTCGGCGTGCCGGCGCTGGCGCGGGCCGCGACCGCCGCGGCGCTGCTCGCGGCCCTCAGTTGCGACGGCGTGAGCGCGAACCTGCCGGTGCTGACGGGCGCGGGCGGCGGCCGAATCCTCGGCCACATCGCGCCCGGCGACCCCCGCAACTGGGCCCGCTGTGCCGCGTGGCTCGCCGACCAGACCGGCGACTACCCGCGCGCCGCCCGCGCCGCGTAAACAAGCGGTCGGGCCGAGCTGATTTCCCGCCGTGACTACTTCGTCAGCAACCGGCGCGCGAGCACGACCGCGCCCACGACCGGATCGTCCACCAACCCGACCGGGCCGGGCGTGACGCCGCAGGCGCGAAGTTCGTGCAAGAATCGCTCGCGGTACGGGGCGCTCTCCAGCGCCAGCCCGCCGGCCAGCGCGACCGGCACGCCGTCGCGCGACAGCCCGCAGTTGGCGACAGCGCCGGCCGCGGTTCGCGCCAGTTCCCGCGCCTCCTGCTCGACAATCGCGGTCGCGGTCGCGTCGCCCGATGCGGCGGCGCTCAGTACCAGCGGCGCGAGGCCCGCGATGAACGCCTTGTCCCACGTCCCGCGGTACACGGCCGGGATGAACTCGCGCGCGTCCGGCGTGCCCAACTTCTGGAGCAGCGCCGGCAGCAGTGCGGTCGGCTCGCCGACGCCGTCGGCGGCGCGGCACGCGGCCCGCAGCGCGAGCAGCCCGACGCGGAACGCGCTCCCCTCGTCGCCCAGCAGGTAGCCCCAACCGCCGGCGCGGGCGTCCTTTCCGTGCGCGTCTTGCGCGAGCGCGATGGACCCGGTGCCGGCGATCACGGCCAGCCCCCAGCCGTCCGGCGTGCCGGCCGCAAACAGGAGCGTCGCGTCGTTGGCAATGGTGATCTTGTCGGCGAGTTGAACGAGGTCGGCCCAACCGCGGATCACGTCCAGCCCTTCGGCCTTGTCCACCCCGGCCAGTCCCAGCGCCGCCGCCGCGACCGGCGCGCGCGCGACCTTCGCGGAGCGGAACGCGCCGGCGACCGCGGTGTTCAGCTCGCGCAGCGCCGCGGTCACGCCCACGGCTTGAATGTTCGACGGCCCGGCCTCGCCGCGCCCCAGTGCCGCGCCGGTCCGCGCGTCGGCCAGCACCGCCGCCGTGTGCGACGCCCCGCCGTCGATCCCGATTATGAGTTGCGGTTCCGCCATAGTGCCTCTCGCCAACTCCGAAGGGTATTCACCGCGGAGACCGCAGAGCACGCAGAGAGAAGACAAAAGAGCGACAGATTACAGCCGGCTCAACTCTCGGTGTACTCTCCGCGTACTCTGTGGTCCCCGCGGTGAACTCGGCTAGTTCTTCGCGCCCTTCACGTACTTGTCGAACCATGCGATCTGTTCGTACAGGACGTGGCCGATGGACTCGCGCGCGGCGTAGCCGTGGTCCTCGTGCGGGAGCAGCACCAGCCGCGCGGTGCCGCCGGTGCCGCGCACCGCCTGATACATGCGCTCGCTCTGCACCGGGAACGTGCCGGGGTTGGCGTCGCTCGCGCCGTGGATCATCAGGATCGGCTCCTTGATCTTGTGCGCGTGGTAGAACGGCGACATCTTCCCGTAGATTTCGGGCGCGTCCCAAAACGTGCGGCGCTCGTTCTGGAACCCGAACGGCGTGAGCGTGCGGTTGTACGCCCCGCTCCGCGCGATCCCGGCCTTGAACAGGTCGGAGTGCGCCAACAGGTTCGCCGTCATGAACGCGCCGTAGCTGTGGCCCATCACGCCGACGCGGGTCTTGTCGATGCCGAACTCCGTGGCCTTGTCGAGCGCGGCCTTCGCATTGTCGTTCAGTTGCTCGACGAAGTTGTTGTTCGCGGTCTCCGGCGGGCCGACGATGGGCATGGACACTTCCATCACCGCGTAGCCCTGCGTGAGGAAGAACAGGTGCGAGTACCCGCCGACCGCGGTGAAGCGGTGCGGCGACCCGCTCACTTGGCCCGCGGTGTCGGCCGAGGCGAACTCGACCGGGTAGGCGTAGAACACCGCGGGCACCGAGTCGCCGTCCTTGTGGCCCGGCGGCAGGTGCAGCGTGAACGAGATGGTCGTGCCGTCGGCGCGCTTCGTTGTGACGAGTTGCTTCTTCGCCTTGCGCAGCTCGGGCGCGGGGTCGGTGTTGTCCGTAAGCTTCTTCTCGTGAACGCCGTCGCGGTAGTACACGTTCGGCGGCTCGGTCACGGTCTCGCGCCGTACCAGCACCTTCGACCCGGACACGTTCAGCACGCGCACCACTTCTTCGTAGGCCCCTTCGGGGCAGTGGAACAGGCGCTCGGCCTTGCCGGTGCTCAGGTTGTACTTGTCGAGGAACGGGCGGTCGCCCTTCGGGGTCGCGCCATCGCCGCGCAGGAAAAACGTGTCGCCGGCCGGGTCACCCGCGGTGCGGATCACGAGGTGCCCGCTGGGGAGCGTCCGCGCGACCGGCGCGCCGGGGTCGCCGTAGCGGTCTTGGCTCGACCGCTCCCACAGCAGCTTGGGATCGGGCGCGAGAATCGTCGTGGTCGGCGCGAGGAACGTGCGCACCCACTTGCGGTCGCGGTCGTAGTCGCGCACCAGCATCCGGTTGCCGCTGGGGAAGAAGTCCAACCCCGCGAAGCGGTGCTCGATCTTCAACAGCTCCGTGCCCTTGATCTCGGCCCCGGCCGTCGCGGTGAAGAGGGCATCGCGGTGCGGCACCTTCTTCTTGGGGTCGCCGTCGTCCTGCGCCTCGGCCCAGATGAGCGCGTGCGGGTTGGTGGGTACCCAGCGGATCGACCGCGGGCCGGTGGGCACGCCCTCGATCGGCACCTTGTCTTGCAGCGGCAGTTCCGCGACCGTCGCGCTCTTCTCCCCGCTCGCCTTGTATACCTCGACGGCGCGCGGGAACGAGGTGTACGGGTGCAGGTACGAGAACGGCTTCGCGAGGCGCGCGACCAGTACGAACTGGCCGTCCGGCGACGGGTCCGAGTTGGTCACGATGCCGGGCTTGCCGAGGTCGTGCGCCGCGGTGCGCTCGCCGTCGAGCGCGACGATCACCAGTTGCGACGTGCAGTAGTGCTCGAAGAGGGCCGCGTCGTGCGCGTCCTTCAGCATGTCCTGATAGGTGCGCACGGGCGCGGCCTTCCCGCCGCTTTCCTGAATGACCGGGCCGGCGGGTGCGAGCGGCGGCGAAGGGGCGTCGCCGCGCGTGTGCGGGATCGTTTGAACCAGCAGCGAGCGGCTGTCGGGCATCCACTGCGCCGGCTCGCCGATGGCCGCGTTCACCAGCAGCCCCTTCACCTTCTGGAACTTGGTGTCGCCGACTTCGCACACCCACAGTTCGATGCCGCTGGGCGTGGTGTTGAGAACCGCGAACCGCTTGCCGTCCGGCGACCAGAACGGCGACCCGCACTTGCCCTTTTCCGGCAGGGTGATGGGCTTCGCCTCGCCGCCGGTCACGGGCATCAGGGAAATGCCGGTGACGCGCGGCGGGCGCGCGGGGCCGTTGGTCTTCGGGTTGATGCGCAGCCCGGCGAGCCGCACCATCGGCGCGGCCAGTTCCTCAATGGCCGGGTACCGCGCGCTCTGGACGAGCAACACGTGGTCCCCGGTCGGGCTGACCGACAGCGCCGGCGGGGTCGGGGCGTCGAGGATCGCCGCGACCGCCGGCGGCGGCTTCTGGTAGCCCTCTTGCCCGAATGCGTCGAGCGCGATCGTCACCGCGAACACCCCGCACAAGAACAGGCGAAACATGGCTGCCCTCCCGAACGTCGTTCAGGCAGTATACTGGGCGGTAAGAGACCTAACCCCCCCAACCCCCTTCCCTGAGAGGGAAGGGGGGAAGAGAAAACAACACTCTGGCTCCCCCTTCCCTCTCAGGGAAGGGGGTTGGGGGGGTTAGGTTCTTCTGCCCTCTTCCTCTCACCCCAATACGCACGCCATGAAACCGTTTCGCCTCGCGCTCGTCGCCCTCGCCTTCGCGCCCTTCGCCTCGGCCGCCGACAAGCCCGTCGTTCTCGAAGGGGGCGACGGCCCCGGCAAGGGCAAGCACGTTGTCCTCGTGAGCGGCGATCAGGAGTACCGCTCCGAGGAGACGATCCCGCTGCTGGCGAAGATGCTGTCGAAGCACCATGGGTTCAAGTGTACCGTGCTCTTCACGGTGGACCCCAAGGACGGAACTGTCAACCCGAACATCAACAACGTGCCCGGCCTCGAAGCGCTCAAGGACGCGGACCTGCTCGTGATCTTCACGCGGTTCCTGAACCTGCCCGACGACCAACTCAAGCACATCGACGACTACCTGATGACCGGCAAGCCGGTGGTCGGACTGCGCACCTCGACGCACGCCTTCAACGGCATCCCGGGGAAGAGCGCGTACGCCAAGTTCAACAACGGCAGCAAGGAGAAGGGCTGGGAGGGCGGCTTCGGCAAGGCGGTGCTGGGCGAGCAGTGGGTGAACCACCACGGCGCGCACGGCAAGGAGGGCACGCGCGGCATTGTGGCGAAGGGGCAGGAGAAGCACCCGATCCTGAAGGGCATCGGGGCCGGCGACATCTTCGGCACGACCGACGTTTACACCGTGAAGCTGCCGCTACCGGGCGACAGCACGCCGCTCGTGCTGGGCGAAGTGACCGAAACGCTGAAGGCCGACTCGAAGGCCGTGACCGGTAAGAAGAACGACCCGATGATGCCGGTCGCGTGGACGAAGACGTACGTCGTCGCCCCGAACACCCCGGAACCGGTCCTGAAGTCCGGCCGCGTGTTTACGACCACGATGGGCGCGTCGCAAGACCTCGAATGGGAGGGCACCCGCCGCTTGATCGTGAACGGTTGCTTCTGGGCCATCGGGCTGGAACAGAAGATTCCAGACAAGACCAACGTGGCGCTCGTGGGCGAGTTCAAGCCGACGCGCTTCTACTTCAAGAACAACGCCGAGTGGGTCAAGACGCCGGTGAAACCCGCGGACCTCTTCAAGTGAGTTGTGGGGGCGAAGGCAAAAAGGCAGAAGAGTTTTGACAGGATGAACACGATGAACAGAGATAATTGAGAGTTGATGTTGCTCTGTTGAAACCCTCTGGTTAGAGGCGGCGGAATCCCCGGAGATTCGCCGAATCGCCCCCTGCGGAAACCCCGTCAAATGATAGGGTTTCAACAGAGCAAGTTGATGTCTCTCTTCATCCTGTTTTGATCCTGTTCATCCTGTCAAAACTCTTCTGCCTGTTTGCACTCCATCTACCACCCCAGCGCGTTCCGCAGTTGCTCCAGCCCGCCGGCCAGCGCGCCGGCGGCGTCGGCATACGTCGCCTTCGGGTCGTCGAGGCGCTTGCCGTTGACGGTGTTGCTCACCGCGCACGCGAACGTGCCGGCCGCGGGGCGCACTTCCAGCTTGTATTGCGGCGTGCCTTCCAGCACCACGAACGTCGTTTCGGGGCGCACGCCCGCTTTGAGCGCGCCGCCCCGCGTTTGCAGCCAATCGGGAACCGTCATCTGTTCTCGTCGGTGAACCGCCTACTCCGGGAGCGGTTTGTCCTTCGTTTCCGGCAGGAACGGCAGCACGAGCAGGCCCATCGCGAAGATGCTGCACATCGCCAGCCCCGCGTACCGGAACGGCCGGTCTTGGTACTGGCCGCCCTCGCTCGCGTAGGCGAACACTTGCGTCGTCAGCACGCCGAGCATGAGCGGGCCGCTGGCCGCGATGAACCGACCCACGTTGTAGCAGAAGCTGGTGCCGGTGGCTCGCAGGCGGGTGGGGAACAGTTCCGGCAGGTACACCGCGTACCCGCCGAACAGCGCGAGCATGCACACTCCCATCACGAAGTTCATCCAGATGATGTCCGTGCGGGTCTTCATGCCCATGAACACGAGGGCGACGCTGCCGGCCGCGGCGACGATGGTGATCATGAACGCCGGCTTGCGGCCGATCTTGCTCGCGAGCCACGAGAACCCGGACATGCCGCAGAACGCGCCGATGTTGATCGCCAGCGACGTGATCCCGGCCCAGATGATGCCCTGCCCCTTGAGGTACTGCCCGCGCTCCTTCTCAACGGGCGCGGCCAGTTTCAGGAGCTCGACCTGTGCCGGGCTGCGCTCGGCTTCGGGCTTCGCTTTCGCGGCCTTGAGCGCGGCGTCGATCTCCGCAGCCGTGACCGGCCTAGCGGGGTCCGCGCCCTCGTCGTTCGACCGCAGCGCCTTCACTAGTTTCGCGACATCGTCCCCGAACGGGTGCAGCACCGCGGCCTCCTTCGCGAACGTGGGGCGGAAGATCGATTGTTGCAGGTCCACCGAGAAAAACGCGATGCCCCACAGCCCGACGACGCCGACGAACGCGAGCAGCATGCCGAGGACCGCGTGCTTGCGGGTCATGGCGTTCGTGAACAGGTCGCCGTAGGACCCGAGCTTCCGCCCGGTACCGTCGTCGGCCGCGGCCTTCGCCCGCACCCACGATTCCGGCTCCTTCAACCGGCGCTGGATGAAGATGACGAGCAGCGCGGGGAACAGCCCGATCAGGAACAGCACGCGCCACGCGTTCAGCCCCACGGACCTGAGGCCGTCGAGGTGGCCGTTCAGTTCGAGCAGGCCGAGCGAGATGAACATGAGGGCCGCGGTGCAGTTCCCGAAGGCGGAACTGGCTTGCATGAGGCCTAGGGTGAACGGTCGGGCGTGACTGGGCATCGTTTCGGCCAAGAGCGACACGGCCGCGGCGAACACCCCGCCCACCCCCAGCCCAGTGAGGAAGCGGTACACACAGTAGTCGTACGGCCCCTGCGAGAGCGCGCTGAACCCGGTGAAGATCGAGTACAGGAGGATGGTGTACGTGAGCGTTTTGACGCGCCCGATGCGGTCCCCGTACATGCCGAACACCAGCCCGCCCGCGCCCCAGCCGACGAGGAACACCGCGGTCGCGACGGCGGCCCACGTCTTCACGTCGTCCGGGTTCGCGCTCGCCCCGCCGAGCAGGTCCGTGAGCGACATCACCCGCGCGAGGTTGAAGAGCTGCTGGTCCATGCAGTCCGCCATCCACGCGATCGCGGCGACGAAGAACACGAACCACTGGTACTTGTTCAGGTCGCGCAAACTGGCCCAGCCCGTGCGCGGCGCGAAGTTCGTGTAATCGGGCGCGTTGGCGCTTGCGTTCGGGTCGGACGGCATGGCAGCGGGTCCACGGGCAAGAGGAATAGCGGGCGGGAGGGTTGCAACGTCCCAGCAACATTACTCGCGGGCCGGTTCCGACGCCAGCATTTCCGCGCGCCCCGTCCGGGTGCTATGATGAGTCTTTTCCCCTCCGCCGTTCGCGGGGTGTGGCCCGTGGCCCTCGATCCGCCGTTTCCCCTGACCGTCGGCTTCCTCGGTGCGGGGCAAATGGCGACCGCGCTCGCGGCGGCGTGGGCGCGAACCGGCCTCATCGACCCCGCCCGCAGTCGCGCCGCCGACCCGTACCCGGACGCGCGCGCCAAGTTCGAGGCCGCGACCGGCGTTCCCACCCTCTCCACCAACGCCGAAGTCGCGAGGGCCTGCGACGTGCTGGTGCTCGCGGTGAAGCCGCAGATCGTGCCCGCGGTGCTCGCGGAACTGCGCCCGGTGTTGACGCCGCGGCACTTCGTCATCTCCATCGCGGCCGGGGTCACGCTCGATACGCTCGCCGCCGGCCTCGGCACCGAGCGCCTCGCGCGCGTCATGCCCAACACGCCGTGCCTCGTCGGGGCCAGCGCCAGTGGCTACACCGCGCGCGCCGCGGCCGACGCGGACCTCGTGGGCAAGCTGTTCGGCGCGGTGGGCGTGGCGCACGCGCTGCCGGAGCACCTGCTCGACGCCGTCACCGGCCTAAGCGGGAGCGGCCCGGCGTTCGTGTACCTGTTTATCGAGGCGCTGGCCGACGGCGGGGTTAAGTGCGGCCTGCCGCGCGCGACCGCACAGGCACTCGCGGCACAAACGGTTCTGGGCGCGGCGCAAATGGTGCTGCAAACCGGCCAGCACCCCGGCGCGCTGAAGGACGCGGTCGCCAGCCCCGGCGGAACGACCATCGTCGGCCTGCACGCGCTAGAGCGCGCCGCCTTCCGCGCCGCCGCAATCGACGCTGTCGAAGCCGCCACCAAGCGGGCACAGGAGTTGGGGAAGAAGAGTTGATCCGCCGATTCCGCAGATGGACACAGATTGAAGACAAAAAGGCAGAACGGCCACAAAAAGGCACAAAAGCCACAAAGAAGACAGCAGAGAAGACAGGAGCATGGTTGAAGGCATACCGCTGCGTTGCTGATTCTGTTGTCTTCTGATCTGTATTCGGGCTGGGTCTTCTTTGTGTGTCTTGTGCTTTCTTGTGGCCGTTCTGCCTTCTGTCTTCAATCTGTGTCCATCTGCGGAATCTGCGGATAAAAGGCTTTGCTCATGACAAACGAACTGGTCCTGATCTTCGACTTCGGTTCGCAGTTCGCGCAGCTCATCGCGCGGCGGGTGCGCGAGCAGAACGTGTTCTGCCAGATCGTGCGCCACGACATCAGCGCCGCGCGCGTGAAGGAACTGAACCCGAAAGGGATCATCCTTTCCGGCGGGCCCGCGAGCGTGTACGAACCGGGCGCGCCGCACTGCGACCCGAAGATTTTCGAGCTGGGCGTGCCCGTGCTCGCCATCTGCTACGGGATGCAGCTCGCGTGCTACTTCATGGGCGGCAAAGTCGGCCAGACCGCACACACTCGCGAGTACGGCCGCGCTACGCTGACCGTGAGCGAGCGCAACACCATCTTTCAGGGCTACCCCACCGAATCGACCGTATGGATGAGCCACGGCGATCAGGTGCAGGTCGCCAGCAGCGATTTCGAGGCGCTCGCCAGCACCGACACCTGCCCGCTGGCCGCGGTGAAGCACAAGACGCGCCCGCTGTTCGGCCTTCAGTTCCACCCGGAAGTGGCCCACACCCCGCACGGCGGGCAGATCCTCGCGAACTTCCTCCGCGACGTGTGCGGGTGCTCCGGCTCGTGGAAGATGACGGCGTTCATCGACAATACGGTGCGCGACATCCGGGCGAAGGTCGGCAACAAGCGCGTCATCTGCGGGCTGAGCGGTGGCGTCGATTCGAGCGTGTGCGCCGCGCTGCTGGTGAAGGCCATCGGGCCGCAGGTCGCGTGCATCTATGTGGACAACGGCCTGATGCGCGAGGGTGAGACCGAACTCGTCAAGCACACCTTCCGCGACTGGTTCAAGGCCGACCTGCACGCGGTCGACGCGCGCGAGCGGTTCCTGACGGCGCTCAAGGGCGTCAGCGACCCGCAGGAGAAGCGGAAGATTATCGGCAAGACCTTCATCGACGTGTTCAAGCACGAGGCGAAGAGCATCCCCGACGCGCACTTCCTCGCGCAGGGCACGCTGTACCCGGACGTGATCGAGAGCGGCGGCAGCGCCGACGGCCCGGCCGCGACCATCAAGTTGCACCACAACGTCGGCGGGCTGCCGGCCGAACTCGGCTTCGAGTTGGTCGAACCGCTGCGCGACCTCTTCAAGGACGAGGTGCGTAGGCTCGGTGTCGAACTGGGGCTGCCGGAAGAGGTTGTGTGGCGGCACCCGTTCCCCGGCCCCGGCCTCGCGGTGCGCGTGCTCGGCGACATCACCGAAGCGAAGCTCGCCACGCTCCGCAAGGCCGACACGATCTTCCTCGAAGAGCTGCACAAAAGCGGCTGGTACCGGAAGACCTCGCAAGCGTTCGCGGTGCTGCTGCCAGTGCAGAGTGTCGGCGTGATGGGCGACGGCCGCACCTACGAGAACGCCGTGTGCCTGCGGTGCGTGCAAACCGACGACTTCATGACCGCGGACTGGTCGCGCCTGCCCGAAGACCTGCTTGCCCGCGTCGCCACGGCCATCATCAACAAGGTGAAGGGCGTGAACCGCGTCGTGTACGACATCAGCAGCAAGCCGCCGGCGACGATCGAGTGGGAATAATACCAACCTAACCCCCCGCCCCCTTCCCTGAAGGGAAGGGGGCGGGGGGTTAGGTTTCTTCGGGCGAACCCATGCGCGCCGACATCTGCGCGTCCGACGACTACGACACGCGCGAGCGCTTGCTGGCCGCGCTCGCGGCCGTTGGCGCGGCGCGCGAGGGCGAATGGGACGCCCTCGGCGTGGGACTGCACCGCTTCCGCGTCGGGGCCGACGCGCTCTCCGTCTTCATCGACGCTTGGGCCGTTGACCTCGAAGGGCCGGACCAACTGGTGCGCCAAGTCCTACAGTTAATCTCCGACGACCTTCGCGGTTGATGCAGAACACGTACCGGAGATACCCATGATGGCTTGGCCGACGCTGATTTGCGGCGCGCTGTTGGTTCTGGTGGGCATCGTGGCCTACGGTACGTCGGAGGTACAGCCGCCGCCGATGACGGCCCTGATTCCGGCGTTCTTCGGGGCGGCCCTGATCGCGTGCGGGGCGCTGGCGTTCAAGGACTACCTGCGCAAGCACGTCATGCACCTCGCGGCAATGATTGGTCTCGTGGGGGCGCTCGGCGGGTTCGCGCCATTGATCCGCCAGTACAGCAAAACCGGCGACTTCGACCCCACGAAGAAGTCTGCCGTCGCGGGCGAACTGATGATTCTGGTGTGCGTGGTGTTCGTGGGGATGTGCGTGAACTCGTTCATCCAAGCGAAGAAGGCGCGCAAGGCGAAGGAGGCCGCGGCCGGCGGCGCGACCCCGCCGGCCTGAGCGTCGCGCCGTTACTTCGGGCGCGGGGGCGGGGCGACCGGGCGCGGGTACAGGCGCTCGATCTCCGCCGGGTCGAACCCGCGCTCGATCAGCTTCTTCTTGATCCGCTCCACCTCGTCCCAGCGCGGCTCGTCCGGCGGGATCGTCGGCCCCTTCACGGGCGCGTCGATCATCGGCACCGGCGCGAGCGAACCGGGCTTGCGCGCGCTGCGAATGTAGGCGACCAGCGCGTTCACCTCTTCTTCGGTCACGAGGTCGAGCGTGTACGCCGGCATGATCGGCTCCCACCCCTCAACAATCTTGGCCTTCGGCTTGCGGATCGACTCGCGGATGTACTGCTCGTCGGCCACCTCGGACCCGCCGCCGCGGAGCGCGACCTTCGTGCCGAACAGCCCTTCGAGGAATGGAGCTTTCGCGTTCGGCGCGCCGCTGTGACAAATGTTGCACTGGAGTTTCAGGAACAGTTGCCGCCCGGTGTGCGCGACCGAGCCGTTCACGGGATCGGTACCGGGCGACCGCCCCGCGAGCCAGTCGTCGAACTCCGCGGCCGGAACCACCTGCACGGTGCCGATCTGCTCGCGCCCGCTCCAGATGGTGAACGTGCCGGCGCGCGTCGGGCGCACGGTCGCGTGCGCCCATTTCCCCTGTGGCGCTTCGGTGCTGATGCCGAACGTCGGGACGTCGAACGGGTTCGTGCCCCCGTCCGAGGTAAGCACGAAGGTGACCGGGTGGCCGAGCGGCACGACGAGGGGCCGGACGTTGGCGCGGTCGGCGTCGGCGAGCACGGCCTCCGGCCCGGCGAGCAGGAGTCGCTGGCCCTGTGGGTATTGCACGCGCCACGAGCAGTTCGGCCGGCGCACGACGATCAGGTCGAGCGCGCCCTTCGGGTCGCACGGTTCGGCCGCGAGCGGGATCGGGCGCGGCGGCGGAATCGCCACGGTCGCCGGCGCGGGCGGAACGATGTTGTCGGGCACGATCACAACAGAGGGCGCGGGTTCGGTGGGCGGCGCGGGGGCCGGGCGCGAACACGCCGGCAGTGCGAACACGAGCGCGAGTAGTGGGAGCCGAGACATGCGAGCGCTCCGAGAGGTGAGTCGGTCACGGAGCCGCGAGCGGCGAGCGCTCGCGGCTCCGTGTCCTGCGTCAGTCCTTCTTGTCCTCGAACTTCTTCACTTGGTTCTCGACGAACTGCTTCAGCCCGGCGCTCTCCTTCTCGGTGAGGGCCACGGTCTTCGCGCCGAACTCCCGCGCCTTGGCCTTGTCGCCGTTGGCGAAGTGGGCCTCGGCCAGCGCCAGCGTCACCTGCCACTCCTTGTCGCCGGCGATCTTCAGCGCGCCTTCGGCGGCCTTCATCGACAGCGCCAGCAGCGCTTTGTCGCCGTTCGCCAGCGGCGAGCGGGCCACGTTCGACGCCATCAACAGCAGCGTGTGGTCCTCGGTCTTGGTCCCCTTGGCGATCAGCCCCTCAATCGCCTTCTTCGCCTCGTCGGTCTTCTTGGCCTTGAGGAGCGAACTGACGCGCGGCCCGTTGAAGTACGGGATCCCGGCCAAGAGCGGGTTCTTCTTCTCGAACTCGGCCAGTTTGGTGAGGAACACTTCCGGGTCCGGGTCGCGAGTGGCTTGGAACACGCCGTTGACGTCCTTCTCGATGGCGTCGATGCCGTCGTTGTCGGCCGCGGTCCACTTGCCGGCGACGACCTTCGGGAGCACCACGTCGAGGTACATCGGGTGCCCGATGTAGGCGATCTTCCCGGCCGTATCCACCACGAAGCAGCACGGGATGCCGTTGCGCTGTGCTGCCTTCATCCACGCGTCGTAGGTCTCACGGTCGTCGGCGTAGGCGAAGGTGTAGCCCAGCTTCGGCCCGCGCTTCTCGACCAGTGCCTGAACCTTTTCGAGGCTGTTGTTCGGGTCCTTGGCGCTGAACCCGATGAACACCACGTCCTTCGCGTACTGCTTCTGCAACTCGCCCATGTGCGGCATCATGACGATGCACGGCCCGCACCACGTGGCCCAGAACTCCATCACGTACGCCTTGCCCTCGGCGAACGCCGACACTTCTTTACCCTGCAGCCACTTGGTGGCCTTCACCGGCGGGGCCTTGTCGCCGACCTTGAGCTTTTCTTGGGCCGCGGCCGGGGCGACGAACCCGACCAGCGCGGCGGTGAGCAGCAGCGTGCGCATGGGCACACCCTTTCGGAAAGAATGGGGAGCGGAACAAGGTTGAGTGTAGGTCAGAACGACGCCGCGAGAAGGCTGAACGGCAGAATGGCGAGCGGGGGCGTAAGCCCCCTGATGAGATGTGAAAACAGTTCGAGTTGTCGGGACATCAGGGGGCTTACGCCCCCCGCTCGCCTACCGGGAAAACCTCGTCGAAGGGCACTTCCCATTGGCCGATGCCGACGCTGACGGTCACGGTCTGCTTCTTCGCGTCCACCTTCACGACCTTGCCGACCGCGCCGAAGCGCTCGACCGTGACCGGTGTGCCGGCTTTCAGGGTGGCGCGCAGCTCGTTCAACGCGGCGCGATCCGCGGACTCCTTCGCCAGCGCACCGCGCTCCTGTTCGAGCGCGGCCTTCTCGCGGTCGGCCTCGTGCTTGGCGACCAGCGCGTCGGCCTTCGCCTGCTCCGCTTCGAGGCGCAGCTCTTGCAGGCGCGCCAGTTCGCCGCTCTTGCCCTTGCGCTTCTTGAGGTAGCGGTGGGCCTTCTTGAGCAGCGCTTTCGGCAGCTTCAAGCGGCGGGCGATCTTGAGGGCGTTGCTCATCCCGAATTGGCCGATGTGCAGCCGGTACGTGGGGCGCATCGTCTCGATGTCGAACTCGACCGCGCCGTTCTCCGCGCGCTCGTTGTTGAACGCATACGTCTTCAGGTCGCCGAGGTGCGTCGTCACGATCGCGCGACAGCCCACCTCGTCGAGTTGATCAAGAATGGCCCGGCCGAGGGCCGCGCCTTCGGTCGGGTCGGTGCCCGCACCGAGTTCGTCCAGCAGGATGAGGCTTTGTGCGTCGGCGACGCTGAAGATGGAGGCGATGCGCGAGACGTGCGAGCTGAAGGTGCTGAGCGACTGTTCGAGGCTCTGTTCGTCGCCGATGTCCGAGAGGACGTGCCGGAACACCGGCACCAGACTTCCCTCGCCCGCGGGCAGGTGCATCCCGCACTGCGCCATCAGACACAACAGCCCCGTCGTCTTCAGCGTGACCGTCTTGCCGCCGGTGTTCGGCCCCGTAATCACCAGCAGGTTGAACCCGATGCCGAGGCGGATGTCGATTGGCATCACTTTGCGGCCGTCGACCGGCTCGCTTCTGAACAGGGATTCGAGAAGCGGGTGGCGGGCCTGTCGCAGCCAAAGTCGGCCCTCGTCGTTCACGTCCGGCGGGTACATGTCGAAGTCGCGGGCGTAGCGGGCCTTCGCGCAGATCAGGTCGAGTTTGGCGATCACGTCGAGGGCGTACACCAGCGGTTTCGCGACGCGGCCCACCTCGCTACTCAGCCGGCGCAGGACGCGCTTCACCTCGCGGTCCTCGTCGGCTTTCAGTTGCACGCGATCCGCGCTCAGGCCGGCGATGCTCGCCGGTTCGACGAACAGCGTCTCGCCGGTGTTGCTGACGCGGTGCACGACGCCGGGCACCTTGTGCCGGTAGTTCACCGAGACCGGCAGAACGTAGTGGTCGCCGTGAACGGTCGCGTTCGGGTAGCTCAGCACCTTGCGCAGTTCGGGGTCGCGCAGCAACCGGCGTATTTCCGCTTTCACCTTCTCGTCGAGTTCGAACAGTTTTTGCCGCAAGGAGGCGAGTTCGCGACTCGCCATGTCGAGGACGTGCCCGCGGCCGTCGATGCACCCGCCGATGCTCTTGCTGACGGTGCCGAGGTCTTCGATGCCGCTGAGGTGGTCGATGAGGCCGGAGAGGTGTTCCGCGAGGCGCATCCGGTAGCGGTACATCGCCCCGGTACAGTTCAGCGCCTCCGCGACCTCGATCAGTTGCTCCGCGGTCAGCATCGTGCCGATGGCCGCGCGCCGGGCAATCAGGCGAACGTCGTGCAACCCGCTGAACGGCGGCGCTTGGTTCAACCCAAGTGCCGTGACCATTTCCGTAACGAGTGCGATTTCCTTGCGGACAACGGCGAGATCGGTACTCGGTTCGAGCTGGCGCGCGAGGTCGCCACCGAGTGACGACGCGGTATAGCCGGCGAGAAGGGCGCGGAGTTTATCGAAGCCGAGCAAGTCGAGGGTGTGAGCGTCCATGAGGCCCGCCGGCGCGCTTTCTACGTCGAGGATAATCATGCCCGCCAAGACACACCGCCGGAAAGCGGGGTTCGCGGAAAGGGAATTGTACGGCTCAGTAGTGGGCAGTGCGCAGCCGGCAGTGGGCAGAGAAGACCGAAGACCAGAACCGTGTCAGGCTCCGGCCTTCTGTCTTTACTGCTCACTGCCCACTGCTCACTACTTCACTTGGCGGACCCACGTTTCGTTGAAGTACCCGCTGCGGGCGGGGGACTCGAACTTGGTGGGCTTGGGCTTGTCCGCGGGGCCGTAGCACAGCTTGAGTTGGTTGCCGGCCAGTTCGTAGATGCCGTGACTCTTCTTGCCCTTCAACGGGCCGTCGGCGAACTCGAACGTGATGGTCTTCGTGGCCGCGTCGAGGGCGACGTTTGCCAGCGCGAGGCGCAGCACCGCGGGCTTGCCGGTGGGGGCCTTCTCGTCCTTGAAGTACAGGTGGTACTCGCTCTTATCGAACACGACCGTGACTTGCTTCATGAGGTCCGCGGGCATGGCCGGCGCGCCCTCGTAGTCGCACTGGAGCGGTTTCCAGTAGCCCTGCACTTTGTCGATGTCGCCGCTGGCGACCGGGGCCGTGGCCGGCGGGTTGGCCATCAGTAGCGTCGCCATCCCGAACACTCCCATTAGCGCGCCCACGCGGAGCATGGCAGCCCTCCTCGTCGCCCGGGTCCGAGTTTCGCGCGGCGGTATGGCGACCGCGCCGCGGCACGTCAAGGGGAACCGACGCGCGCGGCCACGATCATCGTGTGCGCGCCGTCGGCGCGCGTCAGGATCACGGTGCGGTGGCCGTCGCCGGTCGGCTTCAGCTTGCGCAGCAGGTCGTCGGCGTCCGCGGGGGAGCCGCGCTTCACCACGGTCACGCGGCCGACGTTGTGCGCGCGCAGGTACTCGCGCAACAGGCGCACGTGAAACGGGGCGACGTCCTCCACCGCGAAGGCGGTGGCGAACGGCGTGGCCGCGGGCGCGTCGGCCGTGAGCAACTGAACTTGGTGGTCGATGGGGCGGGCGTCGAGTTGCTCCGCGAGGTCGTGGACCAACCCGGCGCGCACGACGGCCGGGTCCGGGTCGAACAGGATCGCGCCGACCGGGGCGAGCGGGCGCGGCTCGCGCGGCGCGTCGGCCCACAGCGCGCCGCCGGCGGGAAGCAAGGTCGCGCGGCGGGCGGTCGTGCGCAGCGGCCCGAACCACAGCGCGCACTCTTTCAGTTCGCCGCCGAGCGAGACGAACTCGACTTCGGCGTCGGTGCCGCGCAGGTCGGCGAGCGGGACGCCGGGCGCGACCTTCACGCCGAGCGGGAACCCCGGCGCGAACCGCGCCCGCAGCGCGGCCAGCGGCGGCGAGTAGTCTTCGGGGTCGAGGTAGCGGCGGCCGTCGGCGCGGCGGCCGGGGTCGGCGAACGCGGCCCGCGCGTCCGGCAGCGGCACCGCGAGCGCGTCGCCCACGATGCCGCGCACGCGGGCCGCGAGGCTGAGTGCTGCGGCGTTCGCCTCGGTCACGGCGACGCGCAGCGGGTCGGTATCGACCGCGTCCACGGTCGCCCCGGCCGCGGCAAGCGCGAGCGTGTCGCCGCCGATCCCGCAACACAGGTCGGCGACGTGCTCGTACGGGGCGAGCCGGCGCGCGCGGTGCCTCGCGACCGCGTCGCCGGTCGCCTGTTCCAGCGGCTCGCGCAGGAAGTACATACTCTCCGCCGCCGCGAACTTCGCGCGGGCCTTGATCCGAAGGAGCGCGGTTTCGAGTGCGCCCTTCGCCAGTTCGGGCGCGTACCGCTTGCGGAGCCCGTCGAAGTGGGCGAGGTACGCGGCCTCGGTAGGGGCGCGCGCCGCGGCGTCCGCGAGCGCGGCTTGTCCGTCGGGCGCGAGCAGCGCGCGAAACGTCTGGAGGTTCATCGCGCCGCCCGGCCCTCGACGTTCGGGGTGTACCTGCTACCTTAGAGTGAATCAGTCGAACCACACAGATACGGAGCCGATCATGGGGAACCCCGCGAGCGTGATTCGCAAGAAGACCGAGAAGCGGCGCAAGAAGTACGAGACCCGGCTGGGCGCGGGCGCGTACCTGCCGAAGGAGCAGCGCCTCGCGGTGAACGCCGAGGTCGCGAAGCTGGAAGCCGCGGCGAAGGTCGAGTCCGAGAAGCACAAGGCCGAGCGCGCGGCGAAGAAGAAGGCGAAGAAGGCCGCACCTGCGCCGGCTGCTCCCGCCCCGAAGGACGAGAAGAAGTAGCGACCAAAGTAGAAGAGCAACGGCACGAAGGCATAAGAGTTTCGTCTGTGTTCACAGGATGAACTGAGATGAAGAACGGAACGATGTTCTTCTCTTCATCTCTATTCATCCTGTGATCCGGTCGAAACTCTTCTGCCTTCCGTCTGTGTTCACAGCCAGTTGGGTTCGGCGTCCAGTTCCGGCGGCGCGAACTCGCCGCGCTTCCACTTCTCCACCGCGAGCGCGGCCATCGCCGCGTTGTCGGTACACAGGCTCAGCGGCGGGATGAACAGTTCCGCGCCCTCCTTCACACACATCGCGTTGAGCGCCGCGCGCAGCGGCTTATTCGCGCTGACCCCGCCGCCGACGGCGAGCCGCGTCAGGCCGGTCTTGCGCAGCGCCTGCTTGCACTTCATCACCAGCACATCGACCACCGCGACCTGAAAGCTGGCGGCGAGGTCGGCGCGCTTCGGGCCGGGGCCGGGCGGCGCGGCCTTCTTCACGTCTTGCCCGTGGCAAGCGTACAGAACCGCCGTTTTCAGTCCGCTGAAGCTGAACTCCAAGCGGCCGTCGTCGAGGAACGGGCGCGGGAAGTCGTGCGACTTGGGGTTGCCCTGAGCCGCTTCGCGCTCGACCGCCGGCCCGCCGGGGAAGCCGAGCCCGAGGATCGCGGCGACCTTGTCGAACGCCTCGCCCGCGGCGTCGTCACGGGTGCCACCGAGCAGGTGAAGTGACAACGGGGTGTCACAGCGGAACAGGGCCGTGTGCCCGCCGCTGACGACCAGCCCGACGCACGGGAAGATGTCGCACCCGGCGGCCAACCGGCAGGCGTAGATGTGGCTGGCGACGTGGTTCACGCCCACAAGCGGCACGCCGAGGCCTAGCGCCAGCGCCTTCGCCGCGCTCACGCCGACGAGCAACGCGCCGACGAGGCCCGGCGTGTTGTGGACCGCGATACAGCCGATGTCGTTGAGCGCGACGTTGGCGCGCGTGAGGGCTTCGTCGACGACGGGCAGGAGGTTGCGGAGGTGCGCGCGGCTGGCGATTTCGGGCACCACGCCGCCGAACTTCGCGTGCAGGTCGGTCTGCGACGCGACCACACTCGACAGCACCGCCAGTTCGTCGGTGAACACCGCGGCGGCGGTTTCGTCGCAGGACGTTTCGAGCGCGAGAAAGTGCGTCATGGGGTCATGTTAGCAGGCGCGGGCCCCGAACCCCGCGCGCCGCGCGGGTCAGCCGTCTTTCCACTTCACGAACGCTTCGAGTGCGAAGTACTCGGGCAGGCCCAGCGCGTCGTAGGTGCGCGCGGTCGCGAGGTTGCGGGCCTCGGCGCGCTGCCAGAACTCGCGCCGGTCGGTGCCCCCGGGGAACATGGCCCGGTCCTTCTGGCTCTGGTGCCGGAAGATGGCCTGCTTCTTCTTTTCCAGCACTTCCGGCGACAGCGGCACGGCCATTTCGATCTCGTGCGGCTCCCACTCTTCCCACGCACCTTTGTACAGCCACACGTCCGGGTCGAACCCGGCGGGGCGCACCTGCCGCACCGCGGTGAAGATCGCCTCCGCGCAGATGCGGTGCGTGCCGTGCGGGTCGCTCAGTTCGCCGGCCACGTACACCTGCGCCGGGTTCAGCCGCTTCAGCAAATCGACGATGTCCTCGATGTCCTTCTCGTGGATCGGCTTCTTGGTCTTGGTGCCGGTGTGGTAGAACCGCAGGTCCATGAACTCGCACTGCTCCGGCGGGATGCCGCACACCAGCGCGCCGGCGCGGGCCTCGGTCGCGCGGATCACCGACTTCACCTTGCGCACCTCGGGCGTGTCCGGCTCTGTTGGCTTCTTGGCGTCGAGGAACGCGTACACGCGCTCCTTGATGGTGCCCGCGCTCGACTGCTCGGCCGGGTTGCCGAACGCCTGAAGGAACTCGTCGATAAAGTCGACGAACCGGCGCGCGTCGTGGTCGAACACCGCGACGTTCCCGCTCGTCATGTACGCGATGTAAACCTTGTGCCCCTGTTCCACGAGGCGGATGATGGTTCCGCCCATCGAGATCACGTCGTCGTCCGGGTGCGGGCTGAAGACCAGAATCGTTTTGGGAGCCGAACCTACCCCCCCGGCCCCCCTCCCTGAAGGGAAGGGGGACGAAGGCAACGAGGTGTTAGAAGTGTTCTCGGCGCGCGCGGTCTCTTTCTCACCCCTCCCTTCAGGGAGGGGGGCCGGAGGGGTAGGTTGATCGACGCGCCCCGCCGGGTACGGCTTGATCGTCGCCATGCGGTCGTGGAACACGGCCTCGCCGATCTGTTCGGCCGGGCCTTTCTCGCGCAACAGTTCGTACAAGTGGTGGTCGCGGAAGTCGTCGTCGTTGAGCTTCTGCAACCCCTTCTTCACCGTGAGCGAGAGGGCGACCACGGCCTTGCGCACCAGTTCCGGGGTCCACGCGCACGGCCCGACCTCCCACGGGAGCTTGATCGCCGTCAGCTCCGACGCCGCGGCCTCGTCGAGCACCACCACCGCTTCCTTGCGCTCTTGGAGGAAGCTCGCGGACACGGCCTCGGTCGGCGGTTGCTCGACGGCCTTGTAGACGATGCCGGCCTTGTGCTCGCCGAAGGCCATCATGTAGATGCGGCGCGCCTCGAGGATCGTTGCGACGCCCATCGTGATGGCGTGGTGCGGGACGTTCTTTTCGCCGAAAAACCCGTCGGCCGCGTCGCGCCGGGTGATGCTGTCGAGGGTGACGAGCCGCGTGCGGCTGTTCTGCGGGCTGCCGGGTTCGTTGAACGCGATGTGCCCGGTGCGTCCGATGCCCAGAATCTGAATGTCGATCCCGCCCGCGGCCTGAATCTTCTCCTCGTAGGCCGCGCACGCCGCGTCCACCTCGTTCGGTTTGAGCGTGCCGTCGGGGATGTGGATGTTGTCCCACTTCACGTTGATGTGGTTGAACAGCGTCTCGTGCATCCACCGGAAGTACGAGTGCTGACTCTCCCGCGGCATCGGATAGTATTCGTCGAGGTTGAACGTGACGACGCGCGAGAAGTCCAGCCCTTCCTCTTTGTGCAGGCGGATCAGTTCGCGGTACAGGCCGACCGGCGTGCTGCCGGTGGCCAGCCCCAGCACGGTGTTCTTGCCGGCGGCGTTGCGCGCGCGAATGAGCTTGTCGATCTCGGACGCGACGTGCTTCGCCGCGGCGACCGCGCTGGCGAGCTTGAGCGTCTTGATGCGCGTGTGCGGCAGGTACTGGAGAGCGGACATGAGGGGACCCGGGGTGGTGCGCGGCACGGGGTAGGAGGTGTTGTAGCGGCCCCGCGCGCGAGCGGAAACTTGTGGCCGCAGGCACGAACGACCGGAGCACGGGACCGGAGCGCGCGCTCCGGTCCCGTGCTCCGGGTTTCGGTCGAACGACCCGTCGCGCTTACGGCGGCGGCGTGGGCCCCGGAGCCGGCTGCGGGTTCGCGTTGCGCGGCCCGAAGTACGGGAAGACCGCCAGCCGCTGCGTGCCGGTGTCCGGCGAGCCGGGGCCGACGATGGAGCCGTCCATCAGACCCGTCGTACCCGAGCGGTTGTCGTCGCGCACGTTCTGCGTGACCAGCGCCGGCTGGTTGGGGCCGCCGCCCAGCCCGGCGGGCAGGTCGTCGTCGGTCAGTACTTGCAACTCGACGCTGACCACGTCGTCGCTGAGCTTACGACCGCCGGCGAGGAAGGTCTCGCCGTTGGCCGTCACGAGGTCGCCGCCGAAGCCGGCCGTGCTGGTCACGTCGAACACCAAGACGTCCGGCAACAGCAGGTTCGCCACGACGCCCGCCTGAGTCGCGTTCGGCGTGCCGCCCGGCCTGCCGGCGGGGTAGAACGCCGTCAGCACACTCACCATGTCGTCGCCGAACATAGTCCGGTCGTCCCGCGGGTGGATGGCGTTGAAGGCGTTGCGCACGTCGTTGCGGTTGAGCGACGAGCTGTTGATCGGGAACATCGAGCCGCGCGGGATCGGCGGAATGACGGCCGTGTTGATCGCCGGGCGACCCATGCGGTCGATCTGCACGTTGGTGCTGTTGAGTTCGGCCCGGCCCCAGAAGCCGACGGCGTCGCCCAAGGCACCGACTAGGATCGACGACGGCACCTCCAACGTCAGCGCCAGCGTGTTCGCGTTGGGGCCGAAGGCGTTGGGAGCGTTGAAGTTCGGCGTGCTGCCCGGCCCGAAGCCGTTGGGACTGGTGCCGCGCGGGAAAGCGCCCGCCACGACGCCGGCGATGGCCGTGGCGTTGTTCAGCAGGTTGGCGAAGCCGCCCGCGTCGAAGAGGAACGGATCGTCCTGTTCCGAAGCTAGGAACCGCGCCCCCGTGCCGCCCACGCCGCGCACGTTCGTCGTCGTGCCGGTGAACGTCTTGACCAGCACGCCGCCGACGCCGGGGAACTTCGCCGCCGGCAGCGCCCGGATCGTCACGTCCTGCACGTTGTTGTTGCCCGGATCGGGCGGTCCGAAGGTCACACGGAACGCTAGGTCGTCAGTCGCCCCAGGCAGGTCGCGGTTGATGATGCGGAAGTCGTACGTCGTGTCCGCCGCGAACACCGGCTGCGTCGTCGTCGACGAGAACGGCGTCACGGTGATCGCCATCACCGTGTTGTTGGGATTCGTCGGCGACTGGAAGATGTAGACGTCGTTGATGTCGCGCTGGCTCTGGGTGATGGTGATGCCGGGCGGACCGAAGATCGGACCGTCGCGGTGGTCGGCGTCCGCGCCGATGCTCACGCCACCGGTGAAATTCGGGTTGCCGACGAAGAAGCTGCCGATCACCGCAGCGTCGGCGATCTCACCATCGGGAGCGACCTGATTGAGCATCGCGCCGTTGAGAACCTTGACGGCCGGTCCCGCGCCCGGTCCGGCGCTGAGGATCAGTTCCGGCACGCCATCGGCGTTGGTCAGGTCGTCGGCCGCCACGCGCACGCCGCCGCGGAAGCCGGGATCGAACGCGAAGAAGTTGGCCAACAAGGCGCTGTCGGGGATCTGTCCGTTGGGCATCGTCGTGCCGAACAGATCGACGTCGATGACCTTGACGTGCGGCGACGCGCCCGCGCCAGCACCGACGACGAGGTTGCGCTCCGAGACGTTGAAGCCGACCGCGACGCTGACGCCACCGAGGAAGCCCGGATCGAAGGCGAAGAAGCTCGCCAGCAGGCCGAAATTCGCTCCACTGATGACCTTGACGTGCGGCGTGGCACCCGCGCCGGCCCCGACGATGATCTCGGCCCTGCCGTCGCGGTTGAGGTCGCCGACCGCCAGCGAGACGTCGGTCACCGTGCCGGGCGTGAAAGCCGCGAAACTCGTCAGCAGGGCCGCGTCGGAGATGACGCCGTTAGCCTGCACCATGCCCAACTTGGTGCCGTCGATGACCTTGACGTGCCCCAAAGCGGCGACGACGAGGTCGTTGCGGCCATCGCCATTGACGTCGTCCGCGCCGACCGTAACGGCCCCGTTGTAGTTCGCGAAGGCGAAGAAACTGGCCAACTCGGCGTTGTTGCTGCCGTCGAAGACCTTGACGTGGCCGTTACCGCCCATGCCGCTGCCGACGATGACGTCGGGCACGCCGTTGGTCGCCCCGCCGACGGAGTGAGCGCCGGCCATGTCCATGATGGCCACGCTCAGGTTGCCCTGATAGCCCGCGAAGGGCGTGAAGGTCCGCACCGGATTGAGGTGGATGTCGAAGACTTGGATGGTCGGCCCCACGCCAGCGGCGGTGATCTGCGCTAGGTGCGCCTCGAACGTGGCGATGGCGTTGCCGCCGTTGAGGGTGAAGAAGATGTCTTCGCTTCCGGTCTCTCCAGCGATGGCGATGCCCAGCGGCACGCTGTCGCGGGCGACGAAATCGAACTCTTCCAGCGGCGGCATGCCGGAGGTCGGGCGGCCGGGGTTCAGCGCGTTGGCCGGGAGTCGGCCCAATCGACCGCTGCCGGCCTCGGTGAAGTACAGGTTGCCGTCGGGCGACGCCACGATCTGCTGCGGGCCTCGGCCCTCGGGCAGGTTGAACTGCGTGAAGACGCCCGCCGTGGTGATGCGGCCGATCTGGTCGCGGCCGAAGTCGGTGAAGTAGAGGTGCCCGCCCGGCCCCGAGACGATGTCCTCCGGGTCGCTGAACGACGTCGTACTCTGCACGGGGACGGCGAACTCGGTGACGACGCCGGCGGTGGTGATGCGACCGATCTGGCCGCTGCCGGCCTGAGTAAACCAGAGGTTGCCGTCGGAGCCGGCGGTGATGCCGGCGGGAGCGCTGCCCGCGCCGGGGACGGCGAACTCGGTGACGACGCCGGCGGTGGTGATGCGACCGATCTGGTCGCTGCCGGTCTGCGTGAACCACAGCGCGCCGTCGGGGCCGGCCGCGATGTCGTTGGGCTTACTGCCCGCGCCGGGGACGGCGAACTCGGTGAAAGACGCCTGAATGGCGGCGTCGGAGCCGGCGAGCGGGTTGATGCGACCGATGCGGTCGCCGGTGTTCTCGGTGAAGTAGATCAGGTTGTCGGGGCCGACGGTCAGGTTGAGCGGACCTCGCCCGGCGGGCAGGGTGAACTCGGTGATGGTGTTCGCCGTGCCGACGCCGCCGATGCGACCGATGCGGCTAGCGTTGAACTCGGCGAACCAGAAGTTGTCGTCGGGCCCTAGGACGATGCCGGCAGCTCCGGCGTTGTCGGTCGGGATGGCGAACTGAGTGACGCCGCTGTGCGGCGCGAGGCGATCCTCGAGCAACTCGACGCGCAACCGTGCCCCGCGCGCCGGCGGTTTCACCGAAGCCTTAGACTCGTTGCGCAATAGCGATCGATGGCCTATTCATAGGGTTATGACGAATTACGAGAAATTGCGTCGGAAGCCGTTGTTGTTCCGCATGTTCACGGGGCTCTCGGCCGACGAGTTCGACAA
>Ga0194132_10002363_pt1 | contig 35607 bp, 36 predicted proteins | sample TA2KigOf80mmetaG_FD_148612 | JGI IMG/M metagenome (GOLD analysis project Ga0194132, IMG submission 148612) | Freshwater microbial communities from Lake Tanganyika, Tanzania - TA2015054 Kigoma Offshore 80m | ecosystem: Environmental > Aquatic > Freshwater > Lake | place: Tanzania: Lake... | reverse complement strand
TCGCGCGCCGCGCTCACGTCGGGCGCGGCTTCCCGGCGAGCACGCCGCCGTCGGCCGCGTAGTCGGCGCCGGTGCAGAACGACGACTCGTCGGACGCGAGGAAGAGGGCGACGGCCGCGACCTCCTCGGGCTCGCCCCGGCGTCCGAGCGGGTAGCCGCCGTACGCCGCGTCGTAGTCGGCGTCGGTCCACCCCTTGCGAGTGGTCATCGCGGTGCGGATCGGTCCGGGGACGACGCAGTTGACGCGGATCCCGGCCGGCCCCAGCTCGATCGCCGCGGTCCGGGTCAGGCCCCGGACGCCGAACTTCGACGCCGTGTAGGCCGCCATCCCCTCGCGGCCCTCGAGGCCCTGGGGCGACGACACGTTGACGATCGAGCCGCCACCCCGCTCGGCCATGACCGGCGCGACGTGGCGGATGCCGAGGAAGGCGGAGACGAGGTTGGTCTCGAGGACGGTCCGGAAGAGATCGAGGTCGGTCTCGAGCAGCGGCACCACCCGGATGATCCCGGCGATGTTGCAGAGCACGTCGACCGGACCGAACCGGTCGACGGTCGTCTCGACGAGCGTGCGCCAGGCGTCGTCGGCCGTCACGTCGGTGGGCACGAACTCGGCCACCGCGTCGCCCGCGTCGGCGTTGATCGACGCCACCACCGCGTCGCCGAGCTCGTCGCGGAGGTCGGCGACGACGACCCGGGCCCCCTCCGCGGCGAACCGGCGCGCCGTCGCCTCGCCGATGCCGCGCGCTCCTCCGGTCACCACGGCGACCTTCCCCGCGAGGCGGCCGGTGGCCGTCACCGGTCGGCGTCCTTGGTGACCACCCGGGTGCCGGCCATGAACTCGTCGCGCGCCGCGCCACCGTCGCCGTGGAGGTTGAGCTCGTAGGTGAAGCCCTGCTCCAGGCGGTAGTGCTTCTGCATCTCGTAGATGTCGATGAGGTTCAGGGCGTGCTTGGCCGCCCGGACGACCCGGGAGCGCTTCTCACAGATGCGCAGGGCGGTCTCGTGGGCGACCGCCATCAGCTCCTCGGGCTCGCACAGCTTGTAGACGGTGCCCCATTCGTACAGCTGCGCGGCGGTCACGGGCTCGCAGGTGAGCACCATCTGGCGCAGCTTCATCGGCGGGACCAGCTTGGCGAGGTGCGACGCGCACCCCAACGCGCCGTTGTCGACCTCGGGCAGCCCGAACCGCGCCTGGGTGGAGGCCACGACGATGTCGCAGCTTCCCACGAGACCGACGCCGAGCCCCATGCAGAAGTCGTTCACCGCGGCGATCACCGGGGCCGGCGTCAGGTAGATCTGCTCGAACGCGGCGAAGCACGCGGCCCCCGAGCCGAGCAGGTGGTCGAACCCGGAGGTCGACTGCATCTCCTTGATGTCGATGCCCGCGTTGAAGCCCCGGCCCTCGGCGGTGAGGATGACCGCCCGCACGTCGGGATCGGCGCCGAGCGCGGCGAACGCGTCGCGGATCGCCCACGTGTCGGCCACGGTGATCGCGTTCACCGGCGGGTGGTGCATCGTCACGGTCGCGATGCCGTGCTCGTCGATCCTGGTCTCGATCGCCATGGGGGTCATCATGGGTCACCCCGGCGCCCGCAGCACGCGCGAGACTGCCCGACACTGATCGGCCGCGCCGATGAATGCGGCCCGACTCTTCGTTGCACCCGGTCACCCGTGTGTGTTGTGCTGGGCCCGTGCCGTCCGAGCTGTCGCCCCGGGCCCGGGAGATGCTGACCCAGGCGAACTTCGGCCACCTGGCGACCCTGATGCCGGGCGGCGAGCCCAAGGTCGACCCGGTGTGGGTCGGGCTCGACGGCACCCGGATCCTGGTCGCCACCGACGCCAAGTCCCTGAAGGCCCGCAACGTGGACGCCGATGCCCGCGTCGCGCTCTCGGTGACCGCGTTCGACGACCCGTACGAGCAGCTGCTCGTGCGGGGGGTCGTCGCCGAGGTGCGGCCCGACGACGACCTCGCCGTCCTCGACGAGATGTCGCTGCGCTACCTCGGCACGCCGTTCCCCCGTCGCCGCTGGAGCAGCCGGGTCGTGCTCGTCGTCGACCCGGTCGTCGTGCGGCACTACTCCTCGCCCTTGCGCGATCCCCGCCTGGCGGACGGGGGCTGAGCGTGGACCTCCGCCAGCTCGAGTGCTTCCTGGCCGTCGCCGACACCCTCCACTTCGGCCGGGCCGCCGAGCGGGTCCACCTGTCGCAGTCGGCCGTGAGCGAGGCGGTGCGCCGGCTCGAGCGCGAGCTCGGTGGGCCCCTGTTCGCACGCACGACCCGCACCGTCACGCTCACACCCCTGGGCCGGGCGTTCCTCGATCGGGCCGGCCCCGCGTACGCACAGGTCGAGGACGCATACCGCGCCGGACGCCGTCTCGCGCGCGGCGAGCGCACCACGATCCGGCTGGGGCACGCGATGGACCCGGGCGATCACCTGCTGGGCCTCGTCCCCGAGCTGCGGGCCTGCTGCCCCGACGCGGTGCTCACCCTCCACCCGCTCGGGACCGCGGCGCAGCTCGACGCCATCGAGCGGCGCCGCCTCGACGCGGGGCTCTGCTGGCTGCCCGAGCGTCGGGACGCGCTGGAGTACGTCGACCTCGGATCCGCCCCGCTCGTCGCCGTCGTCCCCGTCGACCACCCGCTCGCCGGTGACGGGCGGACGACCCTCCGCCGCCTCGCCGACGAGCCGCTGATCGGGTGGCCGCGCGCCGTGCACCCACAGCTGTACGACACGTTCCGCGAATCGATGGACGCGCTCGACGCGTCGTGGAGCCTGGTCGGCGTCACCGTCGGGTTCCAGAACGTCGCCTCGCGCGTGCTGGCCGGGCAAGGGGTCGGCGTCGTGCCCGAGCCCGTGACGGACACGCGCTCGGTGCCCGGGCTCGCGTTCGTGGAGGTCGACGACGGCCCGCGCTTCGGCCGGTTCGGCGTGCGCCGGTGCGACGCGGCCGATCGGGTCCTCGACGTGCTGTTCGATCTGGTGCGGCGGCGCGTGGCGGGCGCGCCGCGCGGACTGGCCGAGACGGTGGCCGGGTGACGGGCGCAGCTGCGCCCGACGCGACGGCGCACGGGTTCCACGGAGCCGTGCGCGAGTTCACGGTGCCCGTCGAGCAGGGGCTCGTCGCCGCCTTCGCCCACGCGGTCGGTCGGCCCGACCCTTCGGAGCCGCCGCCGACCTTCGCGGTCGTCGCCGACCGGTTCGACCCGGAGTACCCCCGGCGCCCACCGGTCGGCCGCGCGTGGACCGACGGCGTTCCCGCGACCTGGCTGCACGTCGAGCAGTGGTTCACCTTCCACGCGCCGCTCACCGTCGGCGCGACGCTCACCGCCCGGCGGGGGCCGGGCCGGACCTGGCACCGCGAGGGCCGGTCGGGCGCGCTGACGTTCGTGGAGGAGTGCACCGAGCTCTTCGACGCCGACGGCCGCCTGTGCGTCGCGACGGGGTGGGTCGACGTGCAGACGGCCGCCGACCACACCGGGCTCACCAACGCGCAGCGGACCCCGGACCCGGCACCGGTCGTCCCGGCGCGCGACGGCGAGCCCGTGCTGGTCGAGTCCCTGACCGCGACCCACATCGTCCTCTACGTGGCCGCGGCCGGCGACTTCCACCCGCTGCATCACGACGACGCGTTCGCGCGGGCGGAGGGCTACCCGTCGATCTTCGCGCCCGGCATGCTCACGCTCGGGCTGACCGTCGGGGCGTTCGTCGACGCGCGACCCACCCCGCCGCTGCGGGAGCTCACCGCGCGCTTCCGGGCGCAGGTGTGGCCCGGCGACGCCCTCTTCGCCTCGTGGACGGAGGGCGACGACGGCGCGTGGTCGGTCCGCACCCGGAACCAGCACGACGCCACCGTGCTCGACCTGCGCGCGTCGTGCGCGCCCGCGTGAGGAGGATGCCCATGGACGAACCGCGCCTCGTCGTGGTGTCGGCCGACGGTCACGTCGGACCGCCCATGGAGGACTACCGGCCGTACCTGGATCCGGACCTGCGCGACGAGTTCGACGGGTTCCTCACCGGGCACACGCTGCGCTGGACGCCGGAGAGCCCCGACTCGATGTTCCGCGCGTCGACCCGCGCCCGTCAGCGGGAGCACCCGCGGGCGACCGACGACGCGTACACGAGCCTGTTCGACCCCGTGCGCCGGGCGGCGGAGCTCGACGTCGACGGCATCGTCGCCGAGGTGCTCTTCCCCGACGACCAGAACGGCAACACGCCGCCGTGGCTCGCGGGCGTCGCCCCCGAGGCGCTCGACCGGGTCTACCCCGCCGACCTCCGCATGGCCGGCGCGCGGGCCTACAACCGCTGGCTCGCCGAGTTCTGTCACGCCGCGCCCGACCGGTTCCTCGGGCAGATCCTCCTCGGCTCCCTGGCCGACGTCGACGGCGCGGTCGCCGAGGTGCGGCGCGCGCACCGCGACGGGTTGACCAGCGGTCTGTTCCTGCCGTTGAGCTACGACCTCCCGCTGTACCACCACCCGCGCTACGAGCCGCTGTGGGACGTCTGCGACGAGCTCGGGGTCACGGTCACGGTGCACGCGAGCGACGGCGGCCCACCGTGGTTCGGCGAGGGGTGGCGGGCCGCGGCGGTCTACCTGTCGGAGATCAACTTCTACGCGCAGCGTCCGCTGTGGTGCTTCGTCTTCGGCGGGGTCTTCGAGCGGCACCCCGACCTGCGGGTGGTGTTCACGGAGCAGGGGTCGTCGTGGGTGCCCGACCTGCTGCGCCGGCTCGACGGGACCGCGCAGTCGACGATGATGAAGTGGACCGAGGTCGACCCGCTCCCCGCGCTCCCGAGCGAGCTGTTCGCGCGGCACTGCACGATCGGCAACTCGCTGATGACCCGGGCCGACGTCGACGCGCGCGAGGCCGTGGGGACCGGCGTGCTCGCGTGGGGCAGCGACTTCCCCCACCTCGAGAGCAGCTGGCCGCGGGTGGCCGACACGCTGCGCACCCTGTTCGCCGGCGTGCCCGAGACCGAGGCGCGGGCGATCCTCGGGACGAACCTCGCCGCGGCCTACCGGCTCGATGCCGACGCGCTCACGCGGCGCGCCGCGACCATCGGACCGACCCCCGCGTCGCTCGACGTCGGGGAGGCCTGACGGTGGAGCAACGCCGGCTCGGCGCGACCGGCATCACGGTCAGCGCCTTCGCGCTGGGGGCGATGTCGTTCGGACCCCTCGGCAACACCGACGTCGACGACTGCGTCCGGATCGTGCACGCGGCCCTGGACCGCGGTGTGAACGTCGTCGACACCGCCGACATCTACTCCGGCGGGGAGTCGGAGCGGATCGTGGGCCGCGCGCTCGCCGACCGGCGCGACGACGTCGTGCTCGCGAGCAAGTGCTTCTGGCCGATGGGGCCCGACGCCAACCGCGCCGGGTCGTCGCGCCGGTGGATCGTGCGGGCCTGCGAGGAGTCGCTCACCCGCCTCGGCACCGATCACCTCGACGTCTACTACCTGCACAAGCCGGATCCGGCGACCGACCTCGACGAGTCGCTCGGCGCGATGTCGGATCTCGTGCACCAGGGCAAGGTCCGGGCCGTCGGCATCTCGACGTTCCCGTCCGACGGCATCGTCGACGCCGTGTGGACCTCCGAGCGCCGGCACCGTGAACGGCCCCGGGTCGAGCAGCCGCCGTACTCGATCCTCAACCGCGGCATCGAGCGCGACGTCCTCCCGACCTGCGCCCGCTACGGACTCGGCGTCATGGTGTGGGGCCCCCTCAACGGCGGCTTCCTCACCGGCAAGTACACGGGCACCCCGGCCCCGGGCGATTCACGCGCGGTCCGCTGGGAGCGCCAGCGGGCGACCTTCGACCAGGCCCGGCCGGAGGTGCAGCGCAAGCACGCGATCGTCGCCGCGCTCGGTGCGGTCGCCGACGACGCGGGCATCTCGCTCACCCATCTGGCCCTCGCCTTCGCCGCCGAGCACCCGGCGGTGTCGTCGGTGCTCATCGGGCCCCGCACCGCGGAGCAGCTCGACGACCTGCTCGACGCGGCGGACCTCGTGCTCGACGCCGAGGTGCTCGACGCGGTCGACGCGCTCGTACCGCCCGGCATCGACGTCGATCCCGTGGCCGACGCGGGGTGGACCCGACCCTGGCTCGCCGAGCCGGCCGCCCGGCGCCGGGTCAGAGGGGCTCGAGGCGGAACGTCGTAGCGGCGGCCACGCCGCACTCGGCGCCCGCGGCCTCGGCCATGCCCCGCAGGAAGGGCTCGGGGTCCTTGCCGACGGTCCCGTCGGCGAGGTTGTCGAGGTACACGGCGTGCTCGCGCAGCGACGCCACACCCCGGTCGATGGTGCCGGTGACGTCGACGTAGTGGTCGGCGTCGGGCGAGCCACCGAACAGGGCGAAGCGCACGCCGCTCCACGGATCCCCGCCCGCGCCGGTGAACACCCAGCGGTTGGCGGCGTCGCGGGCTGCGTCGAGGAGCGCGATGCCCACGGCCCGGTGGTCGGCGTGGTTGAGGCCGCCGGGCCAGCGCTCGCCGTAGTGGATGGAGACGAGCACCTCGGGCCGGTGGCGGCGGATCGCGGAGGCGAGGTCGCGGCGCAGCGCGATCGACGGCTCGACCAGGCCGTCGGGGTGCGCGAGGAACTCGACCGTGTCGACGCCCACGACCGCGGCCGACCGCCGTTCCTCGTCCTGGCGTAGCCGGGCCGCCTCGTCGGGGGCGATGGCGTCGATGCCCGCTTCACCCGAGGTCGCGAGCACGTAGCCGACCCACTTGCCCTGGTCGGTCCAGCGGGCGATCGCGGCCGCGGCGCCGTACTCGAGGTCGTCGGGATGGGCCACGACCGCGAGCGCGCGGGACCAGTCCTCGGGAACCGGCGCCAGGCCGGGCGTGGTCATCGGTGCCTCGGGGTCCGGTCGCTCACGCGGCCGCCCCGGGACCGGCCTGGGGACCGCGGATCAGGCCGCCGGGCATCGCGTCGGTGCACTCCCCCGCATCCACCACGGTGTCGCCGGCCACCACGGTGGCGACGTACCCGGTGGAGCGCTGGATCATCCGGCCCGCGCCCGCGGGGAGGTCGTGGACCATCTCCGGACGGAGGATGCCGAGCCCGTCGAAGTCGATGACGTTGACGTCGCCGCGCATGCCGGGGGCCAGCACACCGCGGTCGTGCAACCCGTAGAGCGCAGCGGGGCCTCGGGTGAGGCGCTCGACCGCGGTGGGCAGCTCGAGCCGGGGGCCGCGGGCACGGTCGCGCACCCAGTACGACAGCAGGTACGTGGTCATGCTCGCGTCGCACACGATGCCGCAGTGCGCGCCGCCGTCGCCCAGCCCCTGCACCGTGATCGGGTCGGTCATCATCTCGTACAGCGCGTCGTAGCTGCCGCCGCCGAAGTTGAGCAGCGGGTAGAGGAGCAGCTCGTAGCCGTCGTTGGCGAGCATCGCGTCGTACGCGACCTCCTCGACGGTCCGACCCTCGCGGGCCGCGATCGCGCGCAGGGTCATGTCGTCGGTGGGCTCGTAGTCGGCCGGGTCGCCCATCGGGTACAGCGCGTCGAACATCGACGACTGCATCTGCGCGGAGAGCGTGCCCGGCGTCGCCGGCGGCGGCCCCTCGGCGAGGATGCGGGCCCGAACCGCGGGGTCGCGCAGCCGAGCGATGCGGTCGGCGAACGGCAGGTCGATCAACGCCTGGTAGCCGGGCCGCGTACGGAACGGGTTGGCGCGCGACTGGTGGCCCACGAGCATGCCGAAGCACCGAGACGCCACCTGCGGATACACCGGTGTGCCCGCGGCCCGGGCCTCCCGGGCCACGGCGAACTGGTGGCGCCACCGGTCGGGATCGACGTGCGACTGCATCACGAGGAACGTGACCGGCACGCCGGTCGCCTCCGCCATGCGCACCATCCAGTCGATCTCGGTCGCGTGCGCGTCGGGCGAGTCGCCGGCGGCCTCGCCGCCGGTGCCGGCGGGCGCCAGCTCGAACACCCCGTGACCGGCTCGCTGCAGCGCCTCGCCCAGCGCGAACAGCTCGTCTTCCGCGGCGAACGTGCCGGGGACGGGCTCGCCGTCGATCGCCCGGTGCCCCATCGTGCGGCTGGTGGAGAACCCGAGGGCGCCGGCTCGCAACGCGTCCTCAACGATGTCGGCCATGGCGGCGATGTCGTCGGCCGTGCTCGCCTCGTTGCGGGCGCCGCGCTCGCCCATGACGTAGGCCCGGACCGCGCCGTGGGGCACGTGGGTGCCGATGTCGATGGCCCGGGGCATGCGCTCCAGCGCGTCGAGGTACTCGGGGAACGACTCCCAGTCGAAGGTCATCCCCTCGTGCAGCGCGGTGCCGGGGATGTCCTCCACCCCCTCCATCAGCCCGATCAGCCAATCGTGCTTGGTGGGGTCGGCCGGCGCGAACCCCACCCCGCAGTTGCCGAGCACCGCGGTGGTGACCCCGTGCCAGCACGACGGTGTGAGGTGCGGGTCCCAGGTGGCCTGTCCGTCGAAGTGGGTGTGCACGTCGACGAAGCCCGGGGTGACGAGCGCGCCGTCGGCGTCGATCTCGCGGCGGCCCTTCCCGACGCGGCCGACGTCGGTGACGATGCCGTCGTCGATGGCGACGTCGGCGGTGACCCCCGGGGCTCCGGTCCCGTCGACGACGGTGCCGGCCCGGATGACGAGGTCGTGCATCGGTGGACTCGCTTTCGGATCAGGTGGTGCGCAGGCGGGCGACGGTGGAGCCAACGGGGACGCGCCGGAGGGTGCGGCGGCCCGAGACGGCGCTGCGGGCATGGTGCAGGGCGAGATTGTCCCAGACGAGGAGGTCCCCCGCGGACCACACGTGCTCGTAGACGTTGTCGGGGGCGTAGAGGACGTCCCAGCACCGGGCCAGGAGCTCCTCGCTCTCGTCGTCGGGGAGGCCCACGATCGAGTCGGTCTGCATCGCACCCACGTACAGCAGGTCCTCGCCGGTCACCGGGTGGGCCATGAGGACGGGGTGCTCGGCGGTGGCGGCGCCGGCGTCGACGTCGGCGAGGCGGAAGCGCACGTCGCCCCGGGCGCTCGTGAGCGGGTACACGTGGACGGCGGTGCGGCCCTCCACGCGGTCGCGGGTCGCCGCGTCGAGCCGCCGGGCGGCCCGTGCGGTGTTGGCGAAGCGCGTCGACGTCGGAGCGTCCGGGAGCTCGAGTGCGTAGAGGCTGATGACCCGAATCGGGTCGTCGGTGAACTCGAGGTCGGAGTGGAACAGGTACTCCCACTCCCCCAGCACCCCGCCGGCCTCGACGTTCGACACGAGGCTGTAGCCCGACCCGTCGAAGCTCTCGTCGAGCAGTGGGCCGAAGCCGGCGAGGAGCCGCTGCTGCTCGGCGGGGGCCAGGTCCGTCACGCGGAAGCAGAGCAGGTGGTGACGGGTGAGCAGGTCGCGCAGCGTCTCGCTCCAGGGCTCGGGGTCCGCGTGCAGGTCGACGCCGCGCACCTCCACCCCCAGGGCCGCTGACAGCGGGACCGTCTCGAGCGTCACCCGCGCATCCTCTCACGCGCCCGGCCGGGGTGGCTCAGGGTCGCGCCACGACCACCATGACCGACCGAGCCCGCTGATGCGTTTCTCACCGTCGATCGAGGGCCGATCACGGGCCCCACGGGCTTCGGCCCCGGTACGGGTGCCGGGAGTCGATCGACGGTGAGAAGCGCATCGGCCGCATCGACGGTGAGAAGCGCATCGGCCGCATCGACGGTGAGAAGCGCATCGGCCGCATCGACGGTGAGAAACGCATCGGCCGCATCGACGGTGAGAAGCGCATCGGCCGGATCGACGGTGAGAAGCGCATCGGGGTCAGAGGAAGGACGACTCCTGGTCGAGGCCCATGTCGGGGATGGGGCCGACGAACAGGGTCTGGAGGTTGCCGACGCCGATCCCGCCGCCGACCGGGTCCTCCACGCGGACGACGTGGTCGACGAGCTGGTGCAGCCGCCGGGCCGCGGCGGCCTCGGTCACGTCGGGGACGTGCTCGCCCTCGACTTCGAGCACACCGCGGTACGAGCCGTGGAACTTGCCGTCGAGCCCGAAGTAGAGACCGGCGCCGAGGGGCAGGCCGGTGTCGTCGAGCTTCTCGATGGTGATCGGTCGGGTGGACCCGTCGGCCAGGCGGAACGTCACCCGGCCTCGCCGCACCCGGCGGGTCACCGGGTCGACCTCGAACTCCGGCTCGATCGCGGTGAAGGGCTCCTTGGTGCCGTCGGGGTGCTCCACCCCGCCCTGGAAGTGCTCGTTCTGCCAGCCCGGCACCTGCTGGCGCTGCCAGAACCAGTGGAGCGCGTAGCGCGATCCGTCGGGCCGCTCGCAGACGATGGGGCTCCAGTTGACGAGGATCGCGAGCTCGGCCGGGCGGTCGGCCTCCTTCACGTCGGGGTCGGGCGCGCCCACGCCGTGGCGGACGCCCCACGAGTGGTCGCGCGTGCTGACCCACGAGTCGGTGTCGAACTCCGTGCGCACGCCCTCGATCTCGACCCAGCCGTGCGCGACGCCGGACTGGTGGTAGCGGATGAGGTCCTGGTCGAGACGCAGGCCGTCGCGGCTGCGGGCCTGCTCCGGGTGCTCGACGAACGGCGGGACCACCGACTCGAAGATCCACTCGAACGCGATCGGCTGCGCGTCGTTGGCGTCGAGCGCGAACCGCACGCGCTGCAGGGGCTCGAGCACCTCGTAGTGGATCGGCCCGATCGACGTGGTCACCGGGTCAGCACCGAGCTCGCGGCTCGCGCGCACCACGCGGATCTCCTTGCCTCTGGAGATCGCCGCGTACCCGTCCATCACGCCCCGGTTGGTGTACTTGCCGAGGCCGAAGCCGAGGTACAGGGAGCCGTCCTTGGCGCAGGCCATGGCGCAGACCTTCTCGGTCCACGAACGGTCGGTCTGCCCGACCGACGCGAAGGTGTCGACGATCTGGTGGGTCATCATCTCGTCGGCCGCGGTGAGCGGCCCCAGCGACTTCATGGTCGGGTCTCCTCCCGGATCGACCGGCGGGTCAGGTCGAGGGCGTGCGCGGTGGGCGCGGGACGAACGGGCTGGTGCGGGCGATGTACTCCTCGTAGCCCTCACGGCGCTTCTTCAGCGACTTCTCGAGGAGCGTCACCCCCGACACCCGCCGCAGCAGCACGGTCATCACGACGGCGCCGATGATGCCGAACGCGCCCAGTCCGCTCTCGGCGGCGACGAGGGCGATCCCCCACCACACGCAGGCGTCGCCGAAGTAGTTGGGGTGGCGCGTGTAGCGCCACAGACCGCGGTCCATCACCTTGCCCCGGTTCGCGGGGTCGCCCTTGAACCGGGCGAGCTGGGCGTCGCCCACGGCCTCGAAGGTGATCCCCACGAGCCACACGAGCACCCCGAGTGCGGCGAGCGGCCCGAGCCCGGGCGTGTCGGGCACCTGCCCGAGCTGCACGCCGATCGACACCGTCCACATGAGCACGCCCTGGAGGACGAAGACCGTGAACAGGCTCACCCACCAGAACCGCGGCCCCCAGTGCCGGCGCATCGCCTGGTAGCGGTAGTCCTCGCCGTTGCCGTGGTTGCGCCACGTGAGGTAGATCGACAGCCGTAGGCCCCAGATGGTCACCATCGCCACGAGGAGCCACTGGCGGGCCGAGTTCCCGTCGACCGTCAGGCGCACCGCCCACGCGACGAGGACGAAGCCGAGGCCCCAGATCAGGTCGACGATCGAGGCGTTGCGCAGCGGCAGGCTGACCAGCCAGGTGACGAGCATCAGCGCCGCGATCGTGGCCGCGGCCACGAGCATCGCGGTCGCCGCGTCGCTCATCGGAACGTCTCGACCGCGGCGGTCATCGCCGCCCGTTCGGCGAGCAGCGTGTCGACCCGACGGTCGAGCGCGAGCCACTGGTCGTCGAGCCAGGCGATGCGGCCCTCGTCGTCGTCGGGGACCTCGCTGCGGGGGATGCGCACGCAGTCGAGCAGGACCGGGGCCGTGCCCGGGATCGCCTTGAGGATGCCGCCGAACGTGTCGAGCCCCTCGAAGCCGGCGTGGGCCATGATGACGATGTCGGCGTCGGGTGCGCCGTCGAGCACGGCCAGCGTGCCCGCCGGCCGCGGCGGGTTGAGGTGCTCGAGGGCCGAGAGCTTCGCCGCCCGCTCGGCGTTGCGCTCCGCGAGGCGGGCCATGGCCTTGGCCCGCTTCTCCGGGTTGGCGCGCGTGCCCTCGGGGAAGATCACCGCACACTCGTCGACGCCCCGCACACCCTCGGCCATCGTTCGGATCGCGTCGAGCTCCGGCTTCGCGTCGACGGCACCGCGGTCGAGGAAGTGGTTGGGCAGGCGATTGCCGACGATGTCGAGGCAGGGGTCGGCCAGGAGCTCGCGCTTGAGCACGTAGTGCGGCCGCAGCCCGGGCTGGGTGACGAACCAGGCGGAGAGCAGCGCGTCGGCGAGGCTCGCGTGGCGCGGGAGGACGATCACCGGGCCCGGGGTGAGCACCTCCAGATGGCGGGGCTCCAGGGTGAGCCGGCAGGTGAGACGCAGACCGACGACCAGGCCGTTGGCCCACCACCGCTGGAGCCGGAAGTGCGGTTCGGTCCGCTTGGCCCGACCGGTCACCAGGAACCAGAACGACACGGTCAGGCCGATCGACTCCAGCCACGACCACCAGAAGCCGAACGCGAGGAGCCGGGTGTGGGCCATTCGGCGGGGCCCGGTCACCAGGTCCCAGATCACGGTGACGGGCAGCCAGATCGGGAGCAGGACGAGGAACCCGAGCGCGAGGAGGTACAGGACGGGGACGCTGATGATGCGCCGGCCCATGTCAGGCTCCTTCCCCGCGGGCGACCAGGTCCCGCGCGTGGATCTTGAAGTGCTCGGGATCGACCAGGATCATCAGGGCGTCGGCGGTCGCGAGCACCTGGTCGCCGAGCCGGGCGTCGCCGTGCACGTGCAGCTTGCGGCCCTGGCTCTCGCCGGTGCGCAACCGGAAGGTGATCGCAGTCTCGATCGGGACCGGGTTGCGGTAGTGCACGGTGAGGCGGCCGGTGAACCCGATCGACCGGGTCCCGGCCATCGCCATGCCGAGGAGGTCGTCGAACACCGCGGCAACCACGCCCCCGTGCGCGCGGCCGGGCGCGCCCTCGAACGCCGGGCCGAACACGACCTCCGCCTCGGCGCCGTCGTCGAGGGTGCGGGCCTCGAGGTCGACGCTGGTCGGGTTCGCGGGCCCGGCGACGGCGCGGTCGGCCATGGCGTCGATGTCCGACGTCCCGAGCTCCGTGCGGGCCTGCTCGAGCCGGGCCGGGTCGAACTCGGGCCGCGGCAGGTGCGGCACCGCGGCGAGGATCGCGTTGGCCTCGGCGAGCAGCCCCGCGACCGCGGAGAACGTGGCGTCGTCGGCGTCGGCGGCGACGATCCCGTGGGCGAGGCGCCGGGCTTCGCCGGCCGCGTCGACCCGCGCCCGGGAGACCGGACGTCGCGTGGCCGCGGGCACCGAGTCGGCCCCGGCCGACGGGTCGTGGGCGATCACGACTCCCGCTCCCGGCGCTTCGCGCCGGGCCACTCGGGCCCCGCTCGGCGCACGGAACGGCCGTCTCCGCCGACGGGCTCGCTCATGCAGGCACCGAGCCCCAGTAGGTGCCGGCGAGCATCGCCTCGAGCGCCGCCCGATGGGTGATGAGGTCGTCGATGTCGTCGGCCATCTCCGCCTCTCCGAAGCGGGCCGAGCGGGTCCCGATGCGGGTCATGATCACCGCGTGCCGCAGCGCGGCGTAGGCCGTGTACCAGTCGAGGTCGCGCGGGGCATGCCCGGTGAGCTCGTGGTAGAGGCCGGCGAGGTGGCTGCGCCGCATGAAGTCGGGCATGCCCGGGAGGCCGAACTGGAGGGCGATGTCGTCGAAGAACCGGTGCAGGTAGATCGTCCAGCCGAGGTCGACCTCCCGAGGCGCCAGGCTCGCCATCTCCCAGTCGAGCACCGCGACGGGGGCGAAGTCGTCGAACATGATGTTGCCGATGCGGGCGTCGCCCCACGACAGGACGGTCTCGCCCTCGTCGGCGGGCCAGTGCTCGTCGAGCCACGCGAAGCCGGCCTCGATCAGCGGGCCGTCACGACCGTCGAGCACCCAGTCGGCGAACTCCCGCTGCGAGTCGACGTGGGCCCGCAGGGCGCTGGTGCCCGCGGGCGGGACGTACCACGGGAAGGCGGCTTCGGGGTCGGCGATCGCGTGGAGGTCGGCGAGCACCTGCACGACGTTGCGCTGGAGGCGCAGCCGATCCTCCGGCGCCGCCTCCGCCAGCCACCCGGCGCCGAACACGTAGGGCGGAATGTCGGCGGGGACCACCCCCTCGACGCGGTGCATGACGAGGAACTCGGTGCCGAGGTGGACGGGGTCGGGCTCGAAGGCGTACAGCGGGGGCACGGGGACCGCCGAGCGCGCCGCGACCTCGCTCATCGTCGCGTACTGCAGGTCGAGGTCGTAGCGAGGGAAGACCGGCACCGCGTCGGCGTCGGGCGCGAGGCGGGCGACGAGCCGGTCGTGCGTGCCGTCGCTCCACGTGACGTCGAAGAGCAGCGTCTCGCTCGACATCCCGGTGCCGTCGGGGACGGCGAGCTCGTGCACCCACGGCGTCTTGTCGCCGTGCCGGCCGGCCAGCCAGGCCTCCAGGCGCGCCCGGACCTCGTCGCGGTCCCGGGTGCTCGTCTGCGGCCGAGCCATGTCCTCGGGGCGTGCGGCGTCGTCGGCGTCGGGGCTCACGCGTCGTCTCCCTTTCCTTCGGCGGCTCCGGCCCAGTGGGACCGGAGGTCCTGGAGCCATTCGGGGAACTCGAGCGGCGGGTCGGGCAGCTTCTCCGCGCCCCGCTCGGCGAGGGCGACGTCGAACCGCTCCGGTTCATCGCCCCACGAGCGCGGGTCGCCGAGCATGACCTCGAACATCACGCAGCCCTCGTCGCCGGCGACGACCGGCCCGAACGCGGCGCCGAGCGGCAGCTCGATGTGGGTGCCGGCCGGGCAGTGCTCGTCGCCGAACCACGCCTCGCCCTCGAGGACGAACACGATGTGGGGGCTGAAGTGCCCGTGGCGGCGCACGATCATCCCCGGGTCGTACCTGGCGTAGAGCGACAGGTACTGCGGCTCGGCGGAGAACGCGAACCACTTCTCCCAGACCGACGACTCGGTGCCGTCGGCGTTGCGCTGGGCCTTGACCCGCTGCCAGGGCACGTCGGGGTCGTCGAAGCGCCGGAACACCGGCTCGCGGCCGTCGACCTTGGGGCTCGCGGGCGGCGCGGTGGCGGGGCTGGAGGAGGCGTCGGGCACGGCTGCACCGTACTCTTCGCACCGGCTCGGCCCCTCCGCCGGGCGCGCGACCCAGGGGGATCCCGATGACGACCGTCCACGACCCGCCCGGGCCCTGCGCCCCCTCGTCGAGGCCCACGCGCACGCCGACGCGACGCCGGTCGACCACGAGGTGGTGGCCGCCCTCGCCGAGGCCGGCCTGTACGGCGCCCTGGTCCCGAAGGAGGTCGGCGGCCTCGAGCTGTCGATCGAGGAGAACCTCGACATCATCGAGGAGATCGCCTACGCCGACGGGTCGACCGCGTGGACCTACCTGGCGTGCGGCACCACGAGCGCCTTCTTCGGCGCGTGGTGCGAGGACGGATTCGTCGAGCGGGCCTTCGCCGACGGGATCCCCCTGATGGCCGGGCAGCTCGCCCCCAGTGGTCAGGCGACCAAGGCCGACGGCGGGTACCTGGTGAACGGCGCGTTCCAGTTCGGCAGCGGCATCGACCACGCGGCCTGGGTGGGCATGGGGTTCATCGTCACCGATGGCGACGCCCCCGCGGAGTACCGCATGGGCGTGGTGCCCAAGTCCGACGTCCGTCTCACCGGCAACTGGGACGTGATGGGGCTTCGGGCCACCGCGAGCTACGACTACGTGGCCGACTCCGTGTTCGTCCCCGAGGAGGCGTCGTTCTCGTTCGCGGCACCGGGCTCCATGGCGCCGCTGCACCGTCGGGGTGGACCGAAGTACGACCTCGGCATCCTGATCCTCACCTGCGTGGGGCACACGGCGTGGGCGATCGGGATCACCCGGCGGGCGCTCGACGAGGTGCGGGCCCTCGCACCGACGAAGCACCGCATGGGCTCGGCCACGACGCTCGCCGAGAGCGAGCGGTTCCTGCACGATCTCGCGCGACTCGAGCAGCGGGGCCGGGCCGCGGCCGGCCGCGCCCACGAGGTGTTCCGCCGGGCCGAGGAGGCGGCGGAGCTGGGCACGGCCGACGCCGCGTTGAGCGCCGAGGTGCGCTCGACCACGGCGTACGTGACCGAGGAGGGCGCCGAGATCGTGCGGGCCTGCTACCTCATGGCGGGGACCACCGCCCTGCGCTCGGGGCCGCTCGAGCGGGCCTTCCGCGACATCCACGCGGGCACCCAGCACGCCATGGTCAACCCGCAGCACCACGTGGAGTGGGCCAAGACCCTGTTCTAGGGAGCGCAGCGAGCGGAGCGACCCCGGAGTAGGGAGCGCAGCGAGCGGAGCGACCCCGGAGTAGGGAGCGCAGCGAGCGGAGCGACCCCGGAGTAGGGAGCGCAGCGAGCGGAGCGACCCCGGAGTAGGGAGCGCAGCGACCCGGGATCAAGGCGCGACTGCGTCGGCGACGACGTCGCGTTGCGACCGGGGCGAGCGGGCCATGAGCTCGGTCGCGAGGGCGACCTCGGTGACGCCGACGGCGGCCAGCATGGTCATCGCGATGAGCCACTCGGTCACCACGACGACCAGCACCCCGTCACTCTCCACGAGGTGGCGCACGAACTCGGCCAGCGCGTGCTCGACGGCGAGGGGGACGACCACCAGGCCGAGGACCATCCTCCAGTGGGGACGGGAGATCTGGGCCGTGCGCGAGAGGGCGGCGAACGGGCCGCCGCGCTCCTGCACGACCACGGGCCCGACCAGGCCCCACAGGGTGTAGACGGCGATCCCGGGCACGAGGAAGAAGGCCAGCCCGATCGTCGCGGTGACGTTGACGACCACGTCGACCACCAGCAGCGGCCACCAGGGCAGGTCGCGGATCACCCCGCCGAGGGTGCGCGGCTCGCCGCGGAAGTAGTCGTCGCCGATTGCGAGGTCGAGGAACCCCGCGAAGAAGATGGTGCCCAGGAACCGGGCGAAGCTGGCGGCGGCCACCAGGGCCGCGAGGAGCATCCAGCGCGCGGTCCCGGACGAGTCCTCGTAGGCGTCGCGGAGGGTCTCGCTCGCGACGAACAGCAGGGCCGGGGGCACGAAGAACACGAAGGCGGCCGCGGCGATGCGCCGGCTCCGGGCCCGCCACATCCCGTAGGCGTGGCGCAGCACCAGGCGGATCGTGAGCGGTCCGGTGCCGGGCGGGGTGTCCACGACACGGGGGCGGGTCATGCCCGCGATCCTGCCCGATCCGGCCGGGGTGACCGCACTTCGGCCGGCGCTTGACCGGGGAGTGGCTTTGCGACAAGTATCTTTGGGCAAAGACAGCCACCTCCCACCGTGCCGTCCGACCCCACCCGGCCGTGCCGCCCGACCCGCCGAGGAGCCCGCCATGTCCGTCACCCCGCCCGAGTCCGAGTTCCCCGACATCATCTCGGTCGACGACCACGTCCTCGAGCCCCAGGACCTCTGGCAGCGGGAGCTGCCGGTATCGATGAAGGAGCGGGGTCCCCGCGTCGTGCGGGAGAGGGCGAAGCTCTCGTTCGAGGGCGGCGCCATCCACCTCGCTCGCGACGTGCCCGACGGCGACTGGTGCGACATCTGGCTCTTCGACGACCTCGTCCTCCCCACCGGGATGCTCCACGCGTGCGGCGGGCTCCCGGTCGACCAGCACGAGAACCGGCCGGCGATCTACGACGAGTTCCGGCCCGGCACCTACGACCAGGCCGCCCGGCTCGCCGACATGGACGAGGGCCACGTCGAGGTGTCGATCAACTACCCCAACACCTTCCCCCGCTTCGCCGGGCAGGGCTTCGCCGAGCGGGCCGACCACGAGCTGGGCCTCGCCTGCCTGCAGATCTACAACGACTGGATGATCGAGGAGTGGTGTGGCGGCGCCGGCGCGGGCCGCCTGATCCCCCTCACCGTCGTGCCGCTGTGGGACCCCGACCTCGCCGCCGACGAGGTGCGACGCTGCGCGGCGAAGGGCAGCGCGTCGATCGCCTTCAGCGAGAACCCGTCGAAGCTCGGGTATCCATCGCTGTACACCGGCAAGTGGGACCCGGTGTTCCAAGCCTGCGTCGAGACCGACACGACCGTCTCGATGCACATCGGCTCGTCGTCGAGCATGCCGAGCACGTCGCCCGACGCGCCGCTCGCGGTGTCGATGTCGCTCAACGCGCACAACGCCCAGGGGTCGCTCGCCGACTTCATCTGGTCGCGCACCCTGGAGCGCTTCCCCACCCTCAAGCTCGCGTACGCCGAGAGCCAGGTGGGCTGGATGCCGTTCCAGATGGAGCGCATGGACGGTGTCTGGCACGAGGGGGTCGGCGGCGTCGAGCTCCCCCACCCGCCGTCGTCCTACGTGCGGGACCGGGTCTTCGGGTGCATCTTCGACGACCTGCACGGACTCAAGAGCCGCGACGAGATCGGCATGGGCCAGATCGTGTTCGAGATGGACTACCCGCACCCCAACGGCTCCTGGCCCGGCTCTCGGGCCGTCGCCCACCGTTTGGCCGAGGCCGCCGGCCTGGACGCCGACGAGGTGCGGATGCTGGTCCGCGGCAACGCCGTGCGGGCCTACGGGCTCGAGCGCTTCGGCGTCAGCGCCTGAATGGGCCCGCTCGACGCCCCGACGCGCGACTGGGCCGCCGAGCTGGGACTGCCGGCCGACGTCGGCATCCTGGCCCGCCTCGTGCGGCTCCAGCTGCTCCTGCAGCGGGTGCTCGACGACATCGCCGGGACGGCCGGGGTGTCGGCCGCCGACTACCTGGTGCTGGCGGTCGTCCGCCGCTCCCCCGACCAGCGGGCCACCCCTGGACGGATCTGCGAGATCCTCGACCGCACGAGCGGGGGGATGTCCCTGGCCCTCGACCGCTTGGAGAAGGCGGGCTGGCTCCGCCGGTCCGCGGACCCCGACGACCGCCGCCGGGTCGTCGTCGAGCTCACCCCCGAAGGGCTCGCGGTGGCGACCCGGGTCAATGCCGATCTCCACGCCTGGGAGGAGTCACTGGGCCTCTCCGACGCCCAGCAGCGCACGACGGCGCGAGTCGTCGACCAGCTGCTCGCGGCGTTCGAGTCGACCGCCGCAGGCCCCGCGCCCGCCTGAGCTCAGTCGGCCCGGCTTCCAGCCGGACCTACTTGGTGGGGGCCTTCTTGCCTGCGGGCTTCTTGGCCGGGGCCTTCTTGGCCGCGGGCTTCTTGGCCGGGGCCTTCTTGGCCGCGGGCTTCTTGGCCGGGGCCTTCTTGGCCGCGGGCTTCTTGGCCGGGGCCTTCTTGCCAGCGGGCTTCTTGGCCGGGGCCTTCTTCGCGGCCGTGGCACGGACCCGGCGGGTCAACCCGTCGATCTCCCGGCGCAGCCCGTCGAGCTGGCTCCGGATCTCCCGCTGGGCGTTCTCGAGGAGCCGCTCCGTCGCCTCTTGGCCACGCGAGACCGAATCCCGCACCTGCTCCTCGAGGCGGCGGAGCTGTTCGCCGATGTCGTTCATGACTCGCTCGGATTTCGCCGAGAGCCGGTCGAGACCGCGCTCGCTGCCGCTGTTCGAGCTGCGCTGGGCCATGGCCACCTCCAACGTCGGGCCGAAGTGAGAGTGTTGCACGCGTCGGCGACCCGCCGGATATCCACGGCATGGAGCGTCGCGCGCGGTCCGGCGAACCTCAGGGGTGCAGGCCGACGATGCCGGCCAGGACCTCCATCGAGCGCAGCCACTCGTCGCACGTCGTCCGCCATGGGGCGGAGACGACGTGCTGGATGCCGGCGGCGGCGAACTCCTCGTGCTCCCGGCGGATGAGGTCGGGTTCCATCCCCAGCGGATCCCAGCCGGTGCGTAACGAGATGGTGAACGCGTCCTCCGGCCGGTCGCGGCGCAGCCGCTGCACGTGGGTCGCGGCCTGCTCCGGCGTGAGGCCGATGAGGTGGAACCCGTCCCCCTTCGTGACGCCGCGCCGAAACGCCGCGTCGCTGCGACCACCGACCCAGATCGGGATCGGCCCCTCCGGGCGCGGCACGACGCGGATGTCCCGGAAGGCGTAGTGCTCACCGGAGTAGGAGGCGGGGTCGTCGCGCCAACAGGTGCGCAGGATGTCGATGGCCTCGTCGAGCCGCGCACCGCGTGTCGCGAACGACGCGCCGACGGCCTCGTACTCGCGCTCCGACCATCCGACGCCGACGCCGACGGTGAGGCGACCGCCGCTCATCACGTCGAGGCTCGCCAGCGCCTTCGCGGTCCACACCGGCTCGTGGAGCGGGAGCACGAGGACGCTGGTGCCGAGACCGATGCGCTCGGTCACGGCGGCTCCCCAGCCGAGCGTCATGAGCGGGTCGAGCAGGTACGGCGACGGGTAGGTCTGCTCCGCCGGATGGCACACGTGGTCACTCACCCAGAGATCGGCGAAGCCCATCTCCTCGGCGGCACGGGCGACCCGCCGCACCGCGTCGCCCCCGAGGGCCGATCCGTACTGGGGCAGGTGGATGCCGACCTTCACGATTTCCAAACGTAATAGGGTCCCGCCACCACCACACCGGTATCGAGATCCGAGGGGGATCCATGGGCCGCTTCGACGGCAAGGTCGTGATCGTGACGGGCGCGGGCCGAGGCCAGGGCGCCGCCGAGGCCCGGCGGTTCGCCGAGGAGGGCGCGACCGTCGTCCTGGGCGACGTGCTCGACGACGAGGGTGCGGCCGTCGCGGCCGAGATCGGCGGGGCGAGCACCTACGTGCACCTCGACGTGAGCCAGGAGGCCGACTGGGCCAACGCCATCGCCACCGCCCAGTCCCTCGGCCCGTTCACCGTGCTGGTCAACAACGCCGGCATCATCCGGCCTGCGGCGATCGAGGACACGTCCCTCGACGACTACCTCTCGGTGATCCACGTCAACCAGGTCGGCTGCTTCCTCGGCATGCGCATGTCGGTCGGTCCGATCCGCGACAACGGCGGCGGCGCGATCGTGAACATCTCGTCGATCGACGGGATGCGCGGCAGCAACGGCCTCATCTCCTACGCGGCATCCAAGTGGGCCGTGCGCGGCATGACCAAGGTCGCGGCCATGGAGTTCGGCCGCTTCGGCGTGCGGGTCAACTCGATCCACCCCGGCGGCGTCAACACCGTCATGGGCAACCCCGCGCAGATGGAGGAGATGAAGACGGGGCCGTACCAGTTCCAGCCGATCGCCCGCATCGGCGAGTCGGAGGAGATCGCCGAGGCCGTCCTGTTCCTCGCGAGCGACGCCGCGTCCTACATCACCGGCACCGAGCTCGTGGTCGATGGCGGCACCATGACCGGTCGGCTCGAGCCGGGCCTCCCGGGTGGCGGCTCGACCTCGGGCTTCGGATACAACGTCTGATCCCGTGACCGGGCCCACCGACGCGTCGACCCCGTTCGATCTCGCCACCGTCGACCGGCTGCTCACGACCACCAAGGCGGTCCGCAGCCGGCTCGATCTGTCGCGGCCGGTGCCGCGCGAGGTGCTCGGCGAGTGCATCCGCCTCGCCTGCTTCGCGCCCAACGCGTCCAACGCGCAGGAGTGGCACTGGGTCGTGGTCGACGCGCCCGACCGCAAGGCCGCGGTGGCAGAGGTCTACCGCGAGGTCCTCGTGCCCCGGGTGACCCAGATGCTCGCGGTGAAGGAGTCGCAGGGCGACGAGGCCGGCGCCCGGATCTCGCGGTCGATCCTCGGTCTCGCCGACCGGCTCCAGGACGTCCCGGCGCTCGTGATCCCCTGCTACGACGTGAAGGCCGCGCTGGTGCGCTACCAGACCCTCATCCCCGAACCGGGCCCGCTCGGGCTGTCGACCCACATGGACAGCGGGATGTTCGCCTCGATCCTGCCGGCGGTCTGGAGCTTCCAGCTCGCGCTCCACTCCCGGGGGCTCGGGTCAGCCCTGACCACCGCGCACCAGCTGCGTCAGGCCGACGTCGCCGCGATCCTCGGCCTGCCGCTCGACTGGTTCCAGGTCGCCCTGATCCCGGTCGCCTACACGACCGGTGGCGACTTCCGGCCCTCGCCCCGCAGGCCCGTCGCCGACGTCATCGTCTGGAACCACTACGAGGACGGGTGATCCCGATGCAGGAGCCGCCCGTCCGCATCGGGATGATGCTGTACACGCTCATCGAGCCCCACCCGGGGCGCCACCGGGCCTACAACCGGTGGTACGAGCGCGACCACTTCTACTCGGGGGTGATGACGCTCCCCGGCACGCTGAGCGGCCAGCGCTGGGTCGCGACCCCCGCGCTCAAGGCGCTCCGGGGACCGGACGCCTCGCCGATGGTCCCCGATCCCGTCCGGGGATCGTTCCTGACCACCTACTACGTCGACGCCGACCGCACCGCCGAGTGGGACGCCGCCGCGTCGGACGCCGTGCACCGGCTGGGAGCCGACGGGCGGCTGTGGCCCGAGCGCGACCACGTCCTCACCCGCTTCGTCGACTATGCCCATGCGGTGTACCGCGATGGCGAACCGGTGCCGGCCGTGCAGACCCTCGACCACCGGTACCCGGGCCTCCTGACCGTGGTCGGCCGCGGCCGGGCCGACGTCGGACGGGCCGAGGTCCTGACCCACCTGCGCGACGCCCTGCTCCCCGAGCTCGTCGCGGGCTCGCCGTTCCCGTCCGTGCTCACGTTCACCATGCGGCCCTTCGAGGGCGAGCGGCCGCCCGATCTGCCCGTGGACCCCGACCCGGCGTCGCGCTTCTTGCAGCTGTGGTTCGTGGAGGCCGATCCCGAGTCGTGCGCCGACGCCGTCGCCGCGGTCCTGGCCGCCTACGAGGCCGACCCGGTCGTGGCCCCTGAGTGGGTCGGCGGGTTCGTGCCCACCGTCCCCGGCACCGACACCCACGTGGACCTCCTCGAGGCGGCCGCGGCCGGGGTGGCCGCCGCGCCGTCGACCCCGCGGGGGCTCGTCGAGGAGTACTTCCGCCGGGTCCGGACACGCGACCCCCGGCTCACCGAGCTGTTCGCCGACGACGCCCGCCTCGTGGGCCTCGGCACGATCACCGAGGGCCGGGCCGCGATCGACGCCTTCTACGCGCAGATCAACGAGACCGCGGCGCCGGTGCCCACGCCCCGCGGGCCGCTGCTGGTGCAGGGCACGCGGGTTGCCGCGGAGATCGACATCCGCATCGCCGGGGGCGATCCCGTCCATGTGATCGATCTGTTCGAGGTGGTCGACGGCCGGATCGCGCAGCTCACCTACTTCCTCGCGCAGTACTGACGCGCCGAAGGTCGGTGCCGGCCCGGCTCAGCCACCGACCACGTTGACCAGCTCCTCGCCCGCGAGCCAACGGCGCACGTTCTCGATCCAGAGCCGGTGGAGGTTCCCCGCCATCGCGGAGGGCGACGCCGAGCAGTGGAACGAGATGGTGAGGTTCGGGGCGTCCCACAGGAAGTGCTCCGGGGGCAACGGCTCCTGGCTCGCGACGTCGATCGCCGCGCCGCGCAGGTGACCGCGCTCCAGCGTGTCGACGAGCGCGGCCTCGTCGACCAGCGTCCCGCGGCCGACGTTGACGAAGAACGACCCGGCGGGCATCGCCGCGAACGCGGCGGCATCCATGAGGCCGATGGTGTCGGGAGTCTCGGGCACGGCCGCGACGACGGTGTCGCAGCGCCCGAGCATCTCGTGCAGCTGCGCCGTCGGATAGAGGGCGTCGACGTCGGGCGCGGTGTCGCCCGGCCTGGCGCTGCGACGGCAGGCGAGCACCTCGACGGCGAACGCCTGCAGGCGGTGGGCCACGGCGGCGTTGATCGCCCCCAACCCGACGAGACCGACCGTCGTGCCCGCGAGCTCGAGCCCGAACTGGGGTTCCCAGGCGTGGCGCCGCTGGGACTCCCGGAGCTGGGGGAACCGCTTGCGCTCCTCGATGATGCGACCGATCACGAACTCGGCGATGCCCACCGCGTTCGTACCGGCGCCCGACGTGAGCACGATCCCGGCCTCGGCGAGGCCGGCGGTCTGGAGCTGGGCGGTCCCCGCGCCCACGCCCTGCACCCAGGCGAGGTTCGGAGCCAGCTCGGCCACGTCGAAGGGCAGGTCGATCGCGATCACGCCATGGACCCGCGCGAACATCGCCGCCTGCTCGTCGGTCAGGGCCGGGGCGATCCTGCGGGCCTCCTCCGCCCCCTCGGGACTGCCCCGGAGCGTGCGCAGGTGCTGCCCCTCCTCGTACACGACGGTGAGCACCTCCACCCGGGGGTCGAGTGCCTCCACGGAGCGCGCGACCTCGGCGATGGCGGCGTCGCCCCCGAACCACTGCGACGGATAGAGGATGGCGAGGACGATCGGTCCCCCGGTCGGCGGCGTGCGCACGGACGCTCCTCCTGGGGCGGGCGGCGGTCAGCCGCGGGGGATCTCGGGCTCGTCGTCGACGAAGTACCCGCGCTGGAGGTACACCTCGACGCGGTGGATCAAGCCGTCGTCGCCCAGGTCGCACACGATGGCCTCGTCGGTGCGCCGCAGCCGGCCGTCCATGCGCAGCGTCTCCGAGAGCTGGGCCACCGCCCGGCTGCCGTCGGTCCAGATCCGCTGCAGGTCGAGCCGGTAGTCCTCGAGTGCCTCGATCGTCTCGGCGAGGAAGGCGCGGTAGTCGTCGCGTCCGGTCTTGACGTCGCGGTACGGGCCCACGCGCACGACGTCGGGGGCCACGCACGCGGCCATCGCGTCCCAGTCCCCGACCGCCATGCGGTCGAAGAACCGCGCCACCGTCGCCTCGGCCGAAGTCGGATCCACGGCGGCACCGTAACCCGGATCGCCGCGCGGCGCGGCCTCCCGTCGCGGCGAGCGCCGGGTGTGGTCGTCAGACGCTGACGGGCAGCGGGATCCGGTAGAGCGCCGCCGCGTTGTCCTGCATGATCATCTGCACCGTGGTGTCGTCGAGCCCTGCGACCGCCTCGGCGACGCGCGGGAGGGGGTCCGGGTACAGGCACGTGGGGTGCGGATAGTCGGTCTCGAAGAGGATCCGGTCGCGCCCGAGCGCCTCGATGACCGGCGCCAGCGCGTAGCCCTCGAACCAGAAGCAGCCGTGGACCTGGCGCCGGAAGTACTCGGACGGCTTCATCGACAGCTGGTCGACCGCGCTGGGAGCGCTCTCGTAGAGCTGGTAGTCGAGGGATTCGAGGAAGAAGGGGATCCAGCCGATCCCGCTCTCCACCGACACGAACTGCACGCTCGGGAACCGCTCGAACACGCCCGAGAACACCAGGTTGGCGAGGATTCGGGCGTTGGACAGGTACATCATCGCCGAGCCGATCGCGAGCTTGCGCTCGTCGTCCTGCGACGGCCACGGCGACGTGCCGAACCAGGTGAGCGAGGTGTCGCTCGCACCGATGTGGAAGTTCACCGGCATGCCGTGCTCCTCGCACGCGGCCCAGAACGGGTCCCACGCGCGCTCGCCCAGGTCGGGGAGCCCGCGGTGCTGGGGGTCGGTGCACATGTTCACGCCTCGGAGCCCGTTGGCCGCCGCGCGGCCCACCTCGGCGATCGACGCGTCGACGTCCCACCACGGCATCAGCGCCATGGGGAGCAGCCGGCCGCCCGAGGCCTCCTGGATCTCGACCATGGCGTCGTTGTAGAGGGTCGCGCACAGCCGGCGGAGCTCGGGGTCCTCGACCTCACCGAACTTCTGCGCTCCGAAGCCTGCAGTGTTGGGGTAGAGGATCTGGGCGTAGAGACCGAGCTCGTCCATGACCTCGACGCGCGCCGTCATGTCGTACGACGCCGCCGCGATGTCGTCGGCCCCCCAGGTGATGAAGTCGAAGCCGGGATGCTTCACGCCGTCGGGCTTGATGACACTGGCCCCCATGGCCCGGCCGATCGGCACGCCGTCGACCACCCACTGGTCGGTGCCGTCGACGGCGACGACGCGCGGCACCCGGTCCTCGAAGCCCTTCGGGGCGTTGCGCGTCCACAGGTCGTGGGGCTCGGTGATGTGAGCATCGACGTCGATGATGTGCAGCGTCCTCAGGTCCATGCGGCGTAGGTTACGCGCGTGACGGCCGTGCCGATGGGGGACCTGCTCGCGTACTGGGCCGATCGGCTCCCCGGGCGGACGGCCGTGATCTGCGGCGACGAGACGGTCACCTTCGCCGAGCTCGATGCCCGGGCGAACCGGCTGGCCCACCACTACCGCGACCACGGGGTCTCCGTCGACGACCTCGTGACGATCGCCCTGCCCAACTCGGTCGACTTCTACGCCGCCACCTTCGGGGCCTGGAAGCTGGGTGCCACCCCCCAGCCGCTCCCCTATCGGCTCCCCGAGCCCGAGCGGGCGGCTCTGATCGAGCTCGGGCGACCGGCCGTGGTGGTCGACCAGGACTCGTTGCCCGACCTCCATACGCCGGTCGATCCGGTCCCCGCGGTGGTGGGCGCCTCCTTCAAGGCGCTGGCCTCGGGGGGCTCGACCGGGCGTCCGAAGCTGATCGTGGCGAAGAGCCCGTCGGAGTTCGACCCCGACGTCCCCGTCGTGCAGATGCGCCACGGCGACGTGCAGCTCGTGCCGGGTCCGCTGTACCACAACGGCCCGTTCAGCTTCTCGGTGTCGGGCCTGTTCGTGGGCTCCACGCTCGTGGTGATGGAACGGTTCGACGCGGCCGAGGCGCTGCGGCGGATCCAGGAGCACCGGGTGACCTGGGTCTTCTTCGTCCCGACGATGATGCATCGCATCTGGAACCTGCCCGACCGGGAGTCCTACGACCTCTCCTCGCTCCGGCAGGTCTTCAGCACCGGCGCGCCGTGGCCCGTGTGGCTGAAGGAACAGTGGATCCGGTGGCTCGGGCCCGAGCGCATCCGCGAGGGGTACGGCGGCACCGAGAGTCAGGGCGGCACCTCGATCACCGGCACCGAGTCGCTCACCCATCCCGGCTCGGTGGGACTGCCCCAGGGCGGGTGCGCGGTGCGGATCCTCGACGAGCTCGGCGACGACGTGCCGACCGGCGAGGTGGGCGAGATCTACTTCATGCCCGCCGGCGGACCCGGATCCACGTACCGCTACCTTGGCGCGGAGGCCCGGTCGCACGACGGCTGGGAGACCATCGGCGACCTTGGGTACCTCGACGCCGACGGCTACCTCTACCTGGTCGACCGCCGCACCGACATGGTGGTGAGCGGCGGCGCGAACGTCTTCCCCGCCGAGGTCGAGGCCGCGATCGACCAGTACCCCGGCGTGCGCTCGTGCGCGGTGATCGGCCTCCCCGACGACGATCTGGGCCAGCGCGTGCACGCGATCGTCGACCTACCCGGCGTGGATACGACCGACCCCGTCGCGGTCGAGGCGACCAGCGAGGCGCTCCGGGCCCACCTGCGCGACCGGATCGCCGCCTACAAGGTGCCCCGCACGGTCGAGCTGGTCGACGCGCCGCTGCGCGACGACGCGGGCAAGGTGCGCCGCTCGGCCCTGCGCGACGCGCGCCTCTGAGCCGCCCGCGGCACGCCCGACCGGGAAGAAGCCCCTTCGAACCGGGAAGTCCGGCCCTGCCGCCCGTCCCGCGCGCTCGGGACACTCAGGACAGGCCGTGTCCCACCCAGGACGCCAGGAGGGTGGTCATGTCCCGACCCCGGCTCTGTTCCGCTGTGCTGTGCGCCGCCGTGGTGCTCGCAGCTCCGGCGGCCGCGCACGCGGCCGCGGGCCCGTCGGGCGCCTGTCGCGCCTCCGACCACGCCACCGCCCTCGCCGCCGGCGAGACCCGCGAGATCGCGGCCGAGCTCGTGGAGGTTCCCGGCTACTGCTACGTCGACGTGCCCGAAGCCGAGGTGGAGGCAGCGCTCGACATCCTCGACCGGGCGGAAGGCCAGCTCGGGAGCGACTTCTTCTCGTCGGTGGCGCTGCACAGCGTGGTCGCGGACAAGGCGTCGCAGAACACCGCCCGCACCAAGACGGGGCGGGAGGTCGGGCTCCTCCAGCTGCACACCTTCGTCGAGGTCCCGCCGGCCGGGATGGACCGGGAGGTCGCCACGTTGGGCCATGCCGGACGCGGACGGCCGAAGACCCTGGAGATCGCCGGTCAGACGGTCTACCTCTTCACCGACCCGTCCTCGCGTGACAGCCGCTACACGTATGCCTGGCTCCGGCACGGGGTGCAGGGCGGCTTCGACGGGGCCACCCGGCCGGCCATGGAGCGCTGGCTGCGGCGGTACCTCGCGGCACCCGATCTCGCCCCGGGCGAGACCGAGCCGATCTCACGCTGGTTGGTGCCGGTTCCGGGGTACCTGTTCGCCGACTACGCCTCCCCGGAGGTCACCGACGAGTTCGTCACCGCGCCGTTCGGCGCCGTCGCGTCGTCGCTCCACCGGGTCGCCGACCGGGACGGACAGATCGGTGGGCTGGTGCTCGCGCAGGCGCCGGTCGGGACCACGGCCGACTCGTATGCCGGCGCGCTCCGCGGGTACGGGAGCAGCCAGCCCGTCACCGTGGGCGGCGTCGACGTGCGGCGGTTCAGGAGCGGCGAGCTCGTCCTGTACGTCTGGGTGGCCGGCGGCATCGCCGGGGCGTTCCTCGCGCCCGATGCCGCCGCGGCCGAAGCGTTCCTCGCGGCACTCCTCACGGCCGCACGGTGAGCGCGGCACCGGGGGGACGGTGCACGACCGTCCCCCCCGGTTGCGCGTCGCGTGCCTAGGCGCGCGTCAGGGTGTTGTGGTCGACGTGCGGGAAGAGCTCGGGGAACTCCTTCATCCGCAGCATGGTCGTCTCGTGGTACGACCACGTGTCGTCACCCGAGGTGATCGTGACCTCGTAGCTCACCGTGCTGGCGTTGGCCCGGAGGTACTGGTTCTCCGCGATCGAGTACAGCTCGCCGCCGGTGGTGGCACTCAGGGTGAACTCGGTGGCGTCGGCCGCGACGCCGATCGCGCCGGCGAGGACGGTGATGCCGCGGGGCACCACGAAGCCACGGAGGACCTCCCCGGTGGCGGCGTCCCAGAGCCAGTAGCCCACCTCGGTGTGGAAGGGGTCCTCCTCGTCGCCCCGCCACATGGCGGTCTTGTAGTCGAGGCCGTAGAGGTGCTGACGGCCGTTGTCGACCGGCCCGAAGGGCTTCATCGCGACCTTCTCGCTGAAGGGCGTGTCGAGCACCTTCTGCTTCGAGTGCGAGAACGCGGTGTCGAGGCCGCCCTCACCCTGCCAGTCGCCGATCAGCGCGGCCAGCGGCCCCACTCTTCGTTCGCCATGGTGCTCCCTTCCCTTCGGAGGCGTCGAGCAGCGCACGCTAGCGAACCGCGCCGGGCGACGGGACGACCCGGCCGGCGGTCGCACCCGGGATACGACGCCCGCGGGATCGGAGGCGACGGAGGAGGTGCGCCCGGATCGGTCGCGGTGGCATCCTGGCCCGTCCGAGCGGAGGAGGATCCGATCGCCGAGCCCACGTTCCCCACCGCTCCCCACGGCGGTCCCCGGCGCAGCATCGCCGAACGGTCGGAGCGCGGCCGCGCCTCCCGGGCCGCGGTGCCGCGGTCGGCCCACGGCGACTGGAGCCCGGCGGCCGACCGTCCGGACCCGGTGGCCCTGATCGAGCAGCAGAACGCCGCCCGGATCCCCTGGCTGGTCCCCATCCGCCACGCCCGCATGGAGGCCTCCCCGTTCGCCTTCTTCCGGGGAGCGGCGCGGGTGATGGCGGTCGACCTTGCTGACGCGCCCCGTACCGACCTCACGGTGCAGATGGACGGCGACGCGCACCTCGCCAACTTCGGCATCTACGCGTCGCCGGAGCGCCAGCTGGTGTTCGACGCCAACGACTTCGACGAGACCCTGCCCGGACCGTTCGAGTGGGACCTGAAGCGGCTGACGGCGAGCATCGCGATCTGCGGACGTGACCGCGGCATGCCCCGGCGCGACGTCATGGAGATGACCACGTTCGCGGTGGCCACGTACCGGGCGGGCATGGCCCGCTTCGCCACGATGCCCGTGCTCGAGCTCTGGTACCGCTACCTGTCGATCGACGCGCTCGGCCGGGGCGACTACGTGCCCGTCGTCAAGCGAACGCGTCGCGAGCTCGATCGCGTCGCCCACACGGCCTACACGCACGACCACCTGCATGCGGTGCGGAAGCTGACGGAGGAGGTCGACGGCACGCTCCGCTTCCGGAACTCGCCGCCACTGCTGCACTCGCTCCACGATCTGGGCGACCACGGCTACGGCGACGTCGACGGCAACGAGCTGATCGAGGCCGCGTGGGCCACGTTCGACGCCTACAAGGACACGCTCTACGACGACCGGCGCTCGGTGCTCGAGCGCTACCGCCCACTCGACGTCGGCCTGAAGGTGGTCGGCGTCGGCAGCGTCGGCACCCGCTGCCTCGTCGTGCTCCTCGAGGGACACGACCGCGACGACCCGCTCTTCCTCCAGGTGAAGGAGGCGACGCGGTCGGTCTACGAGGACGTCCTCGCCCCCAGCCACTACGACCACCACGGACGACGGGTCGTGGAGGGGCAGCGGCTCGCGCAGGCGGTCAGCGACATCTTCCTCGGGTGGACCGTCGGCCCCGCGGGCACCCACTTCTACGTGCGCCAGCTGCGCGACTGGAAGTTCAGCGTCGACCTCGGCACCGTCACGCCCAGCCAGCTGCGCAACCACGCGGCCACGTGCGCGTGGACCCTGGCGCGCGGCCATGCGCGCTCGGGCGACGCGGTCGCGATCGACGCGTACGTCGGCACCAGCGACCGGCTCGACCGCTCGCTCACCGCGTTCGCCCAGGACTACGCCGACCGCAACGAGGCCGACCACGCCGCGTTCGTGCAGGCGATCGCCGACGGCCGCCTCGCCTCCGCCCCCGCCTGACCCACCCCCGATGCGTTTCTCACCGTCGATCGACCGACTCGTATCGACGGTGAGAAGCGCATCGTCGCACTGGGTATCGACGGTGAGAAGCGCATCTATGGGTGGGTGCGGGGCATGACCTCGTCGACGACGCGGCGGAGGTAGGGCCAGGCGATGTCGGGCGGGGTACCGCCGCACAGGGGGTGCAGCGGCAGCACGAAGTGGGTGCCCACGAACTCGACGGCCTCGTCGACGGTCATCACCCGGTGCGCGCCGCGCTCGGCCCGCAGATCGTCGACGGTCTTGGAGTACGACAGGCTCGCGACGTTCCTCGAGTCCTCGTTCCACTCGGCGTAGGAGAGCACGTCGTTCATCAGGTACGGCCCGACGTCGGCCCAGCCGGCGTCCTGGTCGTCGTTGACGAACACCGTCATCGGCACGCCCGGCTGCGGGACCGTGCACTGGCCGGGCTCGTGCCCCGCGGCCCGCGCCGCTTCGGCGTAGGCCTCCTCGATGCCGTCGCAGGTGCCCGACCCGAACAGGTCGAGGCCCCGGCTGCCCGCCCGCCGGGCCGCGGCCTTCGACGCGCCACCCCACGCGATCGCGGGGCGAGGCGACGTGTAGGGCGCCGGCGTGATGCGCACCCGGTCGGTGGCCACCGACGCGGCGTCGAGCACCGCGAGGATCTTGTCGAGCTTCTCGTCGGCGACGCGGCCACGGGCGGCGTAGTCGACCCCGAACAGGTCGTACTCGTCCTCGCGGTACCCGATCCCGAACACGTAGGAGACCCGGCCCCGGCTGATGTGGTCGAGGACGATCATCTCCTCGGCCAGCTTCACCGGGTCGTACAGCGGCAGCAACGCCGCGCCGACCGCGATCGCCAGCGTCTTCGTGCGGGCGGCCATCGCCGTCGCGAGGATCAACGGCGCAGGGAGGTAGCCGTCGGGCGAGGCGTGGTGCTCGGAGATCACCGCGGCGACGCACCCCTTGTCCTCGGCCCACTCGGCCATCTCGATCGCGGTGGCGTACTCGTCGGCGACCTGGGCCGGGGTCATCCCGGGCACCCGGAGGTCGAATCGCATCGTGAACATGCTCACCAGGCCTTGATCGCGGCTTCGCGCTCGAACGCGTTGCAGGTGGAGTCGGTCGGGTACTCGGACGGCGGGAGGGGACGGTCGACGTCGGCCACGGTGGGACCGATGCGGTCGGCGATCGGCCGCAGCGCGTCGACGTCGAAGCCGTAGAACTCCGCAGTCGTGAGTCCGACCATGCGGGCGACGTCGTCGGACGGCATCCCGGCGAACGCGACCCGCAGGCCCTCTGTGGTGTACGGGTAGGTGCCCTCGCTGTGCGGGTAGTCGTGGCCCCACATGATGCGGTCGACGCCGATGTCGGCCACCAGGGGGGCCTCGCTCGGCCGCAGGAAGCTGGCGCCGATCCACACGTGCTGCGCGAAGTACTCGCTCGGCAGCATCTGCATGCTCTCGGCGACCGCACCGAAGAACACCGCCTCGGCCGCGCCTCCGGTGGTCATCCGCTTGTAGAACCAGTCGAGGGTATCGAGGCCCCGGGGCACCCAGGCGACCCCCTGCTCGGTCTGGGCGACCCGCAGCCCCGGATGGGCGTCGAACACCCCGCCGAACATGAGGTGCCACAGCGCCCGGTGGGCGAACCACGGGATCTCCACGAGCATCACCGCCCGCGCCGCGGGCAGGTCGCCGTAGTCGGGCAGGCCGCTTCCCGAGTGGATGTCGAGGGGCAGGTCGAGCTCCTCGCAGACCTCCCACAGCGGCTCGTAGTAGGGGTCCCACAGCTCGTGCAGCCCGGAGTTGGGCGACACCGAGGGCAGCAGGACGCCGCCGTTCACCTTCATCAGCGGCGCGAGCTCCCGGATCTCGGCGACCGCGTCCTCGACCCGGTTCAGGAAGATCTGGATGATCCCCGCCCGCCGGTCGGGCGCCTGCGCGCAGAAGTCGACCATCCACCGGTTGTGGGCCTGGAGGCCGGCCCAGCGGTGCTCGTAGTCGGCCTCGGTCGGCGGCCGCGCGACGAGGTTGCCCTGCTCGAAGAACGGCGGCACCGTGTTGGGGTACAGCACCTCCCCCGCCACTCCGTCGGCGTCCTGCTCGGCCAGGCGCCGATCCGAGTCCCAGTTGCGGTAGGCGGTGGCCTCCAGCAGGTCGGCGAACGGGTTGCTGTAGGCGGCCGCCCACGCGTCGAACTCGTCGTGCCAGCGCGCCGGCAGGTACTCGCGGTACTGGAGCAGGTCGGCTCCGGCGTGACCGTCGCTCGAGATGACGAGATAGCGGTCGTTCGGCTGCAGTGTCGTCGTCATCGGACCCCCTTCGACGTCGACCCCCTCGGGTGTGGGCACAGGTTACGCTCCGCGGCCGATGCAGGTGGATCCCGCGCCCGGCCCCGACCCCGTCCTCGACTCCCCGGAGCGGGCGGCCCTGCGCGACACCCTGCGTCGCCTCGTCGACACCGTGTCGCCCGCGGAGCGCATCGCCGCGCTGGACGAGGCCGAGGAGTTCGACGTCGACCTCTTCGCGGCCCTCGGCGCCGCGGGGGTCCTCGCGATCGGCGCTCCGGCCGCGGCGGGCGGAGCGGGCGACGGGCGCGACCAGCTCGTGGTGGTCGAGGAGCTGGGCGCGGGCCCCACGTCGATGGCCGCGTTCGTGATCGCCCACTACGCGGTGACCCAGGTGCTCGCCGCGTACGGGCACACCCCCGCCCACGCCGACCTCGTCGACCGGCTGGTCGCCGGCGCCACCCGGTGCGCGTTCGCGCTCTCGGAGCCGGCGGGCGGCACCGACGTGGCCCGGGTGATGCGCACGCGGGCGGTGCCCGACGGCGACGGCTGGCGGCTCGCGGGGCAGAAGCTGTGGACCTCGGGCGCCCGCGAGGCCGAGGCCATCGTCGTGCTCGCCCGCACCGCGCCGATCGAGGCGAGCCCGGTGCACGGGGTCACCATGTTCCTCGTGCCCCGCGACGCGCCGGGAGTCGAGGTGCGCACGATCGACACCTTCGGCATCCGGGGCTGCTCCACCTGCGAGGTGTTCCTCGACGACGTCGCACTCCCGGCCGACGCCGTGCTCGGCGAGGTCGATCGCGGGATGCGCCAGGTGTTCGCGACGATCAACCGCGAGGGACTCAACGCCACCGCTGCGTGCCTCGGCGTGGGCCGGGCCGCGCTCGACCTCGTCACCGGCTATGCCCGGGAGCGCGAGGTGTTCGGCCGGCCGATCGGTGGGTTCCAGGGTCCCCAGCACGGGCTCGTCGACGGCGCCGTCGCGCTGGAGTCGGCCCGCTCGCTCATGTGGCGGGCCGCCGAGGTGGAGGTCGCCGGGGGCGACGCCGGGGTGCTCGCCGCCATGGCCAAGCTCGTGGCCAGCGAGGCGGCGGTCGACCTCACCCTGAAGGGCATGCAGCTGATGGGCGGCCTGGGCTACACCCGGGCGGTGGCGATGGGGCGACTGTTCCGCGACGTGCGGCTGTGGTCGTTCTCGCCGCTCACCAACGAGATGGTCCGCAACCGGATCGGCGAGCAGCACCTCGGGCTGCCCCGGTCCTACTGATGCCGGAGGAGTGCCCGTGTTCGTCCCCGCCGACCAGGTGATCATCGAGGCCGCGATCAACGAGCAGTCGTCGAAGGCGCAGAACCCGCACGTGCCGGTGTCGGCCGAGGAGTGCGCGGCCGACGCCCTCGCTGCGGCCGAGGCGGGCGCGGCGATCGTGCACTTCCACGCGCGGGACCCGCAGACCGGCGCGCTGCTGAGCCCGGGCACCGAGGTCTACGCCGAGGCGATGCGGCTGATCAACGCCGAGCGCCCCGACCTGCTCGTGTACCCCACGTACACCGGTGGCGCCGACCCGGTCGCCCGCTTCGCCTTCCTCGGCGAGCTCGCCGACGATCCGACCGTGCACCTGCGGTCGGCCACCATCGATCCGGGGGCGGCCGTGTTCAGCTTCTTCGACGAGGACACGCTCGAGATCCGGGGCGACGGCCTGTTCGGGGTGCCGCACTCGCACCTCGAGCACTTCCTGACTCTGGCCCGCGAGAAGGGCATCCAGTACAGCGTCGTGGTGCGCGAGCCCGGGCACGTGCGGATCACGGTCGCCGCGCACCGCAAGGGCTGGATGACCGGGACCGTGCTGTTCAAGCTGAACCTGGCCGACCAGGCGCTGTGGGGCCTGCCACCGTCGGAGGCCGCCGTCGACACCTACCTGGGCCTCGTGCCCGACGACATCCCGTACACGTGGATGGCGTACACCTACGGCCCGAGCCACTGGGACATCGCCCGCCTCGCCCTCGCCCGCGGCGCGCACGTCCGGGTGGGGCTGGGCGACAACCCCGTCGAGGCCGACGGCGCGCGGCCCACCAACGCGGAGCTGGTGGCCCGGGCGGTGGAGATGGCGGCCGCGGTCGGGAGGGAGCCGGCCACGCCCGCCGAGACCCTCGCGATCCTCGGCGTCGCCTGATCGGACCGCCGGCCCGGCCGGTCGGTTGCCCGTCAGCGGCCGGTCATCGGCCGGTCAGCTGCTCCACCAGCAGCGTGCGCTGCACCTGGGCCGTGGCCGGCGTGCGGGGGATCGCGTCGACCACCGCGATCGCCCGCGGCAGCTTGAACTTGGCGAGTGTGCGGCCCGCGTGGTCGCGGAGGTCGTCGAGCGACGGCGCGGGGTGGCCGGGCCGGACCACCACGGCCGCGCACACCGTCTCGCCCCACTGCGGGTCGGGCAGGCCCACCA
>Ga0194132_10002361_pt1 | contig 35658 bp, 33 predicted proteins | sample TA2KigOf80mmetaG_FD_148612 | JGI IMG/M metagenome (GOLD analysis project Ga0194132, IMG submission 148612) | Freshwater microbial communities from Lake Tanganyika, Tanzania - TA2015054 Kigoma Offshore 80m | ecosystem: Environmental > Aquatic > Freshwater > Lake | place: Tanzania: Lake... | reverse complement strand
CATGCCGGAGATGCCGCAGATGGAGGGGCTGGCCGAGCGGTTGGGGGAGATGCTCGTCGGGCGGGAGCTGGCGGGATTCGACGCGTACTCGTTCTCGTCGTTGAAGACCGTGGTGGCACCCGAGGGCCTGCTCGGTCGGCCGATCACGGCGGTGGGGCGACGGGGGAAGTACCTCGTGGTGGAGGTCGCGGGCGGCGACGCCCCCCGCCTCCTCGTCCACCTCTCCCAGGCGGGCCGCCTCGACGTGGAGGACCCGCCCAAGCGCACGAAGCCGAAGGGGGCCGTCCTGCGCATCCGCACCGTGGACGGTCCGGCGCTGCTCGTGCGCGAGTACGGCACCGAGCGCAAGGCTGCCTGGTGGGTGCTCGCGCCCGACGACGACGGGCCGCTCGCCCATCTCGGTCCCGAGCCCGACTCCGACGCGTTCGCCGACCTCGTCCTCCACGGCGACGACCGCCGGCGCATCCACACGCTGCTGCGCGACCAGCGCACGGTGGCCGGGGTGGGCCGCGGCTACGCCGACGACGCGCTGTGGCGGGCGGAGCTGTCGCCCTACGCCACGCTGGCCTCGCTCGACCCGGACGCCCGAGCCCGGCTGCTCGACGCGGTGCGCGGCGTCCTCGCCGACGGGCTGGCGGCCGAGCGGAGGCGCACGGGTGGACTCTCCGAGCCCAAGCTGGGCGGGAACTTCGAGATCCACGGCCGGTATGGCACCCCCTGCCCCCGTTGCGGTGCCACGATGCATCGCATGTCCTACGAGAGCCACGAGATCACCTACTGCTCCGCCTGCCAGACCGGCGGGAAGGTGCTGGCCGACCGCCGCATGTCGCGGCTGCTGAAGTGAGCGCGGTCGCGGCCCACGCCGCCCCCGAGGACGCGCCCGCGCCGGCGCACCACCCCGCTCGGTGGCGCCGGTGGGTCGCCATCGTCCTCGTGGTGGTCGCGGCGCTGCTCGCCCCACTCGCCGTCACCGCCAAGTGGGTGCACGACCGCATCATCGACACCGACGGCTACGTCGACACCGTGGCCCCGCTCGCGAGCAACGAGGTCGTCACCGACGCGCTGGCGAACCGCATCGTCACCGAGCTGTTCGCGGCCACCGACCTGGAGGAGCGCATCACCGACGCGCTGCCCGGGCCCACCGACGTCCTCGGCCCCGCGCTCACCGGCTCCCTGCGGGGCGTCGCGCTCAACCAGACCGAGCGCCTGCTCGAGTCCACCGCGTTCGAGCAGCTCTGGACCCGGGCCAACCGCATCGCGCACGAGCAGGTCGTGGCGATGTTCACCGGCCAGGGCGAGGCGGTCGACCAGCGGAACGACGCCATCGTCCTCGACCTCGGGCTCGTCGCCGACCGGGTGCGCGAGCGGCTCGTCGACCGGGGCGTCGGTGTGCTGAAGCGGGTGGAGATCCCGTCCGACACGATCGAGGTCACGCTCCTCGAGTCCGATCTGGTTCCGAAGCTCCAGACCGGGTTCGACGCGCTCGACACGCTGTCGTCGGTGCTGCCGATCCTCTTCGTGGTGACGGTCGTGGCCGCGATCGCGATCGCGCCGCGCCGGCGGCGCTACGTCGTCGCGCTGGGCCTCGGCGTCGCGGCCACCACCGCGCTGCTGGCAGTCGGCATCGACCTCGGTCGGCGGGTCACCGTCGACCAGGCCGGACAGGCGTCACTCGACGCGAACGCGACGAAGGAGGTCTACGACACCCTGGTGGTCGCGCTGCGGGACTGGTCGTGGTACGTGATCGTGCTCGGCCTGTTCGTCGCCGTCGTGGCGCTCGTGTCGAGCCCCGGGTGGATCGGCCGGGTCGCGGAGCGCCTACGGGGCTCCTCGCGCGACGTGCCGCCCGCCGCCCTCTGGGCCCGCCAGCACCGGGCCGCGCTGTCGGCCGGGATCGCCGCGGCCGGCCTCGTGATCCTCGTGATCTGGCCGTCGCCGACGTTCCTCCTGTTCGCCGTGGTCGTCGTCGTCGTGGCGATCGCCATCGCAACCGTGGTCGCGCTGTCCCGGATGCAGCCGCGTCCCGCGCCGACCGACGCGCCGTCAGCCGGTGGCGAAGCGGCTGCTGCGGCGGAGGCGGTCGACGAGGGCGGCTGAGGCCTTCGCGGTCGACCCCGCGTCGAACGGTGGTTGTGGGTCGTACTCGATCGAGAGCTGGATGGCCCGGGCGGTCTCCTCGTCGGCGAGCTGCGCGGCGAGCCACAGCGCCATGTCGATCCCCGACGACACGCCCGCCGCGGTGACGATCTTGCCGTCGACGACCACCCGCTCCTCGGTGGGCTCGGCGCCGAAGCCGGCGAGCGTGTCGAGCGCCGTCCAGTGGCTGGTGGCGCGGCGCCCCTCGAGCAGCCCGGCCGCGCCGAGGACGAGTGAGCCGGTGCACACCGAAGTGGTCCAGGTGGAGGTGCGGTGGACCGACCGCACCCAGTCGAGGGAGCGCGGGTCCTCGCGCACGCCGACCTCGCCGGGGCCGCCCGGGATCACCACCACGTCGGGCGCGGGCATGTCATCGATCGACGTGTCGGCCACCAGCGCGAGGGCGCCGTGGTCGGTGCGCTGGGGGCCGGGGCTCGCCGCGACCATGCGCAGCGTGACGTCGGGGAGGCTGCGCAGCACCTCGTAGGGCCCGACCGCGTCGAGCGCGGTGAGTCGGGGGAACAGCAGGATCGCGATCTCCATCCACCGACCGTATCGACCCCCCCGTCCCCGTGCCGGGGGATTCACCAGCCGCGGGTGCCGGGGCCGCCCTTGAACGGGCCGACGACGCGTGACGTGATCCAGCCGCCGTAGAAGCCGCCGTCCTGGGGCACCACCCGCTCGCCGTCGACGAAGCACGCGTCCATGCGGCCGGGGTAGAAGGCGACGTAGCCGGCGACGGCCGCGAAGCGCGGGCTGGGTGCGTCGTAGGCCCATGCCGCGGCGACCTCCTCGCGGTCGCCGCCCCGCACGGTGAGGTAGTGCGCGCGGCCCTTCCACTCGCAGAACGACGAGCCGGGGGCGGGCTCGAGCGCGCCGGGCACGACGTCGTCGGGCGGGAGGTAGTAGTTGGGCGGGTGGCTCGTCTCGAGCACGCGGTACGCGGCGCGCGTGTCGGCGATCGTCACCCCACCGAGGACGACCACGAGGTGCGCGGTGGTCGGCTCCAACGCCGGCGGCCGCGGGTAGTCCCACGCCGACTCCTGCCCCGGTCCCGGCTCGATCCGTGAGGCCCGCACCCCCTCATGCTGCCACCCCCCGATGCGCTTCTCACCGTCGATCCCGGACCTCCCGGTGCGCTTCTCACCGTCGCTCGGATCCGAGCGACGGCGAGCAACGCATCGTCAGCGGGTGCGGACGGGACCGGTGTCGACGACTTCGAACGCGCTCCCCGGGACGGTCTTGAGCTGGTTGAGGTCGGTGTCGTTCCACCGGCTGTCGGCCGCGCCGGTGATGAACCAGTTCGACCCGTTGTCGGCGACGATCATCCCGTACCGCTTCAACGCCTCGAGTACCACCCGCGACTGCCCGGTGAACCGGCTGATGTCGTACGACGCCTTGAGCCTGAGCCGCAGCCCCATCGGCGGCCGGTTCGGGTCGGTGCTCGACGACGCCCAGTGGGTCGCCGGGAGGATGTAGCCCCGCTGGGTGGCGTTGACGGTGAAGCGGAGCGCGTGGGGGATGCGGCCGGCCGCGACCTCGTCGTAGCGCACGAGCCCGGCGAAGATCGGCAGGCCGGCGGCGTCGGCAGAAGTCCAGCCGAGCGGCCGCAGCGCGTTGGAGCGCAGGTCGAACCGCGCGCCGTTGCTCGCCTGCCAGCGGTCGGCGAGTGGCGTGGCGTTGTACAGCTCGTAGAGCACGCACGCACCCCGGTCGACGGCGATGACGTGGCGGTCACCGCCCCCCTCGATGGGGGCGCCGAGCGGGATCGGGTACGGGCCGGGGTCGCTCTCGTCGGGCCAATCGACGAACTCGACCGGGACCTTGGGCTGCGTGCCCGGCACGGTCACGTACGGGATCCCGTACGCGCCGCCGCCCCCGAAGTCGGCGTGGAGGTAGTCGCCGCCGTTGGCGAGGATGTTGGTGATGTAGGCGTCGGAGCTCGGGTGGACGGGGGAGCCCGACACGTCGGTGTTCCAGGCGTTGTCGGCGGGGAAGACGGGGCAGGTGCCCAGCGAGCCGTTCTGGTCGCCGGTCCCGGTCGAGCCCGGGGTCGGACCGCTCGTGGTGGTCGTCGTGGTCGTCGTCGACGGCGGAGATGGCGACGGGGACGGCGCGGGATCCGGCGTGGGATCGCAGGCGGACAGCGCCACCGCGGCCACCGCGGTCAGTGCCGCGAGCGTCCGTCCCCTCGTCATCCGCACACCGGCAGTATCGGCACGGCGGGCCCCGGAACTGGAGTCGCCCCCTACGATCGGCCCGTGCCGACGGTCCCCGCCCTGGTCGCGTCGATCCCGAGCCCGAGCCAGAACACGCTCGACGTCGGGCCGCTCTCCCTGCACGTCTACGGGCTGCTGCTCGCCATCGGCGTGATCATCGCCGTGCGGATGACGATGCTGCGTTGGGGGAAGCTGGGCGGTGACCCCGGCGAGATCCTCGACGGCGCGCTGATCGTCGTCATCAGCGGCGTGGTGGGCGCCCGGCTCTACCACGTGATCACCGACTACCAGCGCTTCGACGACGGCCGCTGGGTCGACGCGTTCAAGATCTGGAAGGGCGGGCTGGCCATCTGGGGGGCCGTGCTCGGTGGAGCCGCCGCGCTCGCGATCCTCGCGTACCGGAAGCGGGGCTCGGCGCTCGCGGTGGCCGACTGCGTGGTGCCGGGCCTGTTCTTCGCCCAGGCGCTGGGGCGGTGGGGCAACTGGTTCAACCAGGAGCTGTTCGGCCGGCCCTCCGACCTGCCGTGGGCGCTCGAGATCTCAGCGGCCAAGCGGCCGGAGGGCTACGCCGAGTTCGCCACCTTCCACCCGACGTTCCTGTACGAGTCGATCTTCTGCCTGATCGGCGGTCTGGCCCTGCTCTGGATCGACGCACGGCTGCGGCTCAAGCGGGGCCAGCTCACCGCGCTGTACGTCGTCATGTACACGTTCGGCCGGTTCTTCTTCGAGAACCTCCGCATCGACGACGCCCACGAGGTGCTCGGCCTGCGGGTCAACGCCTGGGTGAGCCTCGGCCTGTTCCTGTTCGGCGTGGTCTGGTTCTGGTGGCTGGGCCGCCACGGCGAGGAGAAGGACGCCCCCCTGTACCGGGAGCGGGCGACCAGCACGGCGGATTGAGCCCGTAGTCTGGCCTCACCGGCCGAGCGGACGGTCAGGTGTCCCCCCGATCCGCCCCGATCCGCGACCCGCGCAGCCCCCGGAGGACCTTCGTGACGGCGACCGTGCCGACCCCCACTTCCACCACCGCGGCCGCTCGGGCCGTCGACGTCACCAAGGTCTACGGCGCCGGCGACACCGTGGTCAACGCGCTCGCCGGCGTCTCGGTGGAGTTCCAGCGCGGGCAGTACGCCGCGATCATGGGTCCGTCGGGCTCGGGCAAGTCGACGCTGCTGCACTGCCTCGCCGGCCTCGACCGGGTCACCGCCGGGCAGATCTTCCTGGGCGACGACGAGATCAGCGCGATGAGCGAGAAGCAGCTCACGCTGATCCGGCGGGAGAAGATCGGCTTCGTCTTCCAGGCCTACAACCTGGTGCCCACGCTCACCGGCCTCGAGAACGTCACCCTGCCGCTCGCGCTGGCGGGCAAGAAGCCCGACCAGGCGTGGCTCGACCAGATCATCGAGACCGTCCACCTCGCCGACCGTGTCGACCACCGGCCCAACGAGCTCTCGGGCGGCCAGCAGCAGCGGGTGGCGGTGGCCCGGGCGCTGGCCAGCCGGCCGGAGGTGATCTTCGCCGACGAGCCCACCGGCAACCTCGACTCGAAGTCGGGAGCCGAGATCCTGGGCTTCATGCGCAAGGCGGTCGACCAGCTCGGCCAGACCATCGTGATGGTCACCCACGACCCCGTGGCGGCCGCCTACGCCGACCGTGTCGTGTTCCTCGCCGACGGTCTCATCTGCGGTGACATCTCCGAGCCCACGGTCGACTCGGTGATGGACAACATGCGTCGTCTCGGCGACTGACCGGCACCGGCGGCTGCTCATGTGGCGCGCGACCCTGCGCGGGCTCTTCGCCAAGAAGTTCCGGCTCGTCCTCACGTCGATCGCGATCGTGCTGGGCGTGGCCTTCATGGCCGGCACCTTCGTGCTGACCGACACGCTCGGCAGCGTGTTCGACAACCTGTTCGCGAACACGACGAAGGGCGTCGACGCAGTCGTGCGGGCGAAGGAGCCGTTCAAGGCGTCGAACCAGGCCGGTGGTGGCGAGCAGACCCGCCCGCCGGTGCCGGGATCGCTGGTCGACACCGTGCAGGACGCGAAGGGGGTCGATCTCGCCCAGGGCAACATCCTCGGCTACGCGCTGGTGACGGGCACCGACGGTGAGGCGGTCCAGAACCAGGCGCCCACGTTCGGCACTCCGTGGCGGTCCCCGAGCGAGTCGGTCAACCAGTCGTCGGAGATCGTCGAGGGCCGAGCGCCGCGCGCGCCCGACGAGGTCGCGCTCGACCTGAAGACGTTCGAGGAGGGCAAGTTCCGCCTCGGCGACACTGCTCGCATCTCCTTCCTCACGGTGGAGCCGCGCGAGCTCGAGGTCGTCGGCGCCTTCCTGTTCGGCGGGAAGAGGGACGGGCTGGTCGGCGCGACCCTCGCGGCCTTCGAGCCCGAGACCGCCCAGGAGGTGATGAACCGCGTCGACCAGTGGGACGTCATCGAGGTCAAGGCCGACGCCGGCGTCTCGCAGACCGAGGTGCGTGACAACATCCGGCGGGCGTTGCGCGACGCCGGGCTCAACGGCGACTTCGAGTCGATCACCGGCGAGCAGCTCGCGAAGGAGCAGTCCGACGAGCTGAAGAAGAACCTCTCGTTCTTCAACACGTTCCTGCTCGTGTTCGCGCTCATCGCCCTGTTCGTCGGCGCGTTCGTCATCTACAACACGTTCTCGATCACGGTCGCCCAGCGGATCCGCGAGCTCGGGTTGCTCCGAGCGCTCGGTGCGAGCGGGAAGCAGGTCGTGGGATCGGTGGTGATCGAGGCGTTCGTGGTGGGCGCGCTCTCGTCGATCCTCGGCATCGTGCTCGGGATCCTCATCGTGTCGCCGCTGCAGGGGCTGCTCTCCGCGTTCGGGATCGACCTCCCCGGCGGCGCGCTGCAGATCGAGCCCCGCACGATCGTGGTGTCGTTCCTCGTCGGGACCGGCGTGACGATGGTGGCGGCCCTCGGGCCCGCCCGGCGGGCGTCGAAGATCCCGCCCATCGCCGCGCTGCGCGACCAGGCGTTCGACGGCGGTGCCGGACGGCGTCGGTACATCTGGGGCACGGTGCTGCTCGTGCTGGGTGTCCTCGCCCTGCTCAACGGCCTGTTCGGCGACCTCTCGGGCGGCTCGGCCGCCGCGTTCGTGGGCGTCTCCGCGCTGCTCGTGTTCGTGGGCGTCGCCATGCTCAGCCCGCTCGCCGCGAAGCCGGCGGCGCGCCTGCTCACGTGGCCCGCGATCAAGGGCAACTTCATCACCGGGATCCTCGCCCGCGAGAACGCGCAGCGGAACCCGCGGCGCACGGCCGCGACCGCGGCCGCGCTGATGATCGGGCTCGCGCTCGTGAGCGCGATCGCGATCATGTCGCAGTCGTTCAAGACGACGTTCCGCTCCGCGATCGAGGATCAGACGACCGCCGACTTCATCCTGTCGCCGAGCGGCTTCGCGCCGTTCTCGCCGGAGGCCGCGCAGGCGGTGCGCGACGAGCTGCCGGGGTCGACCGTCGTGGAGTACCGGTTCGGCACGATCGAGATCGACGGCGACGGCACGGCGATCCTCGGCGCGTCCCCCGAGTTCACCGAGATGACCGACGCCGGGGTCTCCCGGCGCGCGGCGGCGGCCTTCGCCGACGAAGGAGGCATGCTCGTCCACCGCGACACGGCGGAGGACCGCGGGATCGAGGTGGGCGACGTGCTCGACGTGCGCTTCCCCAATGGCCCCGGGACGCTCACCGTGCAGGGGTTCTTCGACGACAAGAAGGCACTCCCGACCGACGCCGACTTCATCGTCTCGACCGACAACTGGGACGGCTTCCCCGACCCGCTCGACTTCTACGTCGGCGTCCTCAAGCCCGACGACGTCTCCACCAAGGAGGCGGCGAAGATCGTCGAGGGCATCGCCGACCGGATCGGCGGCGTCGAGGCCGACAACCTGGCGGGCTTCGTCGACCGTCAGATCGCCCAGTTCAACCAGATCCTCGGCCTGATGTACGTGTTGCTGCTGCTGGCGGTGGTCATCGCCCTGGTCGGCATCGTCAACACGCTGGCGTTGTCGGTGTTCGAACGGACGCGTGAGATCGGGCTGATGCGGGCGGTGGGCATGTCGCGCGTGCAGCTGAAGCGCATGATCCGGGGCGAGGCGCTCATCACTGCGTCGTTCGGATCGCTGCTCGGCCTGGCGATCGGCCTGTTCTTCGGCGTGATGATCGTGCAGGCGTTCGCGTCGGACGGGATCACGCTGGCGATCCCCGTCTCACAGCTGGTGATCTTCGGCGTCCTCGCCGCACTCGCCGGACTGCTCGCCGGAGTGCTCCCCGCCCGCCGGGCCGCCCGCCTCGACGTCCTCGACGCCATCACCACCGAATGATGCGTCCCTGACCCCCTCTGGGTGTCGGTCGAGAGACGCATGGTCACACCATGCGTCCCCCGACGACGCGATTCCCATGGTCGCTACGCTCCGGCGCATGGACTTCGAGACCCTGATCGTGGAGCGCAGCGGCGGCATCGCCCGCCTCACGCTGCACCGGCCCGACGCGGCCAACGGCATCAACCTGCGCATGAGCGAGGAGCTGCTCGTGGCGGCCACCTCGTTCGCCGACGACCCGTCGGTGCGGGCGGTGCTGCTCACCGGCGCGGGTGCCCGCTTCTGCGGCGGCGGCGACGTGAAGGGCTTCGCGACCCTGGGCGACGGCCTCGGCCACCACATCCGGGAGATCACCGTGCCGCTGCACGCGGCGATCTCCCAGCTCGTCCGGCTGGACGCCCCGGTGATCTGCGCGGTGCAGGGGAGCGCGGCCGGCGCGGGCATGGGCTTCGTGGCCTCGTCCGACATCGTGATCGCGGCCGAGTCGGCGAAGTTCGTGATGGCCTACACCGGGATCGGCCTGACCCCCGACGGGTCGAGCAGCTGGTTCCTGCCCCGACTCGTGGGGGTGAGGCGGGCGCTCGAGCTCGCCATCACCAACCGGGCGCTCAGCGCCGCCGAGGCGCTCGACTGGGGGATCGTGACCCAGGTCGTGCCCGACGACGCGCTGACCGCCACCGCCGAGGCACTCGCCGAGACGATCGCCGCCGGCCCCACGCTCGCGTACGGCGGGGCGAAGCGGCTGATGCACGGCAGCCTCGAGCACACGCTCGACCAGCACCTCGCCCTGGAGTCGGAGGAGATGGCCCGGGCCGGCCGCTCCGCCGACGGCATCGAGGGCGTAGCCGCGTTCGTGGAGAAGCGCGCCGCCTACTTCCGCGGCGCGTAGTCCGACCGTCCTTCAGCCGCCCCGCCCGCGCGCGGCGGTCGTGGGCGGGCCGGCGAACGCCTGAGCGATCTGCATCCACTGCTGCGAGACGTCGCCGGTCACCGACAGGGCCGTGTCGTCGACGTGGCGGCGTTGGGTGACCACGAGGCAGAAGTCGCGCGCGTCGCCCCGCACCACCTCGGTCTCCGACCGCCCCCAGCTCCACAGCACGCGACCGCCGGGCGCGTCCAGCAGCACCCGCACGTCGTCCTCCGGAGCGGGGAGGCCGTGCTGGGCGAACGTGAACGGCCGGGTGCGCACCCCGAGCCGGGCCACGTGGCGCAGCCGGAACGTCGCCGGGTACGGCACCCCGACGGCGTCGGCGATGTCCACCCCGTGGGCCCAGGTCTCCATGAGCTGCGCGGCCCCGAACGAACGGCCCGACATCGGGCCGGCGATCCACGGGTGACGGTCGTGGGGCCCGGCGGCCCGCAGCCCGGCGACCAACCGCCCCCGTTCGGCTCGCCAGCGGTCCCGCACGCCGTCCCAGTCGCGCGGCGCGTCGGGTCGGTCCACCCCGGCGAGCCGGTCGGCGAACACGGCGGGCTCGGTGACGGCGACCGCCGCCAGCCACGCGCCCCCCGCCAGGTGGGCCACGGTGTCGCGCACGTCCCACCCCTCGGCGGCGGTGGGAGTGGCGGCCGCGGCCGCGTCGAGGGGACCGATCACCGCCTCGAGCGCGGCGCCCTCGGCCTCCAGGTCGTCGACGACCCCGCCGTACCCCTTGGCCGCGGGGTCGGCGCGCCCTTCGCTCACACGATCCGGGACGTGCGGTCACCCCAGTAGCGGTCACGGATGAGGCGCTTGTAGAGCTTGCCCGTGGGCTGGCGAGGCAGCTCTTCCATGAAGTCGATCGACACCGGGCACTTGTAGTGCGCGAGGTTGTCGCGGCAGAAGGCGACCAGCTCGGCCTCGAGCTCTGGGCCGGCGGTCGACCAGTCGATCGGCTGCACCACGCCCTTCACCTCCTCGCCCATCTCCTCGTTGGGCACGCCGAACACCGCCGCGTCCATCACCTTGGGGTGGGTGATGAGGAGGTTCTCGGCCTCCTGCGGGTAGATGTTCACGCCGCCCGACACGATCATGAAGTCGCGCCGGTCGGTGAGGTAGAGGTAGCCCTCGTCGTCGAGGTACCCCATGTCGCCGACGGTGGTCCACCCCGACTCGGAGTGCGCGGCCTTCGTCTTCTCGGGGTCCTTGTGGTACTCGAAGGTCATCGAGCGCTCGCCGCCCTCGAACCACACCACGCCGCTTTCACCCGGCGGCAGCGGGTTGCCCTCCTCGTCGAGGATGTGCACGTTGGAGCCGAAAGGCTTGCCCACCGACCCGGGGTGCGCGAGCCACTCCTCCGACGTGATCATCGTGGAGCCGCCCCCCTCGGTGGCCGCGTAGTACTCGAAGATGATCGGGCCCCACCACTCGATCATCTGCTGCTTGATCGGGACCGGGCACGGGGCGGCGGCGTGGATCGCCAGCTGCTGCGACGACACGTCGTACATCCGGCGGGTCTCGTCGGGGAGCTTGAGCATGCGCACGAACATCGTGGGCACCCACTGGCTGTGGGTCACGCGGTACTTCTCGATCGACGCGAGCGCGAGCTCGGGGTCGAAGCGCTCCAGCACGATCGCGGTGCCGCCGAAGCGGGTCATGGCGACGCAGAACTGGAGCGGCGCGGAGTGGTACAGCGGCGCGGGCGACAGGTAGACGGTGTGCTCGTCCAGCCCGTAGGTCTCGCCGAAGCCGGCGAACCCGGGGAGGGGCTCACCCACCGCACGCCTGGGGTTGGCGTACTTGATGCCCTTGGGCCGACCCGTCGTGCCCGACGAGTAGACCATGGCGACGCCTTCGAGCTCCTCGTCGAGGGGCTCGGCCGGGAACGCCGCGATGGCGGTGTCGTAGTCGTCGTAGCCCTCGAACCCGGCGGGCCGGTCGAGCATCAGCCGCACGGCGCACCGCTCGGGGAGTCGCTCCCGCAGCGCGGCGGCGCTCTCGCTCAGGTGGGCCGACGTGACGTAGGCCTGCGCGTCGCAGTTGTCGACGATGTAGGCGATCTCCTCCGCGTTGAAGTGGAAGTTGATCGGTGTGAAGTACAGCCCTGACCGTTGCGCCGCCCACACCACCTCGAGGTAGCGCGGGTGGTTCTCCATGGCGATGGCGATGTGGTCACCGAAGCGCAGCCCGGCCGCGTGGAACAGCTGGGCGAGCCGGTTCGACCGGTCGTCGAGCTCCTGGTAGGTCACCACCTGGCCGGTCGACGCCATGACGTAGGCGGGCTTGTCGGGGTTCGTCCGCGCGTGCGCTCCAGGCCACATGGGGGCGCACCCTAGCGAGATCGGACTTCCTCAGCCGACGCGGGCGGCCGCCACGTCGGCCGCGAACGTGCGGCGGCCCCGCAGCACCACGAGCGCGCCGGGGAGGGCAGGCAGCACCGCGAGGATGATCGCGAGCTGCAGCGACCCCGAGATCTCCGAGATCGTGCCGATGACCAGCGGGCCGGCCGCGCTGCCGAGGGTGAGCAGGAATCCGAACACCGCGAACCCGGTGCCCCGTCGCCGGGCGGGCAGCACCTCGGCCGCCGCGGCGGCCATGTTGGGAAACGCGAACGACAGGAGCGTCGCGCCCGCGCACACCACGACGGCCGTCACGACGAGCACCTGCACGGCGAACCCGATCACGAGCAGGCTCGCACCGCCGATCAGCGCGAACCCGGTCAGTCCGATGCGGGCGCCGGTGCGGCGGGCCTCGGCCCGGTCGCCGACGGTGCCGCCCAGAAAGGCTCCGATGATCCCGGCGGTCACCGCCACCAGGGCGGTGACGGCCGCCGCCTGACCCTCCGAGAGGTCGAAGTCCCGTTCGAGATAGCTGGGGAGCCAGAACGCGATGCCGTTGAAGCCGAGCACGGTGACCGCGAGACCGAAGAACACCGTGCGAACGGTCGCGATGTCGAGGATGCCGCGGAACTCGCGGAGGTACTCGCGGACGCCACCCTCGCCGAAGTGCGGCGCGGTCTCCTCGATCTCCTCCAGCACGGCGGCGGGCGACTCGTGCGGTACGGCGGGGTCGGCTCCGCCGAGGGAGACGTCGTCCATGCCACCGCGTGTCGGCTCGTGCAGCGTTGCGACCAGGAGCGCGACCACGAATCCCGGGATCACGACCGCGAGATAGGCGGCTCGCCAGCCGAGCCACTCACCGAGCGCGCCGCCCAGACCGATGCCGATGCCGGTCCCGACCACCACCGACAGGCGTTGCACCGCGAACACCCGGCCCCGGGCGAGCGGAGGGTAGAAGTCGGCGAGGAGGCTCGACGACACGGGGTTGTCGATGGACGACGCGCCGCCGAGCGCCATCCGCACCACGAAGAACATGAGGAACGACACTGACAGCGCCGAGAGCCCGCTCAGCACGGCCCAGCTCGCGATCACGATCGTCAGCAGCCGGGTGCGTCGCAGGTGGTCGGCCATCCACCCCGCCGGGACCAGGGCGAGGACCCCGACGATCAGCGCGGCGGTCGGGATCGCACCGCCGAGCGTGTCGGAGAAGCCCCACTCGTCCTGCAGCAGGCTGAGCGTGCCCGGTACGACGCCCTGGTCCATGGCGTCGACGAGCACGATGGCCGTGAGGACGACCGCCGGGCGCCAGCCCGACGGCCCGACGCCGCGCCGTGCCATGTGCGGCCGTCAGGCTCCCGAGCCGCCCCGCAGCCGCTCGTCCTTCTCCCGGACGATGTCGGCGAGGTCGTCTTGGAACGCCTCCATGCGCGTGCGCAGCTCGTCGTCGAACACGCCGAGGATCCGCACGGCGAGGAGCCCGGCGTTGCGGGCGTTGCCGATGGCGACCGTGGCCACCGGCACCCCGGCCGGCATCTGCACGATCGACAGCAGCGAGTCGAGCCCGTCGAGCCGGTTGAGCGGCACGGGGACCCCGATCACGGGCAGCGCCGTCATCGAGGCGGTCATGCCCGGCAGGTGGGCGGCCCCCCCGGCGCCGGCGATGATCACCCGCAGCCCCCGGTCGGCGGCGGTGCGGGCGTACTCGACCATCACGTCGGGCGTGCGGTGGGCGGACACGATCCGCACCTCGTGGGGCACCCCGAACTCGACGAGCACGTCGAGCGCGCCCTGCATCGTGTCGAGGTCGGAGTCGCTGCCCATGATCACGCCCACGAGCGGCGCGGCGGTCGTCACCCGGCCGACGTTAGCCTGACCCCGTGAAGACACGACTGACCGAGCTCCTGGGCATCGAGCACCCGGTGATGGGCGCCGGGATGGGTGGGGTGAGCTACCACCGGCTCGTCGCCGCGGTGTCGGCCGCGGGCGGGTTCGGCTGCCTGGGCGCGTCGACCATGTCGTCGGAGCAGCTCGTCGACGAGATCCGCGCGGTGAAGGCGATCACCGCGGAGCCCTTCGGCGTCGATCTGCTCACGGCGCTGCCCGACCGGCTGATGACCGACGTCGACGCGCTGATACGGGAAGGCGCGTCGGTGTTCGTCGCCGGCCTGGGCGTCCCGCGCGACGCGATCGAGCTGTGTCACGAGCGGGGCGTGCTCGTCGCCAGCATGTGCGGGAAGGTGCGCCACGCCGTCGCCGCGGTCGAGGCCGGGTGCGACCTCGTGATCGCGCAGGGCACCGAAGCCGGCGGCCACACCGGGCAGGTGGCGACCATGCCGCTCGTGCCGCAGGTGGTCGACGCCGTAGCCGGTCGGGTGCCGGTGGTCGCGGCCGGAGGGATCGTCGACGGCCGAGGCCTCGCCGCGGCGCTGGTGCTCGGGGCCGCCGGGGTGTGGGTGGGCACCCGGTTCATCGCGACGCCGGAGGCGCGCTCGGCGCCGGGCTACAAGGACGCACTGCTCCGCACCGCCGAGGACGGCACCGTCATCAGCCGGGCCTACAGCGGCAAGCCCATGCGGACGATCCGCAACGACTGGACCGACTACCACGAGCGCCACCCCGAGGAGATCCAGCCGTTCCCGCAGCAGCTGGTCGCGGCCGTGGGCGCCGGGGCGCTGCACCTCGGCGCCGACGAGACGGCGGAGGACGTCGACCCCGATCGCGAGGGCTATCCGGCGGGCCAGGGCGTGGGGGCGATCGACACGCTCGTGCCCGCGGGCGAGCTGGTCACCCGGTTCGTCGAGGAGGCCGAGGCCGCGCTCGCCGGTTGGTCGTCGGCGCCGTAGCGCGGGCCCGCACCCGAGCCGGCGTCAGGCGAGGCCGGCGCGGCGGGACTCGTCCTGCAGGTCGTGCGCGTACATGCGCTCCACGAGCTGCGGGAACGGGACCGTGGGCTGCCAGCCGAGCTTGGTCTTCGCCTTCGTGGGGTCGCCGAGGAGGAGGTCGACCTCGGCCGGGCGCATGAAGCGGGGGTCCTGCCCCACGTAGGGGGCCCAGTCGTCGATGCCGGCGCACTGGAACGCGAGGTCGAGGAACTCGCCGATCGTGTGCGTCTCCCCGGTGGCGATCACGTAGTCGTCGGGCTCCTCCTGCTGGAGGATCAGCCACATGGCCTCGACGAAGTCGCCGGCGTAGCCCCAGTCGCGCTGGCTGTCGAGGTTGCCGAGGCTGATCGTCTCCTGGAGCCCCAGCTTGATGCGGGCCACGCCGTTGGTGATCTTGCGGGTGACGAACTCGAGGCCGCGGCGCTCCCCCTCGTGGTTGAAGCAGATTCCCGACGACGCGTGGATGCCGTAGGACTCGCGGTAGTTGAGGGTGGTGTAGTGACCGAACACCTTCGCGACGCCGTAGGGCGAGCGCGGGTGGAACGGCGTCTGCTCGGTCTGGGGGGTCTCCCGCACCTTGCCGAACATCTCCGACGACGACGCCTGGTAGAAGCGGATCGGGTTGTCGTCGGTGCCGCCGACGATGCGGATCGCCTCCAGCATCCGGAGCACGCCCACGCCCGTGATGTCGGCGGTGAGCTCGGGCTGGCGGAACGACAGCGCGACGAAGCTCATCGAGCCGAGGTTGTAGACCTCGTCGGGCTGCACCTGCTCGACGGCGGCGATGAGCGACGACAGGTCGCGCAGGTCGCCTTCCACGAGCTCGAGCGCGGGGTTCTCGTCGCGCACCGTCTGGAGCTTCGGGTTGTTCTGGCCGCGGACCATCCCGAAGACCTGGTAGCCCTTCGACTGCAGGAGCTCCGACATGTGGCGGCCGTCCTGCCCGGTGATCCCGGTGATGAGTGCTCGCTTCACGGCCTCGGCCCCTGGTGCATCACGGCGAGGACGGTAGCGGGCGGGTCGGGTCGATCCCCGGATCGAGCTGGAGCGCGAACTCGGCGCAGCGCTTCGCCTCGGCCGTCTCGCCGATGCGCCCCGCGGCCCGGCCCAGGCCGACCAGACCGCGCAGGAAACCCCGGTTGGTCTCGTGGCGCCAGCGCACGTAGCCCGACCCCCGCCAGCCCGAGCCCCGGAGGCGGTCGAGGCCCCGGTGGTAGGCCACCCGGTAGCAGGCGTAGGCCTCCACGTCGTCGCGGGCGTGGTCGCCGAGGCGGGCCCAGCCGTCGAGGAACGCGGGCCACTGCGCCACCACGGCCGAGATCGCCGCGCGCCGCTCCTCGTCCGGAGCCTCGAGCGCCGCGTCGAGTGCGGCGAGCGCCTCCGCCGGCTCGGGGTCGAGCACCGTCTCGGGCGGCCCCGACCGCGACATCGTCACCGGCTGATCGCTCATGTGCGGGAGCGTAGCGAGCGTCCGGAGTGGCGGGGACGGAGTGGCCCGGGTCGGGCGTGGTGGTGTAACGAGCGGAGCGACCCAGAGGTGCGGGAGCGTAGCGAGCGTCGGGAGCCGCGGGGACGGGGTGCCCGCTGTCCCCGTGGTGCTGTCGCGAGCGGAGCGACCCGGAGGCGCGGGAGCGTAGCGAGCGTCCGGAGTGGCGGGGACGGTGTGGCCCGGGTCGGGCGTGGTGCTGTAGCGAGCGGAGCGACCCAGAGGTGCGGGAGCGTAGCGAGCGTCGGGAGCGGCGGGGACGGGGTGCCCGCTGTCCCCGTGGTGCTGTCGCGAGCGGAGCGACCCAGAGATGTCGGTACGATCGACGGTCGTGACCACGCCCGCCCCGACCACCGAGACCGCCCACGCACCGACCACCAACCTGGTGCTGGTGCGCCACGCGGTCACGGCGCAGACGGGCCCCCTCCTGTCGGGCCGGGCGCCGGGGATCGACCTCTCCGAAGAGGGCAGGACCCAGGCCGAGACGCTGGGCGCGCGGATGGCGGATCTGCCGATCGACGTCGTGTACGCGAGCCCGATCGAGCGCACCACCCAGACTGCCGAGGCGATCGCCCGCCACCACGATCTCGTGGTGCGCCGCCTCGACGGCGTGTTGGAGGCCGACTACGGCGAGTGGACGGGCCAGCAGCTGGCCGAGCTCGCGAAGACCGACCTCTGGAAGCTGGTGCAGCGCACACCGTCTCGGGTCACCTTCCCCGGCGGGGAGGCGATGGCCACGATGCAGACCCGCATGGTCGCCGCGCTCGAGGCGGTCGTGTCCGACCACCCGGGGCACCTGGTGGTGGTGGTCTCGCACGCCGACCCGATCAAGGCGGCGATCGCCCACTTCACCGGAGTGCACCTCGACCTGTTCCAGCGGATCGTGGTGTCGCCGGCGTCGGTCACCGCGTTCGCGTTCTCGCCCCACGGGGTGGCGATGGTGAAGTGCAACGACACCGGCGGTCTCGACGACCTCGTACCCCCGCCCCCCAACCCCGAGGCCGACGCGGAGAATGCCGGTCCGGCGGAAGGGAGCAGCAGCGATGCCTGAGCCCATCGAGTTCCACACGGTCGATGCGCTGGGCGCGGGTGCGGTCGGTCAGCCGGGCCAGCGCGCCTTCTACCTCCAGGCCCGCACCGAGGCGGCCCAGCTCACCGTGCTGCTCGAGAAGGAGCAGGTGGCCCTGCTCGCGGCCGAAGCGATCGCGTTCCTCGACCGGATCCAGGAGCAGTACCCGGAGGACCCGATCGCGATCCCGGCCGCCCTCGCCGAGCTGCGCGAGCCGACCGTGCCGCTGTTCCGCGCCCGCCTGATCGGCCTCGGGTTCGACCCCGAGCGCGAGCTCGTGCTCATCGAGCTCCGCGAGCGCGCCGACGAGGACGACGCCGACGACGATGGCGAGGACGACGACGAGCTCGAGCTCGACGACGAGGAGCGCGAGGTCGTGCGGGCCCTGCGTGCGGTCGACGACGAGGAGGAGGGCTACGTCGCCCGCATCTACGCGACCCGTCCGCAGGTGCGGGCCATGGCGGCGCGCGGCGCGGTGGTCGTATCGGCGGGGCGGCCCCCGTGCGACCTGTGCGGCGGCCCGATGGACCCGGCCGGCCACCGGTGCCCCCGTTGGAACTGATCGCGTGGAGCGACTGACCCGCGACCAGGTGGCGGAGGTCCTCGCCCACGGGGACCTCGAGATCGTCGGGCGGATGCGCTACTCGTCGAACGGCGCCTTCTTCGTGCAGGCCTGCCGCGACGGCATGGAGGTGCCGGCCGTCTACAAGCCCCGGCGGGGGGAGCGCCCGCTGTGGGACTTCCCCGACGGCACCCTGTTCCGGCGCGAGGTCGCCACGTGCGTGCTCTCCGACGCACTCGGCTGGGAGGTGGTCCCGGTGACCGTGCGCCGGGTCGAGGGGCCGCTCGGTGAGGGCGCGTTGCAGCGGTTCGTCGACCACGACCCCGAGGAGCACTACTTCACGCTGCTGGCCGGCAACGAGGACCGCTTCCGCCGGTTCGCGGTGCTCGACATCCTGGCCAACAACACCGACCGCAAGGGCGGCCACTGCCTCCGCGACCTCGCCGACGGCACGGTGATCGGCATCGACCACGGGCTCACCTTCCACCCGATGTGGAAGCTGCGTACGGTGATCTGGGACTTCGCCGACGAGCCGGTCCCCGACGACCTGCTCGACGACGTGCGCCGGGTCGCCCACGACGTCGCGCACGGTGCGCTCGGCGACACGCTCGCCGAGCTGCTCTCACCGCCGGAGCTGGCCGCCTTGGGGCTGCGGGCCGACGAGCTGCTGCACGACGGCCACTTCCCGGCGCCCGACCCCGGCTACCACTCCGTCCCCTGGCCTCTTGTCTGAGGCCGTCGTCAGGCGCGTTCGTAGACGTCGAGGCCGTCGATGGTGCGGTCGAAGCGGTAGTGCTCCTGCACGTATCGCTCGAGCCGCGGATAGTGCGACAGCGGTGAGCGGTCGGCGCCGCGGATCGTGGTGTCGGAGGTGTCGACGATGAACTTCGGCGGGTGGTTCCGCAGGTCGCGCCAGAACCACTTCCACACCTTCGGGTCGAGCTCCCCGGGCTTCGGCGCCTCGACCCGGCCGGCGTGGTTCTCGGCGAGCAACGACTGTGTGGCGATGTAGCGCGTGGCCGGCCGCACGCCCGAGGCCCAGTAGATCTCGGGGACGTTGCCCCACACGAGGACGCGATCGTCGGCGTCGCTGTGGCGCGCCAGGTAGTGGGCGACCTTTTCGTAGTCGGGCTCTTTGCCGAACGGGGTGAGGAAGTAGCCCGCCGCGGAGAACATCACGCCGGTCGCCAGCGCGAACGCGATCGTCCCTCGCACCGCGCGCCGGCTCGCGTGCTGGAGCGCGCCGGCGGTGAGCAGCACCAGCGGCGGGACCAGCTGCATGTAGTAGTGGCCGAAGAAGCGCAGGCCGACCGCCACCGAGATCGCGCCCGACAGCACCCAGAGCCACAGGTCGGCGTCGTTCTCGCCGTCGGCGGCCACGGCGCGCCGGGCCCGCCACGACCGGGGGAGCGTCCAGAGGAGCGGGAGGTTGCAGGCCGCCCATCCGATCGTCATCAGCACGAACATCGTGACGACCAGCGCCGAGGCCGTCTTCAGCCCCACGTACGACCCGTTGCCGAGCACGGTCCAGTAGAAGAGCTGGCGTGAGCCGAGCAGGAGCGCGGTGACGACCAGCGGGGCCGCGAACCCGACGCCGACCTCCACCGCGCCTCGCCGGTCGCGTCGACGCAGCATGGTGAAGGCGATCGGGAGCAGCGTCGCCGCCCCGGTCTGCTTGGCGAGCGTGGCGAACCCGATGGCCACGCCCGACGACGCGCCCCGGCCGCGCCGGGCCAGCATCACGCCGGCCACCGTGAGCGGGAGCATGAAGATCTCGAAGTTGGCGGCCTGCCCGTCCTGGGGAGCGAACGCCACCAAGGCGACCGTGGTCAGGACGCCGGCGACCCACATCGCCCGGCGGCCGTAGCGGCGCCGGGCCTCGAGGGCGAGGAGCAGGGCGGTCGCGGTCGACGCCAGCATCGCGGCGACCCGCACGCTCCACAGGTCGTCGGTGCCGGTGATCTCCTGCACGGCCGCGTAGAGGTACGGCACGAGCGGCGGCTTGCGGTCGGCGGCCTCGCGGTAGAGGTCGCCGCCGGCCCGGATCACCTGGCCCTGGGTGGCGAGGAACGTCTCGTCGGAGTTGAAGACGTCGACGAAGAAGGCCGGCAGCCGGAACACCGCGGTGAGCGCGAGCACCACGAGGGCCAGGCGCCAGAGGTCACCGTGCCGGGTGCCGCGGCGCTCGGCAGCCGCGACGGCATCCCCGGTCCGGTTCCGTTCCTCGGTCTGCACGTCCAACACCGCCCCTGGGTGGTTGCGGGACTCCATTATGGCCGCCGAGCGGGCGCAGCCCCCGGTCAGGCCCGGATCAGGGCGTCGCCGTGGTACTGCGACTTGCAGGCCGAGCGCTGCAGCTTCCCCGACGAGGTCTTCGGCAGGGACCCCGGGGTGACGAACACCACGTCGAGCGGCGGGATCCCCACCGCGTCGCACACCCGGTCGATCACGGCGTCGTGGAGGGCGGCGGGGTCGTCGGCCTTGTGCTCGGCCACCACCACGATCCCCTCCTTGCCCCGGCGGCCCTCGATCCCGAAGGCGATGACGTTGCCGGCGCGCACGCCGTCGACCGTGGCCGCGGCCCGCTCGATCTCCTCGGGGTACACGTTGCGGCCCCCGACGATGATCACGTCCTTGATGCGGCCGCAGACCACCACCTCGCCGTCGACGAGGTAGCCGAGGTCGCCGGTGCGCAGCCAGCCGTCGCGGAACGACGCGTCGGTCACGTCGGGCCGCCGGTAGTAGCCCGGGGTCACCGACGTGCCCTGCAGCTCGAGCTCGCCGACCTCGCGGTCGCCGAGCACCGCGCCCGTGTCGGGATCGCACACCCGCAGGTCGAGTCCCCGCAGGGTGCGGCCGAGGAGCGCGAGGCGCCGGGCTCCTGCGCCGGCGGCCGGGTGGGCGACCCGCTCGTGCTCGAGCGCGCGGCGGTCGACGGTGTCGACGCCCATGCCGGTGCCGGGCACGGGGAACGAGATCGCGAGCGTCGCCTCGGCCATCCCGTACACGCAGAACGGCGACTTGGCATCGAGCCCGTAGGCCGACCCGGCCTCGGTGAACGCCTCGACCGCGGCCGGGTCGATCGGCTCGGCGCCGTTGAGGGCGAGCCGCCACGACGAGAGGTCGATGCCGTCGAGGCGGCGAAGCGCCCGGGCGGCGAGCACGTACGCGAAGTTGGGCCCGCAGGTGATGGTGCCCCGGAACTCGGAGATCCAGCGCATCCAGTCGCCCGGGCCGGCCAGGAAGTCCTGGGGCGACGCGATGGCGAGGTCGAACCCGGTGGTCATCGGGGTCATCAGCAACCCGATGAGCCCCATGTCGTGGTACAGCGGCAGCCACGACACGCCGGTGTCGTCCGGGGTGATGCCGGCGCCCTCGACGATCGCGTCGATGTTGGCGACGAGGCAGTGGTGCGGGAGCATCACCCCCTTCGGGTCCGCCGTGGATCCGCTCGTGAACTGGAGGATGGCGAGCCCACCGGGGTCGTCGGCGGGGCGCTCCCACGCGCCGGCCCGCCCGGCGAGGGCGTCGAGGCCGACGATCGGCGGGTCGCCCGGCTCGGGGGTGACGAACGGGGCGAGCTGGGGGTCGACGAGCACCAGGGCGGCGTCGGCGATCTGGATGCGGGCCCGGGTCTGGGCGATGAACTCCTCGATCGAGCCGAGCCGCATGGGCAGGGGCAGGCAGACGACGGTGGCGCCGGCGAGCCAGGTGGCCTGGATCGCGGTCACCAGCGCGCGGGAGGTCGGGCCGAGGATCGCGACGTGGTCGCCGGGGGCGATGCCCCGGGCCTGCAGGTCGGCGGCCATCGCCCGGGCGTCCTCGTGGAGCCTCGCCCACTCGACCCGCTCCCGACCGTCGGCTCCGGCCGACCCGAGGAAGGTGACGGTGCCACCCCCGGCGGCTGCCCGCTCCAGACGAGGGAGAAGTGACTCGAGGGGGGGTGCCGGCGGGGGAGAAGCGTGCAACGAGGCCATCGAGCCTTCGACCCCCGCGTGGGCCTCGGGGTTACCTACCGGTCACTTGCCGGTGAGCGCGGCGGCCGGATCGGCGAAGAAGCGCGACCGGGCCATGACCGCGTCGGCACCGGCGGCCCGGGCCGCGGCGAGGGCGGTGTCGTCGACGTGCGACCCGAACGCGACGACCCGCCCGGTCGTGCGGGCGCGGACCTCGGCGACCCGTTCGGCGAACCGGCCGAGGTCGACGATCACCGCGTCGGCACCGTCTGCCTGCTCGGGGTCGCGCGCGAAGGTCACGCCGGGCAGCGCGGCCCGGATGCGGCTCTGATCCATGAGGTCGGTGACGAGCGCGACGACAGTCACGGTGACGCGGGCTCCTGGGTCGCGTGTCGGACGGCGCGACCGGTGTCGGAGATCAGCCTGCCGATCATCCCGCTGACCATCGGGCGAGTCGGGCGCTGCGCAGGATCAGGTCCCGACGAGGCGAGGCGCCTCGACCGCGAACTCGGGCCAGCGCGTGCGCGACTTCTTGGCCAGCTTGTGCATGAGCGAGATCGCACCCGGGTCGTCGTCGCCCGGACGCACCTCGATCATGCCCTCCGCGACGAGGCCGTCCATGACGTCGCGCCCGATGTCGGTCCGGACGATGGTGAGCGTCCAGTCGTTGAACGCGCCGATGCCCCCGGTGGAGATGTCGGCGTGCTCGGCCGCGAAGTCGGGGCACATGTTGCAGCCCTCGCGGGTCCAGGCGTGGCACTCCTTGAGCGGGACCTCGTGGTAGTCGCCGTTGTGCATCCAGATCTGGAACACGCCCTTGATGTTCATCTTCTTGATGTCGGCCTTCTTCAGGCCGTACTTGGCCTCGAAGAGCTCCTCGAAGATGGCGTCGTCGAACGTCTTGGAGCACAGCAGCCCGATGTTGAGGGCGAGGCGGCGGGCGACCTTGCCGGCCTTGCGCTGCTTCATCACCGCGGGCACCGAGCTCTGGCAGCTCATGCCCACGAGCGCGATGCGCTCGGCCCCGCTCTCGATCGCGTCGTTGTAGGCGAGGGTGTTGGCCGAGTAGGTGTAGCGGCTGCCCGCCGAGGCGATGATGTCCTCGCGGGTGCGGGCCACGCCCGGGACCGCCTTCCAGGTGGAGCCGTCACCCTCGAGGTACGACACCAGCGCAGCGTCGATGAGGTCGTGGTCGAGCGCGTAGAGGAGGATCGCCGACACGAGGCCGCCGTCCTGTCCGACCTCGTGGATCATCGGGTCGGTGGCGCGGGCCAGGACGATGTCCTTGTAGATGCCGGCCGCCTCCTCGGGCCGGCGGGTGCGACCGAACATGAACTCGTCGATCTCGGGCTCCCAGGCCCGGAACCGCGGGCACGCGCGCGTGCAGCTGGTGCACGACTTCTCACCGTGGCTGCAGTTGTCGGGCGCGTAGCCCTCCTCGAGGTGGAAGGGCTTGTAGACCCCCTCGGTGTCCTTGTAGCCGAGCACGTCGTGCGGGCAGGCGATCACGCAGCCGGCACAGCCGGTGCAGAGGCCGGTCGTGACGACCTCCTCGTACAAGTGCTTCCACTGGAACTTCTCGGGCGGCATCCCGGAAGTCTGGCACGCACGCGGGGCCCCGGTTTCAGTTGTCCGGGCGCCGGTGACTATCCCCGGCGGGCGAGCCATTCGTCGAGCACCTGGCCCTGGGTGACGGCGTGCTCCTTGAGGCCGTCGACGATCACCCCGGCCACCTTCCCGCCCACCAGCGCGGCGTGCACGACGAGGGATCCGGAGACGGTCCAGAGGCTCCCGTCCCCGTCGGCCGTGACCGTGCTCACGTACGACGACTCCAGCCGGTCGGCGTAGTTGTCGGGCTGCATCACGTGCTCCGCCCGCATGGCTGCGAGGTCGAAGGCGGCGTCGTCGACCCAGGTCAGCTTCTGCGGGTCGATCACCCGGGTCACCGCCTTGTTCAGCGGGGCGGTGAACCGGTAGCGGACCCGCAGGCGCGCGGTGGTGTCGGTGCGGGTGAGCTCCAGCACCTCGGCGCCGCCGATCTTGGGAAGGGTGCCGGTGACCGCCAGGAAGTCTCGGTCGAGGAAGGCGTCCTGCACCACGGCGGGCGGGTGGGCGATGGGAACGGCGACGGAGAAGTCCATGGGTCGCAACTACGCTAACCCGTCCTCGGAAAGGTTCCCATGACCCGCATCCCCGATCTGCTCAGCAGCGGTCACACGTTCTCCTTCGAGTTCTTCCCGCCCCGCACGCCCGAGGCGGAGGCGACGTTGGAGCGGACTTTGGTGGAGCTGGCGCCGCTGCATCCGGCCTTCGTGTCGGTCACGTATGGAGCGGGCGGGTCCACCCGCGAGCGCACGCACGACCTCGTGGTCGACATCAACCGCATGACCGGCATGACGGCCATGGCCCACCTCACCTGCGTGGGCCACACGTGTGCCGACCTCGAGGGCATCGTCGCCCGGTACCGCGACGCCGGGATCGCCAACATCCTCGCCCTCGGTGGCGACCCGCCGGCGGGGGCCGAGCTGCCCCCGGGTGAGCTCACCTACGCCGTCGAGCTCGTGCGCCTCGTCCGCTCGGTCGGTGACTTCGCGGTGGGTGTCGCCGCGCACCCCGAGCCGCACCCCCGCTCACCCGACCTCGCCACCGACCGCCGGCACACGGCGGAGAAGCTGGCCGAGGCCGACTTCGCGATCACCCAGTTCTTCTTCGAGGCCCACCACTACTTCGAGCTGGTCGAGAGCCTGCGCGACCTCGGTGTCGACAAGCCGGTGATCCCGGGGATCATGCCGGTGCTCAGCGTCGGCGCGATCAAGCGGATGACCGAGATGCAGGGTTCGGACTTCCCCGGCTGGTTCGAGGCCCGCCTGCGTGAGGTGGAGGACGATCCCGACGCCGTGCGGGCGGTCGGGATCGAGGAGGCCACGAAGCTGTGCCGTTCACTCCTCGACGGCGGCGCGCCGGGTCTGCACTTCTACACGCTCAACCGGTCGACCGCGACCCGCGAGATCCACGCCCAGCTCGATCCCGCCTGAGCGGGGTCGAACCGGCTGACGCCGCGGCGCGTGTCAGCCGAGCGCGTCCTGGAGGCGGCCGACCACCGCGTCGACCAGCTCACCCTGCTCGGGCAACGCCTTGGTGGGGCTGAGGAACCCGAACTGGGCGAGTGCGCGGCCCACGCGCACCACGAGGACGTCTTTGTGGATGACCGCGGTCTGGGCCGGGCGGGTCGCGGTGGCGGGGGCGGTGATGGTGATCTCGATGGTGAAGCCCGCGGCCTCGTCGGCGCCCGGCGGCACGACGGCGTGGGGGACGACGTACACGCCGACGGCGCTGTACCCGGCGTCGGTGAGGCTGGCCTCGGTGAGGGTCTCCAGACACCGCACGGCATCAGGCTCGCGGTACGGCACCAGGTAGCCACGGGCCGCCTTGGCCGACTTGAGCACGACCACCGAGTTGGTGGCGCGCACGTTGTCGGTGTCGGGCCGGACGAACTCGGGCGACCGAGCCGACGCGTCGACGAGGTCGTCGTTGACGGCCTGGATGCCGGCGCACACGTCGAGGTCGCTGGCGGTCGGAGCCCGCCGGGCCTGCTTCTCCCAGCCGGCCGGGAAGTCGTTGGCCTTCAGCACGGCCTTGCGCTCGATCGCGTCGTCGGATCCCGCGGCGCCGGCCGGATGGACGGGGAGGACTGACGTCAGGAGCGCCGCGGCGGCGAACGCGGTGGCGACGGCGACCCGCGTGCGCCGCCGCGTCCTTCGCTTCGACACGGGACCCCCCAGGCGAGTGGCGGAGGGGGTGGGATTTGAACCCACGGTGGCTTGCGCCACAATGGTTTTCGAGACCATCCGATTCGGCCGCTCTCGCACCCCTCCAGCCCGGTCAGTCTACGGGGTCGGGCACCGGGGTCCCCGTCCGGGGGCGGTGGGGACCGGACCGCGCGCCCTCAGCGGCGGTCGGCGAAGAACGTGGCGAGGAGCGCGCCGCACTCCTCCGCCCGGAGCCCGGGGGCCACGGTCATCTCGTGGTTGAGCCGGGGGTCGGCGCCGAGGTGGTAGAGGCTGCCGAGGGCCCCGGCCTTGGGGTCGGCCGCGCCGAACACCACGCCATCGACGCGGGCGAGCAGCGCGGCACCCGCGCACATCGGGCACGGCTCCAGGGTGCTCACGAGGACGTGTCCGTCGAGGCGCGACGCGCCGACGGCAGCCGCTGCGTCGCGGATGGCGAGCAGCTCCGCGTGGGCGGTCGGGTCGGCCCGCGCCTCGCGCTCGTTGTGGCGGCGGGCGACGACGGTCCCGTCGGCGACTCGCGCCACGACGGCGCCGATGGGCACGTCGCCGTGGGCGAGCGCGGCCCGGGCCTCGTCGAGGGCCACCGCCATGAGGGCGTCGAGCGCGGGGCCGTCGAGCCCGGGACCGATCACAGCGGCGTGTACTCCTGGCCACCGACCGCGGTCACACCGCCGTCGGCCACGAACGCGCCGCCGTGGACGTAGCTGGCGTCGTCGGAGAGGAGGAAGCGCACGAGTCGACCGATCTCCTCGGGGTTGCCGAGCCGGCCGAGCGGGATCTTGCGCTCGAAGCCCGCCCGGGCCTCGGGGTTGCCCTCCACGATCGGGAGGAACATCGGCGTGGCGATGTAGCCCGGGCACACTGCGTTGACCCGGATGCCTTCGTGCCCGAGTCGGGCGGCGAGCGACCGGGTGAGGCCGATGAGCGCGTGCTTCGACGCCGTGTAGGCCGGGATGTTGCCGTGTCCGATCAGGCCCTCGATCGACGAGATGCCCACGATCGCCGAGCCCGGGTTCGCGGCGCGCAAGTGCGGGAGCAGCTCCCGGACCAGCACGGCCTCGGCTTCGAGGTTCACCGACAGCACGAGCCGGAACTCCTCGGGGCTCAGGTCGTCGTTGGTGAAGCCCAGCGGCACGCCGGCCGCGTGCACCAGCCCGCCCACCCCGCCGAGCGCGGCGACGGTGTCGGTGACCGCGGCCTGCACCGCGGCTTCGTCGCGCACGTCGACCACAGCCGAGCAGGAGGCCACGCCGAGGTCGGCGCAGATCGCTGCGGTCTCGGCGGCGCCGTCGGGGTTGAGGTCCCACGCCGCGACCGGGCGGCCGGCCTCGGCGAGCGCGCGCGCCGACTCGCGGCCGATTCCGGAGCCGCCGCCGGTGACGACGACGGGGGTGCTGGGGGACGAGAGCAGTCCGGCCATGGGGGCTCCTGGGTGTGGGCGGGTGGTGTGGGCGGGTGGTGTGGGCGGTTCAGGCCCGGGATCGGAAGTGGGGGATCACGTGCTCGCCCCACTGGCGGATGGTCTCGAGGCACACGGCCTGGGGCACGGTGCCCATCTGGATCAGGCACATCACCTCGTCGGCGCCCGCGTCGGCGAGGCGCTCCACGTAGGCGATCGCGTCGCGGTGGTCGCCGTAGCCGTGGTCGACGTGGAAGGCCTCGGTGCTCGTGGGCGCCACCGGGACTGCGGCCTCGTGCAGGTAGGCCACCATGCGCGCCTCGGCCGCGGCGATCGCGGCCACCTCGTCGACCCCGGTGCCGTCGTCCTCGTCGGGGGGCGGGCCGCCGCCGTACCAATGCGCGATGGCCTGGGCGAAGAACCGCTGGCCCCGGGCGCCCACCTGGCGGGCCTCGTCGCGGTCGTCCAACACGATCGTGGGGCACAGCGCGGCGAAGTGGTCGTTGGTGCGCGACGACACGAAGCGCTTGCCGCTGCGGGCGGTGATGCCGGCGTCGTAGAGGTCGCGCAGGGCCCGCACCTGGTCGGGGCCGGCGAAGCCGAGCACGAGCGCGCCCACGCCGTAGTCGGCTGCGAGCTTCACCGTGTCCTGCTTCGTGCACGCGAGGAACAGCGGCGGGTGGGGCATCTGTACGGGCCGGGGGAGGATCGTGCGGGGCGGGCTGATCTGCAGCAGCTCGCCGTGCCACTCGAAGTCGTCGCCCTCCGGGCCGCGCCACATCGAGCCGATCATGCGCAGCGCCTCCTCCACCTCCGCGTAGGTGCGGGAGGGGTCGACGCCCATGGTCGACATCTCCATGAGCGTGGCGCCGCGCCCTGCTCCGAGGTCGACGCGGCCGTTCGACAGCACGTCGAGCATGGCGGCCCGCTCGGCCGCCCGGACCGGGTGGTTGTACGCGAACGGCATGCACACCACGCCGTGGCCCACGCGGATGCGCTCGGTCTTCGCGGCCACCCACGTGAGGAAGACCTCGGGCGCGCTCATGTGCGCGTACCACTCGAGCGCGTGGTGCTCCACGGCCCACACCCGGTCGAAGCCCATGTGCTCGGCGTAGACGGCCTGATCGACGCAGTCGCGCAGCACCTGCTGTTCCCGCTCGCGCGTGGGCTGCGCGAGCTGCGCCTCGAAGATCATCGAGAACTGCACGGCGCTTGTCTACAACGGCTCGCGCCGCGCCGGGAAACCGCGGGCCGCCAACGCGTCGGCCACGCGGTCGGTGTGGTCGTCGTCGAGGGTCTCCACCAGCAGGGCGATGAGCGTGCGGCGGGCCGACACGCCGGGGGCGAGGCGACGGTGGTCGACCTCCACGATGTTGGCGCCGGCCTCGCCGAGCACCGTGGCCACCGCCGCGAGGCGGCCGGGCGCGTCGTCGATCTCCACGAGCAGTCGGGTGAGCCGACCCTGGCGGCCGAGCCCGCGCAGCAGCACGGTGGAGAGGAGCCGGGGGTCGATGTTGCCGCCGCTGCACACCAGCACCACGGTGCGGTCGGCGAACCGGTCGGGCTGCTCGAGGAGCAGCGCGAGCGGCGCCGCGCCCGCCCCCTCCACCAGCGCCTTCTCGATCTCGAGCAGGCGAGTGATGGCGTCCTCGATGGCCGCCTCGCTCACGGTGGTGACGTCGTCGACCAGCGCGGCGATCACCTCGCCGGTGAGCACGCCCGGCTGCGGCACCGCGATGCCGTCGGCCACGGTGGGCGGCCGTCCGGCGCCGGGCGGCCCGGGGAGGTCGGGGTGGAAGCGGCGGGCGGCCTCGGGATAGGCGACCGTCTGCACGCCCACGAGGTCGATCCGGGGCCGGCTCGGGCGGACCGCCGCCGCGATGCCGGCGAGGAGTCCGCCGCCTCCGACGGGCGCGACGATCGCGTCGGCGTCGGGCACGGCGTCGAGGATCTCGGGGCCCACGGTGCCCTGACCCGCGATCACCAGCGGGTCGTCGTAGGGGTGCACGAGGACGAGCCCCTCCTCGTCGGCGATGCGCCGCGCCACGGTCGCGGCGTCGGCCACGGTGGCTCCCGCGGTCTCCACCCGGGCGCCGAGGGCGCGGGTGCGGGCCACCTTCACGAACGGCGTGGTCTCGGGCATCACGATCGTGGCGGGCACGCCGAGCGCGGCGGCCACGTGGGCCACCCCCTGGGCGTGGTTGCCGGCCGACATCGCGACCACGCCCCGGCGCCGCTCGTCGGGGGTCAGGGTGAGCAGGCGGTTGGCGGCGCCCCGGTCCTTGAACGAGCCGGTGAACTGGAGGCTCTCCCACTTCAGGAACACCCGGGCCCCGGTGATCGCGGAGAGCGTGCGCGACTCCGTGCACGGCGTGGCCACCACGTGTCCCCGGATCCGCGCCGCGGCCTCGGCGACGAGCGACTCGGTGACCGGCAGCGCCATGGCCCCCATGCTTACATGGCCCCGTGCTGCGCCGAACCTGGGTCCTGGTGGTGGTCGTCGTGCTCGCGGGCTCGGTGCTCGCCGCGTGCGGCGGTGACGACGACGGCGGCTCCGGCCGCTCCGGGGGTGGCGCGTCGTCGGGCGGGGGCGGCTCGGCCGACCAGCCGCTCGAGGGCACGCAGTGGATCCTCGACCAGCAGGCCACGAAGCTCACCGTGGTGGTGCCGTCGGCGGTGGTGACTGCCCAGTTCTCGTCCGACGGCCGCGTCTCGGGGAACGGCGGCTGCAACCAGTACGGCGGCAGCTACTCGATCTCGGGGTCGAAGATGACCGTCGACGACTCCATCGTCGCCACCCGAATGGCCTGCGCCGCGCCGGTGATGCGGGTGGAGACTGCGTACCTCGCCCGGCTCCCCAAGGCGAGGTCCTTCTCCATCGACGGCTCGGTGCTCACCATCGAGACCTCGGGCGAAGGCCCGCTGGTGTACGACGCGCTCGACCCCGAGCAGGCGGTGGCCGGCGACTGGGTGGTCATCAACTACTTCCGGCCGGGCGCGGTGGTGTCGCCCGTCGTGGGCTCGGAGCTCACGGCCGCGTTCGACGCCGGCCAGATCTCGGGGAACTCCGGGTGCAACCAGTACTCCGGGCCCTACGAGGTCGACGACACCAAGATCACGATCGGTCCGCTCGCGTCGACCCTGCGGGCCTGCGCCGACCCCGCGGTCGACCAGCAGGAGCGCGAGTACCTCGCCGCGCTCGAGCTCGCCCGCACGTTCAGCCTCGACGGTGGCAACCTCACGCTCCTCCGGGAGGACGGCGGCATCGCCGTCACGTTCCAGCCCGCCTGACCGCCGCGGGGGCCGATCCGGGGGCCCGCGCCGGGGCCCGCCTATACTGTTCGTCTCGGCAGTCGCTCGGCAGGAGGACCCGGTGCGGGGATCTGGCAGGTTCGGAACCGTGGCTGCGGCCGCGCTGCTCATGGTGGGTCTGGGTGCGTCGCCCCTCGGTGCGGCGACCGAGACGCTCCCCCAGGACCTCACGGGTCCCGACGTCGTGTGGCTGGACTTCGACAACTGGATCGTGCCCGACGACGCGGTCTACGGGTGCACGTCGCTCGACCACGCGATCGCGACGGGCGAAGTTCTGTCCGGCTACGGGCCCGACGAGGGCAACTCCTCCGACCAGACCGATGGCTTCGACACCTACGCCCTCGTCACGGTGAACGGCGAGTACTTCCTGAACCCCGATGACACCGTCGACGTCGCCGACAACACCATCACCACCGACGTGGTGAACATGGGCGGCCTCGACGTGCGCATCCGGCACACCGCACTGCAGAGCCAGCCGGTGCTCCGCACGCTCGTGGAGCTGACGAACCCCACCGACGCCGCGCTCACGCAGACGGTCACCTTCGAGCAGGATCTCGGCTCCGACGGCAACACCTGGGTGCAGACGACCAGCAGCGGCGACGACGACTGGACGGCCGCCGACCGCTGGGCGGTCACGACCGAGGACGAGGAGCCCTCGTTCGGCGACCCGGTGATCACCACCGCGCTCTACGGCCCCGGTGCGATCGCCACCCCGATCTCGCTGCTCGACCTGTGCGGCGAGCGCTGGGACCTCATCGAGGCCCTGGCCAAGGACGACACCACCGCGGGCGGGTCTTCGGGCGGGGCCGGCACGGCCGCCGTGTACAGCGAGGCCGCGCAGACCTCGGCGGCCCACTTCTCCGTCACGGTGCCCGCCGGGCAGACCCGGTACCTCGCCTTCTTCAACTCCGCGACGACCGACGAGTCGCTCGACCCGGCCCTCGCGGTGACCGGGTTGTACGACGCCGGCCTCACCGGCGCCCTCGCCGAGGGCCTCGACCCGGCGGTCATCCCGCTGGTGGTCAACTGGGCGCCGGCGGTCGTGGAGCTCGAGCCCACCTTCACGGGTTGACGCCCGCCCACGGTCCGGGCGATCGGCGGGGCCCGGCGCCGACGACCGCCCGAACGCCGTGGGATGGCGGAGGGAGTGGGATTCGAACCCACGGTGAGTTGCCCCACACACGCTTTCCAAGCGTGCCGATTCGGCCGCTCTCGCATCCCTCCCGGGAGCGAGGATCGTACCGGTCGTCGGGCGCGCGGACCGGGGCCGAGCGGTCCGGCCCACGCCGGAGTGGGATCGCACGACGACGGGTAGGCTCGCCCCGCGGACCGTGCTAGGCGGGGAGCTCGTGGTGCCCTGTACCCCAAATCCACGTATGGGGGGCTGAACTCCCGTCCGAGGTTCGGACCGCGCCACGCACGACCCAGGCGAAGGTGCCGAAGATCGGGTCCTGCGCAACGGGGTCCCGCCAACCGAGTCAGGTCCGGAAGGAAGCAGCTCTCCGCGGATCCCCCCGTGTGCCGCAGGTTCGCCTGGTCCGAGCCGGAGTCCGGGAACCGGTGTGGTGGCGGCCGGGTCGACGACGGGTGCACGGTCCGCACTTCGCGCCCCGGCGACCCCCGGTGATCGGGGTCGGGGGGCGGTGCGGCTAGCCGGTCGCCGGCGGGATCACCGGGATCTCCAGCGCGCTCGGGTGGTCGGGGCCCCAGAGGACGGTGGCCCTGCCCCGCCGACTCCGCTCGTAGTGCGTCGGGAAGTGGCCGAAGAGCGGGTTGCGCGGCGCGAGGTACCGACCCGCGATCAGGAGCCGCAGGCTGTCGCCCGCCCGGAACCGGGTCGCTGCCGGGCTCAGCGGGATACAGACCTCCATCGGCTCGTCGTCGGGCACCGGCTCCGCGGTTCGGAACGTGTGCTCGGGCTGGTGGGGCTTGCTGCGGACCGGGTCGAGCGCGCGCAGGGTGAGGCGCAGCCGGCCCTGGGCCACGCAGTCCCGTCCGTAGCCGTACGAGCCGTTGAACATGACGGGCTCACCTTCGGACCACTGCTCCACGCCGACGAACAGCCGCGGGTCGGGTGCGTCCCGGACCGACACGTGGAGGCGCAGCGTCATGGGTCCGCTGAGCTCGGTGTCCTCCTCGAAGCGATGCGCGAAGGCGACGGCGTCGTGCCGGAGCCGGAAGGTGACGCCACCCTCCGCTATCGGCCGCGGGCCCATCGTCCCGCTGTCGCCCAGGTGCAACAGAGACCAGTCGGTGCGGGCGAGGGGCCATTCCTGCTCGTATCGCACCTCGACCACGTGGTCGATCCGGTCGCGGACCTCGAGCCGCAGTGGTGGCAGCGCGGGCACGTCGCGCTCGCGGAGGTGGCGGTCGAAGAACGTGCGCTGCGTTTCCCGGGCGGGGGCGCCGTAGAACACGGCCCACTTGGGCCCCCGGTGCGCGTAGGCGTGGCGTTCGGTCGACCCCGACTCCTGGAACGCCCGCATCGACCCGACGCTGTGCAGGTTGGCGTCGGAGAAGCTCGTGCAGACCAGCATCGGCACGCGGATGCGTGACAGGTTGGGCGTGAGGGCGTCCCACCAGCCGTCGCGCAAAGGGTGCTCCCGACGCTCGGCCGCGAGATCGGTCTCGAGGCGCGCAACCCGCTTGGTCATGAACAGCCAGATGCGGGCGAAGCCGTCTTCGACGACGCCACCCGGGGTGAAGAAGTCACGGTACGCGTCGGTGAACCCCTCCCAGGGGCAGATCGCCTTCAGCGCCGGGGGGTTCAGGGCGGCGACCTTGTACTGCGAGAGCGCGAGGTACGACACCCCGAGCATCCCGACCCGTCCGTTCGACCACGGCTGGGTCGCGGCCCAGTCGATGACCTCGGCGATGTCGTCGGCCTCCTGGTCGGAGAGCAGGCTGCCGCGACCCTCGGAGTGACCCCCACCGCGGGTGTCGAGGTTGATCACCGCGTAGCCCTGCTGGACCCACCACACCGGGTCGGGCGCCTCCCAGCTCGTCTGGTCGGAGATCCGCACCGGCTCCGGCTGGTTCATGATCCGGAACTGCGGGCTGAGCTTCCAGCCCCGACGCTTCCTGGTCGGGACCGCGTCCTTCCCGTAGGGGTGGGCCGACAGGATCACCGGGAACGGTCCGTCGCCGGCCGGTCGCCACAGGTTCAGCCGCAGGGTCACGCCGTCGGGCATCTCGACCGCGACGTCGGTGTCCTTCGTGACGTCGTCGGGCATCGGGTACACGGTCACGGGCGGGTGCAACGCGTTGCGGCGACGTGCGCGCGCGTAGGCCGCGGCTCCGGGGCGGTGCCAGGGACGGTCGTGGGTGCGTTTTGTCATCGCATCAGGGTGCCATCCGGCGTCCGCGATCGAGGCGCAGGCGTACGCCCCATGCGCGCGATCGGCGCTACGCCAGCTCGCGGGGCGTGACGAAGCGATCGAGCGTCGCGGTGCCCTCCGCGAGTTCGCGCCAGGCGCCGGGGATCCCGAGGACGGCGAGGGCGCCGGTCGGGTACTTCTGGCCCAGGCGGGCCAGCGCGTCCGGGTCGCCGCCGCCCGCGAGGCCGAGGGCGACGTCGTGGGTCGTGGGGTTGTGGCCGACGACCATCAGGGTGGTGACCGCGTCGTCAGTCTCGCGCACGAGGTCGAGCACCGTCTCTGCGTACGCCAGGTAGAGGTCGTGCTCCACCTCGATGTCGACGGAGTCGGGCAGGTCGAGCCGAGCGAGCGTCTCGCAGGTGCGGCGGGCCGAGGAGCACAGCACCCGGTCGGGCACGAGGTCGTGGGCGCGGAGGTAGCCGCCCACGAGCGGCGCCGCGGCCCGACCCCGGTCGTTGAGCGGCCGGTCGTGGTCGCGAACCCCCGGATCGGCCCACGACGACTTCGCGTGACGGAGGAGCAGCAGGCGGTGCACGGGTCCAGCCTGCCACCGCCGGCGGTCGGCCGCGTGCGCCGGCTCTCGCGACTCGTCGCACCCTGCGCCTACGATCGGCATCGATGGCCTACCAGTCGCTCTACCGCAAGTACCGGCCCCAGCGGTTCGCGGAGCTCGTCGGCCAGGAGCACGTGACCACCGCGCTGCGCAACGCCGTGCGCGACGGCCGCGTGGGCCACGCCTACCTGTTCAGCGGGCCGCGCGGCACGGGCAAGACCACGAGCGCGCGCATCCTCGCCAAGGCGCTCAACTGCCTCGACCTCGGCGACGACGGCGAGCCGTGCGGGGTCTGCGACCACTGCGCGGCCGTCGCCCAGGGCACGTTCATCGATCTCTTCGAGCTCGACGCCGCGTCGAACCGTGGTGTGGGCGACACCCGCGAGCTGCTCGAGCGCATCGCCTTCCGCAGCGCGACCGGCGGCAAGAAGGTGTACATCCTCGACGAGGTCCACATGCTCACCGACGCGGCGTCCAACGCGCTGCTGAAGAGCCTCGAGGAGCCACCCGACCACGTGGTGTTCGTGCTCGCGACCACCAACCCCGAGTCGGTGCTCCCCACCATCCGCTCGCGCACGCAGCACTTCGAGTTCTCGCTGCTCTCCACCGAGCAGCTCACCGCGCACCTGGCTGACATCTGCGCGCAGGAAGGGGTCGACGCCGACGCCGCGGCGCTGGAGATCGTCGCCCGGGCCGGGAACGGCTCGGCACGCGACGCGCTCTCGCTGCTCGACCAGGCGCTCGCGCACGCCACCGGCCGCCTCGAAGCCGCCGAGGTTGCCGCGCTGTTCGGCGGGTCGCCGTTCGACCTGCGCGCGCGGATCCTCCAGGCGATCGCCGACGGCGACGCCGCGACCGTGCTCGTCGAGCTGGGCGCGCTGCTCGACGCCGGGCACGAGCCCCGGCGCGTGGCCGACGATCTCCTGCGGGCGACCCGTGACGCGTTCCTGCTGCACGCCGGGGGCGGGCGCGTCTCGGTCGACGGGAGCGAAGAAGAGCTGGCCGGCCTGCGCGCGTTGGGCGAGTCGCTCGGCAACGGCGCCCTGGTGCGCGTGATCGAGACGCTCGGGCAGGCCGTCGTCGACATGCGCGGCATCGACGCCGCCGACCCCCGCCTCGTGCTCGAGGTCGCGCTCGTGCGCCTCGCGCGTCGCGACGCCGGTCCGCCGATGGTGCTGCTCGCCGAGCGGGTCGAGCGACTCGAGCGCGCGCTCGAGGGCGGCGTTCCCGCGGGCGCGTCGGCGTCCCCGCCGGTCCGGCTCCCGCCGGTGCCCGCCCCGTCCGGGCCGGTGGACCCTGTGCCACCGCCCGCCGAAGCCGCCG